>Ga0316604_10001213_pt1 | contig 23907 bp, 21 predicted proteins | sample OWC_soil_day20_C_FD_207650 | JGI IMG/M metagenome (GOLD analysis project Ga0316604, IMG submission 207650) | Wetland soil microbial communities from Old Woman Creek delta, Ohio, United States - OWC_soil_day20_CT | ecosystem: Environmental > Terrestrial > Soil > Wetlands | place: USA: Ohio...
TCGGCAACACCATGTCCAAACAGGAGCGGCGCAACCTGGCGACGCTCATCTACTACCCCGAGCTCAAAACGCCGATGATGCTGCAGACGGTTCCCGACAAGGACGAGTGGAGCCGCCTGACGCTGGTTCGCCTGGTCAAATTCAGCCGCCGACTGAGCGCCAAGTATCGGCGCCAGACCGTGCGCAACCTGCTGCCCAAGCATGTCTCGGAGACCATCGAGGAGTTGCTCTACGACCAGGAAGGCGTCGAGCACAAAGCCGCCTACTACCAAAGCCAGATCGACACCATCGTGTCGACCGGCAGCGCGCAGACTTTCATCACCAACCTCGCCGAACTGATTCAGCGCCTCGCCGTCGAGCGACTGCACATCATCGGCGACATCTACGACAGAGGCCCCGGCGCGCACATCATCCTCGACGACCTGATGGAACACCACCAAGTCGACATCCAGTGGGGCAATCACGACATCCTGTGGATGGGCGCGGCCGCCGGCAGCGAAGCCTGCATCGCCAACGTCATCCGTTTCAGCCTGCGTTACGGCAACATGGAAACGCTCGACAACGGCTACGGTATCAGCCTGCTGCCGCTCGCTTCGTTCGCTCTGGAAACCTACAAGGACGACCCCTGCGAGTTGTTCATCCCCAAAGTGGCCGCCGACAGCTCATTCACCAGCCAGGAAATCCGGCTGATGGCGCAGATGCAAAAAGCCATGGCGGTGATCCAGTTCAAACTCGAAGGCCAGCTCATCAAGCGTCGCCCGCATTACCAGATGCAAGATCGCCTGCTGCTCGACATGGTCGATTACGCGCGCGGTGTCGTCACGCTTAACGGCGTCGACTACCCGCTGCTCGACACCTTCTTCCCGACCATTGACCCGAATCACCCCGACATCCTGACCGCCGAAGAACAGGGCGTCGTCGACAAGCTGCGCCTATCCTTCACCAACAGCAAGAAGCTGCAGCAGCATGCCCGCTTCCTGTTTTCGACCGGCAGTCTCTACTTGATCCACGACGGCAACCTGCTCTATCACGGTTGCATCGCGATGAACGAAGACGGCGAATTCAAGTCGTTCAACGTCGACGGGAAGATGTTCGGCGGCAAGGAATTTCTCGACCGCGTCGATCGCCTGGCGCGGCAGGGCTATTTCGACACCGACAATCCGGAGCGCAAGCAGTACGGCATGGACGCCATGTGGTTCATGTGGTGCGCGCCGCAATCGCCGCTCTTCGGCAAGGACAAGATGGCGACCTTCGAGCGCTACTTCCTGGCCGACAAGGCGACGCACACCGAAAAGCGCAACGCCTATTACACGCTGCGCGACACCGAACGGAGCGCCAGCAAGATCCTCAGGGAATTCGGACTTGATCCGGACAGCGGCCGCATCGTCAACGGTCACGTTCCGGTCAAGGTCGCCAAAGGGGAAAGCCCGATCAAGGCCAACGGCCGGCTGATCGTCATCGACGGCGGTTTCTCCAAGGCCTACCAGCGCGAAACCGGAATCGCCGGCTATACGCTGATCTCGAATTCCCGCGGCCTGCTACTCGCCGCGCATCAGCCCTTCGAGTCCACGCAAAAAGCCGTCTCCGAGGAACTGGACATCGATACCGAAACCGAGATCATCCACACCCATCCGTTCCGCCTGCGCGTTCGCGACACCGACCGCGGCCGCGTGATCCAGGAGCAGATCGACGAACTGCAAGCCTTGCTCAATGCTTACCGTGAAGGCCTGATCAACGAACACAGCCGGCAGTAAGCGCGGTGCATGACGGTCGCGCCCTGGCGCTAGCGGCCCAGCTTAAAGTGCCGCTAGCGCCGCGTCGACCGAATCGTGGATATCCAGAATACTGCCAAAACCGGTCACCTCGAAGACTTCCCGCACGTTGCCCGGAACGTTGGCGAACAAGGCGACCCCACCCCGAGGCTTGAGCTGTTTGGCGGTCGTCAGCAGCACGCGCAGACCGGCGCTGCTGATATAGTCGAGCTTGGCAAAATCGACGACGAAGCGCGTTTTGCCCTCGGCGATCAACTGATTGACTGCCTTTTCGTAATCGCCGGCGGACAGCGCGTCGAGCTTGCCGGCCACGCCAACGACCCAGGCGCGGCCTGACTCCTGAATCCGAATTTCCATTTTTCTCCTCATCGATGCCCACTTGAAAGTGGCTTGCCGGCCAAAGCGGTCGCACGAAATCAGCCTGAAATTCCACCGCCACAAGCCAGTGCAGCATGCACCTTGCTGACAGGAATTGTACCCGCATTCCTGCCGCTTCCTCGCCTGCCAAGAGCGGAGAATTACGGCGCACTGCCATGGCTTTCGATGTTTCATTCATAATCGAGCCTCAGCCCCTACGTTTTTGAAAGTCGGCCATGGAATGGAAAGCAATAGTCGATCGCTTCTTGCCACCGTTTGCAGAACCTCCCAGGGAAAAGCCGCGAGAAATACTCTACCTGGCGCAGGAGAGCCCCCCACTCTTTGCAACGGCGGCATTGAGCCTGCAGCACGCGCTGGTCGCACTGTCGCTGGTGATCTACCTGGTGATCGTCGGCAAGGCGATGGCGCTGCCCGAAGAACAACTGCAGAATTTCATTTCTCTGGGAATTGTCGTCATGGCGCTGGGCACCTTGCTCAACTGCCTGACCACCCGGATGAGCGCCGGACATCTGATCGTTCAGGTCCCCGCGGTGCTGACCATGGCCGTCTTCATCTCGGTCGTCGCCGACTTTGGCTTGAATGCAGCAGCGGGCGGCGTTCTGGTTTCGGGCGTCTGCGTTTTCCTGCTCGGCCGCTTTGTGAGCCGCTTGCAAGTTCTGTTCCCCCCAGAGGTGATGGGCGTCTTGCTGGTGCTGCTGGGAATCAGCCTGCTGCCCGGAGGCTTTGACCGATCGGCCGGGCTGGTCGGCGCCGAGGTGATCCAGACCGACTCGGCGATGATTGCGGCGAGCACCTTGGCCACCATCACCGCGCTGTCGGTTTGGGCGTCGGCCCGCATCAGGGTCCTGGCGGTATTCGTCGGCATCAGCATCGGACTGCTGGTTGCGGCCTTGCTTGGCCAGTTTGGCTCGCCGGAATTGGCCACCGTAGCCAGCCAGCGCGCTTTTGCCCTGCCAGTCGGCGCCTATTCGCTACCGACCCCCAGCGTCGTCTGGGGAGCGACGCTGCCGCTGCTTTTGGTCGTCATCATCAGCGCCGTCAACAAGGTTGGCGCCGGCGTCGTGATGGACAAGATGAACGACAAGCACTGGGTTCGCGCCGATCTGCCGATGATTGGCCGCCTGCTCTATGGGCAAGGCCTGATGCACATCCTGAGCGCGCTCACGGGAACGTTGCCGACCAATTTCTCTTCGGCCAACGTCGGCCTGACCCATGCCACCGGCGTGGCGTCGCGGCGAGTCGGCGTGGGCGCCGGGCTGCTGCTGCTGATGGTCGCCTTTTTGCCGCGCATCATCGAATTTTTCATTCTCTTGCCGCAGGCCGTGGTCGGCGCAATCCTGATCTATACCGCGGCCTACATGATCGTCTCGGGAATAGAACTGATCATGTCGCGGATGCTCAACAGCCGGCGGCGAGCCACCGTCGGGTTCAGCCTGGCGGTCGGCTGCGCCGTGTTTACCGTCCCCGAACTGACGGCGTTTGTCAGTCCGCAACTTAGGCCCATTTTGGGATCGGGCCTGGTGCTTGGTGTCAGCTTCGCGACCGTGATGAATCTGCTGTTTCGCATCGGCATCACTTGCCATGGAAAATTGTTACTCGATTCACCGCATCCGGGAGCGCAGGCACAGACTTTTCTGGAAGACTGCGGCGCCGACTGGGGAGCGCGGCGTGACGTGATCGCGCGTGCCGGGTTGGCCATCGGCGAAGCGCTTGAGGCGCTGCAAACGGCTCGAGTCATGAGCGCGCCAAGCACGCTTGAAGCGAGCTTCGATGAATACAAGGTAATCTTGAAGCTGATCTACCCCGGTCGAGAATTCGGCATGACGTCAGAGCAGAAGATCGACTGGCAGGCGCTGCTCGAGACCGAAGACAACGATTCCGAAGTCGAACAGGCGATGACCTCAATTCCCGGACTACTCATACGCAACTGGGCTGACCAGGTCGATAGCGGCGAACGCGAAGGAACGGCGTGGCTACGGCTGCAATTCGATCATTGAGCGAAGCGGTGGTGTCCACTCAGCGTTCAATTGCGCCGGGCTATTGGCCTTCGCCGCGCGCCGCGAGGTAGATCCCGCCGAGCAGCAGGGCGAAGCCCGCGCCCTGCAGCGGAACAAAAGATTCACCGAAGAATATCCAGGCGAGCAGCGCGCTGCCGACCGGCTCGCCGAGCGTGACGACGGCGACGAAGGTCGGCGAGACGTGCTTCAGCGACCAGTTGTACGCAGTGTGGCCGAGCAGTTGCGGGCCGAGCGCGAGACCCAGGGCAAAGAGATAGGCCGGAGCGCCGTAACCGGCGAGCGGAATTTCCCATGCGCCACAGGCGAGCAGCAGCAAGAGCGCCGCCGCGCCGTAGGCCAGCCAGACGTAGGCAGGCAGCGGCAATTCGGCGCGCAGACGACGACCGAGCAGCAGGTAGGCCGAGAAACACCAACTGCCGAAGAGCGCCAGGAGATTGCCGAGCAGCGGGCTGCTGCCCGGCGCGCGGTGGCTGCTGTCGCTCCAGAAAATCAGCAGGCTGCCGCCGATCGAAACGGCCATGCCAACGAGCGTCAGCCGCCCCGGCTGCTCGCCGAAAACAAGGAAAGACGCGATGGCGATCCACAGCAGATTGGTCGTCACCAGCGCCGTGCTGCTCGCCACCGACGTATATTCGAGCGAACTGATCCAGCTCGCAAAATGCAGCGCCAGGAAGAAACCGGCGCCCAGCGTCAGCATCGCCTGCCGGCGCGTCATCGAGAGCAACGCGCGGTGCGATTGCCAGAGCGCCAGCGGCGAGATGATCAGCGCCGCGAGCCCCAGGCGCAGCGCCGCGATGGCCAGCGACGGCAGCCCCGCGCCCTGCGCCAGCCGCGCCAGAACGGCGCCGAACGAAATCGCCGCAAGGCCGATGCCGAGAACGACGAAGGGCAACCAGCGAGGAGGGGAAGAGTTTTCGCGCATGCGTTAGGGGAAAAACGACGAGCTAACCACGGAGTACACAGAGAGCACGGAGAAAACCCTGGCAAAGCCCCCTCCCCGCTCCCGAATTGATAATTACGCTCTCGTTTCTCTCTGTGTTCTCCGTGTTCTCTGTGGTTATACGCAGTTAATCGCTCTTAGCCGCGCCGCCTTCGAGATACGCGGCGCGCACTTCGGAGCTCGCCAAAAGTTCGCGGCCGGTCCCCGAGAGAACGATGCGGCCGTGCTGCAGCACGTAGCCGCGGTGCGCGACGCGCAGCGCGTGGTGGGCGTTCTGTTCGACCAGCAAGACGGTCATGCCGTGGTCGCGGTTGAGCGTACGGATGGTCTGGAAAATCTTCTTGATGTAGAGCGGCGCCAAGCCCAGCGACGGCTCGTCGAGCAGCAGGAGCTTGGGCCGGCTCATCAGCGCACGCGCGATCGCCAGCATCTGCTGTTCGCCGCCCGACAGCGTTCCGGCACGCTGACCCTGGCGTTCGTCGAGAATCGGAAAGAGCGCGCACATGCGTTTGAGGTCGACCTCGAAGTTGGTCGGATCAGCGAGCGCGGCGCCCATCTGCAGGTTTTCCATCACGCTCATGCGCGGGAAGATTCGCCGCCCTTCAGGAACCAGCGCGATGCCACGCCGCGAGATCTGGTGCGCCGGCAGCGCGGTGATGTCCTCGCCGTCGAAGATGATTCGCCCGCTGGAAGCGCGCGGCTCACCGAACAGCGACATCATCAGCGTCGATTTGCCGGCGCCGTTGGCGCCGATCAGCGTCACCACCTCGCCGACCTGAACCGCAAGGTCGACGCCGTGCAGCGCATGGATGTGTCCGTAGTGAGCGTGTACCGCCGAAAGTTCGAGCATCATGAGGCAGACTCCGCCACCAACGCCTCGTCGAAATCGTCCTCGTCGTCGTCTTCGCCGAGGTAGGCCTTGATCACCTGCGGGTCGTTCTGGATCTGCTGCGGACTGCCTTCGGCGATCTTGCAGCCGTAGTTGAGCACACAGATGTGGTCGGAAACGTTCATCACCACGCTCATGTCGTGTTCGATCAGCAGGATCGCCAAGCCCTCGCCCTGCACCAGCGACTGCAGCAGTTCGTTGAGTTCGGCCGACTCGCGCGGATTGAGTCCGGCTGCCGGTTCGTCGAGGCACAGCAGCAGCGGATCGACGCACAGCGCACGAGCGATCTCGATGCGCCGCTGCATGCCGTAAGGCAGGTCGCCGGCGACGGCGTCGGCGCGATCGATCAGCCCCAGGCGCGTCAGCCGGTCGACGGCGATTTCGATCGCCGCCGCCTCAGCGCGCCGATAGCCCGGCAGTCCCAGCAAGCCGGCCAGCGAAAAGAAAGACGCGCGCTGCAGACGGTTGTGCTGCGCGACGATCAGGTTTTCGAGAACGGTCATTTTCGGGAACAGGCGGACGTTCTGGAAAGTGCGGACGACCTGCGCGCGACTTGCGACGCGATGGCTGTCGAGCGTTTCGAGATGAAGCTCGCCGCGCAGCGGATGGTTCAGGCGAACGCGACCCGAAGTCGGCCGGTAGAAACCGGTCAGGCAGTTGAAGAAAGTCGTCTTGCCGGCGCCGTTGGGTCCGATCACTGCGGTGATCTTCCCGGCTTGGACATCAAGCGACAGGTCGTCGATCGCCGTCAGCCCGCCGAAGCGCATGCACAGGTTTTCGACGCGCAGCAGCGGCGCGTTGTTCGCAGCACTCATGGCGCAGCTCCCTCGGCGCGATGGCGCAGCGTCGGCTGGCGCTGCGACAGGATTCCGCCCGGTCGCCAGATCATGATCAGGATCATCGCCGTGCCGAAGAGCAGCATGCGGTACTCGGCGAAGTCGCGCCCGAGCTCGGGCAACAGCACCAGCACCAAGGACGCCAGCACCACACCGAGCTGGCTGCCCATGCCGCCGAGAACGACGATCGCCAGGATGATCGCCGACTCGTTGAAGGTAAACGACTCGGGCGAAATGAAGCCCTGACGCGCCGCGAAGAAGACGCCGGCGATCCCACCGAGCATGGCGCCGATGGCGAAGGCCGAGAGCTTGACGTTGGTGACGTTCATCCCCATCGCCTTGCAGGCGATCTCGTCCTCGCGCATCGCCTCCCAGGCGCGGCCGATCGGCAGTCGGCGCAAGCGCGAAACGAAGAGGTTGGTGAGCATGGCGAGCGCCAGGATCAGATAGTAGAGAAAGATCAGCCGGTGCAGCGGCGAGAAGTCAAGGCCGAAAAATCCGGCGAAGGTCGCGCCGTCGTCACCCGGCTTGAACGGCAGTCCGAAGAACGACGGGCGCGGGATCGACGCGATACCGTTGGGACCGCCCGACAGGGCGGTCCAGTTGACCAGGATGATGCGAACGATCTCGCCGAAGCCGAGCGTGACGATCGCCAGGTAGTCGCCGCGCAGACGCAGCGTCGGCCAGCCGAGCAGCAGGCCGAAGCCTGCCGCGAGTCCGCCGGCGACCGGCAGCGCCTGCCAGAAGCCCCAGCCGAACTGCGTCGCCAGCACGGCGTAGGCGTAGGCGCCGACCGCATAGAAAGCGACGTAGCCGAGGTCGAGCAGACCGGCCAGGCCAACGACGACGTTGAGCCCCCAGCCGAGCATCACGTAGATCAGCACGGTCGTCGCCGTGTCGACGATGTAGCGGTTGTCGGAAAAAACGAAGGGCAGCGCCAGCGCGACGCCGAAACAGCCCCAACCCAAGCACAGCGAGAGGCGATGGCGGGCGCCGGGGCGCAGCAAGGTGGCCGCTGGACGGTGGCGCGCGCGCGCCTGCAGTGCGTCGATCGCGACGCGTGCCAACAGACGACCAAAAAAGCACAGCGCGACGAAGACCGCCAACGTCGGCCAGCGCGTCGCGACGTGCAGCGTGCCGCCCTGGTCGATGGTGGTCAGTCCGAGCGTCGGGATGCCAAGCAGCAGCGCGATCAGCGCGACGGCGCCGGCGTCCTTGCAGCGCTCGCGCGCCGACGGCGCCTGATGAGCAAGAACGACCATCAGACTTTCTCCACTTCGGGGCGGCCGAGCAGCCCGGACGGGCGGAACATCAGCACCAGGATCAGGATCGCGAAGGTCGCCACGTCCTTGTATTCAGGCGCCAGGTACGCCGACCAGAAAGCTTCGATCAGGCCGATCAGCACGCCGCCGAGCATCGCGCCGGGGAACGAGCCGATACCGCCGAGAACGGCGGCGGTGAAGGCCTTGATGCCGACGACGAAACCGATGTAGAAATCGACGACACCGTAATAGACGGTGACCAGCACGCCGGCGACCGCGGCGAGCATGGCGCCGAGCATGAAGGTCAGCGAGATGGTGCGATCGACGTTGATGCCGAGCAAGGAAGTCATCAGACGGTCCTGTTCGCAGGCGCGCTGCTGACGACCGAACGAAGTCTGGCTGAGCAGATAGGTGAAGGCCGCCATCAGAAAAACAGTGACGACGACGATCAGGAGTTGCGAGTAAGCGAGGTGGACGGTGAAGCCATCACGCGTCAGCAGGTCGAAGCCGCCGACCAGCACCGGAGGGATCGGCTTGACTCGCGCGCCCTGGGTCAGCTGGACCATGTTCTGCAGAAAGATCGACATGCCGATCGCCGAAATCAACGGTGCCAGGCGAGTCGAACCGCGCAGCGGACGATAAGCGGTGCGTTCGACCGCCCAGCCATAAACCGAGGTGAATAGCACCGAGACGAGCAGCACCGTGACCAGCGCCAGCGGAACCGAACTGACGCCGAGCGAAGCGAGCAGCGTAAAGGCGGTCACTGAAATGAAAGCGCTGACCATGTAAATGTCGCCGTGCGCGAAATTGATCATGCCGATGATGCCGTAGACCATCGTGTAGCCGATCGCGATCAGGCCATAGACGGCCCCCAGCGTCAGCCCGTTGATCAGTTGTTGCAGTGCCAGTGCCATGCCGTTCCCAAAAAAACCTTCTAACCACAACGAACACGACGGGCACAACGAAATGAATTGAGAATCACTCGGTCATGCGTTTGCTTCTCGTTGTGTTCGTTGTGCCCGTTGTGGTCCTGCTTTTGCTGGATCGAATCCGCAAACCACCTTACTTCGCAACGTAGTCGTACTTGCCGCCCTTCCACTGGTAGACGACGAAGCCGGGCAGCTTGTTGTCGCCCTTGGCATCAAAACTGAGCTTGCCGAGCACGGTATCGAAGGCACCGCCGCGCATCGTCTTCTCGAGGTCGGCGTACTTGGTGCTCTTGGCCTGCTCGGCGGCCTGCGCGAAGAGCTGCATCGCCGCGTAGGCGTACATCACGTAGCCTTCGGGTTCAATCTTGGCGTCACGGAAGCGCTTGACGATGTCGGCCGAACCGGGATTCTTGCGCGGATCGGGGACGAAGGTAAACAGCACGTTGTCGGCGTTGGCGCCGGCTGCCGTCACCAATTCGGAGTTGGTCATCGTATCGCCGCCCATCACCGTGAGCTTGAGTCCGGCCTGCTGCGCCTGGCGCAGGATCAGCGCGACTTCGGTGTGATAGCCGCCGTAGGCCATGACCTCGACGCCGGCCGATTTGAGCTTGCTGACCAGGCCCGAGTAGTCCTTCTCGCCGGCGGTGATCGACTCGCGCAACGCGACCTTGACCTTCTTCGCTTCGATGGTCTTGGCAATCTCGTCGGCGAGCCCCTTGCCGTAGGCGCTCTTGTCGTCGACGACGGCAATCTTCTTGCCCTTGAAGTGGTCGGCCAGGTAGGCTCCGGCGACCTGGCCCTGCTGGTCGTCGCGGCCGTTGATGCGGAAGATGTTCTTGAGTCCGCGCTCGGTGACCTGCGGGTTGGTCGACACCGTCGCCATCACGATCTGCGACTCGTTATAGACGTCGGACGCCGGAATCGTCGAGCTCGAACACCAGTGGCCGTGCATGAAGACGATCTTCTTGTTGATCATGGCGTTGGCCACCGACACCGCCTGCTTCGGATCGCAGGCGTCGTCGCCGACTTCGAGCTTGATCTTTTGGCCGAGCACGCCGCCCTTGGCGTTGATATCGGCAATCGCCATTTCGGCGCCCTTGCGGATCTGATCGCCCGCCGACGCATACTGTCCTGTCATCGGCCCGGCGATTGCGACCAGATGGTCGGCATGAACGGCGGATGCGGCACAGGCCAGCAGACTGAATCCGGCCAGCAATAGTCTCTTGCGCATTGACTCTCTCCTTGGGGTGGGCGTTAAGGTCATTACCAATGCCATCGAGCGACCTGGGCGACAACGCCTTGGCTCAGCGACATGCTCGAAGCAAAAGGGGGCTATTTTAACCGCGCGCCACGCAGAATTCTCGTTTCGTTTGCCTTGTCTCGTTGAACTCGGATCTGCAGCGCGGCGCAGCCGCCGACAAAAGCCGCTTTTCTTGCCCCCGCCCGAGGACGCCCACGTTCAGTCGAACGGTCCGGTTCGATCGTCAGCAGCGACAGAGGCCGGCTCGCTTGGCCGGCGTCAGACGATGACGCCGCCGCCCAGGCAGACGCGGCTCTCGTAGACCACCACCGACTGCCCCGGCGTCACCGCCCACTGCGGCTGCGCGAAGGTGATCTGGCACGAGTCGCCGTCGATGCGCTCGATCTCGCACGGCGCGTCGGCCTGCCGGTAGCGCGTCTTGGCGCCATAGACCCAGTGCGTGTGCGGCATCTGGCCCGAAACCCACGACAGCTGGTCGGCGCGCAACTGGCAGGCGAGCAGCGCCGGGTGATCGTGCCCCTGGACGACGTAGAGCACGTTACTCGCCATCTCTTTGCCGGCAACATACCACGCGTCGTGCTCGCCGTCCTTGGCATAGGTTTTGCTGCCGCCGATATGCAATCCCTTGCGCTGACCGATGGTGTGAAAGGTCAATCCGTCGTGCTCGCCGACCACGCGGTCGTCGTCGAGGCAGCGAATCTCGCCTTTCTTGGGCGGCAGATAGCGCATCAAGAACTCTTTGAACGGGCGCTCGCCAATAAAGCAGATGCCGGTCGAGTCCTTCTTGACAGCGACGTGCAGCTTGGCATCCACTGCCATCTTGCGAACGTCGCGCTTGTAGATTTCGGCGAGCGGAAAGAGCGCCATCGACAGCTGCTGCTGATTCAAGCGATGCAGGAAGTAGCTCTGATCCTTGGTACCGTCCTCGGCCTTGAGCAGCTGATACTTGCCGTTAAATTCGCGCACCCCGGCGTAATGCCCGGTGGCGATCTTCTGCGCGCCCATCGCCACGGCGTGTTCGAGGAAGGCGCGAAACTTGATTTCCGAATTGCACAGCACGTCGGGATTGGGCGTCCGCCCGGCCTGGTATTCCTTGAGAAACTGCGCAAAGACACGCTCCTTGTACTCCTTGGCGAAGTTGACCACTTCGACATCGATGCCGATGGTGTCGGCAATGCTCATGACGTCGATCAGGTCCTGGCGCGACGAACAGTATTCCTCTGAATCGTCGTCTTCCCAATTCTTCATGAACAGACCGATGACGTTCCAGCCCTGCGCTTTGAGCAGCAGAGCCGCCACCGCGGAATCGACGCCGCCGGACAGGCCGACGACCACCGTCTTGCTATTGTTGAGCGCCATCTGGACTCCCCCCTGCTTGCCAGCGCGCCAGCGGCATCACCACCGCCGGCTGGCCGTTATCAAAAAACCAGCTATCGACCACGTAGCGCCGATCGCCCTCGGCCAGCGCCGCAGCCGGCGCTGGCGCCGCATCGAGTTCCTCGATCAGCGCCGAATAATGCTCAAAGATCACAAAGCGCGAGCGCAGCGCGGGTTCGAGCACCCGGTGGTAATGCAGCAAGCCCTGCGCGTCGATCAGTTGCAATAGTCGCGTCGTCGTCGTCGAGTGGTCGATGCAATCCATCCTGCCATTGACGGCTTCGTCAGCGTAGTTGCCGCCACGATCGGCGAAAATCGGCGACTGTTTTCCCGCCCAGCCGAGCAGGCGGCCGATCGCGATGGCGATTGCCGCACGCTCATGAGAGGCATCCGCTGCCGTCGCGAAGATCTGCCCGAGTTCGTGCAACTGCCCGTCATCGTAGACCACCTCGGCCTGCGTCAGGCAGCCATAATTGAAGCACACCGTGACCCGTTCATCGGCCTGCGCGCAAAACGCGCAGAGCAGCAGGCCAGCCAAGCACCAGCGCCCACTCATGCGTAGTGCGTGACCAGATCGAGCGGATAACGTTTTCCGGCCTGCCAGTCCTCGATGCAGCGCAGGATCATCGGGCTGCGGTGCTGCGCTGCGAGCGCACGGATATCTCCGAGCGCCAACCAGCGCGCGGCGATGATCCCGTCATCGAGCGCGCGCGCCGGCTCGTGCCCGGTGATCTCGCCGGCAAATACGAAACGCAGGTAGGTGATGTCCTTGGCGACGTTGCGCCAGTTATAGATACCGACCAGCGACGTCGGAACGAAATGATAGGCGCTTTCCTCGAGCACCTCGCGGATCACCGCGTCGGACAGCGACTCGTCGCACTCAAGGTGACCGGCAGGCTGGTTGAAGCGAATCCCGTCGTCGGTGTGCTCCTCGACGAGAAGAAATTTGCCGTCGCGCTCGAGCACGGCGGCAACGGTGACATGAGGTTTCCAGATCATGGGATACTCAGCGACAATGCAAAGCGCCCATTTTACCGCCAAGCAGGCTGCCAAATCGGCTAGAATTTCCCTTTCCAAATTTTCGGCTGACGCGGGGAACGCCACCTCGATGGAGGATCGCAACGGGTTGATCCGGCGCGACGGCAGGAAGGTCTTGACGGACTGACCCGACCCACAGCCTGTTCACGTTTGCTTTCAGATCACAAGGTCCTGCCCCATGGCTGAGAATACATCATTGCAACCGATTGAAATCACCGCCCACGATCTGCCGCTGCATTGCCCGCTGCCGGACGCTCCGCTGTGGGCGCGCCATCCGCGCGTCTTTCTCGACGTCACGCAGAGCGGCCAAGCCGTCTGCCCCTATTGCAGCGCGCACTATGTCTTCGTGGGCGAGTTGCCCAAGGGACATTGAGCGTCATCGGCGCCCGGGGGAGGCGTGAGCACTAAACCCGCCGCGGCGCGCGCGCTGATCGTCGCGCCAGCCTGGATCGGCGACGCGGTGATGGCGCAACCGCTGTTCGTTCGCCTGCAGCAAAAAACGCCGGGACTGCAACTCGATGCGCTGGCGCCGCGCTGGGTCGCACCGGTGCTGCAACGCATGCCGCAGATCGGCGAGGTCATCGACAACCCCTTCGCGCACGGCGAGCTCTCGCTCGCCGCCCGCTACCGCCTGGCGCGCGAGCTCGCGCAAAGGGGCTACCAGCGCGCGTTCATCCTGCCCAACTCGGCGAAGTCGGCGCTCATCCCCTGGCTCGCGGCAATTCCCGAGCGCATCGGATTTACCGGCGAAGCGCGCTACGGACTGATCAACCGCCGCCACCATCTCGACGAAATCGCGCTGCCGCAAATGAGCGAGCGCTTCGCGCAGCTCGCCGAGGCGCCAGGCGCCCGCCTGCCGCGCCCGCTGCCCTTGCTGCGCTTGAGTTCAAGCAGCGCGCAGCAAGTACTGACGCGCGCCGCCCTGGGAATCGCGCACGCGGAACAAATCGCGGTATTCTGCCCCGGCGCCGAATACGGACCGGCCAAACGCTGGCCGGCGCGTCATTTCGCTGCGCTGGCCGACGAACTCGGTCGCCGCGGCTACGCCATCTGGCTGCTCGGTTCGCCCAAGGACCGGCCGGTCGGCGACGAGATCGTTCGGCTGGCCAGCGGCGAGCAGGCGCCACAAAACCTGTGCGGGACCACTTCGCTGGCGCAGGCAATCGACCTGATCGCCGCGGCCAGCGTCGTCGTCTGCAACGATTCCGGACTGATGCACGTCGCCGCCGCGCTCGACCGTCCGCTGGTCGCCGTTTACGGTTCGTCGTCGCCGGGCTTTACGCCGCCGCTGTCGACACGCGCGCAAATCATCAGCCTCAATCTGCCGTGCAGCCCCTGTTTTAAGCGCGAATGCCCGCTCGGCCACCTCGACTGTCTCAACAAGCTTGAGCCGGCGCGGGTGCTGGCGGCCTGCCTGGCGCCGCTGACGGAAACTTGCCGATGAGCGTCATCTTCACCACCGCCGAAGACGCCGAGGAAGCCTTCTACGAAGCGATCGGTCGCGGCGATCTCGACGCCTTGATGAACGTCTGGGCCGATGACGACGAAATCGTCTGCATTCACCCGACCGGGCAACGGCTGACCGGACCGACAGCGATCCGCGACAGCTGGCGCGCCATTTTCGCCAACAACCCGCGCCTGACCGTTCGCGTCAAGGCGAGCGTGCGCTGGAAGAGCGTCATGCTCGACGTGCATAGCGTGGTCGAAACGCTCTATCTCGCCGGCGAGGCGATGCCGCGCGGTCCGCTGCTGGCGACCAACGTCTTTCAGCGCAGCGCCAACGGCTGGCGCCTGCTCTCGCACCACGCCTCGGCCGCCGACGACAGCTTGGAGGCTCCCGGTGAAGCGGCAAGTCCCCGACAGCGAACCTTGCATTGATCGCCGATAGCGCGCCGAAGAGGCTACCCGCCGGCTCGTCAGTTTAGTGAGCGGCCGCCTGCCCGGACCAATCGACAGGCCACCGCGATGTCTGCTGCTTTTCTTCGAACCAGGGCTTTGAGATCGCCACGGGGCATTCGCCAGTGCTAAGATTTGCCGTCAGCGATGGAGCCCACAAGGAACCGACATGCCCGACATTGACCCGCTGAGCGTCTTTCTGGGCCGCCAGCCCATTCTCGACCGCCAGCAGCAATTGTTCGCCTATGAACTGCTGTTCCGCAGCGGCAACGAGGAAAACGCCAACTTCGCGAGTTTTATCGACGGCAATCAGGCGACGGCGACGGTCATCAGCAATGCCTTTACCGAGTTCTCGATGGCCGATGCGCTCGGGCCCTATCAGGGTTTCATCAAGGTCGACCACGGCTTGCTGTTCAGCGACCTGATTTACGCGCTGCCGCCGCATTGCGTGGTGCTGGAAATCCTCGAAACGGTCACTGCCACGCCGGAAATGCTGGCGCGTTGTGGCGAGTTGCGGCGAGCCGGTTTCATCCTGGCGGTCAGGGAACGACCCGAGTCGCAGGACCAGAGCCGCGAGCTACTTGAGCTCGCCGAAGTCATCAAGGTCGATATCAGTCGCGTCGATCCGCTGCGCCTCAAGCAACTGGTCAATCAACTCAAACCGCTCGGCAAGACGATTCTCGCTGAAAAGGTCGAAAGCGGCGAGCAGATGCAGTCCTGCCATGCGCTCGGTTTTGACCTTTTCCAGGGCTACTATTTCGCGCACCCCACCGTCATCCGGGGTAAGCGCCTGCCGCCCTCGGAACTCGCGCTGCTGCGCCTGCTTGCGCTGCTCAGCCAGGACGCCGATGATGCGGCAATCGAAGCGGTGTTCAAACAGGCGCCGGTATTGACGGTCAATCTGCTGCGTCTGATCAACTCGGCGGCCAGCGGCATGGCGACCAAAGTCACCTCATTGCGCCACGCCATCACGCTGCTCGGACGCAGACAGCTGCTACGCTGGCTGCAACTGCTGCTCTACAGCGGGCTATCGGGCGCCCGTCCGGCGGTCAACCCGCTGCTGCAACTGGCCGCGACGCGCGGACGATTGATGGAGCTGCTGCTCGACCGGGTCGCCGAGACCCGTCCCGGCGACCCGAAGTGCACCGACCAGGCCTATATGGTCGGCATCCTGTCGCTGATGCCGGCGCTGTTTGGCAGCAGCATGTCCGAAGTCCTGGCCCAGTTACCGGTGGCCCGCCCGGTCCATGACGCGCTTGCCGACCACGGCGGGACGCTGGGCGATTTGCTGCACTTGGTCGAAGCCTTGGAAGATTCGTTGGAAAATTCGCCGAAACGCTCGCCACGCCAAGCGGCGGCAACGATCCTGCGCCGCCTGCCCGGGGTCGACGCCAACGTCGCCAATAGCTGCCTGAGTGCGGCGCTGACCTGGGCCAATAATCTGGCCAGCGAACCGTCGTGACCGGAGCTGCCCAGCAGCGACCGGGGCTGACGCGAGATTCAAGCCAACTACCGTGATCGAAGGTCGTAACGATGCCTGAAAGCCCGCAGATTTTCTTTGGCCGCCAACCGATCCTTGATCGCGAACAGCTACTCGTCGCCTACCAGTTGTTCTTCCGCGAAGGACTGGCGTCAACCTGTGCCGACATCACCGACCCGACGCAAGCGACGGCGACGGTGATCGCCAATGCCTTTACCGAACTGTCCAGCAATAACGCGCTCGGCCCTTACCGTTGCTTCATCAGCATCGACCACGACCTGCTCTTCAGCGACCTCATCGAGGCGCTGCCGCCGCAACTCGTCGCCCTTGAGGTACTCACAGCGATCGCCCCGACGGCCGAAGTCGTCGCGCGCTGCCAGCAACTTCACGAGCGCGGCTTGACGCTGGTGATCAACGGCATTCTTGACGAAGCCTATCGTCCGTTGCTGGCGCTCGCCGACATCATCAAGGTCGACATCATGCAGATCGATGATGAACGCCTGGGCCGGCTGGTGCCCCAGCTCAAAACCCTGGGCAAGACGCTGCTCGCCGAGAAGGTCGAATCGGCCGAGCAGTTTGCCTTATGCCAGGCGCTCGGCTTCGACTTGTTTCAGGGCTATTATTTCGCTCGGCCGACGATCATCGTCGGCAAGAAGCTCAACCCGTCGCAGCTCGCGCTCGTTCGCCTGCTCGGTCTGGTCCTTGAAGACGCCGAAACGAGCGCGATCGAAAACGCCTTCAAGCTCGAACCGGGGCTGACCGTCAACATGCTGCGCCTGACCAATTCGGTGAGCAGTGGCCTGGCGACGAAAATCACCTCGCTGCGCCACGCCATCACCATTCTCGGTCGTCGGCAATTGCAACGCTGGCTGCAACTGCTGATCTATTCGGGCGGCGCAACGCAGGGAATCGACCCGCTGCTGCAACTGGCCGCGACCCGCGGCCGGCTGATGGAACTACTGGCCGACCAGGCGCATGCCAGGAACCGTGAATTCTCCGACCAAGCCTTCATGGTCGGCATCATCTCGCTGATGCCCGCGCTGCTCGGCACGGACATCGCCGACCTGCTCGAACAGCTGCCCGTCGCACCACGCGTCAAGCAGGCGCTGAGCGGCCACGGCGGCGCGCTGGGCCCGTTGCTGCAGTTGGTCGAGGCGACCGAACAGAGCGACCCGCTGGTGCTCGAAGAGGCGCTCAGCCACCACCCGGCGATCAACGCCGACCTGCTTGGCAATTGCCTCTCGCTGGCGCTATCCTGGGCCAACAACCTCGGCCAGGAGCAAGACGCGGCACGCTGATACGAAAACCGTCTCTTTGGGCGACACCGGGACAAACTTGCTGTTGACACCCGAGCCGCACAAGGTAAGATCGCCGCATTGAAAAAAGCACGCCCGGGCGAAAGCCGGGTACGCAAAGTCACCGGCCTAAAGGCATCAGCCTACGGCAGCGGGATTGCCAATCTCTTGCGCGAGCAACACACGCGCCGGCAACATCGCTACCGTCACGCCCTCTTCGCGCGCCCGTCTCCGCAAAACAATTCACCTCAGCACGCCAGCCCGGCTATCCACTGAAAGAATATGTTTCGCTGGCTCTTCCTTGACGATTGCGCATTATCTTCGGCAGAACACACGCTGTGGAAGATCAGCGCGCTGCGCATCATCCTGGTTTCCGGATTCACCCTGGAGGCCTTGATTGCCGTTCACAGCTCGCTCGCCGCGATTGCGATCGGCGCCTACCATATCGTCGCGATCGTTGCTTTCTTCTACGCCTTGCTCTGCGCCGCGCTCTTCTATTCGGCGAAGCGACCCGATTGCGCTGCAGCAATCCTGATTGCCACGGTCTATGCCACCGGGACATCGATCGTATTGTTCGTCAATGTCGACGAAATCGCCAAACTGGGAATCATCTTTGTCTATACGACGCCGATCATCGCGCGACTGTTCTTCGGCAGCCGACTCGCGCTGACGCTGATGCTGGTCAACTTCCTGCCGTTTTTCTACCTGCTGCGCAACGGTCCCTTCATCCATTTCTCGAACTTCAGCTTGACGCTCGACGCGAGCCACACCTACATCCAAACGCTGCTCTTCCTGTTTTTCAACGTCTGCGTCCCGCTGGCCGTCTTTCGCGTACTGCATGCGCTCGATGCGTCGGCCGTTCGCCAACGCGAAGGCAACTCGGCGCTGACCGTAAGCCATGCGCAATACCGCGAGTTTTTTGAAAATTCCGGCGGCCCGATTCTGCTCTGTGCCGAAGACGGAACGATTCTGCAAGTCAACCGAATGGCCAGCGAACTGATCGGCAGCAGCGATTGCGCGCGCCTGGGCGATTCTCTGTATGACGCCATCGGGCCATCAGCCGAAGATCGGCAAGCCACTCGCGAGCCCAACGCGTCGCTGGAAAACGCCAAGGGACGGCAGCTGGCGACGCCCGACGGACGGCGAATCGTCGTTGAATACGTGACGAAAACGGCGCAGCGCTATTACATCGTCGCGCTGCGCGACGCGAGCGGTCTCGACGCCATTGAGAAAGCGCTCAAGCGCAGCGAGGAGAGCTTGTCCTTCCTGAGCCAGCACGATGCACTGACCAAGCTGCCCAACCGCAAGTCGCTGCGCGCTCATCTTGCACAAACCCTGCCGAGCCTTGAGGGAGGAATGGTCGTGGCGATGGTTTCGATTCGCCTCAACAGCATCCGCCTGGCCAACGAGAAATTCGGCGCACTGGTCGGCGACGCTTTCATCCAGCGTTTCGCCGAAGAACTGCGCAAGACGCTGCCGCCGGACGCGTTCTGCGCGCGACTCAGGAGCATCGTTTTCCCCATCGTTCTGGCGCCGACCCGCTCGGCGAACGATGTCGTCGAACAAGTCGAAAGGCTGCGCCAACTGCTGCCCCAGGAAATAACCGTCGACGGGAATCGCCTGATCGTTCTGGTGTCGACCGGGATCGCGCTGGCCAGGGCCGGCGACACCTCGCCCGAAGAACTGATGCAGCGCAGCGAAGTGGCGCTCGACGCGGCGCGACGTTCGACCGAGGACGCAGCGGCGCTTTTTGACGAGGCCGATGCCGCCCAAATCCGCCGCCGCATCGAAATCGAACTGGGCATCGTCGCCGCGCTCAAACAGGGGGAATTCCGCCTGGTCTATCAACCCAAGGTCGATGGCCAGGGCGACATCGCCGGAATGGAGGCGCTGATCCGCTGGCACTCGCCGACGCTCGGCGACGTTTCGCCCACCGAATTCATCCCGATCGCCGAAAGCAGCGGTCTGATCCGCGGGATAACGCGCTTTGTCATTGAAGAAACCTGTCGCTTCATCCGACGAACGATCGACATCGGACGCCGATGCCCGCCGATTTCACTGAATCTGTCGGCCGTCGATGTCATTCGGCACGACCTGCTCGAGCTGATCGACGACTCCAGCGCACGCCATTCGACCCCCGCCGACCTGCTTGAGTTTGAAATCACCGAGACCGGATTGATCGGCAACGAAGCGCTGGCCATCCACCATCTGCGCGAACTGACGCGACGCGGTAGCGGCATTGCCATCGACGACTTTGGCACCGGCTATTCATCATTTTCCAAGCTCAGCAATTTCCCGGTCAGCAGCATCAAGATCGATCAGTCCTTTGTGGCGCGTATCGGCCAATGCGAAAAAAGCGAATCGATCATCAAGGCCATCGTCTCGCTGGCCGGATTGCTGTCCTGCACAAGCATCGCTGAAGGCGTCGAAAACGAGGCCCAGGAGCGCTTTCTCAAAGCGATCGGTTGCGAGCAGTTTCAAGGTTATTACTACTACCGCCCACTGGAAGTCGCGCAACTGCGTGAACTCGGGCTGCTGCTGCCCTTCGGCGAAAGGGATAGCGGCGTCACAGCGCCGACGGCGGATGAATCGCGCCCCGAATTCTCGGATATCGTCGAAATCGTCGCCGAGAACGGCTAGCGCAAATCAGTCGCCAGCACCCAGCCGCCAAGCCCGATAGACCTGTAGCGCGACGTGGGCGTCGTTGGCCGCGTAAAGCAGCTGGCGTTCGGCGAGGCGAGGATTCGCCCAATTGCTGGTGCCGACGCTCTTCGATTTTTGCAACCTCTGGCCGAAGAAGTGCGCGACGGCGACTTTGGCGCCGACCGTTCCGCGATGGCCCTGACCACGCAGCACTTCGCCCAGGTCGAGAACGTTGGCAAGATCTATCCCCAAGCGCGATTTCAACGCGCTGCGGTCGTTGCCCAGACCGAAGCCGACCTTGAGCACATGCGTCGACTCGAGGATCGTCTTGAGCTCGCCGGTACTCGGCCATTGCGCCAGCGGGAAAAGGTAGGCGCGCGTTTCGGTCGCCAGCTGGATCAGGTGCGGTCCGGTCGACACTTCGCCCTTGAGGAAGGTCGGCTTGGACTCGGTATCGAAACCGACCGCCGGCGCCGCCATCAACGCCGAAAAAGCCTCGGCGGCAAGCCGCGCGGACGTCACCAGCAAGATATCGGCGAGCGCGATTCCGGCGTAATCGGGAAGCTCTGCGGCAGCAAGCGACGCCCGACTGAGGGTCACCTCGCTCAATTGACGCACGCCACCAGGCGTTCGCCCAGCCATTTGCCGATCGACTTGATTTCCGGCAGGCACACCAATAGCGCGTCCACTGCAAGCTCCTTCAGAAGAGATCGCGCATTATCGCAGAAGTCCAGCTTGCCCCCTTGGTCGGCAACGGATAAACGGGTGGTCGGTCGCACTTTCTAGGATAATTGCGCATGATCGAAACTTCCCCCCCCGCCCCGACCCTGCCCGCAGCCCCTGCTGCCGGGCGCTCATTCAACGAACTGCCGCTGTCGCCGCGATTGCTGGCGACGCTCGAACAGCTCGAGTATCTTGCGATGACGCCGATCCAGGCCGCCAGCCTGCCGCTGGCGCTGGCCGGTCACGACCTGATCGCGCAGGCCAAGACCGGCAGCGGCAAGACCGCGGCGTTCGCCTTGTCGCTGCTCACCAATCTCAACCCGCGCCGCTTTACGGTGCAGGCGATGGTGCTCTGCCCGACGCGCGAACTCGCCGATCAGGTGACGCAGGAGATCAGGCGCCTGGCGCGCGGCGAGGACAACGTCAAGATCCTGACCCTGTGCGGCGGCAGCACGCTGCGCCCGCAGCGCGACAGCCTCGAGCACGGTGCGCACATCGTCGTCGGCACGCCCGGGCGAATCATGGACCACCTAGAGCGCGGCAGCCTCAAGCTCGACGCGCTCAACACGCTGGTGCTCGACGAAGCAGACCGCATGCTCGACATGGGCTTTTACGACGACATCGCCTATGTCGCCAAGCAGTGCCCGGCCGGACGCCAGACGCTGCTCTTCTCGGCGACCTATCCGGAAGGGATCGCCAAGCTGGCACGCCAGTTCATGCGCGCGCCGCAGGAAATCAAACTGCTCGAGCAGCACGCAGAGAGCAAGATCCGCCAGCGCTTCTACGAGATCAAGCACGACGAGCGCTTGCAGGCGGTCGCCATCCTGCTCAAACACTACCGTCCGGTCAGTACGCTGGCCTTCTGCAATACGCGCCAGCAATGCCGCGACCTCTACGAAGTACTCAAGGGGCAAGGCTTCCACGCGCTGACGCTGCACGGCGACTTGGAGCAGCGCGAGCGCGACCAGGTGCTGATCCAGTTCGCCAACCGCAGCTGCTCAGTGCTGGTCGCTACCGACGTCGCGGCGCGCGGCCTCGACATCGTGCAGCTCGAAGCGGTGATCAACGTCGACGTCACCCCCGACCCGGAAATCTACATCCACCGCATCGGCCGCACCGGCCGTGCCGACGAGGGCGGCTGGGCGTTCAGCCTGTGCAGCCCGGCCGACCGGCGCCGCCTGGCGGCGATCGTGCAGCAGACCGGTCAGGACGTTCCCTGGCACGGCTTGGGCTCGCTGCAAGGCACCGACGACTCGCCGCTGGTGCCGCCGATGGTAACGCTGCAGATCCTGGGCGGACGCAAGGAGAAAATCCGCGCCGGCGACGTGCTCGGCGCACTGACCGGAGAGACCGGTGGCGAGCGCCAATTCACGCGTGAAGAGGTCGGCAAGATCACCGTCACCGATCAATCGACCTATGTCGCCGTCGCGCGCAATCTGGCGCGCGAAGCGGTGCGCAAGCTGTCGGCAGGCAAGGTCAAGGGAAAAACGGTCAAGGTCCGCGCACTGTAGCGCTGATCGACTCAGAGCCCTGGTCGTCGGCGGCAACCGGCGACCACAAGGGACGCCCCGCCGCGTCGAGGTAGCAAAGATAACATCGCAGATCGAACTCGAGCTGGTGGTAATCCGGCGCCATATGCCGACACAGTTGATAGAAGGCCTTGTCGTGCGCGGCCTCCTTCAGATGCGCGAGTTCATGCACGACGATCATCTGCAGGAATTGCTGCGGCATTTCCCGAAACACCGCGGCGACGCGGATCTCGCGCTTGGCCTTGAGCTTGACCCCCTGCACCCGCGCGATGCGGGTGTGCGTTCCCAGCGCGCGCTGCATGACCTGCAAGCGGCTGTCGAAGAGTACCAAGGACAGTTGCCCGGCGTTGCGCAGATGAGTGCTTTTGAGCGCCTGCGCGAAATCGTAAAGCGCCTTATCCGTACGCACCTCGTGCGCCAACGGGTACTTCTGCAGCAGAGCGTCGGCCAAGTGGTTTTGTTCGATCAGCCGCCGCACCTCTTCGGCGAGTGCTGCGGGATAGCCGGCAAGGTAGTTCGGCGGAGGTTTCGGGCGCATGCGAGCAGGACAGCAGGAGGGTAAGTCGGGTCAATGGCGCAGCAGCGCTTCAATTTGTTTTCTGTGCAGTTCCAGATCCGCACGGCACTCAGCCAGATCAGCCTCGAGCTGCGCGCATTTCCTGGCCCAATCATCGCACGACTGGCAGTATTCCGCACCGCTCACCAGATCATCCTCAGGCAAGGATTCGAGCGACTCCACCACCACGCCAAAGGTATCGGCTATGTTTCGGAGCGTACCTGAGACTTCCTTGACCATTTCGGCACCATCTCATCAGCGAACATCTCACCCTCTTTGTACCCCGTCGTACCAGGCGCCGATATTCCCTATTACCCGTACTAAACAACCTTCCCACCAACGCCATAAACGAAAGACCCCGCGTAGACTGGCGTCTGGCGGGGTCTTTGAAACGGTGAAAACCCGTTTTTTGCTGCTTTACTGGCAGAGACATGCGAACCTCATCGCCAGAAGCCACTTTCAGGGCAAAACAGAAATCTCGTACCCCCAAAGGAATCCCGAAAACGTTGGGCTGTCGTGAAGCGTCCTTAAATGGACGGCGGCGCAATGATTGTGAAGCTGCCTGTCGAAAATCTGGACTGACGGTCTCAACTTCGGCCAACGGACATTTAGCACTTGCTGCTTGGACGACGGCACCTCGTCGTATTGCCGGCCTTCGGGCGCGATCGTTGAAAAATTCGTGGAGGGGAACTGAGCGGCAGCTTTTCGAATAATGCCTGGCCGTCTTGCCTTTGCCTGCTGCCCAATCTCACCAATGGCGCGTTGCCAACCTTAGCCATGAGCTTACACTTTTTGCTGACTGCCAATAGTCTCGTGTCAGTTCATAAAAAACTTCATTGGTACGAGAACGATATCGGGGAAGAACACCAACAGGGCCAGCACAATCAATTGGGAAGCCATGAATGGCAACACACCGACGATCATTTTGTCCATGCTGACCTTGGTCACGCCGCAAACAACGTTTAGCGTTGTCCCAACAGGTGGCGTAACCAAGCCAATGGCGTTGTTAATGATGAACAGCACGCCGAAGTAGATTGGGTCGATACCGGCCGCGACCACAACCGGAACGACTACCGGCGTCAGGA
>Ga0316604_10001214_pt1 | contig 23896 bp, 19 predicted proteins | sample OWC_soil_day20_C_FD_207650 | JGI IMG/M metagenome (GOLD analysis project Ga0316604, IMG submission 207650) | Wetland soil microbial communities from Old Woman Creek delta, Ohio, United States - OWC_soil_day20_CT | ecosystem: Environmental > Terrestrial > Soil > Wetlands | place: USA: Ohio...
GTCGCTGAAAACTATGCGGCCGATGGCAAGAGCAATCATGTCTCCTGTGTGCTGCGCATCGAGGCCGGCGACCGCCGAGCCCTGTTGACCTCGGATATCGAGGCCCCCGACGAGGCCGCGCTGCTCTGTCCCTAAAGCTTTAATTGTGCCAGTTTGGAACGGTTATGCCTTCGGGGGGCGGTGGCACAGAAATGCTTTAGAGATAGTTAACGTGTAAGCAGAAATCGGAAAACTACTGTTTCAGTCAGTTGTTCGGCCTAAGCGGCCATTGGGGCGCTACGCCACCAACGGCCGCAATATATTGGTCACCGGTCGTCGGCGTTGAAATCGACTCGAATGATCGATGTACGTTTCAACGCAAATCTCCTACCCATCGCTGTTAAGTGGAGTCTGATTATTCTCCCTCGGGGCGCCAAGGATCAGCTTTCTTTATTGATGCTGAATACGTACTATCGGCCACGATCAGAATGGAGCATTGGCACCAGCAGGATCTAAAATGGGGCAAACAGATGAGCAAAGCAGGCATTCAGTCCAACAGAGGTGATGGTTACCAGACTCTGGTTGCCTTTGACTGGGCTCTGACCGTACTGACAGACCCTGATTACCAATGGATTGAAATCGATTCAGTGACGATGTCAGTTGACGATGTGGTGATCGGAAAAGTCGATGGCACCAGAATTTGCTGCCAATGCAAGAAGAACCAAATGTTACATAAGGCTTGGTCTATTGCTGACCTCGCCGATGAATTACGCAAGGTATGCAGTTTGTTAACCAGCGACCCGAAATCCGTAGTTCGCTTCTATTCGCGAAGCACTTTTGGCGAACTCTCAGCACTGCGGGAATACAGCACCAACTACCCGGATGATTTTACCTACCAATCCAACTTGGGCAAAGCGCAGCGGAAAACGGATACCGCGTTAAAGAATTTGCTAGTCAAACAGCTTCCAAGTATTTCCACCTACCAGTTCCTGCAACGTACGACGTTTGTAATCAGCGACGAACTAGATCGCATGGAGACAATGCTTAGTGAACGCTTGCGCCAGCTGGTTAGCAACCATTCAGCGGCTTACAACGCCCTATGGACATGCCTTGACCACCTCGGAATGCGCGTGAATGGCAACGGAAATGGCAGCGCAAAGCAACATCGCCTGACGAAGGCAGACCTGAAAGCCCTGCTGGCCCAAGCAGGCTCGATGCTGAGCCCCCCCATGGATATTGTTGAGGCTCGCATTTTATTCAAGAACACTTCCGCCGTTGGTCGCTCGTGGCGCCGAGATATCGGCAATGAACACGTTTCTAGTCCTTTGGTCAACCAACTCATTGATGCCATCAATGCAAAACATAGCTCCATCTTGCTCACTGGTTTACCGGGCTCTGGCAAAACCTGCGTAATGCTGGCCGTACAGGACACACTAGAACAGCTCTCCCAAACCCGCGCTGATCTATTGCCGCTGTTCATTCAATCACGCGAGTTCGCCGACGTCGTCACTGCACAGGATCGCCAAGCTCATGGCCTGCCAGAGCAGTGGGTAGAATGCGCCGCACGCTTGGCTGAAGTTGTGCATGTGATCGTAATAATTGACTCATTAGACGTGCTCTCTATCGCCCGTGAGCACAGCGCACTAGCGTATTTCCTCGCCCAAGTTGATCGTCTGCTACTGGTTCCCAATATCACCGTCGTCACTGCTTGTCGCGACTTTGACCGCCACTACGATCGTCGCATTGCCGTGCGCACGTGGGACAAAGAATTCACATGCCAACCACTGGACTGGGACACCCAAATAGCAGCACTTCTCGCCAAGCTCGGCGTTGATGCGTCAAGCATCGATGCGGCAACCCGCGAGTTGATTCGTAATCCGCGTGAATTGGCCTTGTATGTGGAATTGGCGCAGCAAGGAGGCTGCTTCAATGTGGTGACCAGCCAAGCGCTGGCACAGCGCTATCTCTCTACTATCGTGGAGGCGAATAGCGCATTGGGCGATGTTGCTATGCAAGCCATCGAAGCCATCGCTGCTGAGATGCTGAAGTTGCGAAGCTTAGCAGTACCACACCAGAGGTTCGCCGCATCGCAAGACATCCAACGCGCGCTGCTCAGTCATGATGTTTTGCACAAGACGCAAGACGGGAAGCTGACTTTTGGTCACCAGACTTTGCTGGACGTACTGGTTATCAGCGGCGCACTGAGGTGTGGTGCCACTCTGAATGAGTTCATTCAAAGTCTGCTTCCAGTGCCTTTTGTGCGCCCCAGCATTCGTAGCTTTGTCTCGCAATTGGCAACTGGGGACCGGCGTGAATTTCGAAAGCAGTTACGTACTGTTTTGACAGGCAACCACGCCTTCCATATTCGCCGTCTTGTCGCAGAAACCTTGGCAGAACAAGCTCCGCACGACGACGACTGGTTACTGATACGCGACCTGCGCAGTCAGCACCGCGAGGTTTTCCAGGTTATCTACACCCATGCGGATCAAGTGAATTGGCATCACTTCTGGATGAAGCATCTGGTGCCTGTATTGATTGCTACCCACGATACTGACGGGTTAGCGAAACATGTACACCTGGTGTCTAGATGGAAAAATGAGGATGCTGCCGGTGTATTCGCATTCTGGACCGACGTGCTGGCAACTAATGGGGTAGATAAGACCCGCTTGGTCAGTTCGATGGCACGTGCCATTACAGAAGTCCATGCGGATCATTCAGCGTTGTGTGTGCCTTTGCTTCTCGAATTGCTCGAGTTGCCGAGACAGAAACACAGTTTTCTCGGGCTTGCGCTTGCCCACTGCGTCAACGGCGGTGGCGTAGACGATGTATTGCTATGGCATTACGTTACGGGCGAAGTCACCAACGAGGATGTGCTTTCTTATCGCTTTGACGAGAAACTGCATTGTCAACCACATGAATTTGGCAACAGTAATAACAAGTTTTTCGCAGATAGGATGGAGAAGTCGACCGCATTGCTCGACTTGGCAGTCGCATCGATTGAGCGATGGAGCGAAATTAAGGCATCGCGCTACGGTAAAACGCCGACAAGCTATCGGAGTGGTTTTCTAGACGTAACGTCATACAACGACGCTCACACCCAGACCGACATCAAACACCAAGATAGTGAACGCATTCTGATGAATGCCGTTGAAGCCGCTATCGTCTCTCACTCAAACGCTCAATCTGAATGGTGGCAGAGTAACCGCGAATGGCTGTGTTTCAGTGCAGAAGGTGCGTTGCGCTATTTTGCCATCGTCGCGTGTACGGCAGCACAAAACGGCGACTTGGACGTAACTGGCCGCATGCTGTGCGACAAGGCGTTGCTCGAATCCGATTTGTCGTATGAACTCGGCACGATGATGCAAGCAACATTTGCTCATCTTGATGCGATTACTCAAGATGCAATACAGAGGACCGTTATAGCTCTTCACCAGGAAACCGCCAACGATCCGATGCATCTCCCATGGGTGCTGAGAAAGCAGGCGCAACTAGTTCTGACCATCCCCTGTCATCTGCGCACCCCCGACGCACAAAGTGTACTGAGGGAATGCGAGAAGGAAACATGGCCGCTGGTTCGTCAGCCAGACATACGTATGTCTGGAGGCGTTATTAGCGCGCCGTTTTCATTCGAGGTGTTTCTCGATGCTAGCGATGACGGAGTGCTACGCCTGCTCGACCACTACAAAGAACATGCTAGAAACTCTTTTGATGACTTTTTGGTGGGTGGCGAGAGAGAGGTGGGCTCACAACTGGGTGGAGCGGCTTCGCGCCATCCCGCCCGCTTTGTGAGACTTCTGTCTGCGAATTGGGAGCGGATCGCTGGCCGCTTTCGCGATGACATCATGGACGGCGTTGCTACCTATCTGGCGCACCGCTACGGCAACCTACAACCCAATGGCTCCTGGTTACCCAAAGATGAGACCGATGCGGCAACGCTGGCGCAACAAATCCTCGATGAGTTGGAAAGGCATCCAAGCCACTGGCACCACAATCGCGCCGCATCCCACGCGATAGAGTGTTGCGCCCATGTAGTTGCACAGGCGGACGCAGACCGGCTAGTGTCCTTGGCTATGAGTTTTTCAACACTAATAGAGGAGAGTCCGATCTCTGGAAACTCCGTAGATTTGTTGACCGCTGGCATCAATATGGCACGCGGAAAGGCAGCGGAGGCTTTGATCATCGTGGCCAATCAGTTTGATGAGAACGGTGTGCCATGGCCCGAATCACTGCCATCTGCGCTGCGTATATTTGCAGTGGATGCGCATCCTGCAATTCGCGCCGTGCTGCTACGACGCATGCCGTTATTGCAAGGCAACCATCCTGATTTTGGCTGGGAACTATTTGGCCTTGCCATGCATGAAAGTTTACGTGGTCTTTGGCCCTTGGCCGAACCCTGCCTTTATTACGCTTACCAGCAGAGGTTTGAATTCGTTGTCCCATGGTTAGAGCACCTTTACCGCGAGGGTAGTGGCAAGGATTTGGAAACTTGGGGACGTATTTCTGCGCTGACAGCTCTTTCAAATAAAGCGGACTGCTTTACCTTTCTCGCACAGCTCAAAAAAATGGATACTGATGATGCGTGGCGTGGTGCAGCAAGTGTTTGGACGCACCCTGGTAACGTGCAGCAGCACGGGGACCTGTGTCTTACCAGTCTTGAGGCAGGCTTGAATGAAGAAAACCACCATGCGAATGCGGTTGCACGCAAATTTCACAACATCTTCCGGGAAAAAATGCCGCTCGTTGCTGTACCCATTGAGTTACTCCGGCGTTATTTCTGCTTGCTTGAAACCGAAGCGTCCCCTTCAGGAGGCGACATCTTTGGCATCGATGCATGGCTGAATGCCAATTCACTTCGCGATCCAATGTATGCACTGGAAGCCACCGAAATTTACCTTGATTTGGTTCGGCACACAAAACCTTATTTGCATGACTACGAAAACAACCTCGCGCAGCTACTGACTCACCTTTTCATGCAGGCCGAGGAACAGGAAGAGTCAGACGGCAGTGCGATGCTGCAACGGGTGGTCGCGATACAGGATGCGTTACTGGCTTTGGGTGTCAATGGCGTGGATGCCTGGCTTAAGGCCGCTGAGCGGCCATGACACGGAATAGCGAAGGATGCGTTGACGAAGACATCGTCTTCATGGCCTTGATTTTGAAAGGTGAGATGTTCGCGGTAGGCCGCATTGAGTTGGGTGTGGCAGAAACCTGAATCACGAGACGATCTGTCGAGTCGACTTTGGAGCTTACGACTGGTGACTTCTTTATTGCGGCCATTGGGCGCGCGAACCGCCAATGATTGCTGAGGCCAAGGTGCTGCCCTTTGCTGCTGACATGAGGCAGGATCTCGGCCTTTGCGGACATACAATCGTTATCGCATGAGCGGCCGGTATCTGCCAGTCAGCAGTCCCTTGGAGCGACTCAGGCATGAAGGTCTGCTTGCCTCGAAGCACCGTAAGCAGATAACCATCTGTCAGCAAAGTATGCATTTGGTTTTTCCTCGCTACTATTGGATAATCAAATGAGGCCACCAAACTCTTTACGGTTGATAGGCGAACCGCGTAGGAGTGCCACCAGAATGTGCTCGTACGAAATATCTGAATGTTCAATTTTCTAGTTACCAGCTCTGTCGGCGCGTGGGATGACATTGGCTACTTGTACTCGCGAAGTAGGTTTCTCGAGTACACCAGCGAAGATGTTGCCGCCAGCTTTCGGGAGCTAAAAAAGCCACAGATCGATGCCCTGTTGGCCATGCCGTGCTTGTTTGCCTATGAGGGGGAAAGCGAGCCAGTGCGTGTGGGCCGACTCCTAAAGATCAAGCCTCGTGATGGAATGCGAGAGCTCTACATCGAGTACGAGTTCGATCCCAAGGTCGCGCCCATTCCCTATGAAAAAATCCGACCTCTCCAGAATGCGTTAGACATTCGCGGTTGGGAGATGAGCCGTACCCATTGGGCGATTAAAGATGAAGATCTGTTCGAAGTATTAACGCATGCGGAGGTAATCCAACCTGCGGAACATCGCCCGAAGGTCCAAAAAGAAGACCTACCGGTACCTCCTCCTCCTGAACACCAGGCAGATAGCGTTGGTCGTTTCATCGAAAACGTGCTGGGACTCAACAACGGTAGCCACGAAATCTTTTACCGAGGCCACTCCAAGCGGAGCAAGTATCTGCTTGAGCCGTCCTTATTCAGAAAAGACGGGGCGGGGAACTTCACTCATTTAACCTGTGAAGACTTTATGTTTCGCGAGTTGTTGGTGTCGAACTCTGGCGATTTCGGAGACGATGTCTATACATTGGATCGATTGGTGCGTGCACAGCACTATTCCCTGCCGACGCGTCTGTTCGATATCACGTCGAATCCACTAATCGGCCTCTACTTTGCTTGCGTGTCGAATCAGAATGAGGATGGTGAAGTCATCGTCTTTTCAATGAAATCGAGTCAGATTAAGTACTTTGACTCCGATACCGCAAGTTGCATTGCAAACTTAGCGCGCCTGTCACAGGCTGACAAGGATGCGATTGACTATTCAAGCGCAGATGTTCGAAAGTTCAACAAGCAATCCTCAGTCAAACGGCTCCTACACTTCATCAAGGAGGAGAAGCCGTTCTTCGAGGGGCGTATTAAGCCCTCAGACCTCCGATCAGTAATTTGCGTCAAGGGAAAGCACTCCAACAACCGGATTTCGTTCCAATCTGGAGCTTTCCTTCTGTTCGGACATGACGCCACATTGGCTGAGGAAGGTAGTCAGGATATTGCCGTTCAGCGCATCGGCGTAACGAACAAGGCCGCGATCCTTAAGCAGCTTGACCAGCTAAATATCAACGAGCGAACGGTGTATCCAAACATCGACAATTCAGCCAAGTACATCGCAAAGCGTTTTACTTTCAAAAGCGCCTAGGTCCACCTATCAGGATGGCTTTACAGCCAACAAGTACGGTTATCAATTGAATGTCTGGCTGCCTTTCGTTGCGGCAACCAGTTGGCGTCAGTCAGCTCTCGGCGTCAAATAGCTGTTAATCACATTGATCCATGACCTGCCGGATTTCTTCGGACTACTCTTTCCTGGAGAACGGCTGATCGAGCATGGAAAACAAGCACTTGATCAGCACTACAGAAACTTAGGTCCATGCGCTTACTGATTCCTTCCAACCGCCTGAAGTGGCTGCCTGTGGACACTCGTTTGGCGCACGAGTATTGCTTCTTCCTCCACGACGAAGTAGCGCGCATGCTCGTCGAGTATGAGGGCGCCAACGCACACAAGATCAAGTTCAAGTTTTCAAGCGATCAAGAGCGAAAGAGGTTTGAAGCGCTTGCGAAGACAACCGACCCAGTGTCCGTCTTGAAGGCTTTGGGGCGGCATTCAGAGGCACGTCGCGTGGTGCTGAACACAATCACGATGGCAATGGTTTCCGATTGCGCGCACCACATTTATGAGGCCCTTCGATGCTTCGAGAAGGCAAAGGTCATCCCCGGCTTCAATTTGTTGCGCAAGCCGCTCCTTGACAGCTTGATGTACTTCACCTGGATGGTGGCCGACGAGGACGGATTTCACGCGGCGTTTATGTCTGGTGACCCAACGAAGATAACCCAAAAGGTACTTGGCAACCGACGCCGCGAGCTCATGCAAGCCGCTATAGAGCAAACAGGACTATCTGATGTAGTTCGGGCAGAGGACCTTCACTCGATAGTCTTCGATGTCAGCAATCCAGAAGGGTTGTATGGATTATTTCAGCATGCAGTCCATCTGGTGACTGTGGATCGAGTTGAGATCAAGACCTCGCCGGAGAATTTCAACTTCATCTTCAACCATCCTGCAGATCACGAGATCTACAGAACGCTGTATGCATCACTTCCCACCGTGCTGCTTTACTTGACGCTCCTAGTAATGACCCTTTATCAGCGTATTCATCCAATGGACAACGGCACGCGATCTGCACTCGTGTTTCGAACCATCAATGGGTATCGCCTACTCTTGGGCGAGAAGGCCTCGCTGGCCGTAGCAAGTGCCATCGGCGAAGTTCTTTCGCCTCGTCTTCAATGTGCTGATTGCAAGACGCCTCTAAAGGTCACGGAGAGCAATGCCGCGAAACTTCTCCTCGCCGATTGTTTCCAGTGCACCAAGTGTCGTCGCAAGCAACTGTTCCCGTTCTCGTGGATGTTCTGAACATTCGACGAACGATGCGCTTGAAGCGGCTCTTGCGGGCAATGGCTCTTAGAGCTGAATATTGAGCGGCGAAGCTCAGTCTCTGAGCGAATGACGGCAATCGATGCAACCTCACCAAGGACTTTTACTAACACGCCCTTGGCACTAATTCCGGGGGCACCTCAATGCTGTTTCGGGATTGGCATTGCTCAGTTCGAGAGTCAGCCGCTCCAATCGTTGGCCCAGAGCCACCCATGCCTGATTCATTTCGGGTCGAAGTTTCTGGCGCTGATACTCCGAATCGGATAGCACTTGGTCGCGTTCTCCCGATGCGGAATTGGCCGCATCGGGGATGCGAGGCGAGGTGTGCGTAGTTCTAGCCTAGAAATGGAGAAGTGAAGACTTCTTTATCAATCCTTGCACAGGCGTCGAAGCTTCATTAAGGAGTTGCGACACTAGGTTCGGATTGGTCGATAGCGATCGATAGAACGCCAATTCAACGCAGTTAGTTGCTCCGCCGCCGCGTTTTCGCGCAGGTTTTGACAAACTCTCAACGCGCTTCATGGCTGCTGCCATGGTGAATGCCGGTAGATCGCGAAGGTCCTCCACGACCGCCTGACGATGCCGGTCAATGTCGGATTCTGCACGAGTAGCGACGTTTAGTTTTGATAGATGGAATCTAACTAAGGACGCCTCCGCCGGCTTCGCTGCTCCTCCGGGGATGACGGTTCCCATTAATGGAGTACCGAGGCCGGTATACGGCGCGAAGTCGATGCTCAAAAGGGGCTTCTTGAGGAACTTGTCGAAATATGGATGAAGGATTCGTCTCTTGTTTAAAAGCCCCCCTCTGCGTCGTGAGTTTCTTGTAGGCTTAATCAAAGAGAAGAAAGCCCCCTTTGCGCTTTGACAATCCATGCAAGCCGGAACCAAGTTCAGCGACAACACAGAGAATTGGGGAAAGCGTTTTGTGGAACGTGGGAGGTAGTGGTCTAGCGAAATGCTGCCAGGTAAACCACAGTAAGGACAGGAGCCGAGCCTGCGCCCCGCTTCTCTTAGCGCAGAAATATAGCCGAGACAGTTCTTTCTGCTGTCGTATAGGTCATATAGCGCTCTCGCGCTCGCCTTCTTTGCTCGTGGGAGAAGCAACTCGTTAGGTCGGAAATACTTTCCCCGATATAACGCATATTGTTGCTGCATGTAGTTTCGCAGCGTTCTTAAAGTGGTCGCGCCTTTTCCGCCCTCACGAATGTAGGTCTTCAATGCGCGGAGATCATCTGCCTCTGTCCGTCCAATATGCAAAAAGCTAGGCACGGTCCGTCTCCTTGTACTTTCTTCTGGCGTATCGCGCGCCATCGATTCCAAGTGTCTCGGAGGCTTTGTCGAGCCTGTCAGCAGTTGATTGTCCCGCTAACTTATCGCCTAGGAATACATCGATCCGATCCTCGAAACCCTTGCGTATTTGGCTGTCGCCAAAGACATGATCGGAAATCATCGCGACATCCCCGCCAAGGGTCTGTAGCGACGGTTGATACGTTGCCGGAAAACCCTCTGGATCGGTTTGAAGTACGACCACGGAATTTCGCTCAACCTCTCTGACCACAAATGGCGAATGAGTGACTACTATAGCTCTTGCTTCCGCTGCTATCAGTATCGAAGCAAGTGTTCGCATAAGTAGAGAGATGTAGGCGGGATGCATGTGATTTTCCGGTTCATCAATGAGAACCAGGCCCCCATCTTTTGCGCGAAGAAAGAGAGACGCGCAAAACTGCATCAGGCCTCGCTGCCCGGAACTCGGGAAATATTCACCATAAGTGGTGTTGAACAAACGAGGCGCTGTGCTGCAGTCAATCCGCGCCAACAGTTCCGGGCTCGGAGCACTAACCAGTTCCCTAAACTTGACCCATTCTCGGTGTGCTCCTGGGTGATAGTCAGCGTTTGTATTACTACTTGTCACCAATGGGATTTCGAGATCCAAAATGTCGATCACCCTTTCGAGTATGGCCTCTAGGGCGCGAAGACTGAATTGGCTTTCGTCCTCCAGTGCTAAGCGCTGGAGGATTGACGTGAGCTGTCGCCATGTGTTGGACGCTATGCTTAGTGAGACCACCGAGGCGCCTCGTCTAGCCAAGTAGCTCCATCTGCGTACCTCATGGGTAAATACGACTACCGGCGTACGTGGAACATCGCTACTGAATGGGCCAAGCGTTGCACTCTCGATGGAGGCCCGTCCTTGAAGAACTGACGAGGCAAGATTGAGAAGTAACCGAGTCTTACCCATTCCGTTCGGTCCAATCAGAACGTTTAAGGGCTGCAACTGATCGAGCACCTGGTTAAACTCGAATCGAAAGGGGAGCCGCTTCTTACCATCAAAGGGGAGATCAACCGCGACAGCGGAAATATCCGGCACACGAACGAGCATTGACTCCGCGATCAGCTTTTGCAGCGAGATATATGCGAATAGCGCTTCTTCACCGCGAAGAAGACCATCCCTAAATCCCGGGCGCGTTCGTGCTTCCTGCAATACTTTCGCGCCAGGATTAAAAGCGTTCAGCGCAGCAATATCGTTGGCCCGCAGTAACAGCCGCTTTGCCATCTCTGGGCCAGCAAGCTTAATCAGCATACGATAAGCTCGACGCGATCCAAGCGCTACAACGATGGGCTGACCACGCGACTCCATGTCCGTCACGGACGTGGGGGCGTCAAGGTCCGAAATGGCCATTCTGCTATCTCGCTCATCACTCTTAATAGCCAGCATCTTTGAGGAGCCGTCATCGAGAAGCAGAACCGAACCGTCCGGACTCTTGAAATACAGGTCCACGCGTAGCATCGACCCGTAGTCATTCCATTTGTCAGTGGACGGGCAAATTAGCAGGCAATTGCCTTTTGCCACAGCCTCTAGGTCACGTATTGTCTTCCCTAGAACGGCCTCATTCAGATACGGTGCTTTCATTAATGATGTCCTAACCGGCTATGCGATGTGCAAGATTCTAGTTGAATCAGAGGGCTTCGTTGCTAATGGGGCGACCGAGCTTATTCGAGTAACTGGGGTACATCGGAGTCTTTGGCAATGCACCAGACACCAATTTGAGACTGGCAACGTTCGCCAAACGATCGACCGCAACGTCTGTTGACTGCCAGGCACCTGCCGTTCGTTCGGCGTGGGCTGTACGGCCGCATTGGCCGATGTCCGGCCTGATGCCTGGGACAACTGGCAGCATCTCGGCCTAAGCGGACCTTGGGCCTCCAGCTAGAATCGGTCGGCAATGCACCGCTTAACGGCCCTTCTACTGCTGACGGTGGTCAATGGACAGTTTCTTTCGCAGCTTAGGACGGCCCGGTAAGCTGAATAGATTGTTTGCGTTATCGATCTGAGGTATGACAAACCCAGATTATCGGGGCGTAGAGCAGCCTGATAGCGCACTTGCATGGGGTGGAAGGGGGGGCGAGTTTGAATCCCGCCTTTCTGTCAAAAACGATAATTCCTGCTGGTTCTTCCGAATCCGAGATTTCGATTATTCGGGCTGAATACGAATAGAATGACAGAGGTAATGATGCTTTATGCTGAGCACGGGGGAAGAAGATGGCAAGAAGCGTGGCAACAACGGAAATCGGTTCGAAAATTTCACCACTCTTGATTCAGGGAGCGGTGGAGCGCACAGGAAGTGACGATATTCCCGGCGGTTATTGCGCTGACCTGCACATGTGGGTAGTGGACGGCTGTCCGATCGTGGAAGCACGATCTGAAATAGCTGAATTAACGACAAAAACCGAAGCGCAGATTGAGCGCGACGATTCAGGCGAGTTCTCCTTGCTGGAAATGCAGACCAAGACCTTGTCCCAAGTCGAGCGAGATGATCAGGACTTCGGAATCGGCTTGCTCGAACTTGCCACCAAGACTGCCAATAAACCGGAACGCGACGACTGACCATGTACTTGGTCGTAACGAACAAAAGGGACCTGACCAGCGATTTCATCATTCTCGAACTAAGGCGGCGAGGTCTCCCATATCTTCGGCTTAATACCGAAGATATTCCCGTTGCTGTCTTTCAATGCGTTCCCGGCACTGAAAGTACATGGAGGTTTGATTTGCCCGATGCATCGTTCGAGCTGACCCAGGTAACGGCTGCGTATTTCCGTCGCCCTGGACAGCCGGAACCGATGCCGCAGGTCCGCGACGCGGAGCAGAACTACTGTACGCAAGAATGGCATGCCACTTTGCAATCCCTTTATTGGGCAATTGGGGAGCGTTGGCTTAACCCGCCTCACGTGATCGCGCTTACGGAAAACAAGATTTATCAGCTGACGCTTGCGAAATCCCTGGGTTTCATGATTCCGGATACGTTGGTAAGCAATGATCCACTTGCCATTAAGAAGTTTGCCGACCGCGGACAGATTGTCGGGAAACCGTTGAGGAATGCGGTTGTGGCAGGTGGAAATCGAGAGCGCGTGTTATTCACCACTCGTGTCTCGATTAATGAAGAAACCGATGCAGATTCAATCAGGGCGTGCCCGATGATCCTGCAGAGGGAAATTCGGAAAAAGTTTGATATTCGAGTAACGGTTGTAGGTGACCAAGTATTTGCGGCAACCATCGATTCGCAAAGCGATCCGGCCACCGAGGTGGATTGGCGGCGAATGTCCAAGGTAGGCTTGGCGCATGCGGTATATCAATTGCCAGAGTCTATGGCCGACCGTTGTATTGCTCTCACACGAAAACTCGGGTTGAGGTTTGGTGCAATAGATTTCGTGCTCGATCAGGACGGCCAACTCTGGTTTCTGGAGATCAACCCCAATGGACAATGGGGTTGGATCGAAACAAGAACAGGGCATCCAATTGCCGCAGCCATCGTGTCGGAATTGGAGCAAATCGCGAATGCGTGAGCTAACAAATATTGTTTGGCCTCGCCCCCAAGAGCTTTCTGCTATAGAGCTTGAGAGGTTTAGGCAGGAGGACCTTGAACTGGATACACAAATCAAGAACCTGCCCGACGTCGATGAGAAGCAGCTGGCCGCATATTTGGAGGCAGTTCGGCGCATCGCTGATGAAGAAGGAAAACGAAAGGCTGGAGCTGAAACAAGGGCGACGACGTTTATTGCTGCTGTCGCAACCTTGATTCCCTTGATGACGTGGGCCCTCGGGAATACCGATCATTCAATCTGTTCTGGAGAGTGGGGTTGCTTTACCTGGACAGCTGTTTTTACTTTGGCTGTCGTGTACTTCGTTACCGGCGCCTACTGGTCGCTCAAGACTTTAGCTGTGGCGAACTTTCACGTCATTGGTGTGGAAGACATTGTCCTGATTTGTGAGAAGAAGAAAGACATCGTCAAGGAGCTGATCCAGCAGACTCTACTGCAGGCCCGGAAGAATCGAGACACGATTAACGAAAAGCTGACCTTTATAAAGATCGCGCAGCGCCGTTTTTTCAATGGCCTTGCCGTTCTGGGCCTGTTGTTGATGTTCGATCCGCTATCCAGATTTGGGACATTAACTTTCCTTGCTTCGAAACTTGAAGTGTCGGCCACGCCGAGCGTTGTCGGCCCATCAAGTTGTGTACCCGTAAACCTATTGATGCCATTTAAGCTTGGTCCACCAAAAAACTCAAAGTCGCAGATGACCAAGAGCAATTAGTGTCCGTGCGGTGGCTATCTGAGTGTCTTTTCGGCGGTGGAGTAATTCATCGATCAGGCGCGAGCGCTTTGCGCCTAGATGTTGTCCCACAGTGATGGTGCTGAACTTGGCCCGATGGAGGGAAGAGATCTGCGACGTTCATGCGATTTCTAGAATCTAATGGTGAAGTTCTGAGCCGCTTACAAACTTCCGATTATAGGTGGCGAGCAGACATAGCGAGTTCACGGGAACTACGGCCGGTTTGGCCGACCTCCCGAAGTGGGTCATCTGGCAGGTTTCGGAGTGGAGCAGCCGCTCGAATGACCATGGTTGCGAGAGGCTGATCGGCCGGTTGTGGCCGACTGCGGCCAGCTGTGAAGCGCTGCAGTAATTTGCGAAGGCTGTAGTCTAGTCAGCTCGACCCCTCGAAATCCTCATCGTCTCCGACGTCCGGCATCTGCTGGAGCAAGTCAGCCAGTCGGTACTTTCTAATCGGCAGACCGCGGCGGACAAGCGGCAATAATGAATTCACCGCAGCAGATACAAGCACCCCGTCGAAATCGACGATTACCACTGCGGGCTCAGCGGCTTCAATGACCACACCGACCGAACCTGGTTGAACCAATGTCTCTCGGTCATCGAGGAGACCGGTGAGCGGTACGAGGTTGGCGACAGCAGTGTTTGTTTCCATTGAAGCCCCCTGGGAATGGATTGGTGCACTCGACATCATGCATGTGCATCTAGATGCGTCAAGACAAGCATAGCCATTACTCTGCACAACAGCTGAAGGTCCGCAGAGGGTCGTGGGCCGTCTGGCAGATTTCCAGAAAGCAGAGGTAGGGCTGAACTTCCGCTAATGAGAACTTACGACAGGCTCTAGACGGCCACGAGCTGCCGGTCGAGGTCAGCTTCCAATTTAAATTGCCGAGGCCTATCTTGCCCCCGCTCAACGACGGGTTTCCGGCGAGCAAGTGGCCGGCGTCACTGCCTCAATCCGGCCAAGAGCCGCCGGTCGCCGATCCACTTGAGCAGTCATTTGAATGGCCGCTCCGCATTTGAACCCTGCCGGATAGCCTATGCGTGCCACTCGGCCAAAGGTGTCCTAGTGTTAGGGGCCCGCATGAGTCTGCAATGCACCACTTACCTGTCAGTAAAACAATGATGGTGACGAAAGGTCGCTTTTTCCAGCAATGCAGGATAGCACCGACACTATTTCGGGCAACCCCACAAGCAATGAAGCCACACCGGAAGCTGACTCACTGTCGGTATATGCGTTTAGAATTCATGGTTCTCTCGGCGCACGCATGCCATTTAAATCATAACCTTAGATAAAACCAATGAAAGCCATTCTGATTCACTTGAGTGACAGCCACATTTCTGAAATGAACAAGGCTGTGGTTACCAGATCGGCAGAAGTGGCGGCAACGATTCGCCCCATCCTGCAAGGTGTAGAAATGGTGTTCATCGTCTGGACAGGCGACATTACCCAAGCAGGCAAGGCATCCGAGTTTGTTCGAGCAGAGGAATTCCTTGCAAACACATGCGCAGAAATTGCACGTGAATTTGGTGGACCTGTACATGTTGTGCTCACGCCAGGTAACCATGATGGCGAATTTAAACCCGTAGATCCAATTCGGCAGATGGTGATTGAGCAATTAGAATTCGGCGCTAAAAGGCCCGACGAGCCCAGAATCATTGAAGAATGTGTTAAACCGATGCAGCCGTACTTCAACTTTGAAGAGAAGGTGGCAGGTACAGGACTAACCTATCGGCATCAATTGTGGAAAGACTATAAGTTCCAGATTGGAAGCAAGACCTTGCGCTTTAGCTCCATGAACGCGAGTTGGATGACAATGCCCGGTGGCAGTAACCAGCTCATTTTCCCGATCGACTCCTTTGAGAAGGTCATTGAGGACTCTGGAACGGTCAACATCCTTCTGATTCATCACCCACTGAATTGGTACAGCCAGACGACTTACCACAACCTTCGTCAAAGGGTGCTGGCCAACTACCAGATTCTGATGTCCGGTCACGAACATCAAGGAGGTGTGAATCTAGTAGCCGATACGCATAACCACTGCTGCGTGATGCTTGAAGCACCAGCACTTGATGCGACAAAGAGCAATGCTTTTTCAGTGACCCACGTAGATTTGCACGAAATGACTTTGGCCACAGAAGTCTTCAAGTGGAGCGACAACTATTACGCCCACGAGGCCGGCATGCCCAGTTGGGATAATAAGCAGCCAATAGCGAAGATTGGACCACGTAACGGTTTCCACTTCACCGAAGAAACAAAAGCCATGCTGGAGAGCATGGAGGCTTCTTTCCAGCATCCGACAAAAGAAAACCTTTGCCTTTCGGATGTATTTGTCTATCCAGAAATCCAGGACTTCGACTCCGAAGAAGAAAGCCCCAAAGAGGTCTCCGCAAGCACACTGCTCGCCGATGATGATAAAAACCGCAAGGTTTTGATCTATGGCGAGGAACAGTTTGGTAAGACAAGCCTGCTCAAACGGTTGTGTATAGAGCTGCAGCTCGCTGGCAAGATGCCCATCATGATCGAGGCGGCCGATGCAAGCGGCAGTAGCGAGCAATTCCGCAAGATTTTGAATAGGCGGATAGCCGATTTCTACGGCGAGGATGCCTCCGGTCGCTATGCGCAGTCAGCACTGGCTGACAAAGTGGTACTGGTCGATGATCTGGATAGCGTAACCAACCGCGGCGATGTTATTGCCCGAGTAATTTCCAATCTGGAAGAGCAGTTCGGCCGAATCATCATGACGGCTGGAGAACGGTTTGAAATGACCGTCATTCAGTTTAAGGAAGCCGCCGTTGCATTGGAAAAATATTCGACTTACAGGATGCTGGGGTTTGGTTACAAACTCCGATACCAGTTGATTAGGAACTGGTATGTCATGACAGCTGAGAGCAGTACAGCCCTTCAGGAGCTAGTGTTCAACGCTGAGCAGATTATTACAGCGGTCCTGGGTAAAGGGTTAGTCCCTATGACAGCATTCCATACCCTAGTGCTATTGCAAACGATCGAATTCAACGACAAGCAGGCACTGGCGAATTCTGGGATGGCCGAGTACTACGAATACATGTTGCGGCAGTCACTCCTGTCAGCAAAGGTACGCAGGGAAGAGCTTGATGAGATGCAGAACTTCCTTACCTTGCTCGCTTGGGAGATGTACAACAAGCGCAAGAAGGGCATCAGCTTTGAAGAACTGGCGGAATTTAATACTCGTTACGCAGAGCAATACCACCGACTGGATATTGAGGATCGTGTCCGGCTACTGGTGAGCGCAAAGATACTGATCAAAACAACTGGGCCTTACACTTTTGCCTATTCATACATTGGTTACTTCTTCGTTGCCCGACATCTCGCAAGAACGTGGTCTGAAGACAAGGGAAGCGAGAACCATATCAAGTACCTTTGCAGTCATCTGTACCTAAAAGAAAACGCAAACATTGTGCTGTTTGTTACATACAGCCTGAGTGCCGAATGGGTGATTGCAGAAGTGGCAGGTGTCCTTAATCAAATCCTAGCAAATTACGACACTTTGAGCCTTTCCAATGATGTTGGGTTGCTAAATTCGTGGATCAGTGACAAAGCCAAATTGGTGGTCGATACAAGTGACATGGTGGCCAATAATCATGCGGTGAAAGAATCCGATGATTCGGCGCAGAAGCATTTGCCCGAGCCTGTGCACGAGAATGAGGTCTCGTCAATTAGCGAATTGGATCACTTGGCACAGATCAACCTTCTATTTAAGACCAGCGAAATACTTGGTCAAATTCTCAAAGGGCGCTACGGGTCGATTAGGAATGATATGAAGGAAGACCTGATGAAGCGGCTGTTTGACGCCCCGTTGCGAGCTGTCAGATTCTTTAACGAAATCATTCATGACGATCCAGAGGGACTGCTGCGAGAACTGTCCAACAGAATGATGAAACATGCCCCTGTGCACGATCCAGAGAAGGCTAGACGGCGGGCAGAGAAATTTCTCTATAGGCTCATGGGGGGAATCGCAAACTCGTTTTTCACTCGCCAAGGTGAAATTATTGGGTCGGCCAAGCTGGTAGAAACAATCGACAAGGTTGCTAATTCAACCGGAGAGGTCACATACCGAGTGGTAGGGGCTGCGGCTCGCCTTAGCATTCCGAACAATGCGCCTGTCGAACAGATCAAATCGATCGTTGAGACGCTAGACAAAAATTATTTTGGATACCATTTGCTGCAGGGGCTAGTTGCACGGCACCTATACATGTTTGAGCTGTCGGCACCGCTTCGAAACCGATTGGCTTCTGCGGTGGGGATTTCCATTCAAGACCAGCGAAACATTGATTACCGCTCACAGGGGGCCAAGAAGCTGCCTGGGGTCAAGGCGAAGCCTAGACATGCCAAGACGCTGATTGCCAGACTCACTGAGACTTTTGCGATCAATAATCCATTGGTGCAAGATGTGGTGGAGCGCTACAAACGGAAGCCGAGCAAGGATTAAGGCGGGCTACCTGTGCCGGAAATACGGAAACTGCCGTTCAAGACCCGTCCTCGCTGAGTGGCAGATGGCCGGCACATTGCTGCCGGATTTTTGCCGAATGCATAAGGTCGGCTTTGGTCGACGAGCCCTCTGCCAACGCACTGTCCGAATGGTTGCTCCGCATCCGTTAGCGGTCGCTGGATGTATCGGCCGCCCAAGGTCCGCTGAGGGTCGTCAGCACTCAGTAACCAAGGGCCGCTTCTGGGAAGCGAAACCCCAACGGCAGCTTTACGGCGATGAGTTTGGAACTATGTACTTCGCGTCCCGACCCTGAACGGATTTTGGTATCTTGGGCGGGGCAACGGCATCTTACCGATTGCTGCGGACGTTCAGGGTGTTGGCTGAACGCGAACTGCTCGGCCATACCGGTCGTTGATGTTCTCAAATGGCAACGTCTACTGTTAAGTCATCAGCTGACAGCTATTGATGTATTCGTTCCGACCTTTGAATCTCCTTATAGCTTTTCACGCGGAGGATGGCGCTTTGAGCGATTTGGTAGACCCGATAAGATACCGTCATCTATTTGATATGGTGATGGGGTATGCCCGATCTGTTCAAACAACTAAAAATTTCAAATTGGCGCCAGTTTCGTGAGGTGGACATTTCGTTTCATGAGCGACTGACAATCCTAACAGGATCAAATGGAGCAGGGAAAACAACGGTATTGAATCTGCTCAGCCGGCATTTTGGTTGGCAAGGCCTTGTTGTTAGCACTCCTCGAAGAAGAGGAGGAGGGACAACCTTTTCTCCGGATTATTGGACGGACGAAGACCTGGTTGACTTTGAAACTTGGCTCGAGGAGCGAAAGTCCGGAGCCGACGAGCCACCAAAAGTCACATCCCCCCAGAACGGAGAGCAAGAAATAGGGACTCTTACTTACGGAAATGGAGCCTCTGCGAGGTTAACCGTACCAGCAAGCGTGGGTGCATCTTTCCAAGTAAATATTCATGGGCAACAAAGCCAAAGAGGGATGCATGTACCTTCCCATCGGCCGATATTTTCCTATCAATCTGTTGAGAACATTCCGACCGTTCCTAGACGCCGAGATCAAGCATATAACACCTACCTCGATATCGTCCGAAGCCGATATTACGGAGGGCACCACGCCAGAACTCCAAACTACTACATGAAAGAGACATTGATTGCCTTGGCGGCCTTTGGTTACGGCAATCAAGTCATCGATAGAGATCCAGAGAGTCTCGATACTTTTGAAGGATTTCAAGACGTACTGAGAACGGTCCTTCCACCTAGCCTTGGCTTCATTCGTCTTGCAGTTCGACTACCCGAGGTCGTTCTAGTGACACGATCAGGAGATTTTTCATTAGATGCCGTATCTGGCGGAATCTCTTCAATTATTGACCTTGCATGGCAGGTTTTCATGTATGCAACGTCAGATACACCTTTCGCGGTAACTCTTGATGAGCCAGAGAATCATCTTCATCCAGAACTTCAGAGATCGGTACTTTCGACGCTTCTCCGCGCATTCCCCAATATCCAGTTTGTATGCGCAACACACAACCCCTTTATTGTTACTTCTGTTCCCGAGTCTCACGTTTATGCCCTCCGTTACGGGCCTGATCATAGGGTTGTGTCTGAATTTTTGTCGTCCGCTGATCGAAGCGGATCTTCTAATGAAATTCTGCGGGATGTGCTTGGACTAGAGTCGTCTTCGCCAAGTTGGGTCGAACACAAGCTTGCGGAGGTCGAAGCCTCGTTGGCCCAACAAGAACTAAGCCCACAGGTAGTCTCGGAACTGCTCGATCGCCTCAAAGAAGCAGGCCTTGAGCGATTCCTGCCTGTATCTCTTGCTCAACTTGCAAAGCAGCAGGTGGCGAATGATTAAGCTAACTCGAAATTTACCCACTGCCGAGCTCGAGGCGAAGGTTGCGGAACGGGTAAATCGTTTTAATCAACTTTTAGATGAGGGTAACGAACCAACTAATGCCCTTTTATCCGCGTACCGTAACCCTGAAGTCAAGGAGCATCTAATTGCGGAAGCGAACGGCAAATGTATCTATTGCGAATCCAAAATTACGCATGTCTATTTTGGTGATATTGAACACCTCAAACCTAAGGCTATTTTTCCCAGGGAGCGCCTTGATCTCTCTAATTTGGCTCTCGCGTGTGCCAAATGTAATAACGCAAAGAGCGACTACTGGGACCAACACCTTCCTCTGTTGAATCCGTATGAGGATGACCCTGATGATCACCTAATCGCTCTCGGCTATCTAATTGCGAGGCGACCCGGTAAAGATCGAGCGAGGATAACCATTGAACAGCTACAACTTAACCGCCAAGCTTTGCTTGAGAGGAGAAAAGAACGCATCGAACTCCTGCTTCCGCTAGCAGACCAGTTTGCATGTGCGCCGGAAGGTCCTTTAAAGCAATTGCTTAAACAAGAGCTATTGCGTCAGGCTGAGAACAATGCCGAATACGCTATGGTTGTTCGTGCATTTCTGAAAGCAGCATGCAACCTTGAACTGGACGACAACCTGATAGGTTTCGAAATCCCCGTTGCCGAAATCGCTGTAAAATAAATTTATTGCCATCGCATCTGCCGACGTTTGAATCTGCCCCGTCTAATACATTAACCAGACGGTGGTGTACAGTCCCTTTAGTGGCCGCTTTGGCCGAACTACTGCCTCTGCCGCTGACATGAGGCCAGATCTCAGTCAAAGCGTCCATCGGCGTAGGTAGCGAGTTATGGCCACTTAAGCCTTTTGATCGGACGGTTAGAAACTAACGCGAAGCATCGAGCTCACGTAATCGCTGATGTCGAGCAAGTAATGGCCGACGTGCTTGGCCTCACAAAGCTCAACTACAACGCCTGCATTTACGGCGATGGCGTCCCAGTCACGCTGCGTTTTGCTGATGCTGTAGGCGAAATTTTAACCGCCGCCCCGCGCAGGGAGAATCTGCCTCCGCTGCCATTCCGCTACTACATATAACGAAACATACAGGCCCACTCTCCTATTTGAAAATGAAGAAAAAGCTAATCCAAGCTGCCATCGTTGTCAGCCCGGCAGTTCTCCTAATGCCCTTGTTCCACTACTACATGTCTATTGGCGAAAGTCGAACCATCGGAGCGCCTATCCTTGTTATCGCACTACTAGGTACTGCATTTGTAACTCTTGAACGCTTCAACAGGCTTTGCATGACGCCGCCTGAGCGGCGACCAATCGAGATTCGACGCCAGAAGTTTGCTGCGGAATTAGCTTCAGCCACCGCAGTGGCTGGTGCTGCCATATCGTTGTGGATGGTATTTACGAACTTTGACATGCAGAACACGCATGCTAAATATCAACGCTTGGCAAACGCCCAAAATCAGCTAGAAAACGTCCTTACGCTCGAATTCTGCCAAAGCAAACCCTACCGACAAATCAGCTGCGATGGGCTTAGAAAGGGTGAGCAAGAACTATTTTGGCTAATAATTGGTGGCGACAACGGCAAGATAGCGAAAAAGGTGCAATCTCTACAGTTCTCCCTTGATGGCATGGCCGGAGAAGCAGACCTGAACGTTGTCGCTGCCGCCGCTGACGCCAAAATACAACTTGATCGTATAGTCGGCTTGGCAGAGAGCGACCGCATGATGATCACTACGGTAATGCTTACGATTTTGCTGATCGCCGGATGCAGAGCCGTTTCCGGAAAAGTAGCGATCGCCGCATTCGAGTATTCTGATAGACCTCCTGCGTCACCAGCCAAACCAATCATCCTCTTCGAATTCCTGAGGAACCTAAAGTACCAACTGTTTGGATGAGCGTGTTTGTCAGTTTCAGAAGATGTTGTTACACATTTAACCATCCCGAAATATATTACATTGGGATTGATTGAGTTATGGGACTGCAATGGGCCGGGTGCCATCCTACGCAGCCGGCGAAAGCGGCCATTGACCGCCGTCTGCGGTTGAGCGACAGGTAACCGGCGCATTGCAATCCGTTACTGGCCAGAGTCCCAATGTCTGTTTTGGCGGAGGTGTTTCCGTAGGCCGTCCGTCAGCATCAGAAGTGAAGCGGTCTCCCGAATGACTGCTCTAGCGAACGGGCGACAGACCGCTCCTGGCCGACTAGAGACTGTCGAAAGCAACCATCAGCTGCCGTTTGGCTTCACGACAGCTTTCTGGAAGTCTGACTGGCGGCCCTCGACCCTAAGCCGACCCCCGCGCTTCGGGAAAGCAGACCTTCAAATCCTCCGTGACCAATAGATGTCGAGTTACTTGCAGCACGTCCTTCGGGTCTCAGGTTGCTCCATGCTTGTATTCTCAGATGTCATCCGCTGGAATTACATAGAACGACATGTCATTGAGGAAATCGAGCGGTGCTTGGAAGAGTTGGCTACGTTCATTGAAAGCGTCACAAACTTCATGAAATTTTTCCCATAACTTGAGTTGTTGATCTGGGAGTAGATCTTGTAGTGCGTGCTTTATTGCTGAACTATCCAAGTAATAACCGGCGTATGTCACAAGTGATTGTATAAATGTGGAACGTGTGCCGGGTTTGTACTTCCCCCAATCCGACCTCTCGTAACCCTTATTAAAGTCGACTAAAGCGCGTGCTGCCGCTTCAGCATTACCGTCAAGTATGCTAAGGAAATAATTGACGAATGCTTTGTCGACTTTTCTGGGGCTCTTAGCAGCCACAAATGAGCGTGCTCTGTCTTTCGAATTTTCAGCATGCGGCCACTGTTTGTGCTCGATACAAACCATGATATTTGCGGCGTGCATATAGCCAGGAAAACTCGCCTCGGACATTTTCCTTGTCGACGGAAATGCTGCATTTATGTACGACTTTCCAAGTAGGGACGAGTAGAGCGCTGGTACAACCAAGGTGCAAAAATCATAGCCTGAAGAATGGAGCCCTCGCTCGTCTGCGTGTCCCCAGCACGCATGCGCGCATTTCTGAAAGCGGTACAGCGTTCCAATCAAAAGCTCGGGGTCATTTTTGGAAAGCGCTGCTGACTCTCCGAACTCAATCAGACTCCACCCAAGTCTCGGAAAAATACCGAGTCTGGAAAAGCGACGCTGAATGAAGTCGATAGGCTTTCCAGGAAACATCTCTGTAAACTTGACGTATTCCTCACAAAGCAACTGATCAAATTGTCCCAATGACGATATTTCGTCACGCATTGATACGCCGGCATTAGCGTCGGTTTGAATGGTAACTGCTGTGCTCGATACAACTGCATTGTCGATCTGATGCGCACTGGATTTTTCTCTGCGCTGACGCAAACTCCAGATGGCATAAATGACAACTGCTGAAATGAGCAACAGTGAGAGAAAGGTCATGGCTTTTATGGACGTTTGCAGGGACAGAGAGGTGTCGGCTTATCGCCAGCGCAAAGCGTGATTTATCTAATATGACATTGTAACCAGTGTCCGTTTTTAGGTGGCTTTAGCGAAAGGCCGCCTCTTGGCCGACTTGAGCCGGTGGTCCTAGCTGGCACTGGCAGTTCCTGGCTATGGCAGCTATCTGGAAGTCGCCGCGGCCGGATCGTGCCCGTTGCTGCCCTTTCCCCGTTGAAACAGCTGACGTTCAACGGGCGAAGAAAATGGAGTGACACCTCTGGCACACATTAGCGCATCTAAGGCACGGCCGGACAGATGTGTTTGGTGATGCAT
>Ga0316604_10001215_pt1 | contig 23892 bp, 23 predicted proteins | sample OWC_soil_day20_C_FD_207650 | JGI IMG/M metagenome (GOLD analysis project Ga0316604, IMG submission 207650) | Wetland soil microbial communities from Old Woman Creek delta, Ohio, United States - OWC_soil_day20_CT | ecosystem: Environmental > Terrestrial > Soil > Wetlands | place: USA: Ohio...
TTACACCTCAAGAGCTGTTTGGGAGAGCTGTATGGGATGTGGCAGAGAATTTGGGCATAGCTGCAAACATCCCGGTGTATTTGGCGCCGTGTGTTGCGGGTTATGTCGGCGGGGACATTACCGCAGGGCTCCTTTCTTCGGGTGCATATCAAGCGAAAAAACCTGTTCTGTTTTTGGATATCGGGACAAATGGAGAGCTGGCGATTGGGGATAACAATGGATTTCGTTGCTGCGCCACAGCTGCCGGACCTGCGTTCGAGGGTGCGGAGATTTCGTGCGGAATGTCCGGCGTTCCTGGCGCAATTGATCATGTCTGGATGGAAAAGGACAAGCTCTGTTATTCAACAATCGAACATCGGGCACCCATTGGTATCTGTGGATCTGGTTTGGTGGATGTGCTGGCTGTTTTGCTGGAACGGAGCGTGATCGACGAGACGGGCAGACTGCTTTCCCCGGAAGAGGTTCCGGGCTGTTTCCAATCCTGTTTGCATGAAGTGAACGGGATATCGGCCTTTTATCTGGATGAAAACCATACCATTGCAATCAGGTCGGACGATATCCGAAAGCTGCAGCTTGCTAAGGCTGCGGTGGCGGCGGGAATTCAAATATTGTTGTCAGAGAGCGGTTTATCCGCACACGAAATAGAACTGGTTTATCTGGCGGGCGGATTTGGGAATTATATGAAACCCTCCAGCGCGGCGGCGATTGGACTGATTCCCAAAGAGCTTCTCCCACGGCTAAATGTCATTGGAAACAGCGCGGGGTTAGGTGCGGTTGCGATGCTTTGCTCTGAAACGGCAAGAGCGGATGCCGTGTGGGTCAAACGTCACTGTGAATATATTGAACTTTCAAATATAGCTAGCTTTCATGACACGTTTATTGAGTGCCTGATGTTTGATTAAGTAATGTTCCTGATCTGGGCGAAAAAGGTAATTTGTGATTGATGTTGAGAGGAGCGTGGCCAGGAGTATGCCAAATTTGGTTGACGTGATGTCGCTTGCGTGGGCAAGCGGTTTTACGCAGGTATCTGAATTGAATGTAGCCGCATTGGAATTTTTGCCGGAGGTACGTGAAATGTGTGCGGCGGACAGATGCCAAAGCTTTCATCGCAGCTGGAGCTGCCCGCCTGCCTGCGGCACATTGGAGGAAGCGGCAAAAACTGCTTCAGGGTATCAGCAGGGAATCTTAGTTCAGTCTACCGCAACCCTGGAAGATGAGTTTGATGTTGAAACCATGCAGGAAACGGAGGGGGTACATAAAAAACGCTTTTATGCACTGAGTGAAACGGTGCGTCAGCTCTATCCCGATTGCTTGCCAATGGCTGCCGGTGCCTGTCGTATTTGCCAGACCTGTACATATCCAGATGCACCCTGCCGATTCCCGGAGAAGCTGATACCATCCATGGAGGCGTACGGGCTGTTTGTAAGCAGAGTCTGTGAGCAGTCTAATACCAAATACTATTATGGGCCGCAAACAATCACGTTTACCAGTTGTATTCTGCTTCATTCGCTATAGCTACCCCGGGAATGAAGCGCTGCTATTACCGGAAGAGTGGCGGCCGGTATGGCGGCAAAAAAGCAAATAAGCTGTTTCAGGATAAAAATTTGAAACATGCGATAGAAAGGACTTGTTTCTATGGAAAGAAATATGAAAAATTGGATGAAAGAACAGTTGAATTCGAAAACAAAAAAAGCGCTTCCGGTACTCACTTTTCCGGCTGTCCAGCTCATGGGGATTAATGTGAGTCAGTTGATATCGGACAGCGGTCTTCAGGTGCGTGCGCTCAAGCTGATTGCCGAGCGGGAGGACACGGCTGCCGCGGTTAGTTTTATGGATCTGTCTGTCGAAGCGGAATGTTTCGGTTCAACCATTTCCTTCTCAGCATCAGAAGTACCTACCGTAGTCGGAAGTATCGTAAACTGTCAGGAGGATGCCGATGCGCTGAACATACCTGCTGTGGGTTGTGGAAGGACACAGCTTTATATGGATTGTATGAAAGAAGCGGTGGTGCAGATTACAGACCGGCCTGTTTTCGCAGGGGCAATCGGGCCGTTTTCCTTGGCAGGACGGCTCATGAATGTGCAGGAAGCCATGATTTATTGTTACGAGGAGCCGGAAATGGTTCATACTGTTATGCGGAAGGTTACTCCTTTTTTGATTGAATACTGCAAGGCTTATAAAGAGCTTGGCGCCAATGGTGTGCTGATGGCTGAACCTTTAACCGGGCTTCTGTCACCGAACCTTGCCGAGGAGTTTTCTTCGCCATATGTGAAGGAAATTGTAGACGCGGTTCAGGATGATCATTTTATTGTGATCTATCACAACTGCGGGAACAACACCATTGAACAGGTTGAGACAATTTTGTCTGTCGGAGCGGCGGCTTATCATTTTGGAGATGCCATTCAAATGGAGAAAATGCTGTCCAAGCTGCCTTCCGATGTCATTGCGCTGGGGAATGTAAGCCCCTCCCAGGTGTTTTTGGGAGGCACGCCTGAAACTGTCCGGGAGGCCACCCTTCAAATTCTGACGAAGTGCGGAGGCTATTCCAATTTCATCATTTCCAGCGGGTGTGATATTCCGCCGATCACATCGTGGGATAATATTGATGCCTTTTTTGCCGCGGTAGCTGAGTTTTACAGGCAATAAAAAAATATGGATTTCATTCAAATGGCTGCAGGCTTATCGGATGCTTCTGACGGAACAGTTTATGAATTGAAATCCGTCGGCGGTGCTCCGGTTACATTGAACATGACAGGAAAAGCAAATTAAAGGAGGAAACTTTGATGCTGAAAGAAATTTCTAAAGCGGTTGAACAAGGAAAAACAAAGATTGTCAAAGAACTGGTTGTGCAGGCTCTGGAGGATGGGGTGCCGCCTGAAGCTATTTTAAATGATGGCTTAATCGCGGCTATGGGAGTTGTCGGAGACAATTTTAAAAACAATAAAATTTTTGTCCCGGAGATGTTGATTGCATCCCGCGCCATGGCCCAGGGACTGAAAATCCTGGAGCCTTATCTTGCGTCCGCAGGGGTGAAGCCCATTGGTACCGTGGTGATTGGGACGGTCAAGCAGGATCTGCATGATATCGGAAAAAACCTGGTGGCTACCATGATGCGCGGCATCGGCGCAACTGTGTATGACCTGGGAGTCGACGTTCCGGATGAGGCTTTCGTCAAAAAGGCGGAGGAGGTTGATGCGGATATTGTGGCTGTGTCCGCACTGCTCACGACCACCATGCCCGCGATCGGTGATGTCATAAAAGCGTTTGAGACCGCGGGTATCAGAAGTAAATATCAAATAATGGTCGGTGGCGCACCGGTCAATGCAGTGTTTGCCAAACAGATTGGTGCTGATTATTACACGGCAAATGCCGCGGAAGCAGCCGAAATCGCAAAGCAGATTTTGGATTCGCGGCACAGCGCATGAAGGGTAGTATGTTATTTTTATATTGCGGGTAAAACAGTAACACGCTCAAAAGCTGGATGTCCTGTGGCAAACGCCACAGGACATCCTTTTTAAAGTCGATGATGTATTTTTATCAAAATCGAACTGTTAAATATTTGTAAAAAAATCTATGTGTGGATTTTCCTTGCGATTAAAATACCGGAGCCCCAAGATACAGATCGGCAAAAAATACGCGCACCATACCTCCAGCAAGATTGTTCCGGGAATAATACTCGTGCCCGTCTTGAAAAGCGGAAACAAGGGGATAATCAGGCAGGGCAAAAAGAATACGCCGTGTATCCAAAGAAGAAGTTTCAGTCCCCTGTCACCTTTGTCCTTTGGCACGACTGCAAAGGCGGCCAGAAATGTGGATAGGGCCATCATCGCGTAACCGAGCAAATCATAATTAAAAAACAGGCTACCTGTGTATCCGTAACTAATAATTGACAGTGTTTCCTCACTTAATGTGTGATTCAGGCTGACGGTTGTGATTTCGGCAAAATATACTAAAAAAATGATAACCGCATACATGACGGCAAACGCGATACCGGCCATGCCGACCGCCTTGTGTTCGGGCTTGTTGTTAACCGCGAAAATCGAGCAGATGAATATGACGAAGCCGATTGCAATGAAAAGTGATGACAGGCAGCTTGGATACGTACCGATGCTGTCGTTAAACAGCCTTACAATCATGGAGACGGCAAATGACAGTACGGATAAACCGGTGATGGCCGCACCTATTTTGCCAACGGTCTGATTCATTTCCTTCACCTATTCCTTGGTCATATTTGATTCATGATCTGGGTATAAGGCGAGTATAGCATAAAACACCCATGAAGAACAGAAAAAATCCATATGCCGGTTTGAAGCATGTCATATGAAATGGTTATTCCGGGTGTGATGTTTCCATTGATGTCTTTGCGAGAAATTCAATTTAATATGTTGTGTTCATGTGAAACTTTGTATATAATATTTTAAATTTGAACCATAATGTCCTGGAAATTTAATTTATGCTATCACACGCGGAGCTTGTGTGCGATACATAGAGATAGCGGTTGTGCAAGGAGGGTCTGACAGACCCTGTACAGAGCGCTGCTTTTAGAGATCATCGTGCCGGTGGTTTGGTGCGACGAACTAAAAGATACGATGCGGGGAGGATATTTTTAGATGGTTGAGCTATACAGAGCGGATGACGATGCGAAACTCAAAGAATATTTAGGCGATGAGCTCTACGCGCGTCAAAAATCCAACCGCCATTTTTGTATGCCGGTCAGCAAAAACGCATACTTTTTGGCATTCTATTGGTGTGACATCAATCACACACAACGTGTGGATGAAGAACGCGTTTCAATATATTGCGGGGAAACGGAAATTGCCTTCTTTCTGACAAATTCTCAGTGCCTGAAAATCGTTAACGCATTCAATCAGGAAGAAACAACCTTCCGTATACTGTCAGAGTTTTTTATCAAACTGACTGCAAGCGATTTCGACAACATTGAGTGTCTTGAAGTCGATATCAATGAGTTTGAAGAGGGATTGATCACCGCCGAAAAACCGCTTAAAACGGCAAGCGCGCGTATTATATCACTTCGCCGAGCCCTTCTGAAGATGAAGAGGTATTATGAACAGCTTGACGACGTGATGGATGTGCTTGCGGAGAATGAAAACGGAGCGATCCCTGAAACCTTGGTAAACCATTTTTCTGCCTTGAGCCGTCGGATCGACCGCCTGACGAAATCGGTGGAACATCTGCGTGAATACGTTACGCAGGTCAGAGAGGCCTATCAGGCTCAGGTGGACATTGAACAAAATCAAATCATGAAAATTTTTACCGTTCTGACCGCGGTTTTTCTTCCGCTGACTTTAATTGTCGGCTGGTATGGCATGAATTTTAACATGCCTGAGTATGAATGGCGATTTGGATATCTTTACGTGACGATTTTGAACATTGTCGTATGCGTCGTATTGTGTTTTATCTTTAAGAAAAGGAAATGGTTCTGAGACTCGTATTAACATACTCTGATCGGAATCTCAGCCGGAAATCAAATTTTAAGTCCATTTTTCCGTATTGTATGCTATAATATGAATCCGTCAGAGGCGTTTGCCAAGGTGTGCTTTACCCTGGACGTTGCTGCTGAAACTACATAGTGCAAAGAGGAGCTTATGAACGAAAAAGAAGTTGCGGAAATTCGCCGTCGTTTTCGGCAGGATAAGAGTAATATCACCCATATACGTGGTTGCTACGTCAATGAAAAACGGGAAATTGTTTCGGAATTTGACCAGGCTCTGGCTTTGATGTCACAGGAAGAAACCGAAACATTTCTGGCCATTCTCAAACGGACGCTGTCCGGAACTCTTGGAAAAAATCTAATTGATATTTCTTTTGAAACAGATCAGGTTGTTCATGGGGAAGAGCATAAGCTGCTCATGACACTGCGAAATTCGTCGCTCAAGGATGAAACCGCCGTGCAGACATTTTTCCAGCGTGTCATCGGGAGCCTCAACGTGGAAGGCAATTATTTGATTCTGCTGGCCCATGACCGTTATGATGTCCCCTTCCGTTCGAAGGACGGAGAGAAGCAGGCGGATGCTTCGTCGGAGGTCTTTTCCTATATTCTGTGCAGTATTTGCCCCGTCAAGCTGATACACCCTGCGCTGAGCTATTATGTGTTTGAAAATCAATTCCGCAATCGATCCGCTGACTGGATTGTGTCGGCGCCGGAGCTTGGGTTTATCTTCCCGGCGTTTGATGATCGAAGCACCAATCTATACAATGCCCTCTATTACTCCCATGATATTAAGGAAAATCATGACGAATTCGTGGATGCTGTATTTCAGAGTGAAATTCCCTTACCCGCCGCGGAGCAGAAAGAGATGTTTCAAGCCATGTTAGAGGAAACTCTCGCCGAGGACTGTTGCTATGAAGCCGTGCAAGCGGTTCACGAACAGCTGTGCGGAATGATTGAAGAGCATAAAAGCAATAAAGAGCCTGCCCCTTTGGTGATTTCCAAAGAAACCATCAAAGGTGTTTTGAAGTCCTGCGGAGCCTCCGATTCTGGTATGACTGCATTTGAGGAGCAATATAATGCCCAATTCGGCGCTGATACGGAGCTCAGTCCACGGAATCTCGTCGATACCAAACAGTTGGAGGTTTGTACCCCGGATGTGACGATTCGGGTCAATCCGGAGCGCAGCGACCTGGTGGAAACCCGCGTCATTAACGGTGTCAAGTATATTCTCATTCGTGCTGATGAGGGCGTTGAAGTAAATGGCGTAAGCGTCCATATTGAATGATGATACGCCGATCACGCAGCATTTGTATGATTTATTATATTAAAAGAGGAGTTTGACAAGCCAAGTGCTTGTCAAACTCCTCTTTTACGTTCTTAAACGCGCTTATTCCACTCTGAAAGATTGTTATCTAATGCGCCATGAATGACGAAGCAAAAAGAGCTTCGGGTTACCGGATGCTATACACCGATCATAACAGAGGTGGCTTTCATGACGGCAACCGCCTTTACGCCGGGGGCAAGTCCCAGTTCTTTGACCGCGTTGTTGGAAATGGTGGCGGAGAGGATACTGCCGCCGCTGGTTTTTAACACAACAACGGCGCTTACACTGCCCTGCGTCACCTCTGCAATTTCTCCGGTAAGCTGATTTCTGGCGCTGAGCCTTAATTCCCCAAGGCCGATCATGACCTCAGTGGCCTTGACCACGGCGGCTGCCGGAATTCCGGCGGCGAGACCCAGCTCCTTGACCGCCGCCAGCGTGATGGTTGCGGTGATCCGCTCTCCACCATTGGTTTTCAGTGTCACCACGGCATTCACCGCGCCTTCCTGAACCGATTCGATAGTCCCCTGGATTTGATTTCTGGCGCTTATTTTCATAACATAGACATCCTTTCTTTTTCGTTATTATGTGAAGCGATCGTGATCATATGAGATTTTTGTAAGGCGCGCTGAATGCTACGGGATCAGCCGCCGTTTGACCGCCTCAATGATTACGTCGGTATCAGCCAGCAGGGAGGATATCACCGTTCCGTTGGGCATGGTCCTGTCCTGCCGGATAATCTCGTATCCATCTGCTTGAAGCGTCTGAAGGTTGCGCTGAACGGAGGGCTTTTGGTACATTTTTGGATTCATATGTGGTGCGAAGAAAACCGGAGCCTCAGTGGACAATATGGTCACCGACAGCAGGTCATCTGCGATTCCATTAGCGGCCTTGCCAATGCTGTTGGCGGAGGCCGGGGCAATCAGCAGCAGATCCGCCTTCTCCGCCACAGGCTTGTGAGTGCGGTCCCATGAAACCGGGTTGGCAAAGAGATCAAGGAGAACGGGATTTTTTGTGAGATTGCGGAAGGTGAGCGGGGCAACAAATTCAGTGGCGTTCTTGGTCATAATGACATCAACGTTGGCGTGGAGCTTCATCAGCCGGCTGACGAGTTCGGATGCCTGACAGACGGTGCTGCACCCTGTGAGACCCAGGACAATATTTTTTCCTGACAGCATAACATAATAGCCTTCTTTCGATGATGTGGGCGGAAAAGAGTCACGGGAACTTATAGTGCGGTTAGCCGCAGAGATTGCAGGAGGCGCAGTCGCCGCAGTTGGTCGGCCTGGAGGTCGTCCCATCCAGCGTAAAGACGCGGAAACAGCATTCGGACAGGGAAAAGCTTTTTTTACCCACACTGTTCTCCAGCGTTACGCTGTTGTCTGCAAAGGTAATCCGCACCGGGTCTGTAACCGTTTGATTATGAAGGAGAGGGTCTGTTCGGGTGGTTGGAGCGAAGAAAATGCTCTGCTTTTGAGGTGTAATAACTTCAATCTGATTATCCGCGGACGTAATGCTTCGGATGGAGCCGTCGGGATAGAAGGACAGTGAATTGGAATCATCGTGAATACCCAACGCGCTGGGATCAAACGCGGAAATGATTCCAATGGGAGTGGTAACCGCGATGGGGTAGGGCGGCTCCACGGACTCGATTGTCCCGTCCTCGTAGAGAGAAAAACCGATTCGGGTGGGCATAAGCCCGTGAAGCACTCTAAGTACCACTGTTTCGCCAGGCCGGAAGCTCATGGAGCGCAGGGCACCGCTCTGGTAAAAATGAAGGGAAGCAAGCTTTGCCCGAAATGCGCCAACGGGGAGCGAAAAGAACAGGGAGGGACACAGCGCGGCCTTTTTCTCCTCGGTCCAATCGTTGGTGACGGTTTCGATGCAGGAGAAGATTTCTCGCAGCTGGCCTTCGGGGTAAAATGTGAGAAGCTCAGCCGGAAGCTCGCCCAGCGGCGTGGGTACCGCTGTCTGAGTCTCCAGCATCACGGATTTCAGCATGCCGCCGGGATAAAAGGAAAGACTTGACTCGACTTTTTGGCGTACATCCTGCCACCTTGGAATCACAACACCGCAGCCTGTTTCAATCTGGTTTTCCTCATTGAGTATGCAGTGTTCCAGGTTTCCGTACTCATCAAATTTCGTGACAGAAATTCCATGCAGAGTCTCAAATAGCCCCATCTTATTCACTCCTTACACAATACACGGGAAATAGTAATCTTGCACTGGCCATCAGCGCGCGTCTCAATGGCATAACCCAGATGCTTTTCCGGCAGCTCCTGCTCCAGAAAGGGCGGCAGGTGCGTACAAATTAAAATCAGCTCTAAAAATTGCTTTTTCTTTAAAAAGGGCCGTAGCGCCTGCTTACTGGAGATCTCAGGGTGTTTCTCCTGCAGCGCCACCAGATCCAGAAACCAGCGTCCCTCGTCATCCAGGGGAACTGGCTCGGCAGGTGTCTGCTGTGCGCTCAGCTCGCCCTCCGACTGCGTGATGTCGTCCAGCAGGCCGTCCAGCAGATGGTCGGACAGCGCCTCCGCTTCAAATATGGAAAAACCCATCCGATCCAGCACGTGGTAGGGAATTCCGGCCACAGAGGTTCCCACCAGGACAGAGCAGCCGCTCAGATCAAGAATCAGAGAGCGCATGCAGTCCCGAATTTCCGTGGAATTGCCGCCCTCCAGCACAAAGGGGACGATTTCAGTGACTTTCCAAGACCCGTTTACCTTATTAAACACAAATACCTCGGTACAGTTTTCAATAGAAGACAGCGTCCCCTCGCGCGTCAACGCGGCAATGCGGTCAGTCATAATGATTCGCCCTCTCTTTATTTGATTGAAGAGTATGAAATAAAGCATTCATATTCTTGCTTCCTGTGGGGTTCTATGGCGCTATTGTACAAGGGTGCCATTGCAAACGCAACCGTTTCTTTTTTGTTTTTTATTTTTTGTGTATTTACACAATAAGATGCTGAATTTTCGGCTTCAATATCAACAAGTAGATGTATTGTAAGTAATTGTGGCAGCCGATATACTAGGAGCATAGCTTGAGCGCCAGAGTGAAAAACGGAAGAAACTGTATTCTGTTTTGCAGGATTACTATATCTAAGTTTCATTTATGGCGAGATAGCAGGGAGACAAAGGGGTTCCGGCGGCGGAGATGCCGTGGAAGCTCTTTTTCTGTTTTTCAGACGAACATACTGGGAGGTAAATACGATGAGACAGGTTGCAATTTATGGAAAAGGCGGGATCGGTAAATCCACTACAACACAGAATCTCAACGCCGGTCTGGCTGAGATGGGAAAGAACATTATGATTGTGGGCTGCGACCCCAAGGCAGACTCCACCCGCCTGATTCTCGGCGGTTTGGCACAGCAGACCGTTCTGGACACGCTGCGGGAGGAAGGAGAGGACGTGGAGCTTGACATGGTGTTAAAGCCCGGCTACGGCGGCATCAAATGCGTGGAGTCGGGCGGGCCTGAGCCCGGCGTAGGCTGCGCGGGACGCGGCATTATCACATCCATCAACCTTCTGGAGCGTTTGGGCGCTTATGAGTCTGATCTGGACTATGTGTTTTACGATGTTCTGGGCGACGTTGTGTGCGGCGGATTCGCAATGCCCATCCGTGAGGGCAAGGCTCAGGAAATTTACATCGTCTGCTCCGGCGAAATGATGGCTCTGTACGCCGCCAATAACATTTCCAAAGGCATTCAGAAGTACGCGAATACCGGCGGCGTCCGTCTGGGCGGGCTCATCTGCAATTCCCGCAATGTCGCCGGCGAAGCCGAACTGGTGCAGGCCGTGGCAAAGGATCTCGGAACCCAGATGATCCATTTTGTCCCCCGCAGCCGTGACGTTCAGCAGGCGGAAATCAATAAAAAGACAGTCATCGACTGGAACGCGGCTTGTGAGCAGGCTGATGTTTACCGCCAGTTGGCAAGCAAGGTGGACGGCAACGACATGTTCGTGATTCCAAAGCCCCTCTCTCAGGACCGTCTGGAGGATATCCTGATGGAACACGGCCTGATGGGCGCCTGATTGAATGAAGGAAAGGATGTACTGCTATGTTATTAATCAGAGCGATTGTACGCCCCGAAAAAACCGGAGATGTCTTGGCAGAGCTGATGAGCGCGGGCTTTCCCGCCGTCACCAAGAGTGACGTATTTGGCCGCGGAAAGCAGAAGGGCATGATTGCGGGCTCCATTCAGTATGATGAGATTCCCAAGGAAATGCTGATGATCGTGGTCAACGATGAGGATAAAGACGACGTGGTCAAAATCATCATTCGCGTGGCCCGCACCGGAGAAAAAGGAAATTTCGGCGACGGACGCATTTTTGTCAGCCCCGTGGCGGACGCTTACACCATTTCCACCGGAAAACAAGGTCTGTAAGAAAGGAGGCTTACCATGAAAGAGGTAATGGCCTTCATACGCGTCAACAAGGTCAATGTAACCAAGAAGGCGCTGGCAGAGGCGGGGTTTCCCTCCTTTACCTGCCGCAGAGTGCTGGGACGTGGCAAAAAAATGGTGGACGCCTCTGTGTTTCAGGCTGTTCTGGATCACGGCGAGCTTCCCGTCTCCCATGTGGGAGAGGCAATCACCGAGGTGCAGCGGCTGATTCCAAAGCGCTTCTTTACTATTGTGGTTGAGGATGACTGTGTGCAGAAGGCAGTTGAAACCATTATCCGCGTCAACCAGACGGGAAACGCCGGAGACGGTAAAATTTTTATTTTCGATATTTATGAGACCTATCAGGTCAGAACAGGCGAAAGCACCCTGTAGGAGGTGAGCAACATGGACGCAAAATCAATGGTGCTGGAACAGTACAGCGCCAGAGTTTATAAAAACCGTAAGGAACACATCTTGACGCTGGACGGGAGCGGAGAAATTCCCGTCATCGCCGCCAATGCCCGGTCTATTCCCGGTATCATCACCGAGCGCGGCTGCTGCTACGCCGGTTGCAAGGGAGTGGTCGTGGGTCCCATTAAGGATGTCATCACCATCACCCACGGACCCATCGGCTGCGGCTTCTACTCCTGGGGCACCCGGCGCAATCAGGCAAAGGCCACCAAAGAGGGCGAACCGGTCTTTATTCAATATATGTTCTCGACGGATATGCAGGAGCCGGACATCGTGTTCGGCGGCGAGAAAAAGCTGCGTCAGGCTATTAAAGAGGCTGTAGATATTTTCCATCCAAAAGCGATCATGATTTGCTCCACCTGCCCCGTCGGCCTCATCGGCGACGATGTGCAGGCGGTGGCGAATGAAACCGAAAAGCTCTACGGTATCACCTGTCTGGCGTTTTCCTGCGAGGGATACAAAGGCGTATCCCAATCCGCGGGACACCACATCGCCAATAACGGCGTGATGAAGCACATCATTGGAACCGTGGATACTCCACTTGAAAATCCCTTTACCGTTAATATTCTGGGAGAATATAACATCGGCGGCGACGGCTTTGAGCAAATCCGCATTCTCAACAAGTGCGGCATCGATGTGCGCACGTCCTTTACAGGGGATGCCTCCATTGATGATTTAAAATCGGCTCATATGGCCAATCTGAATTTGGTGATGTGCCACCGCTCCATTAACTACATCGCAGAGATGATGGAAACCAAATACGGAATTCCCTGGCTGAAGGTCAACTTCATCGGTGTGGACGGCACCTGCCAGAGCCTGCGGGACATCGGCAAGTATTTCGGCGATCAGGGCTTGATTGACCGCATTGAGGCCGTCATCGCGGAGGAGCTGGCTGAACTTGCGGAGGAGCGCGCGTATTACCGGTCCAAACTCAGCGGCAAAACCGCGGCGCTTTATGTCGGCGGCTCCCGCTCCCACCATTATCAGCTGCTGCTGAAGGACTTCGGCGTCAAGACCTTGCTGGCGGGCTACGAATTTGCCCATCGGGATGACTATGAGGGCCGCGACGTGATCCCCACCATCAAGGAGGACGCCGACGGCAAGAACATTGAGCATATGACAGTGGAGGCCGATCCTGAGAAGTTCCGCGCCCGCCTGACTCCCGAGCAGCTGGAGGCTGTTCGGAAGGAGGTTCCCCTCAGTGATTACGCGGGCATGATCCCCGACATGGCGGACGGTTCTGTGGTGGTGGACGACCTCAACCACTATGAGACAGAGGCATTTACCCGAATTTTAAAGCCCGACATCTTCTTTACCGGGATCAAGGATAAATATGCCATTCAGAAGAGCGGCACGCTCTGCCGTCAGCTTCACAGCTATGACTATTCCGGCCCTTATGCCGGATTTAAGGGCGCGATGAAATTCGGCCACGATGTGGTCATGGGCCTGTTCACTCCCTGCTGGGGCATGATCAATCCCCCCTGGAAAAACCGCGCCACCATTCGGGCACACGTAGGAGGTGAGAACTGATGCTGGATTTAACTCCCAAGGAGCATGTGGAGCGCACCGCGCTACGCATTAACTCCTGCAAGACCTGTCAGCCTGTCGGCGCGCTGTACGCGGCGCTGGGCGTTCATAAATGCCTGCCCTATTCCCATGGTTCTCAAGGCTGTGTGGCTTATCACCGCACCTTTTTAACCCGCCATTTCAAAGAGCCCGCCATGGCCTCCACCTCCTCCTTCACCGAGGGAGCCAGCGTATTCGGCGGTGGCTCTAACCTGAAGCAGGGCACCAAAAACGCCTTTGACATCTATGACCCCGATATCATCGCCGTACATACCACCTGCCTGTCTGAAACCATCGGCGACGATTTGAACGCGTTCATTCAGGATCTGGACATTCCTGAGGGGAAGCTGGTCATCCACACCAATACCCCCTCGTATGTGGGCTCTCACATCGACGGCTACTTTAATATGATGTGCGGCTTTATCCGCTATCTCGCCAAAAATACAGGCAAAAAGAACGGCAAAACCGCTATTTTCCCCGGCTGGTCCAATCCCGGCGACCTGCGTGAGTTCAAGCGGCTGGCCGGACTGATGGGCGTTTCCTACACCATGTTCCCTGACCAGTCCGGCGTGATGGACGCGCCCATGAGCGACCATTTTGAGTTTTATCCCGATGGCGGAACGACGCTGCCGGAGATTGTGGGTCTGGGCGACTGCGAGTCAGTGATTGGCCTTGGCGAGCTCACCGTAACGGAGCCCTGCGAACAGCTCAAGAAAAAATGCAAGGTGGCCTACGAAGTGATCCCTTACCCCATTGGCGTGGAAAATACCGACCGCTTTATCATGGCGCTGGCCGCCGCGGCAGGCTGCGAAGTGCCCTACGCCATCGAGGAAGAGCGCGGTCAGCTCATCGACCTGATGCTGGACGCTCATATTTGGTTCTCCGGCAAGAGCTGCGCCGTGTTCGGCGACCCTGACTATGTGCTGGGCATTACCGCGCTGGTGCTGGAGATGGGCATGATCCCCAAATATGTGCTGACCGGCACGCCGGGCTCCGCCTTTCACCAGAAGGTAAACGCGCTCTTCGAGCAGTATAATGTGCAGGATCAGTGCACTGCCAAGGAATTTGGAGATCTGTTTGACCTGCACCAATGGGTGAAGGAGTCCCCTGTGGATCTCCTCATCGGTTCCTCTTACGGCAAGCAGATTGCCCGGGCGGAGGACATTCCCTTTGTCCGCGCCGGCTTCCCCGTGCTGGATCGCTACGGGCACCCTCTCTTCCCCATCACCTGCTACAAGGGCGCCATGCGTCTGGTGGAGCAGATTGCAAACGCCTTGATGGACAGAGTGGACCGCGATGTTCCGGACGAAGAATTCGATATCATTATGTAAGAAACCACGAATTCTTACCATACACGACCCGAGGCAAAGGGGCTGTTTTGCGGACAATTTGCGTCCCGGACAGTCCCTTTCCCATCATTCATCAGAAACCCAAGCGGAAGGAGGACTCCATCATGTCCACATCAGGAATTCTGAATGAGCGGCGGGACTTTATCCGCCGCGGAGACGGCGGGGTCAAATGCGACGCCGACAGCGTATCCGGCGCGGTGAGCCAGCGCGCCTGTGTCTATTGCGGCGCCCGTGTGGTATTAAATCCCATTACAGACGCCTTTCATATTGTCCACGGGCCGATCGGCTGTGCCAGCTATACCTGGGATATCCGAGGCTCTCTCACCAGCGGCAGCGACCTCTACCGCAACAGCTTTTCCACTGATCTCTCCGAGCGGGATATTGTGTTCGGCGGCGCGGAAAAGCTGGGGCGTGCCATTGACGAGGTGTGTGAAAAGCATCATCCTAAGGTCATTTTTGTCTATTCCACCTGCATTGTCGGTGTCATCGGCGACGACGTGGAGGCCGTCTGCCGTCTGGCGGAGAAGCAGTACGGCATCCGCTGCATTTCAGTCAAATCACCTGGCTTTTCCGGCAACAAGTCGTACGGCTACAAAATGGCCTGCGAAGCGATTCTGGAACTGATCCGCCCCAATAAGGATCTGCCGAAGACCAGAGGCGTTAACATCCTGGGAGATTTTAATCTCGCGGGCGAGATGTGGATCATTCAAAACTATCTCAGGGAGCTGGGCGTTCCTGTCGTTGCCACCATCACAGGGGATGCCACCTGTGAAACCCTCTCAAAAGCGCCCTCCGCCGCGCTGAATCTGGTTCAGTGCGCGGGCTCCATGACCTATCTCGCCAACCAGATGGAGCAGGAATTCGGCATCCCCTTCATCAAGGTTTCCTTTTTCGGTCGGGAGGACACCACAGCCGCCCTGATGCGGGTGGCTGAGGCGCTGGGGGACGAGGCGGTCATCGCGCGGGCGAAGGCCTTCTGCCGCGCCCAGGAGGAAGCCCTGATCCCCTTCGAGGAGAAATACCGCCCCAATCTGGCAGGAAAAAAGGCCGCGATTTATGTGGGCGGCGGGTTTAAGGCCATCTCCCTCATCCGCCAGTTCAACGCTATGGGTATTGAAACCGTGGTGGTGGGCACCCAGACCGGCAAGCCCGACGACTACGAGATGATCGGTCAGCTGGTTGGGTCCGAATGCATCGTTCTGGACGACGCAAACCCTGCGGAGCTGGAGACCTTTATGCGGGAGAAGGGTGCCCATATTTTGGTGGGCGGCGTTAAGGAGCGCCCTCTGGCCTACAAGCTGGGTATCGCCTTCTGCGATCACAATCACGAGCGCAAGCACGCGCTGGCGGGCTACGAGGGCGTGCGCAACTTCACCGAAGAAATCAACCGCTCCATTAACAGTCCCGTGTGGAGCTATATGGAGGCGGCGATATGAGTCAGAATCTGGTCAATCTCACCGTCAATCCCTGTAAGATGTGCATGCCCATGGGTTCCTCCACCGCCTTTTACGGCATCTCGAAATGCATGACTATTCTCCACGGTTCTCAGGGCTGCGCCACTTACATCCGGCGTCATATGGCGACTCATTACAATGAGCCGGTGGATATTGCCTCTACCTCTCTGACCGAGGAGGGAACCATTTTCGGCGGGGAAAAAAACCTGCTTAAGGGACTTTCCAATCTGGTGGCTCTCTATCACCCCGAGGTGATCGGCGTGGTGACCACCTGCCTGGCCGAAACCATCGGTGAGGACGTGGAGCGCATCATCGCCACCTTTCATGAGCAGAATCCGGATTTAAAGGTCACGATTATCCCCGTGGCGGCGGCGGGCTACGGAGGAACCCAGTTTGAGGGCTTTTTCCACGCGCTGCACTCCATCGTGTCCCATGTGAGTATGGACGCGACACCACACGACACAGTGAATGTCATCACCGGACTCATCTCTCCCGCCGACACCCGGGCTTTAAAGACGCTTCTGGACAGCACGGGACTGCATTACACGCTGCTGCCAGACCTGTCTGACAATCTGGATGGCGCTCACAACCCGGATTATGACCGGCTTCCCTCCGGCGGTACCACGCTGGAGGCCATCTCCAAAATGGCCGGAGCCCGATGTACGCTGGAGCTGACCACCTTTGCCTCCCCGGCGCACTCTCCCGGCGAGTATCTCAGGGATACCTACGGCGTGCCGCTGCAGCGGCTGTCCCTGCCCGTGGGGCTCAGGGACACCGATGCTTTGATCAACGCGCTCAAGGCCTTGGGCGGCGGGGTGACGGACGCGTTGCGTGCCGAGCGGGGACGGTTTCTGGACGCGATGATTGACTCCCATAAATACAATGCCGAAGGGCGAGCGGCTATTTTCGGGGAACCGGATTTTGTCTATTCCATGACCCGCCTGTGCACCGAAAACGGCATTATGCCGGTGCTGGTGGCTACCGGCTCTAAATGTCCCGGTCTGGCGGAGGCGGTAACCCCTGAGCTGGAAACGGTTGCAAAGCAGTTTTTCATCGACGAATTTATGGTGCTGGAGCACACGGATTTTGACACCATCGAGCAGTTCTCCGCGAAGCTGGGGGTCAATCTGATGATCGGCTCCTCCGACGGGCGGCGGGTGGCCGAAAAGCTTGAGCTGCCTCTGGTGCGCTGTGCCTTCCCAATCCACGACTATGTGGGCGGACAGCGGGTCCGCACTCTTCTTTATGACGGCGGGATGTCCCTGCTGGATTCCGCCACCAACCAGCTGCTTGCCCGAAGGGATCATGCGTTCAGAGGCAAAATGTATGAAACTTATTACAGAGGAGAGGATAAGGGAGGTACAGCATCCGCGGCTCAGCCGGCGGATGTCAAAGCCGCCGAGCTTGTGAAAAAAACCGCCGAACACCCGTGCTTTAACGGCTGCGGCAGCGGATATGCCCGGATGCACCTGCCAGTGGCTCCATCCTGCAATATTCAGTGCAACTACTGCGTACGCAAATTTGACTGTCCCAACGAGAGCCGCCCCGGCGTCACCACCCGGATTCTGACCCCTGAGCAGGCGAGGGATAAATATCTGCACGTCAAAAGCAAGGTGCCAAACCTTAGCGTGGTGGGTATTGCCGGGCCGGGAGACGCCCTGGCCAACTGGGAGGAAACGTCCGAAACCCTGCGTCTGATCCGGCAGGCGGATCCAGAGGTCACCTTCTGCCTGTCCACCAATGGCCTGATGCTTCCGGTGTACGCCGACGAGCTGGTTGGGCTGGGCGTCACCCATGTTACGGTAACGGTGAATGCCGTTGATCCCGCCATCGGGGCAAGGATTTATAAGCACGTCATCTTTATGGATACAGTCTATACCGGCGAGGCGGCGGCAGCCATCCTCATGGCAAATCAGCTGGCGGGCATCCGGCGGCTGTGCGATCTGGGCATCATCTGCAAGGTCAACATCGTCATGCTGAAGGGCATTAACGACCAGCATATTCCCAAGGTGGTGGAGACCGCAAAGCGCCTGGGCTGCTTTATTACCAATATCATGCAGATGATTCCCGTGGAAGGCTCCGCGTTTGAGCATATGGAGCTGACCTCCAACCGGGAAATCATGGAGATGAGAAAGCACTGCGGAGAAACCATGGAGCAGATGTACCACTGCCGCCAGTGCCGGGCCGATGCCATCGGCACTCTGGACAACGACCAGTCCTACGAATTCCGGGGCTGTACCTCTGCTGAGGCTGAATCCGAGAAGCCGGAGGAGGAAAAGCCGATGCTCATCGCGGTGGCCTCCAAGGGTGGTGTGCTGGTGGATCAGCACTTCGGGCAGGCCAATGATTTTTACATCTATGAATCCATGAACGGCGATATCCGCTTCCGTGAACGCCGCTCCGTTTCCAAATACTGCGATGGAACCGGCTGCGACGGAATGGGCGGCGGTAAAAAAGAGAGTGAGCAAGCCGGGCGCATGGATGATATTCTTACCACGGTGGCCGACTGCTCGGCGGTGGTTTCCATGCGAATCGGAGAAGCGCCCAAGGAAAAGCTCCGGGATCGTGGCATTGCCGTCATTGCTACATACGACCGCATAGAGGACGCGGTCAAAACTGCCGCGCAGCAGCTTGCCGGCTGACAGGAGGAAGGAATTATGGTAACGCCGAAATATCACGCGTTTGTTTGTACCAGCTGCCGCTTGAGCGGCGATCAGAAGGGCTTTTGCCATCAAAAGGGCAGTGTAAAGCTGGTCAACCGCCTGATGGAGGAAATTGAGGATCGGGATCTTTCGGGAGATGTTATGATATCTAACACCGGCTGTTTTGGCATTTGCGCCCGAGGTCCGGTTATGGTAGTATATCCTGAAGGGATATGGTATGGGAACCTCACCGAGGAAGCTGTTGAGACCATCGTGGAGGAGCATTTTGAACATGGAACGCCAGTGGAGGCATTCCGCATTTAAGGTTCCCCGTCATTCCGAATCAGCGGCACAGGGATATCGCCCGAGGATGACACCCTTGAGCCGCATTGACAAGGGGGTTCGCTTTCGTGATCAAACTGACAGATAAAACCTTAACGGTATTGGACACAGGCGATTGCCCGATTTCCGCGCTGACGGAATTCTATCAGCTTCTGCTGAAAGCCGGTGCGGACGAGATCGAAATGGACTGGAAGACGGCGCAGCGCCTGGGGGACGCGCTGATTCCCGAACGTACGGTGATCGCTCTGGAGCATCCGGTACAGCTCACGCCGGGCTGTGCCAAGCGGGTGTGCCACATCACCGATCTGATGGTGGAGCCCCGCCCGGTTTTTGAAATTCAAATCAATGACGTGCGTGAAATCAGCCAGCTGGCGCGCTATGCGGGGTATGGCAAGCTGAGAATCACAGGGCTGAGCAATCTAATGAGCTATGATTTTCAGAGTGTATTTCAGCAGCTTCGGAAGCGGCTTTCCATAGAACCGGAGCTTTGCCCCATCGACGAGTTCGGGTGCGCGGCCGCCATACTCACCGAGTGGGTTATGGATGGCGGCAGCGGTGTCGGCACCTTTGCGGGAATCGGCGGCTACGCCCCGTTGGAGGAGGCCGTTATGGCGCTTCGCCTTGCCAGACGGCATAAGCCCAGACTGGATCTCTCGATCCTGCCCCGGCTGTGTGAGCTGTTTACCCAGCTGTCCGGAGTCGCAATTCCTCCCCATAAGGCCGTAATCGGCTCGGCTGTGTTTGACGTGGAATCCGGCATTCATGTGGAGGGGATTCTGAAAAATGCCTCCAATTATGAGCCGTTTTCGCCCGAGCTTGTGGGTGCGAGGCGGCGTATTGTCATCGGCAAGCACTCGGGAATTGCCAGTCTGCGCTGCGGGCTCTCCGCGCTGGGCTGTGATGTTCCGGAGGCGAAGCTGCCGTTTCTTCTGGAGGAGGTACGCAGGGAAGCCACGCGCCTGTCGCGGGCGCTCTCCGATGGAGAGGTGCTGGCGCTGGCCGGGAAGGCGAGGGACGGAACATGAACCTTCAGAGAGCCTATATCATCGATACCACGCTTCGGGATGGAGAGCAAAGCCCCGGCTGTGCTTTTTCGTCCGAGCAAAAGCTGCGGATCGCCCAGATGCTGGACCGGGCGGGTATCTATCAAATTGAGGCGGGTATGCCCGCCATGAGTGGCGACGAACGCCAGGTTATACGCGAGATTGTTGCAAACCGGGCCAGAGCCAAAATATCGGTCTGGAGCCGCATGAATCCAGACGATGTACGCCTTGCCATGGAGTGCAGACCCGACATGATTCACATCTCGGCGCCGGTATCCTATGTCCACATCTATTCCAAGCTTCGAAAAAATAAAACCTGGCTGCAAAAGCAGCTTCTGGACTGCATCGAGCTGGCGCAAAGCGGGGGCTTTGCGGTGACCGTCGGCTTTGAGGACGCTTCAAGAGCGGACATCACCTTTATGTCTGCCCTTGCGGCGCTGATGCGGGAGGAGGGAGTGCTTCGCATTCAGTTTTCCGACACAGTGGGGGTGATGACGCCCCAGAGAACCTATGACTGCATCCGGGAGCTGATTTTATGCGGAAGTCCTCCGGTGACCTTCCATGGACACAACGATCTCGGAATGGCCGCCGCCAACTCCATGGCCGCGCTCCGGGCCGGGGCCTTTGGCATTGAGACAACACTGCTGGGGCTCGGAGTGCGGGCTGGAAACTGTGATCTGGAGACGCTGGTGCTGGCGGCGCGGCGTGCCTATGATCTGCGCCCGTCCCCACATGACGCGCAGACGCTGTCAAGAAAAGCAAAAAATATATTTTATACCCATTGAAACAGCCTGACGCCGCTTTCAAAAGCAACGTCAGGCTGTTCTGTACTAAGTAAGCATCAGGATTTTTTCCGGCGCGACAGACACAAAGGGACACTGTTCCAGACAACGGTACTGTTCCTTGCTTAATTCCCAGCGCAGCGGTGCTCCGCTGCCGCCTTTGGGACGGATCATGAGAATCATGCTGAAGGTGTCCTCAATACGCTGAAGGATTTCATAGGGAAAGGTGTTGATCCCCGGGTTGAGGGCAGGGAGAAGATCGTGAGCGCGGATACCGATGTAATTCACCGGCGTCACGCGGGGCGGAGAGAGCGTCAGCCCCCACTGCGGCACATCCAGTAGCCCTTCTCTGAGGGTTGCCGGGGCGAGATTTTTACAGCCGGTCAGCAGAGCGGAATGATACGTGCGCGGATTTTCAAACAGCTCCCATTTTTCATCCAGCACGTCAATGCGTCCCTGGTTGTAGACCGCGACGCGGTGGGAGAGTCGGTAGACCTCATCTCGGTTATGGGAAACCAGAAGGGTTGTCCCGCAAAATTCCCTGGTCAGGGACAGCACCTCCTGCTCCAGCTCCCAGCGCAGGTGGCTATCTAAGGCGGAAAAAGGCTCGTCCAGCATCAGAAGGCGCGGCTGCGAAACCAGTATCCGCGCCAACGCCGCCCGCTGCTGCTGACCGCCGGAGAGCTGGTCGGGGAAACGGTGCTCCAGTCCCTCCAGATAAAAGCGGGAGAGCGCCATGCGAAGGCTTGCCTGCCTTGTCTCGCGGCTTTTTTCATGCCCCATGCCGCACAGGATATTCTGCGCCACGGTCATGGTGGGAAACAGGGCGTAATTCTGAAACAGCAGACCCACCCGGCGCTGCTGCGGGCTGAGGTTGATGTGCTTTTCGGAATCAAACAGGACGCTATTATCTAAAACAATCCTTCCCGCGTCAGGGGTGACAATGCCCGCAATACAGCGTAGCGTCATACTTTTTCCGCAGCCGGACGCACCCAGCAGCGCGAGGGTTTCGTCGCCTGCCTCAAAGGAGACGTCCAGCCGGAATGTGCCGAAATTTTTCCGGATGTCCACAAGCAGCGACATGCTCACCCCTCCTTTCGGGGCAGATAAAAGGCGGAATGACCGTTTCTGCGCTCCAGAAGATTCACTGCCAACAGGATGGTCAATGAGATAGCCAGGTTAATGAATACCCACTGGTATGCCAGTGCGTCGTTGCCCTCCCGCCAGAGCTGATACACCGTGGTGGAAATGGTGGCTGTCCTTCCGGGCGTGTAGCCGGATACCATGGAGGTAGCTCCGTATTCCCCCAGACCGCGCGCGAAGGAGAGTACCAGACCGGCCAGCAGCCCCTGCCGACAGCCGGGAATGAGAACCCGCCAGAACAGATAGCGATTGGAGAGCCCCAGGGTTTTCCCGGCGGAGAGGATGTTTTCATCAAAGGCCTCGAACGCACCCCGGGCGGTACGGTACATCAGAGGCAGTGTGACAATGACCACCGCGAAAATGGAAGCGTACCAAGTCATGACGATTTTGGAATCAAACCACTCCACGATGAGAGAACCCACGGGACCTTTGGGGCCCAATACCTTCAGCAGGAAGAACCCGACTACCGTGGGCGGAAGCACCAGCGGGAGAGTGAGCAGGCAGTCCAGCAGGCCCTTTACTCCACGGGGCAGCCTGGCAATATAGCTTGCGGCGAAAATCCCAATAAAAAAGGTAAAAAAGGTGGCAATCAGGGCGATGCGCAGAGAGTTGATCAGTGGGAACCAATCCATGCAGCCCCTCCTTTCGATGGCATTGAAAGAGGCACGCCGCCGCCCTGCGGGATGGAGGTTCCCACAGGACGGCTAAATCATGCGTGCGTATGTGTCTGTTACTCGGTATCGGCGGGGATGGTGAAGCCCGCTTCCTCAAACACCGCGCTGCATGCGTCGGTCGTGAGATAGTCGAGGAAGGCCTGGGCGGCTTCCACGTTCTTGCTGCTTTTCATCACAGCGGCGGGATAAATCACCGGAGCATGGCTCTCCTCCGGCGCTTCCGTAACAACGGTGAGACCCGCAGCCAGGGCGTCGGTGGCATAGACCACGCCGCAATCAACGGCACCGGCGGATACCTGAGCGGTGACCTCCTTCACGTTACTGCCGAAGGTGATTTTGCCTTCCGCGTTCAGTGTATCCCAAATGCCCATGGTTGTAAACATTTCCTGCGCATATTGTCCCACGGGCACGTCAGAATTGCCCAGAGCGATCAGTGTTACCTGATCCGTGGCGATGTCATCGAATGAGGTGACGCCGGCCGGGTTGCCCTCGGGAACCACCAAAACAACCTGATTCTGCAGCAGGTTGACGCGGGTATCGCTGAGCACAAAGTCCAGTCCCTCTGTATTAACGGAAGTATCCGCGGTAATATCCAGCTGGTTCATCTGTTTCTGAGCGGCTGAGATGAAGATATCGCAGTCCGCGCCCTCCTGAATTTGGGTTTTCAGCGTGCCGGATGAGTCGAAGTTAAAAGTCAGTGTGACGTTAGGCTCGACCTGCTTGTACATGTCGGCAATGGTATTTAAGGTTTCTGTCATAGAGGCTGCTGCAAATACTACAAGTTCTACAGGCTCAGCGTCACTGGTGGCAGTTTCCGTTTCAGCCGCGGCGGATGCGGCGGTGGACTGCGAGCTGGAGGAGGAGCCTGTGGAGGCTGTGCCGGAACAGGCGGCCAGCGCGAATATCATGGTCAATGCAAGAAGTGCTGTTATCAGTTTTCTCATGTTTTTTCTCCTTATGTTTATTTTAGCTTTGTTATGTTTTGTTTATTATAGTTTATTTTAATGCTGTTTGCAAGAGCTAATTTTCAATAAATAATAGGACAAATTCACAAAAAATTGCTATTAGAATGTGCATTTACGGAAAAACTATGATATGTTATAATGTTGCACACGGCAAGTGCGCTGACGGCATATAGACCAGTATCAATGACACGGAGAAAACAGAACCTTGACCGGACTATGACAGGGAGTGGACTGTGGAATGACAGAGGATCTATTGACGACTCAAGAGGCTGCCGATTATTTAAAGGTAAAAAAGACTACGGTT
>Ga0316604_10001216_pt1 | contig 23875 bp, 25 predicted proteins | sample OWC_soil_day20_C_FD_207650 | JGI IMG/M metagenome (GOLD analysis project Ga0316604, IMG submission 207650) | Wetland soil microbial communities from Old Woman Creek delta, Ohio, United States - OWC_soil_day20_CT | ecosystem: Environmental > Terrestrial > Soil > Wetlands | place: USA: Ohio...
TTGTTCCCGCAATGCGGCTTCGACTTTTTTCGATCCGGATGATACACAGCCGGTTCCGGCGCAAATCAGCACATGAGCTCTTATGTGATCCATTTTCTTCCCTCCTGTTAGTCGCCTCTTTTATTCTACGATTTTACCCACTACCAGTTCTTCGACGATCCGGCCGTTCACTACGTGCTCGGCGATGATTTTCGCTACATCAGCCGGTGTAACACGGCCGTACGTGACGCGCGGTTCGCCCGGGCGGACAACGTCTAAGAGCACTTCCCGTTCGCACATGCCGATACAACCGGTTTGGCAAACCTTTACGTCTTCCAATTTCCGTTTGGCAATCTCATCTAATACGGCACTCATAACAGCGCGGGCTCCGGCTGCAATGCCGCAAGTTCCCATTCCGACGATGATTTCCGTGCCACCGGAATGGCGCAAACGATTTTGCGCTTGCAGTTGTTCACGCATCCGTTTTAAATCTTCAACTGTTTTCATAAGGCACACCTCCATATAGATTTGCATAATTGCTTCTCAAATACCCATCCAGCCACTCAAGCACCTCCGGATGGGTTAACGGTATATCACCTAAAATACCCGTTATTTCAACGGTTTCCAAACGAAAGACCGCATCATTAAAACTATGGGAATAGCGAAAATCCAAACTTGGGTTGGCAATAATAATCGATTTTAATGTCTCTACCATATCTCCTAGCGGAGGCCGGTCCCAGTGGCCATGACGATAACGTGCTTCTACCACAGTTCCTTCGCCGGCAACAGACCGGATAGTTAGTTCTCCTTCACACCGCTTTGTTGACATATCAATCAAAGGAAGCCCTAATCCAACTTTACGCGTCGTCCTTGTCGTAACAAATGGATCTGTCACTTGGTCAAGAATGGCTGGTTCCATCCCCCGTCCGTTATCGCTGATACGAATGACCAATTGATCATCGCGAGTATCCTCCATGATCTCCAGGATAACAGTCGTAGCGCCGGCTTCAATCGAATTCTGCACTAAATCCAAAATATGCAAAGATAATTCGCGCATCCGCTTTAAGAATATTTAGCAAGAATTCCTGGTATAGCTTCCGGCGTCAAACGGCCGTGCGTATCATCATTGATCATCATAACCGGCGCCAAACCACATGCGCCGATACAGGCAACAGTTTCTAATGTGAATTTCAGGTCTTGGGTCGTTTTCCCAGCCGCAATTTTTAAGTTATCCTCGATTGTCTGCAGAATTGCTTTAGCGCCACGAACATGACACGCAGTACCCTGACAAACACGAATAATATTTTTCCCTCTCGGATTCAGGTGGAATTGGGAATAGAACGTTACAACTCCGTAAATTTGGCTTACCGGGATGTTCATCTTATCGGCCGCATACTGGATCACTTCTTTTGACAAATAACCATACGCATTTTGCGCTTCTTGCAATACTGGGATCAAGGCCCCGCGAACCCCGGCATATTTTGCCAGAATTTCATCCATTTGGGCCATTGCATTACCTTGATTTCCGCAACAGCATTTGTTGTCTTTGTTCATGTCGATCCTCCTAAAAAAAATTAACCGTTACCTTTGGGAACCTCGGTTTGGTAGTTCCACCACCACCCTCCTTGAGTTTTCACCATGAAGTGCTTGCTTAATTTCACTTAGCTCAGGGCGTTCCAAATAGAAGATTGTTTTGGGTCCCTCAATGAAATCACGAATAGTATGGGCGTCTGACGCAGTAACCACCGGAAGCTGGCCAATCGCCGGCAACAAGCGGCGCGCATCTGCCGGATTTACTCTCCGTGACACTTCGACGGCATCTAAATGAACATCCGGTGGAATGAAGCCAAGTTGGGAAAGAACACTGTATGTTGGTCTATCCACATGGCTGGCTATACAAATTCCACCTAGTTCCACCACTTTGGCTGTTACTTCGGCAATATTCATCGAAAGTGCGCTCAACAACATTTCCGGCTTACTCCGTAAAAAATTGTCTTCGCTGTCAACAACAAACTGCCCGCCAAAATGTTTTTCATCATTTAATAATCCACTCATATGCAGCTGTACTAGTTTTTCCCAACTTCTCAACTGCCGGACTTTTTCGAAAAGAACCACGAGATGAATTTCTTCGCTCGTTTCCACTTCCATTCCCGGCAGCACAGTCACCGAAGTCCCTTTTGCCGCTTCCAGCGCAGCCGTAACATTATCGCAGGCATTATGGTCAGTAATCGCAATAATGTCAATGCCTTGCTCTTCTGCGGTCCAGACAATATTCCTGGGTGTCATCTCCACTTCGGCGCAAGGTGACAAAAGGGAATGGATATGCAAGTCGGCAATATAAGGCCGTATCATGCGCCTCGAACGCCCATTTCGTACAATCGGCCAACAACTTCAAAGGTTGACAAGGCCGTTGTAAGAATTACAATTCCTTCCTGCTCTGCTTTTTGCAGTGTTTCCGGTGCCGGTTCAGCCCCGCCGGCAATCACGACCGCCGCCAATCCGGCTAACGATGCTACCGCCGCAATGTTTTGATGGCCTTGCATGGTTACCCAAATGTTTCCGTTTGTTGCCTGGCCCATCACATTGCTTAATAAATCGGAGGTATAGCCGCCGGTAACCTGGTTCGTCAGCGCTTGCTTACCGGTTACAACAACGACAGGCAATCCGGCAACAATGTCCTGAACATTCATGAATTTTCCTCCTGTTTTTTATTGTCATTCTGCTCATCATCAATAAAACACAGTTCATTAAGATCTTTATCTAATGAGGGTGGCAGCTTTTCTGCCAAATCGACCATTTCCTGCGCCAAATCGCGTACTCGTTCACGCAGTTTAAAAACACAATCTGTTTCGCTGGCCATCCCCTGTGCGATGTCTTCCGCCAATGTTTTACAAGTCGGCGAACCGCAAGAACCACAATCCAAACCAGGCAATTTTTTTAATATTTTCCGGATCAATTCTACTTTATGCATCGCTTTTACGATGTCTTTATCCAATTGCAACGCCGGACGCGCTTCCAACGGCTGATGCGTTGTGATCTCAATTTTCGGTTCTTCACTGTTCTGTCCTATCGTACGTCCCTCTGACAAATCTTCCTGCCGGATGATTTGTAAGCGCTTTTGCATATTCGCTTCGGCTACGAAGCGGTTTTCTACGGTTAACGGCCCGCCAATGCACCCTCCGGCGCAGGCCAGACACTCAATATAATCAACATCTTTTAATTTTCCCAGTGCAACCTGCTCCAGTATTTCACTGGCACTATGAATATCGTGGACAACCAAGGACCGCGGCGGCGGGCCGGCAGCCTCTTTCTCGCCGCCTGAAACAGCCCAGCCAACACCAAGCCAGGAAGCGCGGCGAATTTCACAATCTTGCGTTGAAATTTTCGCCAAAATTTTTCGCAAATCCCCATAAATTTGTGAAATTGCAATCGTTCCGGTAACATTAGACCGATCCAGGCCAACCGGTTGTTTAATTGCCGTCATTTTGGCCGGACAGGGAGTGATAAACCACACACCAATTTTTCCCGGTGCAACCGCAAATTTTTTACTGTACTCTTTTAATGCCATGCGGGCTGCCACTTCGACCGGCGCCTCAAAGGGCACCAAATACTCAAGCAACTCAGGGAATTTAACTTGGATTAAACGAACTACAGCCGGGCAAGCGGAGGAAATTGCCGGTCTTTTAATGTCAGTACGCTGCAAATATTCCCGTGTCGCCAATGAGACAATTTCTGCACCTTTAGCAACCTCATATACTCCGTCAAATCCAATTTTCAATAACCCGCAAAGAATTTTTTCGATCGAAATATCTGCATTAAATTGTGCATATAGCGTGGGCGCTGGCAAAGCAATATTATATTTGTACTGCTTCAAGTCATCCATCGAATTTGTTATTGCCGTCTTTGCATGATTGGGGCATTTACGAATACACTCGCCACAATCAATACAACGCGATTCCGTAATTTGCGCTTTACCTCCACGAATTCGGATCGCTTCGGTCGGACAAGATTTTATACAACCGACGCACCCTTTACAAAGTGCTGGGTTTAAACACACGGAATGAAAATATTCCCCCAAATGCCTCACCACACAATCCAATAAATCTCCCCGTTAACCGGAAAGTTTCTCGCCTTTTTCGCCATCATGGAAAATAACCATCTTGATGGTTGTTCCTTTTTCCACTGTCGATTGTATATCAAACTGATCGGAACAACGTGCCATATTCGGCAACCCCATCCCGGCTCCAAAACCCATCTCCCTCACATAATCCGGAGCTGTGGAATATCCTTCTTTCATCGCCAAATCGATGTTGGCAATTCCCGGTCCCTCATCTTCAACTAATAATTCAGTCCGGTCAGGATAAATCATGGCCTTTACCTTGCCTCGATGGGCATGGATGATCACATTCATTTCTGCTTCGTAGGAACTAATCGCAATCCGTCGTATGACATCGGAACGCACACCAATTTGCTGGAGTATCCGCTTGATCTTACTGGAGGTTTCACCGGCAACATTAAAGTCTGATCCTTTTAATTCAAACTCCAATACTACTGCCTGTTCATCCTCCATGACGGCACACCGCTTTCGAGCAGCCGGATAAACCGCTTTTGTACAAAAGTCCGCAGGCTTCATACATTGGAAAATCAGTAACAAACAAAGGCAGTTCATTCTCAATCGCCAAATCAACAACTTCTTGTCCTGGCCTTTTCCCTCGGACAAAAACGATCCCAATGCAATCGCTCATTTCCGCCGTACGAATTACCTGGATATTTGTCATACCCGTTAACAGCAGGGTACGTTCTTTGGTAAAGGCTAAAACATCGCTCATCAAGTCTGCCCCACAAGCACAAGCAACATCCCTGCCAATCCATTCCGCACCGCAAACCAGTTCAGCATCCAACATTTCCTGAATTTCTTTGAGGTTCATCCCGGGCACCTCCTCAGTATCAAAGCGTACATTGTGATAATTTTCTCATACTTTTTTACGGCTTTTTCGTACATTGTTACAATATTCACACACTTTCGCCCAAAAAATTAGAGGCTTCCCGCCCCATAAAAACATCCTAATTTTTTCCGTTCATTTTTTAAATCATCAGATGTAACATTCGACGAAATAATGAATTTCCCTTTTTTATTAACAAATTATTTAACAATCTTCCCGGGAAAAAGCAAATTTTGCTCGCTGCAAGTGTTCTGCGAGACACAAATAATACACGCGTTCAACAGCCAAAACAACATGGAGAGTTGAATATTAAAGAGAATATAATCGGTAAACCCGCTTACCGCCAGGCCCAATAAAGCCGTTGCTGTTCCTAACATGACTCCTGCTGCCCAACGGTTTGAACCCTGTACAACGCGCAGGGCCTTACGGATATGGCCAACCATCAAGGACAAGAACACGATCAACCCAGGAACGCCAATTTCTGCTGCAATATTCAAGTACATATTATGCGCGTGGAATATTTTCGTCCCCGCATCCTGCAGAAAAAAGTCATATTCCGGATAGACAAACAAATAGGCGCCCCAGCCAATACCCAGGAACGGATGATCCATAATCATGGCAATGGTACTCTCCCACAAAGCCAGGCGCAGCGTCGAAGAAGTATCGGTAGGATTGGCAATCGACAAGATCCGGTCCATTAAAGAATCTTGTGCCAACACTAATGCCAAAGGTACGATCAACAAAAGCCAAAATACTTTGCGGCTGTATAAAATACCATACAGGATAATCACCGCTAAAATACTTAGCCAAACACCGCGTGAATAGGTAAGCACTAAACAAACGCCGAGCATAGCTATGAAAGCAACGAAAAACAGCTTGAATTTTGACTGCCGGGTATGCAAAGCCAAGCCGGAAGCAATCGCCATATTTACCATTAAAAAACCAGCCAATAAATTAGGATTCTCTAACGTGGAAAAAACCCTTGTTTTCAGCTCCGGGAATTGTCCTCCATCCACCCATTCGGCCATAGAGACGTCAACACCATGGACATATTGATAAAACCCGTATAAAGTCACTACCACTGCCGACATCAACAGCGCCCAGACCAAACGTTTCATCTGGTCCATGGAATGAATATTATTCACAACCAAATAATACAATAAAATATAGCGTCCCATTAAATTATAGTAATTATAAAAACTAAGCCATCGGTCCGGAGCCACTAGGATCGATGAGGCACTAAACAAGATCAATAATGCAATGAGCCAATCATAGGGGGTGCGACGGAAGTACCAACGGCGGACAACAAGCATTTTCCCCAACCAGCAACCCACGCCCAACCCTAAAAAACCCGTTGCAACACCCAGCGACAACGGCAAAAAAAAGGCTACCGCCAGAATACAGGGCTCAATGAAAAAATCAAGGACATATTGAATTTGTAATTGTTGATGACTTACTTGCACAGCATCACCTGAATCAAAAAATCGGCAGTTTCTCACAAAGGACATTATACTGCAGAGTAGATGAGTTGTCTACTCTGAACCCAGCCAAAATATAGTTATACAGAGCACAAATGTGCTTTTTAAAAAAGTTGGGAAGAAAATAATCTTCCCAACCCAAAGCAAACTCGTTCATTTGGATGTTTGTCCATCTACAATTAACGACCGCACAAACCCAATCAGATACAATGAACCGGCAGCACACAAGATCCCCTCTTTACCGGCCAATTGTCTTGCTCGCTGTAAGCCGTCAGCAATCGTTTCCGCAACTTCAATGTGGGCTGCCGAAATTTCTGCCGCAAGTTCCGTTGCCGGCATCGCCCGTGGCGACAGGGGCGAAACAACCACAACGGTATCCGCAGGATCAATCAATTCCGCAATAATCCCATGCCGGTCTTTATCAGCCAAAACACCAAACAAAAAAGTGATGGGCCGACCGGGAAACACGCTGTTTAACGTTTCCCGCAACGCCTTTGCGCCGGCAGGGTTATGGGCGCCGTCCACAATCGTTACCGGCTCTGCACCAAGCAACTCCGCCCGGCCGGGCCATGAAACTTCCCACAGCCCCTTATGAATGGCCGTGGTGGTAATGCGCGGCTCGTTCTTTTGTAAACACAGCGCAGCCATAACCGCATTGGCACAATTCTCAGCCTGGTATACTCCAATCAAAGGAATTTCAACCACTTCCGAAAATTGAAATTCCGGAACCGTCACCTGGATTTTCTGCCTTGCCCCTTCATGGCCTACACAAACGGCCTGAAAATCCACACCCTTTCGATAAACCGACGATTGACATTCAGCCGCTTTTTCCCGTATCACAGCCATAACCTCTTCGGCGGCAGCCGTAATAACCGGAACTCCCGGCTTAATAATGCCGGCTTTATGGTAAGCAATCTCTTGCAAGGTCGTTCCGCACCGATCCGTATGGTCCAGCATAACATTGGTAATGACAGATGCTTGCGGAATAATGACATTCGTCGAATCAAGCAAACCGCCAAGGCCGACCTCGATCACAGCCCATTCCACCCCTTTTTTCGCAAAATAATGGAACGCTGCCGCGGTTAACACTTCAAATTCCGTAGGCTGCTCTTCTCCGCCCGCCATCATTTCTTCCACATAAGGAGCGGTTTCCGCTAATGCTTCGGCAAATTCTTCCTCGGATGCAGGCTGGCCATCAATCAAAAATCGTTCTGTATAACTAACCAGATGCGGGGAAGTATACATTCCGGTCTTTATCCCAGCCGCTTTCAATATCGCGGCCAGCATCGCCGTTGTCGATCCTTTGCCGTTTGTTCCGGTCACATGGATGGTACGGTAACATAATTGAGGCTGCCCCATCAACGACAGCAGTTTTTCAATCCGCGCCAGCCCCGGCTTAATGCCGAAAGTAGCTAACGTTTCGAGATAACTCAAGGCTTGCTCATAATTCACCGTTCTTCCCCCTCCTTTTTACAAGGTAGCCAGAAACGCCAACCGCTCGGTGATAGCCCGTTTCTTCTCATTGCATTCATCCGCTTTGGCCTGTTCTTTTACAATGACTTCCGGCGGAGCTTTGGCAATAAAGCCGCTGTTTGTCAGTTTTCCATTGATCCGCGCCAAATCCTTATCTAGGGCAGCAATTTCTTTGTTGAGCCGGGCAGTCTCTTTATCCACATCAATCAAGCTTTTCAGCGGCAGGTAAATTTCCACGCCGCTCACTACCTGCGCCATTGCATTTTCCGGTTTATTGCTGCCTTCCGGCAAGAAGGACACCGGTTCACTGGCTGCCAACGTCTTGATATACTGCAAGTTAGAATCCAGCATTGCCGTAATCTCCGCGCTGTTGCCATGTAAAATTACTTCACTCTTTTTACCCGGCGGAACATTAACTTCGGCCCGCATGTTGCGAACCGCCTTTACCACTTCCATAATAACCGTCATATCCTGTTCCGCTTTTTCATCCGCCAACCCCGGCTCTTCAGCCGGCCAGGCGGAAATCATAATGCTTTTCCCTTCGTGCGGCATGTGCTGCCAAATTTCCTCCGTAATAAACGGCATGAACGGGTGCAGCAATTTTAACGTGTTGCTCAACACATACCATAAGACGTACTGGGCAGTCGCCCGGCTCACAGTCTCTTCTTTGTTATACAACCGCGCTTTTGCCAATTCAATATACCAATCACAATATTCGTTCCAGATAAATTCGTACAATTGCCGTGCCGCTTCACCCAGTTCAAAATGTTCCAGATTGTATGTCACATCACGGACGGTTTGCTGGTAGCGGTGTAAAATCCAGCGGTCGGCCAGTGTGAAATCACCCGGTTTCGCTTGCGGGTCAAAACCCTCCAGGTTCATCATGACAAAACGGGATGCATTCCATATTTTGTTCGCAAAATTACGGCTGGATTCCGCCCGTTCCCAATAAAAGCGCATATCATTGCCGGGTGTATTCCCCGTCATCAACGTAAAGCGCAGCGAATCCGCCCCATACTTTTCAATAACATCCAACGGGTCAATCCCATTGCCTAATGATTTACTCATTTTACGGCCTTGACTGTCCCGAACCAATCCATGAATGAAGACGGTGCGGAACGGGATCTCTTGTTGAAACTCCAGTCCCATAAAAATCATCCGCGCTACCCAGAAGAAAATGATATCATATCCGGTCACCAACACGCTGGTCGGATAAAACTGGGCCAGCTCTTCCGTGGATTTAGGCCATCCCATGGTGGAAAAAGGCCATAAAGCCGAACTGAACCAGGTATCGAGTACATCCGGATCTTGATTCACAGTGCCTCCACAATCCGGGCATACGGTCACATCCGTACGGGAAACAATCGTTTTTCCGCATTGTTCACAATACCAGGCCGGGATGCGGTGTCCCCACCAAATTTGCCGGGAAATACACCAATCACGGATACTTTCCAGCCAATTCGTATAAATTTTTGTAAACCGTTCCGGCACAAATGAAATCCGTCCGGAAGTTACCGCGTCAATGGCCGGTTTGGCAAGAGGTTCCATATGGACAAACCACTGCTTGGAGATCAACGGCTCTACTACCGTTTTACAACGTTGGCAATGACCAACGGCATGCGTATGGTCGGCAATATTCACTAAATACCCATTAGCCTGTAAATCAGCAACCAATGCTTTACGGCATTCATACCGGTCCATTCCGGCGTATTTCCCTGTATCGGGCGACATGGTCCCGTCAGAATTGATTACAATAATGGCTTCCAGGTTATGCCGCTGCCCCATGTCAAAGTCATTGGGATCATGTGCCGGGGTAACTTTTACCGCCCCTGTACCAAACGACATGTCAACATATTCGTCGGCGATGACCGGAATTTTCCGTCCCACTAATGGCAACAGCAAAGTTTGGCCAATCACGTTCGCATACCGTTCGTCGTTCGGATTAACAGCAACTGCCGTATCGCCCAGGATCGTTTCCGGACGCGTGGTTGCTACTACTACGTACTCGCCTTCCCGGCCGATCACCGGATAACGTACATGATATAAATGGCCGGCACTTTCTTCGTGTTCAACTTCAATGTCACTCAACGCCGTATTACAGCGCGGACACCAATTCGTAATCCGCTTCCCCTGATAAATCAGGCCTTTTTCATACAAGGTCACAAATACTTCCCGAACTGCCTGTGAACAGCCTTCGTCCATAGTGAACCGTTCCCTCTGCCAGTCACAGGAAGCGCCCAAGCTTTTCAACTGGGTCAAGATACGGCTGCCATACTGGTGCTTCCATTCCCATACTTTTTCGATGAAAGCATCCCGCCCTAAGTCATAACGGGACACACCGTCCTTGGCCAACATCTCTTCTACTTTGATTTGCGTAGCAATCCCGGCATGGTCAGTCCCCGGCATCCACAGCGTATTATACCCCTGCATCCTCCGCCAGCGGATCAGAACATCCTGCAGCGTATTATCCAAAGCATGCCCCATATGCAATTGCCCGGTCACATTCGGCGGCGGAATGACAATACTGAAGGGTTGACGAGCGGCATCCACTTCGGCATGGAATAAGCCCTGTTCTTCCCAAAATGAATACCAATTTTTTTCAACAGATTGCGGATCATATACGGTTGGGATATTTTTCTCCATTTTAAAGCCTCCTTTTACCATTCCAAAACAAAAAAAGTCCCCTCGCCTTTCCAGGACGAAAGAACTTGCTCTCGCGGTACCACCTTGTTTCCCGGTTTTCACCGGGCTCTCTTCGCCATAACGGGGCGTCCGGCAACGCTTACTCGTTTCGGCGCTGCAGCTCCGGGATGACATTCCGCCATGCAGTCTGGGGTATTTTCCAGCCTAAGAATACCCTCTCTGAACAAACCGTTTTGGCATACTATTCCCATCTCAGCTGATAGATTATCCAATTGAACAGTATCAATATACCCGACCTGCTCTTTCCTGTCAAGTTTTGGCTGTCCAAAGCAATTTTTTCTTATTTACGCAGCAAATATTTTACCACTAAGATACTAATTTCATACAAAACAAGCATCGGGACAGCAATCATTGTCTGGGAAAAAACATCCGGTGTCGGAGAAATAACCGCCCCGATGACAAACGTCATAACCAAGACAACTTTTCGTTTGGCTGCCAGCATTTTCGAATTGATGATACCGACTTTCGCCAGCACCAGAATAAATAACGGCAATTCAAAAATAAAACCGAATGGCAATAAAAACGAAATGACAAACGACAAATATTGTCCGAGAGAAAACAACGGCTGCAAATCATCCGTTGCAAACCCCATGAAAAATTTAATCCCGGCCGGCAAAACCAGATAATACGAAAAAATGATCCCGATAAAAAAAAGCACCACCGAAGTCGGCACCAAGATAACGGTTGCCGTACGTTCTTTGCTGGTTAACGCCGGTACAATAAAAGCCCATACCTCGTATAAAACTACCGGCAGCGCCAGCAGAAAACCAGCAAAAAACGATACTTTCAAATAGGAGAAAAAAGCCTCCGCCGGATTCATATAATATAATTTTCCGGCCGGCGCGGTAATAATATGAACCAATTCTGCCGCGTAAAAGTAACATGCCGTACTGCATACTGCCACGGCAATGATCATTATGATCAATCGCTTGCGTAATTCTTGCAAATGGGATATCAGAGACATGTTCCCCGCATTATTATTTTCGTTGCCCGCCTGCATTTCATCGTGCCCATTTCCTGAAGTTGTTGTATCAGCCATTAAGCGTTCCTCACTTTTTGTCTTCCGGGTTTTTTTCTTCTATCTTTTCTTCCTTCTTCTCTTCTTTTTTCTCTTCTTTTATGGTCTCCGCCTTAACTGGCTGAACGGGGATCGGTTCATCTTTCGGCGGTTCTGTGCTGCCAGTCGTAGCCCGTCTGAATTCTTGCAGGCTTTTGCCTAACGCCTTCCCTACTTCGGGTAATTTTCCTGGCCCAAACACGACTAATGCAATCACTAAAATCAAAATCAATTCCGGCATACTAAAACTAAACATTTCACACATCCTCCGTCAAACTTTTCTAATTCTTTAATGTCCTTGCGCTTCGCCCAGTAATTTTCCAGGATTCAAAATATTATTGGGATCCAATGCTTGCTTGATCGATCGCATGACAGCCATGCCTATTTCGCCAAATTGGTTCGGCATATATTTCAATTTCCCCAAGCCAATCCCATGTTCACCGGAAAGAGTTCCGCCTAACTTCAAGGCAGTCAAAAAAATCTCTTCCATTGCTTGGTAAACACGCTGCATTTCTTCCTTGTCACGCAAGTCGGTGACGATCGTAGGGTGCAGATTCCCATCTCCGGCATGGCCAAAGGTCCCAATCTGCACATTATATTTTTTCGCTATTTCCGTGACAGCCCGTAACATATCAGGAACTTTGCTTCGCGGAACCGTGGCATCTTCGCAAAACGTGGACGGCCTAAGTTTAGCCAAAGAAGGGAGCGCAGCGCGGCGGGCCGCCCAAACCTGATCCCGTTCCTGGGCACTCTTGGCAACCTTCACTTCACCGTGGTTATCACGCAGCACCTTCTCCATTTTTAAAGCATCCTGTTCAACCGTATCATGGTCGCCGTCAACTTCAGCAAGAATAATTGCCTCAGCGTCCACCGGCAAACCTAATTTCACAAAACTTTCCACTGTCCGGATCGTATAATTATCCATAATTTCCAGCGTGGCAGGAATGATATTGTGACTGATAATATCGGCAATCGATTTTCCGGCATCATTCAAATCATCAAAAATTGCCATCATACTCTTCCGGTGTGCCGGGGCTGGTACAAGACGTACGGTAATTTTAGTAACAACCCCCAACGTCCCTTCCGAACCGGTAAATAACATAACCATATCATAGCCGGGACTCTGAGTCGTCCGGCCGCCAAATTCCACAATTTGACCATCCGCCAAAACGGCCTGCAACCCAGTCACATAATGTTTGGTTACACCATACTTCAAGCCGCGCAGTCCACCTGAATTTTCCGCTACTGTCCCGCCAATTGATGCTGTTGCCACTGTACCAGGATCAGGAGGATAGATCAAGCCAAATTTTTCTACAGCAGTATTCAATTCCTGTACAATCACGGCCGGTTCCACAACCGCAACCCTGTCAATCGGGTCAACTTCAATAATTTTATTCATACGAACCGTGAACATCACAATTCCACCGGCCATTGGAACCGTTCCGGCACTCAAATTAGTCCCTGAACCCCGGGTATAAACCGGTATTTTTTCCCGATTGGCTAACTTCAATATTTGCGATATCTCTTCCGCGTTCGCAGGTTGGACAATAGCATCCGGTAAATTAAAAAAACCTGGAGTAGCATCATAACCAAAGCAGATTAGATCTTCTTTTTCCGTTTGAACCCATTCATTACCCACGATGGTTTTCAATTCTTTGATCAATCGCTCTTCCATTGTCAGCTCCCCTGCCCTTCTAATTTTCTTTCTTTAGATAACCGATAGCATTCAGTTATTATTTTACTATTAATATATTTTCAATATACTTTACAATTGATATTATATCATATTTATTATCCGGATAAAATATCTCTATTTTATCCGCAAATACCTGCAGCGATACGAATTAGTATTTACGAAGGCCGACAAAATCGGAGATTTCAACCAAAGTCTTCCGCACTGTTTCGTCAAGAATTTGCGGCACTACCGTCCGCGCTTCCGACAAAAAGTCTTCCGCCCGTTTATACGAATACTCAATTGCATCCGTTGCATGAATCATTTCTAAGGCGCGCTCCACATTACTGTCGGACATATCCTTGGCCAGGATAATATCACGCAGTTCCCGTCCATACTTATCATCCTGCATAGCGCGAATAGCCGGCAAAGTCAAAATCCCCTGGCGTAAATCATTGCCGACAGGTTTCCCAACCTGTTTTTGCGATGCCGTAAAATCTAAAATATCATCGGTAATCTGAAAGGCAATGCCGAGTGAATATCCATAGCGGTATAGAGCCTGGACATCCTGTTCAGCAAAACATCCGGCCATTCCGCCTAATTGGCAGCTGGCGGCAATAAAATCGGCCGTTTTTTTCGCAATCCGCTTTATATAATCCTCTTCGTTTTCTAAGACATTAAACATGCTTTGTATCTGAACAACTTCTCCTTCACAAAGCACGCAAATCGTATTGGTTAATACTTTCATCATTTGTTTGCCGACGCTAGCCACCGTGAAAAAGGCTTTAGCAAACAAATAATCGCCGGAAAGAACGGATACTTGGTTTCCCCACCGCGCATTTGCCGTAATCTTTCCCCGTCGGGTCACAGAATTGTCAATCACATCATCGTGCACCAAAGTGGCCATATGAATCAATTCAAGTGCAACTGCCATCGGCAGTACTTCATCAACCGGACGCTTTGCGCTATGGGCGCACAAAAGATATAAAGCCGGACGCAATCGTTTGCCGCCCGCTTCGACCAAGTGATCACCTATGTCGGTTATTAAGCTCACCGGAGAATGGATCACTGCGAACAATTCTTTTTCTACCATTGCCAATTCATTTTGAACCAGATCAAACATTGCTATTTTGTTCATTACACACCATCACCTACAACCGAATTGTCTGTTACTATGATACAGCATTCTCCGACATCAGTCTACCTAATATTCCCTTACCTTCTCCTGTTTGAAGAAAATTTGGCTGTTCCTGCCTGTACGCGTTAGTTTCAATCCGTGAAATAGCGCATACTCGTCTTCTTCCATTCGTGAACACTAAACAACATCACGTAATCCACGACCCCGGTATCCCTTGCCAATTGTTCGGCTATTTGACGGCATTTCTCGCGGGTAGCAGCGTGCAGCATAATGTACAAATTATAATTCCACTCTGGCTGCGGCAGCCGGGTATAACAATGAGTAACCGCTGTACAGTCCGCCATTTTTTTACCAACTGCGTCCACCCGTTCTTCCGGCACTGCCAAGGCACACAAAGAATTCGCCCGGTAGCCGACTTTCCTATGACGAAGAACCAGCCCCATTTTACGGATATGGCCACACCGCCGATAACGGCGCAACCGGGTTAACAATTCCTCTTCTGAAATCCCAATCTGTTCCGCCAACTCTTTATACGGCTCAGAAACCAGAGGAAAATCATCCTGCATTGCAGCAATAATCGCTTTATCTAAATGATCCAGCATGTAACCTCCACGTCTAATTTCAGCTAGTCTAAATTATAATTTAAACTGAACACTCACTTTGAATTTCCGGGTAGCCGGCAAACTAATCAATTGCTCAACACCGGCAAGCCGTTCAATTTCAGCCAAAATCTCTGTTTGCACCAATATACTGGGAGAGATGAGAGCAAACCATAGATTAAACTTTCCCTCCCGTTCATAATTATGGGTTACACCGGTGTAACGATTGATATTTTGGGCAACATCTGCCATATGCGCTGCCTTCACACGCAAAGCAACCAAAGTACTGACATAACCGAGCCGGCCCGAATCAAAAAACGGGCCGATCCGGCGTATTAATCCATGCTCTTTCAAAAACCGCAGCCGCTCAATGACGGTATTCTCATCCGTTCCCAATATTTCTGCAATGACCGAAAACGGGCGTTTTTCCAATGGCAAATCCGTTTGTATCAAATTTAACAACTTTTTATCGAAATCGGTTAACAAGTTGTGATCCGCCCCTAATTTAACGATTTTTGAATTTGCGCAAGCAGCTCATCCCTGCCGGCGGCAGTTAACGAGGAATAGGTAATCAATTCTTCTTTCGTCAAAGCAAGGTTCTTGCAAATAATGTTCCGTTGTTTTGCTAATTCATTGCGGGAAAGCTTGTCCGCCTTCGTAGCGATCACTTGCACCGGTAAGCCCTGCCTTCTGAGCCATTGCAACGCTTGAATGTCACTATCCATGGGTGAGTGGCGCACATCAATCAACTGGCAGACCAATTTTAGCCGGGGCGACCGGGTTAAATATTCTTCAATAAATTTCGTCCACTGCCGACGAAGTTCCTGCCCTTTACGGGCATAACCATAACCCGGCAGGTCAACCAAAAAAAAGTTAACGCGTTCTTCTGCTTCTTGTCGTTCTTCTGCCACTTTTGCCGTGAGACGATAATAATTTAGTGTAGCTGTTTTCCCAGGCGTACTGCTTACCCGGGCCAAACCATGCCGTCTGCAAAGCGAATTAATCAAGGATGATTTGCCGACATTTGAACGGCCGATAAACGCAATTTCCAGCAAACCATCTTGTGGATATTGATCAGCCCGTACTGCAGACGCGGCATAATCCGCATGAATAATCATAAAATTCTCGCTCACGGTTCGAACACCAATGCCGTTTTAAGGACATCATCCATATGCTCTACCGGAATAAATTCCATGATCCGCTTCACATTGGCAGGGATTTCATCAATATCCCGTTTATTTTCCAGCGGCAAAATAATTTTACGAATACCAACCCGATGGGCTGCCAGCACTTTTTCTTTGATACCGCCAACCGGCAAAACCCGGCCGCGAAGCGTGATTTCTCCCGTCATCGCGATATCGTTGCGAACCGGTTTTCCAGTCAATGCCGAAGCCAACGCAGTCGCCATGGTGATTCCGGCAGATGGGCCATCCTTAGGAATAGCGCCTTCCGGCAAATGGATATGTATGTCATTTTTTTCGTAAAAATCTTCATCAATCTGCAGTTCTTTGGCCCGGGTACGGATATAACTAAGGCCAGCTTGCGCGGATTCCTGCATTACTGTTCCCAGTTTACCGGTAAGCGTTAGTTTCCCCTTCCCCTTCATAACGGACACTTCTACCGCCAATACCTCACCGCCAACCTCGGTCCAAGCCAAACCGGTAGCCACGCCCACCTGTTGAGCCCGCTCCGCCTGCGTATGCCGGTACCGTGGAATTCCCAAAAAAGCAGCTAAATTGCGGTTCGTAATCCGTACGCTGGAGCGCTTATTCTGAACAATTTTACGGGCAGCTTTGCGGCACAGACTGGCAATGCTGCGTTCTAAGTTCCGCACCCCGGCCTCTCTTGTATAGTCTTGGATAATCTTTTGTATCGTTTCAGTCGAAAACGCAATTTTTTCCGCAGTTAACCCATGGTCTTTGACCTGTTTGGGGATTAAAAACCGCTGGGCAATTTGCACTTTTTCTTCTTCCGTGTATCCGGCGATTTGGATTACTTCCATCCGATCCAATAACGGCCGGGGAATATTATGGATCGCATTCGCTGTTACAACCCATAAAACCCGGGAAAGATCAAATGGCAATTCGATATAATGGTCGCTAAACGTATTATTCTGTTCCGGATCCAGTACTTCTAACAGCGCAGAAGATGGGTCGCCGCGAAAATCCGCATTCATTTTGTCAATTTCATCCAATAAGAAAACCGGGTTTTTCGAACCACCCGTACGCATTCCTTGAATGATCCGCCCTGGCAGGGCTCCGACATACGTACGCCGATGCCCGCGGATTTCCGCCTCATCCCGCACCCCGCCTAAGGAAATACGAACAAATTTCCGTTCCATCGCCCGGGCGATGGAACGCGCTAACGACGTTTTTCCAACACCGGGCGGACCTACCAAACATAAAATCGGCCCTTTCATGGTTTCCGTCAATTCACGGACCGATAAATACTCTAATATCCGTTCCTTCACTTTTTCCAAGCCGTGATGATCCTCCGCTAAAATCTTTTCGGCGAGAGAAACATCCAGCCGGTCTTCGGTTTCTTTGGACCAAGGGAGGGATAACAACCAATCCAGATAGGTTCGGATCACCGATCCTTCCGCAACCATCGGCGGCATTTTTTCCAACCGTTCAATTTCTTTGATAATCTTTTCTTCTACTTCTTTGGGAAACTCTTGTTCTTTTAACCGGGCGCGATATTCATCTGCTTCTGCTGTCCGTTCATCTTTATCGCCCAATTCTTTTTGGATTGCCTTCACTTGTTCCCTCAGATAATATTCTTTTTGTGTCTTTTCCATTTGTTTGCGGACACGGCCATTAATTTTTTTCTCTAATTCCAGGACTTCCATTTCCCGGCTGAGAATTTCACACAACTTTTCCAACCTGAGCTTAACGTCAACAGCTTCCAATAACTCTTGCTTATCTTCCGCTTTCAACGATAAATGGCTGGCAATCAAATCGGCCAAGCGGCCTGGTTCTTCCACTACGGCTACAGAAACCAGCGTTTCCGGCGGTATTTTCTTACTCAACTTAACCCACTGCTCGAATTCATGAACTGCGGTACGAAGTAATGCTTCAATTTCCGGCGTTTTAAAACCCGGTTCCACAAATTCATGCACAGAAACCTGATAAAATGGATCAGTACTAATGTAATCACTAATTTCCGCGCGGTGCAGACCTTCCACCAGCACTCGGATTGTCCCGCCAGGAAGCTTCAACAATTGTTTAATCTCCGCTACAGTGCCAATCCGAAAAATATCATCCGGCGCCGGATGATCATTTTGCGCATCTTTTTGTGTCGCCAACATAATATGACGATCCTGTACCATCGCTTCTTCCAACGCCTTGATCGACTTCTCCCGGCCAACATCCAAGTGAATGATCATATACGGAAAAACAAAAATGCCTCGTAAGGGCAGCAATGGCATTGCTTGAAGTATATCAGTCATAAGTACGCCCCCTGTCGTCCCAAAATATCCTCTTGCCACATCCAGCCCCGATTGTACAAACCGCTGCAGGTTGCAGCCTAATCTGAACGTATACAAAGAAGGGAGACCTTCTAAGAAAGTCTCCCGTTATGTCAAGCTGATTCTTCTTTCTTCTTGGTCTTGCGCTCTGCAGTAACCAGCATCGGTTCTTCCTTAGACAACACCACTTCCTTGGTCACCACACAACGGGTTACATCCGTACGCGAAGGAACTTCATACATGACATTGCGCATAATTCCTTCGATAATGGAACGCAAACCGCGTGCGCCGGTTTTCCGTTTTAACGCTTCGCCGGCGATTGCCTGCAGTGCATCTTCTTTAAATTCCAGTTGAACATTATCTAACTCCAGGAATTTTTGATACTGCTTGATCAATGCGTTCTTCGGCTCGCCCAAAATCCGGATTAATGCGGCCTCATCCAATGCATCTAATGTAACAACAACAGGTAACCGGCCGACGAATTCGGGGATCAACCCAAATTTCAGCAAATCTTCCGGCAAAATATTCCGTAAGATTTCGCCGATATTTCCCTTGTTCTTGCTTCTGATGTCTGCGCCAAAGCCAAGTGTTTTATTGCTGGTACGGGCGCTGATAATTTTATCGATTCCATCAAACGCGCCACCGCAAATAAACAAGATATTGGTGGTGTCAATTTGAATAAATTCCTGGTGCGGATGCTTACGTCCACCTTGTGGCGGTACGCTGGCTACCGTTCCTTCCAAAATTTTCAGCAAGGCCTGTTGAACCCCTTCGCCGGAAACATCCCGGGTAATGGACGGATTTTCCGATTTGCGGGCAATTTTATCAATTTCGTCAATATAGACGATGCCTTTTTCCGCTTTTTCCACATCATAATCTGCTGCCTGGATCAGCTTCAACAGGATGTTTTCCACATCCTCACCGACATAACCGGCTTCAGTAAGCGATGTAGCATCCGCAATCGCAAACGGTACGTTTAAGATCTTGGCCAGTGTCTGCGCCAGCAATGTTTTGCCGCTGCCGGTCGGTCCCAACATGACGATATTCGATTTTTGCAATTCTACATCATCCATCTTGGTGCCCAAATTAATGCGCTTATAATGGTTGTATACCGCAACAGACAATGTTTTCTTGGCCTCTTCCTGACCAATGACATATTGATCCAAGATCCCTTTGATATCTCTCGGCTTCGGGATATCCTGCAAATCAATATCTAAATCTTCGTTGAGTTCTTCTTCAATAATTTCGTTACACAACTCAATGCACTCATCGCAGATATAAACGCCAGGTCCAGCTACTAATTTTTTTACCTGTTCCTGTAGTTTGCCACAAAAAGAACATTTTAATTGACTTTTATCGTCCCCAAATTTCAACATCTTCTCACCTCTTTATTGAGGATTCCCTTTTTGTGTTTCTCCTCTGCTTACAACTGAATCGATAAGCCCGTACTCTTTTGCCATTTGACTGGACATAAAGAAGTCCCGTTCTGTATCATTTTTAATTTTTTCTAACGGTTGGCCGGTATGACGAACAAGTATTTCATTGCCAACATCCCGCAAACGCAAGATTTCCCGGGCATGGATTTCAATATCCGTAGCTTGTCCCTGCGCTCCGCCCAGCGGTTGGTGGATCATGATCCGGGCATAAGGAAGGGCATACCGTTTCCCTTTTGCACCGGCAGCCAGCAATAAGGCACCCATGCTAGCAGCCAACCCAAGGCATATCGTGGAGACATCCGGTTTAATATACTGCATGGTGTCATAAATTGCCAAACCAGCAGTAACCATACCACCAGGGCTGTTAATATACAAATGAATGTCCTTATCCGGGTCTTCCGATTCCAAAAACAACAATTGTGCAATAATCAAGTTTGCCACCGTGTCGTCAATCGGTCCTCCCACAAACACAATCCGGTCTTTCAACAGGCGTGAATAAATGTCATAGGCGCGTTCTCCGCGATTTGACTGTTCAACTACAATAGGCACGAAACTCATATCCAACACCTCTGCTCCCGTTTAATATTTGTCACTCTGCAGTTTCTTTGACTTCCGCTTCACTTACGTCTGCTTTCTTAGCTTCCGCATGGTCAATAATCAATTGTGATGCTTTTTTCCGGGCAATGGAATTCACCAGTGTCGCAATGCGGTCCGGCTGCATCATGATTTTGCTGACCTGTTCAAACGGAGTTTGATATTTTTCCGCCATAATCGCAATTTCTTTTTCCACTTCGGCAGGAGTTACTTCAATATCCTCTTCTTTGGCTATTGCATCTAACAGCAAATCCGTCTTGACATTATCAAGTGCGGCGGTGCGGTAGCTGGAACGAAGCGCAGCCAAATCCGTCTTCATGTATTCCATGTATTTATCGAGCTGTAAACCCCGGCTGGACAGATTGGCTTCCAGATCTTCGATCATATGGTTCACACGTTCTTCAACCATGAGTTCAGGAATATCAACAGTCATATTATCCAAAGCAACCTGAAGCACAGCGTCAAAATACTCATGCTCGGCTTTTTGTTCAGCGGCCTGCTCCAATTTTTTCCGTGTATCCGCTTTCAACTCTTCAACTGTAGAGAATTCACTGGCGTCTTTAACAAATTCGTCATCGAGGGCCGGAATTTCCTTCCGCTTGACGTCGTTTATTTTCACTTTAAATACAGCTTCTTTACCGGCTAAATCCGCAGCATGGTATTCTGTCGGGAATGTAACCGTTACGTCTCTCTCTTCACCGGCTTTTGCACCGATTAATTGTTCTTCAAAACCGGGAATGAAGCTGCCGGAACCAATTTCCAAAGGATATCCTTTGCCTTCGCCGCCTGCAAAAGCTTCGTCACCCACATAACCAGTGAAGTCAATAATAGCAAAGTCGCCGTTATTTAGAGCCGTGTCTTCCATAACGACCATTTTGGCTTGACGATTACGTAATGAGTCGATACTACGGCCAACTTCTTCATCAGTCACTGAAACAGACGGTTTTTCTACTACCAGACCTTTATATTGGCCGAGGACCACTTCTGGCTTTGCAACCACTGTTGCTTTAAAAATAAGCGCTTCGCCTTCTTTTAAATTAACGACTTCTACTTCCGGCCGGCCAATCGGATCAATCCGTTCGTCTTGCAGTGCCTTGGAATACGCCGGTGTTGCCAAAATTTCAAAAGCCTCATCTAAAATCGCATCTTTGCCGATACGTGCTTCCAGCACTTTCCGCGGCGCTTTGCCTTTACGGAAACCAGGAACGTTCACCTGAGAAGCCAATTTATGATACGCTTTTTCAATCGCTTTTGTTACTTCTTCCTGGGGAACTTCCAACGTCATTGTCACCTTATGGTTATCAATCTTCTCTGTTGTTACCTGCATTCGTATTGCAGCCTCCTTAAAAATAAAAAATACTAAAAATATATTGTTACAACTATGCCCGCCTATTAAGCCCGCATAATAGCATACAAATCATATCATGAACTATATAGTACCATATTTATTCGGCAAAAACAAGATACATGCAAAAAAACCCAGCAAACATCTATGCTGGGCCATTTAACAATATGGAGCGGAAAACGAGATTCGAACTCGCGACCCTCGCCTTGGCAAGGCGATGCTCTACCACTGAGCTACTTCCGCAAACAATGTTGTCTTACAACGTTGTTTATTATAACCTGCCATTATTAATCTGTCAACGCCTTCTAACTAATTTTAACAAAAAAATTTCATTCCATGTTATACTGCCAATTTCGCCGCTAGCTCAGCGACATATTTACCCTGAAAATGCGCCGCCGCCAGCTCATTTTCACTGGGCAAACGTTCACCGGAGCCACCGGCAATCGTCGATGCGCCGTAGGGGGATCCACCCGTAATCTCATCCATTCTTGTTTGTCCCGTAAACGTGTACGGCAAACCAGCGATAACCATTCCATGATGAAGAAGGGTGATGCACGAAGTTACAATCGTTGTCTCTTGCCCGCCATGTTGCGTGCCCGAACTTGTAAAAACACTCCCGACTTTCCCGACCAGAGCTCCCTTCTTCCACAGGCCTCCGGTGGTATCCAGGAATTGACGCATCTGGCCGCACATGTTGCCGAAACGGGTTGGCGTTCCGAATAGCACGGCATCGGCAGCGGCCAACTCTTCCAGTGTGCAAATTGGTATTTCCGCCATGGTTTTGCTAAACTCAAGGGCTCCCATCTTCTGAAGCACTTCATCCGATAGGGTTTCCGGAACCCGCCGCAAAGTTACTTCTGCATCAACAACTTCACGGGCACCGGCAGCTACCGCCTCTGCCATCCTGCGAATATGACCATACATGGAGTAATACACAACCAGTATTTTCATATAGCCAGCCCCTTTACCGTTTGATCACTTAGCCTTATTATTTTTTTCGGTTAAACTTCGCAAAACCCTTTAAGTATTCAAAAAAAGAAAAACTTACAAGCACTTGCCTGTAAGTTCATTGTTGAATGGTGCGGGAGACAGGAATTGAACCTGCACGCCTCGCGGCGCTAGATCCTAAGTCTAGTGCGTCTGCCAGTTCCGCCACTCCCGCATATAAAGTTCTTTTCACAGCGCACAACCCGTAAGGTCCTAGCGCTATTACTCTTTGAACTTGTCAAACACACCTATTAGATACCTAGTGTCCTTGACATGAAGATATTACCATAAGCGCAAAAGTAAGTCAAGACTAAAAGTTTCGTTTATAGTTTTTGCGCTTGCCATTCTTGTTCCTCTTCATTATATTCAGCCGAGATGGCTTTCACTCTCCAGGCACTGTTCTTAAACATGTGCAGTTTGATATCCTTTGCCGCCAGAGTAGCGATATATTTACCATACGGATCTTCCAGGACAGCTTCCCCTTGAAACGTATTGGAATTGATTTTATGAGTCTCTACGGTCCAAGTAAGGATTTTAAATGGTATTTCATTGTCCATGCGCATCTGTCGCAAATCTGATTTTTCCATAGCAACCTCCAAGAAATTATTTAGTAAGTGATTACCGCATTCACATTCGCCAAAAAATTAATGATTCCTTTTTCAATTTTCTTGGTCACTGAAACCGTCCACCCGATTCCGCCCTCTCGCTTTCGCTCGATACAAGGCTCCATCTGCTCGCTTGTACCAGTGTTTGAAAGATTCTAATTTCACCCTTTCAGCAACACCAAAACTAGCTGTGTATTTACCAATAAGCGGATGACTGTTTTTGTCCAGAGTTTCACGAAGCTTTTCCGCGACTATGATTGCACCTCCCAGGGAGGTCGCCGGCATTACTATGACAAATTCTTCACCGCCGAGCCTGGCAAGGATATCCGATTTGCGTATTATGTTGCCTGCTATTGCAGCAGTCTGTTTCAACACCTCGTCGCCAATAGGATGGCCCCAA
>Ga0316604_10001217_pt1 | contig 23846 bp, 40 predicted proteins | sample OWC_soil_day20_C_FD_207650 | JGI IMG/M metagenome (GOLD analysis project Ga0316604, IMG submission 207650) | Wetland soil microbial communities from Old Woman Creek delta, Ohio, United States - OWC_soil_day20_CT | ecosystem: Environmental > Terrestrial > Soil > Wetlands | place: USA: Ohio...
CTAGATCAATTGAAACCTGCCAAGTTATAAAACGAGCGGTTAATGAAATGATCGGATACCCTGAGCTTGATAATGGTAAATGTATGGGATATTCAACAGAAAATGACGATGAACCCATAGAAAAATGCAAGCGGTGCAAGTTTTGTACTGTGCCATATGAGGAGGGCGGTAAGTGATGGCTAAAAAATGGGAATGCGTTGCTTGCGGTGATGATGTTGAAGTGGTTGACGATTACGAACCAAAATATTGTTGCAATGATAGAGATTGTGGTTGTGGCGGATATCCTGTAAACCCTGTATTTTGCGATAAATGCGATGAGAAAATATTTGGCGAAAGGGGCGGTAAGTGATGGATATTAGTTTAAAACATTGCCCTTTTTGTGGGAGCAATAATGTTTTAGCAAGTCAATTCCCGCTTGATTATCCAAATTGGAATGTGCGGAGCTTTGTAAGTTGTGAATGCGGTGCTGAGATGCATAAAGATGGCAATATAAATAATTGCAAAGAATGTATGTCCAGTGTAATAAACGCTTGGAACAAAAGGGAGGGCGGTAATGATGCCTGAGTGTGAACATGTTAATACAATGGCTGTTTACGAGAAGAATACGGTAATGTGCTGTGATTGTGGTATGGATATTGTAGATGACCTTCGTCAACAGTTACAACAGGCACAGATTGAATTAAATGATGCACAGGCATGGCTATATGATGCTGAAATGAGAAATCAACATATTTATAGTTGCATGGATAATCTCGAAGGAAAATACAGAAAGGCGCAGGCTACAATAGCGGCTATGCGTGGGGCGTTAGAAACCACAAGAAATGTTCTATATGATTTATCCCCTGTTGGCAAAGTTGACATGAATGTTGTTGCACCAATTATAAAAGCAATTAAACAAGCAGATAAAGCACTATCCACCACAGCCGGAGCCGAACTACTCGAAAAAATTGGACAGTTGGAACGAGAGAATAAGACTATGCGGAGCTGCGATAATTGCAAAGAGATTGTGTGGAAATGCAAGAAGATAATCGAATGCACCGACAATGATCGGAAACATTGGCAACTAGCTGAAAGGCTGGTGAGTAAGGGTGAGTGATGCACAGTGTTATCGGTGCGAGCAATCGAGAATTAAAGAGTGCAAGAGGTGCTCTGAGCAAAACGATAAGCAGTTACAGGCCGAAAAAGCCAGAGCAGATAAGACTGAGGCTGAATTAAAAGATGCTCAAGACAAGATTGTTCAGTTAAGTATTGATAGAGAAGAAGAGACCGACCTGCTTAAGGCTAGGGTGGCTGAGTTGGAAGAAAAGTTACGATTAGCTAACATATCTGCTGAACGAAACTTTAAGGCGAAAACAGCGGCAAGGGCAAAGGTTAATGCGTTGGTTGGGGCATTAGAAATAGCACTACATGATTTAACCACTAGCCATAACTTATTAGCGACAGATAGGCCGGATTTGGTAGACCTAAATAATATTATTAGCCGCGGAAGGGCAAAAATGGAGCCGATTAAAACGGCTAGCGGCAAAGATTTAATGTGGATGATTGACAACAGCAGGGCTATAGATATTGTTACAAAAGCCCTAGCCAAGGCAAAGGAGGGTGATAAATAATGCCTGATATTAAACCATGCACGAAATTTTTAAATTGTTCGCTCGAAGATCAATTTAGATCAATGGACCGTGAGATTGGTGAAGTTGAAGGAGCACTTATTTATTTTCTTCATGCTAAGTCAACTAGAAATGTTAATCACTTAGCAGAGGAATTGGTAGACCTGCAAACAGCTTGCGAAACTATGCTGGCTATACTGAAGGTTGATGTTGACCAAGTTCGGCAGCGAGTAATTGATAAGAATGCGGCGAGGGGATATTACGTGGAGGAGGCGACCGGCAATACAAAAACTGACTAACATAATATACAACCTGCTATGCACTCCGCCCGGTTGGCTTGCGCTGATCGGCGCGGGTATAGCGGTGGCAGTAGCGATAAAGGGGGCGTGAAGATGAAATTTTGTATATTGCAAGGTATTAGCGTAATAGCTACTGTTCTCCTGATACCTACGGACTTTTCACCAAATGAAAAACTATCGCTTACAGATATTTTTATATACGCTTGTGGATGTTTTCTAATATTAGCTTGTGCATTATGGATTAATGATAGTGATTTAATGGGAAACGAAAAGGGAAAATAGAGGTCAGTTTATTGAGGTGAGACTATGAAGTGTATCAAGGATGCAGAAGCAAAACTAAAACATTACAGAGATTTGAGTAGAGCGGTTAAAAATGCTCAAAAGGAAATCCATCGCATCACATATAGAACCGTTCCAAGAAAGATAAAAGCAGCGGCTATGGATGAAACTGGAGTAAGGGCGAATGTGCCCATAAACACTATGAATGAAATCTATCAATTAAACCGCTGGCAAACGATATTGAACGATACCGAAGAGGAATTGAGATTGATAGATGATATCCTTACAGAAATTAGCCAAGAACCAAACTGCGACCATTATAAGGACGTATTGATTATGTGGTATGTAGAACGAAGAAAAAAAGATGAAATCTGTGAGAAAATCAATTATAGCACAGCAAGGACTCTTTACAGGATACGAAATAAAGCTATTCGTAAATTCGCGGTTAGTATGTTTGGGATTGAAGCTTTAAATGAATTAATTGAAGGATGAACTTCTTTTTTTAACTATTAACGTACACATAAAAAGTACATGTAAACAATAAATGTAAACGTAAACATGAAATGGGAGAGTGAAAAATATGAGAGTGATTGTAGTAGCAAATCAAAAAGGCGGCGTGGGGAAAAGTACATTAAGTTGTAATTTAGCAGTTGCAGCGGCAATGGATGGGAAGAAGGTTTTAATAATTGATTCTGACCCACAAGGCTCTTCTGTTCAATGGAGGGCGCAAAGGGAATTAGAGAATGTAAGTGTAGCGGCTATAACAAGCAAAACCATAGTTAAGGAAATTACCAATTTTGATAATTTTGATTTGGTTTTTGTTGATGCCGGGGGGCGTGATAATGCTCTATTCCGGGCGGCGGTGTTAACTGCTGCTCATGGGATTCTGGTAATACCGGTTCTTGCTTCCGGGGTGGACGTATGGGCTACAGAAGATAGCTTTAATATTTTAGCGGAGGCTAGGTCGATAGGGGCAGAGATTCCGGCCTATGCAGTATTTAATCAAGTCAAACATAAGGCATCCTTAGTAGCGCAGGCAAAAGAAGCCCTGCAAGAACTCACCCAAGATAATGATGTTACTTTACTGAATAGCCGTGTGGGTGATCGTGAGGACTTCAAAAAAGCATATTTAAGTGGCCTTGGAGTATTGGAACATGCACCTAAAGGGAAGGCCGCTAATGAGATTAAGGAGCTATACAAGGAAGTTATGGCGATATTTGAGTAAAGGGGTGCATTAATATGGGGTTTAATAAAAAGCCAGCAGTACAACCAATTAGCGAAGATAAATTAGAACAGTTTTTGCAAGGTTCCAAAGATCAACAAATTACGGAGGAAATGGAAGAACCGAAGAAGAATATAAATGTAAACAGTAAACGTAAACATGAAACGTATACAGTCAAGCCGGATACAGGTATTGCAAGCATGATAGGCCGGGGAAGAGTGTTTGAAAGCAACTTTTCCCGGCAAACTGTATACATTCATAATGACTTAATTGAAAAGATTAGAGCTGCTTCATCAGGGATAAAAGGAGAAAAGACCCGGATTATTAATGCCGCTTTGGAAATGTACTTTGGGAGCAGGGAATAGCCGCTTTTGCATGTATATAGTGCGGCTTGGTGTGCTGATTCAATATCAAAACTGATTGGAGGTCAAGTAAATATGGAAAAGGATGAGATATTATCGGTATTAGCTGATATAAAAAGTCGCCGCCCATGTTGGAAATCGCGTTTTATCGAGTTGAAGTTAAAAAAACTAAAGGGACCGGATGCAGGAATTGCAAAAAGATTGACTATATCAATTGACCAAGAGATTGCTGATAAAGCAAATTTAGAAACTATGAGATATTTACTTGGCCATGAATATGGGCATATATACCATAACCATAGTTTATATATATATATTTATAGTATTCCGGCCTTATTAGTGTTCTGTTTATGGCCTAGCCCATTAAATGCAATTTTATTATTATTTCTTTTTTGTATAGTTTTATGGCTTTTTAGTGATTTCTCAGATTATATGGCTGATGATCTAGTAAAAGACATCTATGGAGCTAGCACGGCTATTAATGGGTTATTATGGGTTGGGAAGCAGACGAATACTTTGAATAATCCCCAGCGGATAAAAAGACTAAAGCGTATGGGGTGGGAAAACGATAGTCCTAATGCGTAAAAGCGTTAAATGATTATAAAGAAGTAATTTATCTTTAAAAAATATACTGCGTACGGAGAGGAAAACTTGTGGAAGATAAATTGAAGTCTATTTTCTCAAATGTAAATGATTGGCTTAAATTCGCGGAAACAAAGAATGCTTTAATGATTCCTTTTAGTGGCGTCATAATTTTTGGTGCTTTAGCTTATCTTAAAGCAGACACAGGAGTGCCAGCTTTTGTGAGATATTACATAATGAACCTAGTTATATTTCAAGGGTTAGCCTTAACTACAGTTCTTTGTTCTTTTTTGCCGCAGACAAAAATTGAGTGGCTATGGAAAAATGAAGCTTGTCAGGATGGTGACAACTTGCTTTTTTATGGACACATCAAGAAATATGATCAAATAAAATACCTGGAAGCCCTATATAAAGCGAACGAAAAGTCTCCAGGTAATTTCACAAAGATGGAAAAGGATTATGCAGCTCAGATTATTATAAATTCAAAAATTACTGCCAGAAAGTGTAGGTACTTCAAAATTTCGTTTTGGTTTGTTGCTTGGGCTTTGTTAACCCCGATATTAGGGGTTATTGTTTATTTGTTTATAGATCCGAATCAATAAGGGGGAGAGTTGAATGGAAAGTCATTATATTACTTATGATGTTGCAAAGAGCGCGGAGCGGATTGACAATATTTTAAAAGAAAATGATAGGTCATTCGAAGAGTTGAACGAAATACCTTCTCGTTCAAAACTTACCTTTACGAATGGGTTTTATGTAAATTGTTCGGCTATATTTGTAGATATACGAGGTTCATCTGATCTTACCGATAATCATAAGCGCCCCAAACTAGCCAAATTATATAGATCATTTATATCTGAAGTTGTTGCTATAATGAATGGTGAGGCTAGTTGTGCTGAGGTTAACATTAATGGGGATTGTGTATGGGGGGTATTTAAAACCCCATCCAAGCGTGACATTAACCTAGTATTTTCGATTGCGGCACAAGTAGCGTCATTGATTTATATTCTTAATTATAAGTTTAAAAAAAATGGTATAGAGGAAATTACTGTAGGAATTGGGATGGATTATGGGAGGGCCTTAATGGTTAAGGCGGGGTATAATGGTAGCACAATAAATGATGTAGTTTGGATGGGAGATGTGGTTAATCAAGCGTCAAATTTGTGCGGTTATGCTGAATGTACATACAATAATAAACAAATGATGGTTTCAAATGTGTTTTATAATAACTTAAATAATGAAAATCAAACGTTATTAAGTAAAAATTATATTCATGACTGTTATCATGGGGATGTTATAAATATATTTATGGAAAAGTGGTATAAGGAAAACTGTAAATAGAAAAATAACTACAGAAGACGCAGGAACACTAGCGTCTTTTTCTTTGTCTAAAATAATAAATATAAGTAATACAACTTTACAAATATAACTATATGTTATATAATGTAAGTAAGATAAATAATAAATTTAAGGAGCTGGTAAGAATGGATTTATGTTTAGCATTGATATATTATGATCAACTTTGCACAGCTTGGGGTAGAACCTCTAAAAGCTTTAATGTTTTCGCAGACCTTCTTGCAGAGCTTGAAAAAGAGTATGTGATTCAAAAGGCATATGACTTGCCGGAAGAAGTATCTTATGAGTTTGCCGATGGTTCAAGCATCGATATTATAAAAGGATTAAGCCATATGCAGGATAAGGCTGTAATTACAAACGGCATTGTTGCCGGGAAAAACTTCGATTGCCTTAATATTGTTTGCAATTATAAATAAAAGGAGCGATTAAAAATGACATTAAAAGAATTCAAAGAAAAACACCCCGGCGGCTACTATTTAAGAGCCGCTGAGGACAAAAGAAGTTTGTATGGAGATTGTGATAATCTGGTTGTTGACGATTATCTTTATCAGCCATTAAACGGCGTTTACACCGTTTACTTGATCGGGAGCCTTTGACAAAATCGCAGAGTGACGGCCTGCGGGCCGAAAATGCGGTCAAATTGGTAACCAATGAGAATCAAAGCGAAAGGGAGAAATTGATAATGACAGACGAAAAGCAACAAGCAATTATGGAAAAAGTCACTGCACTAATGGCAAAAACAGTGGAGAATGGAGCTTCCGAAGCAGAAGCAATGCAAGCTGCTCTTATGGCTCAAAAGCTCATGGTCAAATATGGTATTAGCGAGATACGGCTTGTGGAAACGGATGAAGTCGGGAGTGAAGTTATTGATACACAGCAAATATGGACACATATTCTTATCCAGTCCATTGCGAAACATTACAGGTTGGAAGCAATTCGTTCCACAAGATTTGTAAATGGATACAATCAAGGAATTGCCGTATTATATGGGCATGAATCTGATAGAAAAATTGCTATTGAAGTAATCAATATGCTTATGAAAGTTATCAAGAAAAATGCGACAGAAGAGAAAAAGCGCATTAGAAAAGCTTTGGGGCATTGCAGAAATGTTGAATATAGTTATGCGGTTGGATTTATTCATGCGGTTGTTGCTGAACTAGAAAAGCAGTCGGCTGCACTCATGGTCATTGTTCCTGAAGAAGTAAATAAGATGTTTCGGCAAGAGAATCCAACAACTCGCGCTCAATCATGCAATGTTGGGATGGTTGATGAAAGCCACTATGCGGCCCTTTCAATGGCTAAAGAAAAAGGTAGTCGGGATGGGCGCGAATTAATGAAGCGTAAAGAACTGGCTTAAATTAATATGGAGGCGTAAATCAATGATAAAGATTGAAGAAAGTTACCTTGTTCCTGAATTTTGCCCTCACTGCGAGAGTGAAAACGAAGACTCAATACTGTTTGATGGTAATTTTATAACGACGTGCCCTTCATGCGGCGAAAAGCTTCATATATGCGGAGAGTGCCTACATTATGGTAATGGAAAATGCGACTGGAGCGAAGAAACAGGTTGCTATAGAGAGCGTAACCAGGAGGTAACCCATGATTAACATACAGCTAACTTTTAGCAACGATGATGAGGTAACAATGTGTTACCCAGGAACATTAAAAGAAGCGAAAGCAGCATACATAGGTAAAAGCTTCAATCTTGGTATTACAACGGATGAAATGGAGAAGGTAACAGAGGTAATCCAATTGGACAAACCTAGTTTATTGCAAAGGATATGGAATACTAAGATTAAGTATTAATATGTTGGGAGGCATAAATCAAATGAACGAATATGAACAAAAGCAAGAGGAACGCCGCCAAAGGTATTTAGACATAGCGGCTAGTAAAAGAAGTGAGAGTGATAGGCTTTATAATCAGGCTCATAATATGGCATCGTGTATTCCCTTTGGTCAGCCTATACTTTGTGGACACCACTCCGAAAGCCGGGACCGAAATTTTAGAAAGAAAATCCATAATAAATTCGACAAGTCATTTGAAACCGCTAAAACAGCCGACTATTATAAGAATAAAGCTGCTTCCGTTGGAAATGGCGGTATATCTTCCGATGACCCGGACGCAGTTATTAAGCTAAAAGAAAAGCTGGCCAAGCTAGAAGCATCACAGGAACAAATGAAAGCCGCTAATAAATTGATTAAGAAGGGCGATGATGAGGGGCTAATAAAGATGGGCTACACGCCGGAACAAATTGCAAAATTGAATGAGCCGGATTATTGCGGAAGAGTGGGGTATCCATCTTACCAATTATCAAATAACAATGCTGTAATAAGGTCCACAAAAAAGCGCATTGAAGCATTGGAAAAAATGGCGCAAGTAGAAGACAAGGCTAATGAATATGAAGGATTCATGTACAAGGAAGAAGATAATAGGTGTCAGTTTGTCTTTGATGGAAAGCCGGAAGAAGAAATCAGAAGCATTTTGAAACACCACGGCTTTAAATGGTCACCATCGCGCTTGGCTTGGGTGCGTATACTGAATGGAAACGGTAGATATGCCGCTAAATGTGTAATAAAGAAGCTATCCGAACAGGGGTAATGAGTTTGAATGAATTAAAGGTTATAAAATACATAGTATTCGCGGTGCTTGTATTTTATATGGTTGTTGCTGTATATAAAGAAAATAGGTTAAACAAAACGGAAAAAATCATAGGGATTATCTTGCCGTAATCGTAATTTAACAAACTATAAAGTTAAAAGGAGTATAAATAAGTCATTAAGTAGTACATGTTAAAAATAGCCCGTCTCCTATGTATAGATATATAAATAAGAGTTATTACAAATTTACCTATATAACTCTTCGTTATATAATTATGACATAACGAAAGGGGCGATTAAATGTTAGCGAAAGTAATTGAAATGAAAACCGGATATATACCAGCTGGACGATTTGGTAATGATATAGTTAATGACTTAGCTAATTATATTGAAAAAGGGCTTCATAGCATGTTTGAAGATTTGCAGCAAAATGTTAATCAGCCAGATATGAAAGAGTTGTTTTCAATAGGCATGAATAAGGCTGTTGATCTATTTTACCAGTCAAAAACGAAAAAGGCAGAGATAAAAATTCAAGGGGACGAAATTATTTTTGTTAACTCATTCTGCGTAATTACCTATAACCCCATAAAAAAGAAGTTTAGCGGAAGAGATTTGACCGATAAAAATAATGAGCCAGCTTTTTATAATAAAACCCACAGAAGTCATAAAAAGGCCGCAGAATCCCTAAAAAGGTTATTTAACGATGAAATGAGCATGGATGATGCGGTAAGGATTTTAAAAGAAAACGGAGTTACATGTAGAACATATTCTGCTATGGATTAGACCGGATTTTTTCTGGCCTTTTTTATTATATGATAAGATAGTGACAAATTGGCAATAGTATTGCATATTATGTAATATGATAATATGTTTTAACTGGGGGCAAATAAAATGCCATATAAAAAGTATTTTCAGGGTGAAGCACCCGAGATAATTGATGAAGATAACGACAAATATCGTGATTATTGTTATAAGGGATGTGGCCCACAGTGCTTACCAAGATTACCATGCTTACCGGGGTGCTCTCCAGCTTGCCACCCAAAATGTTGTCCTGAGTGTAGCCCAGGGAAAATATGTTTCCCCCAATGTTGGCCTAAGCCCTGTCTGCCGGATGTGTATTGATAAGTTATGTATAAAATGATATTTCGGGAAACATGTAAGCCGCAAACCTTTAATGGTGTGCGGCTTTTATACTATTAATTCTAGTTATTTTTATTGACAAATATAACTATATGTTATATAATATAAATAAGGAAGGGGGGATAGGATGGATGGATAATAACACTGGGGTTCCGGTAGTTCTGCTAATATTCCTAGCAATACTCGGCATAATCAAAGCAATATTAGAAGTACTAAAAACCCTAATAGAACTGCTGGAAAAATTGAAAAGCCCACCTCAACCGCCATCGCCTCGCAAGCACAAGCGGAGAAAGTGAGCCAAACAGGGGAGGGAAACCTCCCCAAACCCCTAATGTTATTATAACCATTATCCATAGAATATGAAATGGGTAAATCTTGAATATTTGTTTTGGTTAATTATTCTTCTTTGGCTATATGTCAGGCAATGGCCTACAGGGAGTTCATTACAAAACGTTACGGATAGCATTCTGATTATAGCCGCCCTATTATCTTTGTTTAGGTACTGGAGAAGGTATAGAGCGAAAAAATGACTAAGGTTGATTCACGCTGGGAGCCTGTCAAAAATGGTATATAGAAAAGTTCGTATTTACGTGGTAATATTGTAAATGAAAATATAGCTTATAGTAATAAAACCTCTTGCAAAATAGCAGGAGGTTTTATTTTGTGAACTTTTATAGGGATGGGTGAAACCGAATGAGCGTGATTGACTATGCCGAACAGGAACTAATTCATTATGGTGCCATGAAAAGATCGGTAAGGGTAGCAGAGTTTAAGATCAGCAAAATATTGGAGAAATATACGCCTAGCGAATTACGGGCCGTGAAGATGGACATTACCGGAGTTCGTGGTAGCGGTAATGAATCAAATACTATTGATGCAATGCTTGAATTACAACATTGGACTGAGATTAAGAATGAAAATGAATCGGAATTAAAATTTATAGATAGCCTACTTAAAGAAATAGACAAAGAAAGCGATCTTCCAATTTTCGAAGTGATTAGTCTCTGGTACATCAAAAAGAAAAAACGTGATGAAATAGCGGAAATACTTAAATGCTCAGTGCCGCAGGTGTATAAGGTGAAGACGGAAGGTATTCGTTTGTTTGCTATTTCTATGTATGGTAAAAGGGCGGTTGGCGTTATTTGAAGCGTATCCGTCTAACAGGTAAGAGACAGGAAGAGTTTAACAGAGAAGTCCATGAACGTGATAACTATACATGCGTTGTTCCTGGCTGTGAAAATTATGTACCGCTTGAAGAAAAATATCACCACGAACCCTGTGGAGCATACAAAGAAGATGTAATCTATAAAGCCGTTTGCCTTTGCTATAAGCATCACCAGCAACGGGAAAGTAAAGATTGCGCTGCGGTAAAGACGGCCTGTCGAGATTACTTACGCAACAGATACCATAAACAATGGGAAACCATGTTTTGGGCATAGGAAAAGCAAGGCTCAGTTAGGGAACTGATTAACCGCTGATCAGGCGGAAACCTTGCGCTTTTATTATACAACAAAATATAAATAAGAGCAATACCTTTACAAAAGTATAACTATATGCTATAATTAATACATAGATTCAAACTGATCACTTGAATTATACATACTTTAGGGGGTATAAACAAATGCAAACTTCGAACTATGCGCTATGCGGAAGAAATCAAAATGCGGTTGGCATAAGCCAGGGGATTCCCAAATGGTTTACTGGAAGGATTTATAAAAAACTCGCACCATCTTGGAATATGATAAAGTTGCCGGATGCCCAATATACAGTGGCATACAACGAGATATTAAGCAAGTTGGATGCCCAGCAGGTATATGAGGAATTAGGCGAAAGTGCAATTCTCCTATGCTATGAAAAGCCCGGAGATTTTTGCCACAGGCAATTAGTTGCGGAGTGGTTCAAAACGGAATTAGGAATTTTAGTGCCGGAATATGAAAAGCCTGAAATTACAACTCCTAAGAAGAAGCCGGTAGCAAAGAAACCGGAAAAACGGGTAGAAACGCAGCTTACTATGTTTGGTTAGCTTGCGGCAGAAGTTCTAAGGTAGAACACTCGCCTTCCAGGTGAGAGGGTTGGTTCGATTCCAGACTGCCGCTCCAAAAAAAATAAAAAGAGCGCGGGCGTGCAAAACCATAACGGCAGTCCTTTAAAAAGGTGGTAATCCCGGTATCACTTAGGGAAAACTGGCGTGGTTCGCTCTTTCTAATGTATATTAGACAGCCAATAAAACGGCTGTCTTTTTTAATTGGGGGTGGGAGGTTGTTTGTAGGTTCAATTAATCAGGACATGCGAAGCGTACTGTCTGAAATGGCAGAGAAATGGAGGGATAGGAATGTATACGTTGGGTGTTCCGGTAACTTCACCGTAGAGCGAATACTATTCCAAGAAGGAATTAAGAACATTTATAGCAATGATGTTTCGATGTATTCCTGTGTGCTTGGTGAATATTTGGCCGGAAATAATTTGAAGATCGGAATTAAAGATGAAAAGTATGAGTGGATGAAAGAATATATGCAGGACGGTATTCCTTTGATCGCTACCTTACTTGTATTTAGTGCAATGAGTGGGTTTATAGGCAGAAAAGAGCCATATTTCGTTAGAAGCCTGCAAGCATACAGAGAAAATTTCGCAAAAATACATGCGAACTCTGTAGAGAAGATCGCTAAAGCCATAGGGGATACTCGAATCAAAGATATGTACCGAGGGGATGTATTGGACTTTTACAGAAATGCACCTCAGGACAGCGTTTTGGTCAGTTTTCCGCCGACATACAAAGCCGGATATGAAAAGTTGTATAAGGAAATGGAAAGGGTTTTTAGTTGGGAACCGCCTGACTATAAACTGTTTGACGAAGATAGCTTTATAGAGCTATTGGCCCTTATGACGGAAAAGAAAACATGGGTAGTAAGTCGTGACCATGAAGTGCCGGAACTTGAAGGGCATTTGCAGGCGATGGTTCAAACCTCGTTACGTTCTAAGCCGGTATATATCTATTCGAACCAGAAGAACAAAAAGCTAACCATGCCAAGTATTAAGACGGAGCAAGTGAAAATTCCCCGGCTTCAGAAGGACATTACCGGAGACATAAAACTAATCAAGCTAACACAGGGACAGTTTGACTCACTAAGGGCACAGTATCTTGGGAAAAACATTGTTCCGGGTTCTTCCTCTTATCGATTCGGTCTAGTTGATAACAGCAGACTTTTTGGAGTGCTGGCTTTCAATAGGCCGAATTTTGATATTATGCCAAATTTAATGTATATGATGTCAGACTTTGCAGTGGCCCCTTCCGAATACAAGCGACTTTCTAAGCTGGTGGTAGGGATTGCGGTATCCAAAGAGATACAGACCATATTACAACAGGCAATGGGGAAGAAGGTAGAAAACATACTGACAACGGCCTTCACTGAAAAAAATGTCAGCATGAAATATCGTGGTATTTTTGATATTTACAATAAGAAAGAAGATCAAATAAATTACCATGCACATGCAGGGAAATGGAGTATTAAGGAGTGTTTCGAGTGGTGGAAGACAAAACACGCGAAAGTATAGACCGTATTAACGAGAAGCTTGGAGATCAACCATATAAGCTGGCTATTGTGAATGTAGATGATATTAAGCTGCTAAAGAAAAATGCCAGGAACATGGACAAAAAGACATTCCAGAACCTTGTTGACAATGTAAGGCGTGACGGTGGTCTTTCCTCTGCGCCTTATTGCTATTTGGATGATGATGGTAAATATACGGTATTGTCCGGTAATCATAGGGTAATGGCGGCAAAAGAAGTGGGGCTCACTGAAATATTAATCATGTATTCCCCAAAGACGCTATCAGAGCAGGAGAAGATTGCCATTCAACTATCGCATAACTCTATAGTCGGTAAGGATGACATGGCGATACTGAAAGAGCTATGGGAAGAAATAGATGATTTAAACGAAAAGTATTATGCCGGACTGGATGATAAAACCCTGGAAGAATTGAAGAAGGTCGGGTTGTCTGCCTTGTCCGAAGTTCCTCTGGATTATAAAAGTGTATCGTTCATGTTCCTGGAAAGTGAAGCTGACCGTTTATTGGACACGCTGGAGAAAGCGGCGAAAGCCATTCCTGTGGACGTTAGGATAGCGGCAAGACTGGATGATTTTGAAAGGCTGATAACCGCAAATACAAAGTTGCAGGCTGCATACAACATAAGAAACGGTGCAGTTGCCCTTATGAAGCTATTGGACATATTTGAGCGGCATCAAGAGGATTTGCAAGAAGGTTGGGTTGAGGAAGAGGAAAAGAAGCAAAGGCAATGGGTTCCTCTTTCAAGTATATTTGGAACCGATCAAGTGCCAATTAGTGTCGCAAATATTATTTTAAAGGCAGTAAAAAAGATGGTTGACCGGGGGGAAGTAGGCCAGAAAAACAAGTTTCAAGCATTGGAATATCTGGCGGCTGAATACCTTGCGGGTGAGTGAGTTGGTAAATCGACATTTATTATAATATATATATCAATTTACCAAGGTGTGTTAAAAATCCAGGTAATACAAGGGGCCAAGGCATTTAGCAGGAGGCAATGAATTGACACTTTTTATTAAAAAACAGGCAATAAATTGCCTCATCAGAAGGGGGGTGATAGCTTGAGAAAACGGGTTCAGATTATTACCAATGATGGGGAGATAATTACCGAAAAAAATATGTCCTATACTAATGTTATGGGAGAGGATGGTTATAGAATTCCTTACCATAAATCAGGGGCAAGAACTTTTGCTGATATTTCATTTCCGAAAAGTATGTCAGATGCAGAAATCGGGAAAATGACAAGATTAGCAAATCTGATGATTGGTAAAACAAATATGCTGGGCTATAGAAAAGGCCGAGGTATAGAAGCCTATACGGAAAATGAGATCATAAATATTGTTGGTTTACAGCATCGACAGGGAAGGCAATTCCTACGAAAGATGTATGATCTTCGTATTATGAGAAAGACGGAAGTCGGGATATATATAAATCCTAAATATTTTATGACAGCAGGTCAGCGGTTAACGTTAGACCTGTTTTTAATTTTCCGGGAAGATTTAAAGGGCTTTTTACCTGATTGGGTTTTGAGTGAGTTTATTAGACAAGCATCAATAAAAGCGGAGGTAAAGAAGAATGAAAGGCTATAGAAAGCATAAAAAACAAGCTAAGTATGTTATTCGCCAGAATGAAATGAAAAAGCAGATCAAAGAACATATGCAGTGCATGGTGAGTGATGGCGAGTTAGTTATACCTATTCAGTATGCGGAAGACGTTAAAAGGTATATGTCAAATAGTGTTAAGGTAGTGACAAATTCCTGTGCTGAAAATATAGAGTCAAATGATCGGCTCATTGAAGCAATACGTCAGTCGAACAAGAAAAGGAAAAAACGGCTTTATTTCGATATTGCTGTGTATGCTCTATACGTTATTGTTTTGTTATCTATGATAATATTTGGAATTAAATAGGGGTGGCAATATGGGAAAGGCAGGACGTAAGGGAAAATATGAAGAGTGGCTAACGGAAGAAGGCTTATTCAAGATAGAAGGATGGGCCAAGCGTGGGCTTACAGAGTTGCAAATCGCCAAGGACTGCATAGGGGTAAGCATGTCAACCTTGAGCGAATGGAAAGTGAAATTTCCGGAAATAGCGGAAGCTTTAAAAACTGGTAAGGTCATACCTGATATGCAAGTCGAAGGGGCTTTGTTCAAAAATGCTATGGGCTATGATGTGGAAGAAACAAAGGTTGTTGTGGACAAAGCTGGACAGCCTATTCGCATTGAAAAGACCAAGAAGCATATTAGACCAGATACAACAGCGCAGATATTCTATTTACAAAACAGGATGCCGGATGTATGGCGAAATGTACAGCGGATAGAACACAGTGGGCAGGTAGATACCAATGGTAATGAAGAGGCAGAAGCAAAACTCGCCGAGACAGAGGAAGGGCGAGAGCTACTTAAACGGATGTTCGAACTTAAATATCAAAAATGAAATGATAAACTTTGCCCGTGAAGATTACGGCTTTTATGTCCAGTATGTTCATAATGGAATATGGAAAAGGGCAAAGCACTTAGACTATATCAACAATCACCTAAACATGGTGGAAAAGGGCATCATAGATAGGCTTATGATATTCATGCCACCGCGACATGGTAAAAGTATGGATGTTACAGAGACTTTCCCTTCCTACTTTATCGGAAAAGACCCAGAACGATGCATTATCGAAGTCTCATATGGAGGAAAATTCGCAGAAAGGTTTGGCTATCGAAATAAGCTAAAGTTGCAAGAACACGGAAAAGCCATATTCGACATTGAGTTAGATAGGAGCAATAATTCAAAGACAGATTGGGGCATTGCCGGACATCGTGGAGGAATGGTTAGTGTTGGTTTAGGAGGGGGAATCACTGGTAAGGGCGCGGACTTACTACTGATCGATGACCCTATAAAAAATAGGCAGGAAGCCGATTCGCTAACGTATAGGCAGCGGCTTTGGGATGAATGGCAGAATACCTTGTTGACCCGTTTACATCCGGGCGGCAGGGTTATTATTATTTTGACACGCTGGCATGAGAAAGACCTAGCTGGACAACTCCTAGAAGAAGAAGGCCGAATAGAAGACGGCGGTAAATGGACTGTTATTGATTTACCGGCTATTGCGGAAGCTCCTGTTTGGGATGATGAAAGAAAGAAGTTCAAAATTTTCCCGGACGCATTGGGCCGACAGACGGGACAGGCTTTGTGGCCGGAACATGGCTACGACGAAGAATGGGCGGTAAAGAAAAAACTAGAAGTCGGCTCCTATACATGGTCTGCGCTATACCAACAGAGGCCAACGCCAAAAGATGCAAAACGAATGTTCAGGAAAGAATGGTTTACCATTGTTGACGATTGGCCAAGAGACAGCAGGAAAATACGCTATTGGGACTTTGCGGCCACAGAAGCCAAGAAAGGGAAAGACCCCGACTATACGGCTGGTTGTTTCATGGCTGAAAAGGATGGACAATATTGGATTGTGGATATGCGCCGGGACAGGCTGACTCCGCTAAATGTTGAAAGGTTGGTCAAGAGTACAGCGGAAGCCGATGGGAGAGCAATCCCCATATTTATAGAGCAGGAAGGTGGAAGTTCTGGTGTATCTCTGATTGACCATTATCGCAGGGAAGTTTTGAAAGGCTTTACTTTCTATGCTGATAAGAAAGGGGTAAACAAAGAAATACGAGCTATGCCACTTTCAGCCGCCGCAGAAGCTGGCAACGTGTTCCTGGTAAGGGGCGCATGGAATAAAGACTTCTTGGATGAAATCGACTTGTTTATGACTGGTATGGAAGATCATGATGATCAAGTGGACGGTGCAAGCGGTGCTTTTGAGAAAATATCTTCTGTTCCACAAACGGATGCGTTGGCAGTACCAATATTGGCTGACAGTGAATGGACAGGGTTTGACTATGAAGATGAAGGGGATGATTATTAATGAATGAAGATCAAGAAGACCCAAGCTATGCGCCTACGGTAGAAGTCGGAAACTCTGGGCTAAACCGTGTAGACGGCTGGGTAGAAGAAGAATGGCTGAAAGACCTACGGGGCAGAAAGGGAATCCGCAAATACAAAGAAATGCGGGATAACTGCTCAACAGTTGGGGCCATTCTTTTTGCTATTGAAATGTTGGTCAGGCAGGCTAGGTTTTTTGTAGAGCCAGCCAGTGACAATGACACTGACAAGGAAGTAGCTACTTTTCTTGAACAATGCCTATTTGAAGATATGGAGCAGACTTGGCAGGAAACCCTTGCTGATATTCTCAGTATGTTACCGTTTGGCTGGGCCTTACATGAAATGGTATTTAAAAAGAGGCTGGGGGATACCGGGGTAAGGGAAACGCAGTCCAATTTTGAAGACGGCCGCATTGGTTTCCGTAAAATATCCATTCGAGCGCAGGAAACATTCTGGAAATGGGAATTTGACGATGATAATAACTTACTTGGTATGTGGCAACAATCGCCGCCAAATTATGATCTGGTATTTATTCCAATAGAAAAGTGCCTGCTATTTCGGTATAAGACGCATAAGAATAACCCGGAAGGCGTTTCTATCTTGCGTAATGCTTTTGAGTCTTATTTTTATAAGTCTAAGATCATGAAGATCGAAGGCATAGGCATAGAAAGGGACTTGGCAGGCTTGCCAATGGCAACGGTTCCTTTGGATTTGCTTTCTCCAACTGCCACGAAAGAACAAAAGGCCAGCCTAAAGGGTATAAAGAAAATAGTCGTTGGCCTGCGCCGTGATATTGTGGACGGAGTAGTATTCCCAGCGGCTAAGAACTCAGAGGGAAAGGAAACAGGATACAGTCTATCCCTTCTTTCTACAGGAAGCAGGCGGCAGTTTGATACTGACAAGATCATAACTCGGTATGAGCAGCGGATAGCCCAAACGGTAGCCGCTGATTTTATTTTCTTGGGGCAGACGGGGGCAGGAAGTTACGCATTAAGTACCGATAAAACAGACTTATTCGGGCTGGCAATCGGAACAATCCTTGATGTTATCTGTGATGTGTTCAATAACAAGGCTATTCCGCTATTGTTTAAACTCAATGCCTTTGCTGGATTAAGCGGATTGCCAAAGTTGAAGCATGACAAAATTGAGCCTGCGGATATTACGAAGTTGGCTACATTTATTCAAGCTCTGTCTACAGCAGGAGCAGAGTTGTTTCCGAATGATGCCTTGTTAAATCAATTGTTAGAAATGGCTGGGTTGCCTCAATTGGATGATGACACCATAAAGGCTAGAGCCAAACAGCGTGAACAGGACGAAAAAAACGCGGAAGCACAGCTTGAAGCACAAATAAATGCAGCTAAGAATCCGCAACCCCAACCAAACAACCAGAACCCTGCCAATAGCTCGCAGAATGGCACACAGCAAGCCGAAAATGAAGCGGTAAATAAAATGTATGTAAGTATCACAAAATCAGACGAAACCCTCATGAAGAAGCTAAGAAAGAATTTTCAAGGGGATTTAGAGGATGATTTAGACGATAATCTAAAAGTTTTTATCCAGAAAGCTGAAGAGATTGGCGTAGCTGAAAAGATTCTTGATTATATACAAACCCACGATTTTACATCTGCTTCTATAATGCAGACCTTATCCGATGGCCTGAGTAAATTTTATGGTGTTGGCTGGAATGGTGGATGGGGCAATATATCCAAGGCCGCAGAAAAGGCAGAAGTAACGGTAACAATGGATAGCATGGTGGGAAGCCAAATGATTGCTGACTATGCGGAAACCAGAGCAGACCAGCTTATTAAAGGGCTGACTGATACGACAAAAGGATTTGTCTATAAAACTATCTCTGATGGCATTGTCGATGAAAAGCCGTGGGAGGACATAAAGGATGATCTGAAAAAGAATTATGCTTTTTCAAGTAGCAGAGCTGAGACAATTGCTAGAACAGAATCGGCAGTAGCCTATAATACCGGCTATGCTAAAGTCGGGAAAGAAAGCGGTTGCGTTAAGTCGCTCATGGTTACCGATGAGGCTAATTGTGGTCGGCCTATATGTACGGAAGCCAATGGGGAAAAGCCGCTGGAATGGCTTGCAGAACATCCGATTGGTCATCCGAATTGCACAAGGGACGCAACGTATGTATTTGACTTCGGGAAGTTTAGGTCTGTGGATGATGATGAATAGTTGAATGTAAACATTAAATATAAACGTATACGGTAAACGTACACATTAAAGGAGGTAAGGGGCTAAAATGAATAATCGTAGGAGAATGAAAAATAAGGCAATGTATTTTACTGTTAGAGGTTTTAGAAAACGGTGTTTTAATACCTTAGTCCAAATGGCAAACCAAATTGTTACGTCAGCGCTAAAATCGTGGGAGGGTTATGTAAAATGTATAAACTCAGCAATGTCAAAATAGGTCCTAGTGATTATGTTGATGATGGCTACGGGAATAAATATGGCTTTGGCCTTAGTGTTTCAATGGACGGCAAGGAAATATCAGGCGTAAGAAGCGCAGTTGTCAAATTTGGAGATCAGGAGTTTCCGGTAGTCACACTCGAACTAAATGCAAATGTTGAAGTAGAAGGATTAGAGAATGCCCAAGTTAAGGAAAAAAATGAATCGATTAATATTAGTTTAAATGCCGTTGATGCAGAAGCGGTTAAACAAGCACTCAATAAGATTAATGGACAGGGCTATAAATTAACTAAAGCAATTGGAAAGTGGGGTCGACCATAATGAGAGAGTTTATTCAGAAGAACGAAATGCAGCGGTATACCCTTGGTATTGTATATGAGCCGGACACTGAGGACTTGCAGGGGGATTTTGCCGATACAGAAACCATAGAAAAGGCTTGTCATGGATTTAATAAGACTTTGCAGGCCGGAAATGAAATAGCCAAGGCCCAAGGAGAAATTTTGAAGAAAGCCTTTGAATTACTGAACAAAGGGGCAAGTACCGTAGAAATTGACGTTACGGAATTGCTCGCAGAGGTTAAAAAGGGTACTATGGCTTTGGGGGATATGCACGAAAGCTGGACAGGTGAGTATGGAGATATAGTCGAAAGTTACATCATGCCTGTTGATTGTGAATTAGACGATCAGCCGATAAAGAAAGGAACTTGGATGCTCGGGGTTATATGGTCCCCGGATTATTTTGAAAAAATCCAAAAGGGAGACATAACTGGCTATAGCATGGGTGGCATGGCAATTAGAAAGCCTATTTCGGCACAATAAAAATATAACTATACACTATAAAATAAAATTTGTATTGCAAAAATATAACTATCCGCTTATAATGACCGTAGGGTAAAGAAGGTTGGTGCTAAGAAATTAGTGCTAGCCTTTTAATTTTTATAACTTAAATTATTGGGTAAGAGGCAGCTAAACACCACGAACGCGCGGTTCATATGGTGGCCAAATTTGATAAGGCTGTCTGCTGTGTAGCATGGAGTGCCTAATCGGCTGAAAGGGTGGCGAACAGCAAAAAACATGATTAGGGTTAAAAGATCAGAACTTCGGTTCTGGTCTTTTTATTTTTACAAGTAAAGGAGGGAAGCAGTATGCCTAATCAACTAACTAACTTAAAGGTTCATGAAGTGTCCGGTGTAGATAAAGCAGCAAACGGTAAAAAGTTTCTTGTTGTCAAACGTGCCGGAGATAATGAACCAGAGCATGAAAACCCCATAAAAAAAGCCTTTAAGGCACTTGCTAAAGCCTTGGACTTTAACGGGGCTTTGGCAGAAGACCAAAAACAGCAGGCGGATTGGGAAGCCGAAAGCACTCTTTATGATGGTATTTGGGCGTTGCGTGATTCTATTGATTCCATACGCCAGGATGATACGATCACAGACAAAGTAAGCGCGGCTGTTCAATCTGTTATGCAGTTTGTAACCTTTTTGCAGAATAATGCGGTCATTAAGGCCGGAAAGAAAATTTCCGGGGAGCGCATGGGCAAGTTGAAAGACCTTCATTCGCAGTTAGGTGATTTAATCACCGGGGCTGATGATGACCAAGAGCCGGAAGGTACTGAAGATGATAACAAAGGAGCTGATAATGTGGCGAAAGGTAAATTTCCTGATGGACACCCGGAAGGTTGCATGTGCGATACATGCAAGGGAGCAAGAGAAGATGTTGCTAAATCCCTTGAAACCGCAAAGGGACAAATCCCAGAAGAATTTGTAAAACGTGTTGAATCTCTCGAAAAGCGCAATTCGGATTTGGAAGCAGAACTTAAGAAACGTGATGAACAGGCCAAGGAAGATGCTATTAGAAAATCTCTTAGTGGTCTGGCAATCGGCGTAAATGTTGATGACATGTTGCCTGTTCTGAAGTCTGTCTATGGTACAGAAGCCTATGATAAGATGTTGACTACTCTAAAAGCCGCTGACGAACAGGTGAAAAAGGGTAATCTATTCAAAGAAAGTGGCCGGGATGGCGTTGTTGAAAGTAATGTGGAAAAGCAGGTACAAGCTCAGGCGGCAGAAATCCAAAAACGGGATGGATGCACAAAAGAGCAGGCTATAACAAAAGCATTGCATGAAAACCCAGGACTATATACCGAGTGGAAAAAGGAAGGTGTTAAGTAATGGTGGGTGAAAATGTCGTACAAAGATTGACACTACCAGCAGGTGCAGATTTATCCGATTCGCAATGGCTAGTTGGTACGCTTGACACTTCCGCTCAAGTTATTGTTTCCACTACGGCGGCGGCTGGTGGGGTTGGAATTATTGATGAGCCTGTGGCAGCAGAAGGCCGGGCATCCAGCGTTATTACGTTAGGGGTGGCGAGAGCCTATTATGGTGGTACGGTAACGGCTGGCGAAAAACTGACAAACAATGCCTCCGGCCAGCTTGTAGCTATTAGTGCAACCACTGACGGAGTAGTTGGTATTGCTCTGGAAGCTGGTTCGTCAGGTGAAGTGCATAGTGTGCTTTTGAAATAAAGATGAACTCCAGGATTTAAGATCGCTATTTAGCGGTCTTTTTTTATTGCAAAAAAATATTTAAAAGAGGTGGAATATATGCCAGGAAATCCTTCATCTTCGCAGACTCATGTTAACTCTATGTTGACAAATATTAGCGTTGCCTATATTCAAGATCAAAGCGACTTTATTGCTGACAAAGTTTTTCCGATTGTTCCGGTGGAAAAACAGAGTGATCGCTATTTTGTCTATAACAAAGACGATTGGTTCCGTGATGAAGCGCAATTGAGAGCGCCAGGAACGGAATCTGCAGGCGGCGGCTATGATATTGACAATACGCCAAGCTACTATTGCAATAAATACGCTTGGCATCAGGATGTTTCAGATGATGATCGGGAAAATAATGATGACCCATTAAAGCCGGATGAAGATGCAACGGCCTTTTGTACTCAAAAGCTGCTTATCAAACGTGAAACCTTATGGCAATCAAAATATTTTAAAACCGGTATTTGGGGTAGCGATTATACCGGGGGTAGTACCAAAAGCGGTACGCAACTTTACTATTGGAGCGATACCGCAAATGGTACGCCTATTATTAATATCAGAAATGCGAAAACTGATGTAAAAGAATCTACCGGTTATGACCCAAATACGTTAGTCCTTGGTCGGGATGTTTTTGATGTATTATGCGATCATCCAGTTGTTTTGGAACGCATTAAATATTCACAGAAAGCGGTTGTTACTACTGATCTGCTGGCATCCTTGTTTGATATTCCGAGAGTGTTAGTAGCAAATGCTGTTGTAAATACAGCATATAAAGGGGCTACTGCAAGTAACAGCTTTGTATTCGGCAAAGGTGCCTTACTCTGTTATAGCGCACCAAAACCGGGCCTGCGGGTTCCTTCTGCTGGGTATACCTTTGCTTGGAATGGACTGCTTGGTGCTGGTGCTTATGGCAATCGCGTAAAGAACTTTCGTATGGAAAACCTTGAATCAGACCGTATTGAGGCTGAAATGGCTTTCGATCAAAAAGTAGTTGGTTCTGATTTGGGCTGTTTCTTCAGTGGAATCGTAGAATAGGAGGCTGGTTTCAATGGCTAATTATATTGCGAATGGTATTGTGATTTGTGGTGGAGTGAGCTATAAGAGCGGGGCTACCATTAAAGACCCGGAAAAAGCTAATAATTTTGCTAATTTAGTCCGGGCTGGTATTATTTCTTTGAAAACGACTGATACCAGCAAAACGGACTCGGCAGATACAAGTAAGACAGCGACTGAGACAACCACTAATACTGCCGCAGATACCAGCAAAACAACAGATTCAAAAGCCACAGATAGTTCCACTACTAAAAGCTAGTTAGGGGTTGATGGCCTGTGTCATGGACATATGACAATCCCACGGCAAGCGAAAAGGATGAGGTTCGGTTTATCGTAGGTGATACGGATACTACCGATCAGCTTTTGACTGACGAAGAAATCAATTACCTACTGAATAAATATGATTCGGTGAATGAAGCGGCTTATCAGGCCGCTTTATCTATTGCCGCCAAGTTTGCAAGGTTGGTTAATATCTCAACTAGCAAAACAAATATTTCCTATGCCCAACAGTATGAGCATTATAAGGATTTAGCAGCAGAGCTATATTCTGCTTTGCAGATTACTCCGATTCCTTACAGCCGAAGTACAGAAGTTGATTTACCTCCCAGTTTAGACAGGGATTTTGAGGATGATGTATATTGAGCATGCTGTCTAAAATGTATAACCGGACAATGACGGTAAAAAGAAATGCGGTTTCTTCTACGGATGATGCCGGGGAAGAGCAATTAACACAGAATACTATTTATACAGACATTCCTTGTTATATGGAGCCGGATAGCGGTAAGTATTTTATGGCAGGGCCAGGATTAACAGATATTAATTATCAAATTGTTATATGTGATTTAAATGATACAAGCGGTAATCAATATGTGTTTAATAAAG
>Ga0316604_10001218_pt1 | contig 23835 bp, 19 predicted proteins | sample OWC_soil_day20_C_FD_207650 | JGI IMG/M metagenome (GOLD analysis project Ga0316604, IMG submission 207650) | Wetland soil microbial communities from Old Woman Creek delta, Ohio, United States - OWC_soil_day20_CT | ecosystem: Environmental > Terrestrial > Soil > Wetlands | place: USA: Ohio...
TCCATTCCATTGTTGATAAGTTTTTGTATTATCCAAATAATACATCTCCTTTGCAAATTCATTGTCAATAGTTTCCCCAAATTGCAAAAGAGATAATCATGGTAATATTTTAGTGCTAAAGTAAAAAAAAGTTCATTTTTTTTACGGAATCAGAAAGTATAAGTTTTTGGCTGTCATTGCGACGAGGTACGAGGAAGCAATCCCCTACTTGGTCAGAGATTGCTTCGCTACACTCGCAATGACAAAAAAAGGACGCGCTAGCGTTTTTCTTATCCGCATTCTAGTTTGCGTTTAATAATGGCAAGTAAGTTACTAGCTCGCTCTGTCCAGGAATTGTCGCGAGCCAGTTTAATTCTCTCTTCTCTTCCGACATTCTCCAATTTTATGGAGGAGGCATAAAAGGTATCTTCTGTTATGACAGTGACATATTTTTGGGGAATTTCAGGTAAGGGAGTACTCAATATTGGATTTCCGCTAGCGAGGTATTCCCAGAACTTTACTGGGTTGACTCCCATTGTCATCTCAGTAAGCTTAAAGGGGATGAGACAATAACTGAAGTTGCTCATATATCGAGGTAAATCAGCATAATTTTTAGGCCCGAAGTAGTACATGTTGCTGCTTGTGAAGGCCATTCCTTTCTGATGGAGCAGGGGGCCAATAAATACAAATTCATAATCAGGTAGGGAGTGTCCCATTTTATTAATAAGATTTCGGTCTAGCCAGGGGGCGATAGCTCCAATATAGCCAATGATTGGTCTACCCCGATTAAAGGGCTCGTAATCAATGGTATGGCGTATTTGAGCAGCCTGAAAATGATTGTAGTCGCAGCCGTTAGGAATTAAATAAACCTGGGATTTGGTATATTGGCCTGCCCGCTTGACCAGTGAATGGGCGGAAGCAATAATTATATGAGAATTTTGTACCGCTTTAGCATAGCTAGGTAGCCAGCTTGCAAATTCATCTATGGGTTCATCTACAGAATCAAAAAGGATAAGGTCTACATGTAGTCCCATAATATGTTCAATATATGGTGGATAAGTGAAATAGGCTATTAAAGGGGACTGGGGGTAGGAAGTCCTAGACCATTGTAGAGCCTTGCTAAAATGTATACCATTAGCAAGTACAAGATTGTCGCTCATATAGGAAAAGCCGGTTGAATAACGTCGATGCATATTTATATTACAAAAAACACAGAGACAGTCTAATTGCGATAAGGCTTTTAGTAGCTGTTGCGGGCGTTGATGGAGATGGTCCCAGTCGATGGTAGGTGGATATATAATAATAGGTTTCATTTAATCACCCTTACCATTATATTCGTTACTATTACAAAAAGATTATACTTGATTTAGGGTAGGCTTTATAGAGCGTCCCACTGACATTTATTTTCAGAGTATTAGCTACTTTAAAAACATAATAAGGTTACTTAGCATATGCTAAAGAACAGAGGTATATTTTTACTCCCGTAAAAACATTGATGTGGGAGGTATAGGCATGGAGTGGATAGATTTTGCGTTAGAAAATTCTACTATCACAATTATTTTTTTAGTACTATGTTTGTTGTTCCTTAATTTCGGAAGTATATTATGGGCGTTAATAATTGGTGTTATACTTTTTGTATTATCAAAATTTATATGAAAGTTTGATTGCAATAAGTAATTTCTACAATTATATTAGATAATAAGGTGGATTTGCAGGGTTTAACTTTGGATACTCTAGCATCGCTTAAATTTTATAACAGGATTATTGAACTATAAAAGGGAAATAGTTACTATAATAACTTCTGCTCAGGAGGAGATATATGAAAAATAGGTTTACAATTGGCGAAATGTCAAAGTTGCATAGTATCCCAATTAAAACCCTGCGTTATTATGATGGGATTGGATTGTTTAAGGCTATCGCAGTTGATGAAAATAATGGTTATAGATATTATTCGACCGAACAATTTGAGCAATTAAATGCAATAAAATACTTGAAGTTTTTAGGGTTTTCCCTAAAAGAAATAAAAAAACACATGGAAATCAGAGATGCTAAATCTTTTATTACTTTATTGAAGCAGAGGCAAGAAATAACGAATAACATGATTAAAAGCTTAAGTTTAATAAATAATCAGTTTTCAAATAGGATCAGTGAAATAGAGCAAGCTTTAAAAATCAATGTTGTTGAAGAACCTGTTGTAAGGCATATCCCGAAGCGGGCTATTATAAGCATAGATGAACATATTCGCTCGGAACCTGAATGGGAGATGGCTTTAAGAAAACTAGAAAACATTATAGGTGGGAGTCCATCTTTATTTATTGGGAGAGTTGGGCTTACAGTAGCCAAAAAAAATATTTCGGCGAGTAGATTCCATGAATATAGCTCTGTATTTATTTTATGGGAGGAATCTTTCGTAGAAAATGAATTTGTAAGGTACTTTGGTGAAGGGAATTACGTTTGTATCTATTATAGAGGAAATCATAGCATATCAAAGGATTATTATGATAAATTATTACAATTCATTAGTGTGAATGGGTATGAAATTGACGGGGATTCTATCGAACGCACGATTATTGACGATTATATAACGAGGGAAAAGAGTTTCCATCTTACAGAGATACAGATTCCAGTTAAAATTTAATATTGACAATCCAGTAAGTGGAGACTATATCATAGTGTTAATCATGATAACACTATGATTTTTTTAGTTGGATTAAATTTGGTGGTTGGTAATGGAAGTATAGGAGGCTAATATTTTGAGAAAAGTCTTGAATGTAATCTTTGGTTGCTTAATAGTTTGTATTAGTGTTGTAGTTCTTAGCCATTCTCACCTTGTTACCGGTGGAACTACCGGAATGGCTCTAGGCGTATCCTACTTGTTCAATATGCCATTTTCTATTGCTTTAATAGTAGTCAGTATCCCTTTTTATGTCCTATCAATTTTTCGAATGGGCTGGAACTTTACACTCTCAACTTTCTTTGCGGTACTGGCACTTTCCTTCATGTCAGGAATTGATCAATGGATTCCTGACTTTATCATTCCCGAGTACATAGGGGCTGTATTAGGTGGAGGATTAATGGGATTTGGATTATCTTTGTTATTTTTGAATGGATCTTCCTTAGGTGGGGTTAATGTTTTAGTTCTTTATCTGCAAAAAAGATTTGGGTGGGACCCTGGAAAAGTCACTTTTGTGGCTGACTTTATCGTTGTAGTGTTTGGCGTTTACTCTGTTGGACTGGTGAAAGGTATTTACTCTACTTTATCTGTTATCATATTATCATCGATTATTAGCTATTTTAAGGGGAGGATAGCTACTGCAAATCTTTCACAAAATGCCCAGTAGTAGTTTAAGCCGATGGTCTAAATTGCAAAAACTGCTGGGAAATAGATTGTTGAAAAAGATATGAGTCTTAAAACCTCTTGACTCTATATAAAAAAAGGAGAGATATTTATGAGATTTGCTATTATCGGATCTGGTGTAATGGGCAGCTTGTTAGGTGGGATGCTGGTAAAGGCTGGTGCAGAAGTATGGCTTGTCGATCAAAATGAAACAATTATTAAAGCCATACAGAAGAATGGATTAAAGATAACGGTAAATGATACAGATGAACTAATAAAAATAAATGCAGTACAAGCACCAGAAGAAATTGGTAAGAAGATGGATGTCATCATATTTATTGTAAAAGGATATCATACTGAATCTGCCGCACAATCAGCACAATGCCTTGCAGATAAAAATACGTATGTAATGACATTGCAAAATGGTATAGGCAATGTTGATATATTAGCAAAATATTATGAAGAGGATAAGATAATATATGGCATTTTAGAATTCGCAGGAAAGATGATAGGTTTAGGACATGTTCAAGGCTTAATAGGTAAAAATTCAAAGATTTGTTTTGGATCAACTTTAAAAATAATAAATGATGATATGAAAAAAATAGCGGGCTCTTTTGAAAAAAGTAATATAAAGGTTATCCTTAGAGAAGATATTGACAGTGAAGTCTGGATTAAATTAAGAAATAATTCTACAAATGTAATTTTTGGTTTATTACGATTAACAATGGGGCAGGCACTCCTTGCAAAGGGTACAGAAGAATTAATGAAAATGGTAAGAAATGAAGTTATCCAGGTTGCAAAGGCAAAGGGAATTAAGTTTACAGAAGAAGAACTGAGTGTGAATAGCGGAAAAACGCCCATTAATCCAGAACTTTATTCTCATCTTCCGTCTACAGCGCAAGATATGAAAAATAGGAAAATGACTGAGGTAGAATTTATCAATGGAGCTATTTATAGAGAGGGTTTAAAAGTAGGGGTGGCAACACCTTATAATGAGCTACTTTATAAAATGATTAGCATAATAGAAAATACATATGAAATGCAGTTCTAGCATAAGTTGGTCGACGGTGAGAAGACTCTAGTTATTTAGACTCTGTCGTGGAGAATAGAAACCTCCTGCAAGATTTTTTGCAGGAGGTTTCTATTGTTGCGGGGGACGATTTTTTTAGTTATTTAAATAGTTAGTAGCTATATATAGCAGGAGTTTTGTACTAAAATAGTAAATAGTATAGGGAAGTAGGTACTAAAAGCGGAAGAGTAGATTATGGAATTTCATTATCTTACTTAATTCGCAAAAGAAAGGAGAGTATAAAAAATATGCTCAGTTTGCAATTTTTAGTGGTAATAGGATGCCTCCTTCTAGGTACTCGTTATGGAGGTATGGGCCTAGGTCTTATTAGTGGTATTGGTCTTTTTATTCTTACATTTGGTTTTGGTGTAGCACCTGGTACCCCACCAATTGATGTAATGCTAACCATTTTAGCTGTTATTGCTTGTGCATCTGTACTACAAACCGCTGGCGGTTTGAATGTGATGATGAAGGTTGCAGAACGTGTATTGCGCCGTCACCCAGCGTATATCACCATTATGGCTCCTATCACGACATGGACGTTGACGGTGCTGTGTGGTACTGGTCACGTAGTTTATACTATGTTTCCGATTATCTATGATATTGCAATTAAAAAAGGTATCCGTCCAGAACGTCCTATGGCTGTTGCTTCCGTTGCATCCCAAATGGGAATTGGCGCATCTCCTGTATCTGTTTCAGTAGTGTCCATGGTTTCCATTTTGGCAGCAGGTCATGGTATCGGGAAAGCCATTAGTATTCTTGATTTGCTCATGATCTCTATCCCAGCCACCTTCATAGGGGTGGTGGTTGCTGCTTTGTGGAGCATGAATCGTGGTACTGATTTGGATAAGGACAAGGAATTCCAAGCTAAAATTCAAGATCCTGAGCAAAAAGAGTACATTTATGGAAGTGTTGAGACATTGCAGGATAAAGAATTACCCAAGGAAGCCTATTGGTCAACTTGGATTTTCTTTGTGGGCATTGCCGCTGTTGTACTGCTCGGTTCATTCCCCAGCCTATTGCCTAAATTTGCTGTTGCTGGTAAGTTGAAACCCATGTCAATGACACTAGCCATTCAAATGGTGATGCTTATTGCGGGTGCTGTGATCATGATGGCTTGTAAGGTAAATTCCCGAGAAGTTTCTAAAGGTCCTGTTTTCCAAGCTGGTATGGTGGCGATTATTTCCGTATTCGGTGTCGCTTGGATGAGTGATTCTTTCTTTCATAAACATTTTGATTTATTGAAGGAAACTTTGGCAGGTGTTGTAGCCAGCAAACCTTGGCTGTATGCAGTTGTATTGTTCCTAGTTTCTAAACTGGTAAATAGCCAGGCTGCAGCAGTTGCAGCTATTGCTCCCATGGGTGTTGCCCTTGGTGTAGATCCTAAAATGATGGTGGCTTTCTTCTCAGCTTCCTATGGTTACTTCATATTACCAACATACCCAAGTGATTTGGCTTGTATTGGGTTTGACCGTTCTGGTACTACTCGTATTGGCAAATTCATCATTAATCACAGTTTCATTATGCCTGGTCTAATTGGTGTAGTCGCTGGATGTATGACTGGCTATCTGTTAGTCAAGATATTAATGTAAATGTTGGTATAGAATTAAACAGCCTAATCCTTTCTACGATAAAGGGCTAGGCTGTTTAATTTTTAGTTGACTTTATAATTTCATTAAGGAAGTTGAACAGTGTCAGCGGAGTAGAGAATGAAGAAAGCTATCATTGTCAAGTGGATAGGTATGTAGTAGAATATTATGGAATTTATAAATTCTTAATAGAAAAGTTATAAAGAATTATATGCCTTTTTTGTAGTAATTAAAAAGTATATTTTTAATACTGAATAAAACCTAGTTTAAACAGATAAAATTAAAGAGTAGAAAATAATTTTTTAATATGGACAAGGCATATTAAATTTATTGTTGTATTTATAAAATGAAAGAGGATTGAAGTTGCTTTGGGGTAACCTAGCCTAAAAAATTGCAGAGAGAATAGATTTATAGTACAGGTCATAGTAATCAAGTGAATTTTTTATGCAAAAAGCAGTAAAAAATATTGCATAATTATACAAAACGGATGTATAATTATAAGGAAGAAAAGGGGGAAGGACAATGAAGGTTAGTATTATTGGCGCAACAGGCTATGCGGGAGCAGAATTATTGGGGATATTAGTAAATCATCCAGAGGTGGAGATTGAGCATATTACCTCCGAAAGCCAGACTGGCGCATCGATTGCTGATTCATATCCACATTTGAGCGGATTTTATGATAAAAGATTGAGCAGTATGACCGATATTGATCAGTTTGCGGATAGTCAAGCTGTGTTTATTGCATTACCTCATGGGCATGCTATGGGTATCGGCAAACAATTAGCAGCACAAGATATTAAAATCATTGATTTAGGTGCAGATTATCGTTTTCGTGATGAAGAGGTTTATGAGCAGTGGTATAAAGTTCCCCATACACATCGGCAATCTGGCGCAGTATATGGACTTACTGAACTCTATCGCCAGCAAATCAAAGAGGCAACTATTGTTGGCAGTGCCGGCTGTTATACGACTGCCAGTATTTTAGCGTTGGCACCCCTAGCCAAAGCTCATTTGATTGATGTAAAGAGCATTGTTGTTGATGCTAAATCAGGTGTATCAGGTGCTGGACGCAGTCCTAGCCTAGGTGTTCATTTTGCTGAGATGTTTGATAATCTGAAAGCATATAATATTGGCGGTCACCGCCATACTCCGGAGATAGAGCAAGCTCTGACGGAAGTTTCAGGTCAAGAGTCTATTATTAACTTTACACCCCATCTAATCCCCATGTCCCGGGGTATTTTAAGCACTTGTTATGCTACTCTTGCTGAAGGGGTAATGCCAGAAGATGTTGATCAGGCTTTTTATGCACTGTATAGCCAAGAATATTTTATTCGTCTCTTAGGGCGGGGCGGATATCCAGCCGTTAAAAATACTCGTGGTTCCAATTTTTGTGATATAGGCTGGCACATTGATACTCGTACCAATAGGGTTATTGTTGTATCAGCAATTGATAATCTGGTTAAAGGTGCAGCCGGTCAGGCAGTGCAAAACTTTAATGTCATGTTTGGTTTTGCTGAAAATACTGGATTAACCAAAATAGCATTATATCCGTAAGAATTTTGAGGAGGTTGTTCTATGTTGAAAATAATCACAGGCGGAATTACCGCACCCAAAGGCTTTAAAGCTGCCGGGGTAAAAGCAGGTCTTAAAAAAAGTGGTAAACTAGATTTAGCAATTATATATAGTACTGTACCAGCTAGCACTGCAGCTGTGTTTACCACCAATACCATGGCGGCGGCACCTGTTATTGTGTCTCGCCAGGCAGTCCAAAACGGTACGGCTTCTGCTGTCGTTGTTAACTCTGGTTGTGCTAATGCATGCACTGGTCCACAGGGCCTTGCAGATGCTCAGGCTATGGCTCATATTACTGCTCAGCTTCTAGATATAGAAGACCAAGAAGTAATCGTATCTTCTACTGGAATTATTGGTGTCAATTTACAAATGGATAAAATTGAAGCTGGTATTAAACAAGCGGTGGCCCAGCTTGATGAAAAGGGATATGAGAGTGCAACCACAGCAATTATGACCACTGATACGTTTCCTAAAAGCTGCGCCTATGAATTTGAACTAGGTGGTGTACCTGTCCGCATTGCTGGTATTGCAAAAGGCTCAGGGATGATTCATCCCAATATGGCTACCATGCTTTGTTTTATCACCACTGATGCTGCCATTGCCCCACCGGTTCTGAAGCAAGCACTGACTGAAGCGGTAAATGTATCATTTAACATGATATCAGTTGATGGAGATAGTAGTACGAATGATATGACAAGTGTGCTTGCCAATGGCCTAGCTGGCAATGCCTTGATTGATAGTATCGATTGTAAGGATTATGCGGTCCTGACGGCTGCATTAACAGAAGTATGTATATATTTGGCGAAACAGGTTGTGCATGATGGTGAAGGAGCCACTAAATTTTTAGAAATTACTGTACAGGGTGCAGAGAATGATGTTGATGCTAAAAAAGCAGTCATGGCTATCGCTAAATCCCCACTTGTTAAAACAGCCTTTTTTGGTGAAGATGCTAATTGGGGGCGTATTTTATGTGCGGTGGGCTATTCTGAGGCAGCCGTAGACCCAGAAAAAATATCACTGGCAATTGGTGATGTGACCATCGTCAAACATGGCATGGGCGTGGCCTTTGATGAAAAAGCACTCAAGGATATTATGGCTGAACAGGATATCACAGTGACTGTAGATTTGTGTCTCGGTGAGGCCAAAGCTACCATGTGGACGTGTGACTTCTCCTATGAATATGTAAAAATTAATGGAGAGTATCATACATGAGAGGCGATAATAATATGACAAAAGCATTGGAAACGGCAGCTGTGCTGATTGAAACACTGCCTTATATGCAACAATTTGCTGGTAAAACAGTTGTTATAAAATACGGCGGCAATGCCATGATTAATTCGGAACTAAAGCATAGTGTCATTCAAGATATTACTCTCTTAAAATATGTGGGTATGCGCCCTGTTGTCGTACATGGCGGTGGCCCAGAAATCACTAAAATATTAAATCAGTTAGGCAAGCAAACGGCTTTTGTCAGTGGACTGAGGGTCACTGATGAAGAGACTGTATCGGTAGCGGAAATGGTGTTGGTCGGTAAAATTAACACGGAAATTGTTAGTTTGCTAAATAGGCATGGAGCTAAAGCGGTGGGTCTAAGCGGTAAAGACGCTGATTTGATTGTTGCAAAAAAACATTTTGCTCAGGTTTATGAAAATGGGCAAGTTACTGCAGTAGATATTGGTTTTGTTGGTGATGTTGAACATATTAATACAGATATTTTAAATGCCCTTCTTGATCGTGGTTATATTCCTGTTATTGCTCCCATTGGTGTGGGCCGAGATAATGCAAGTTACAATATTAATGCAGATTATGTGGCTGGCGAAGTGGCAGGTGCCCTCGGAGCTGAAAAATTAATCATGTTAACAGATGTTGAAGGTATTTATGGTGACTATCAAAACAAGGATACCTTTATTTCGACCCTATCTCTTGCTGATGCTGAGCAAATGATTAAAGAGGGTAGTATTGGTGGTGGTATGATTCCTAAGGTAGAGACCTGCATCAGAGCCCTTCAGGGGGGAACAGGTAAAACTCATATTATCGATGGGCGGTTACCTCATTCCATATTATTGGAGATTTTTACCGCCCAAGGTATTGGTACACAGGTTGTGAAATAAAGCAGCGAACCAAAATCTTTATTTAAAGATTTTTCGTGAGTCGCTTTGTTAGCATCGAGATGCTAACATCATTCGTGAGTCGCGACCTTAGCATGAAAATGCTATCATCATGCCCACACTGATAGAAGTGGGAGTCTTAAGAGTGGATGAACGGAGGAATCAATATGAATAAACAGCAAGTGATAGAAACTGTTGACCAGTATTATATGCCCGTCTTTGCCCGCTATAATATTGTGTTATCCCATGGTGAAGGGCCTTATGTATATGATCATGAGGGAAAAAAATATTTGGATTTTTTAGCAGGTATTGCCGTCAATTTGCTCGGGCATGCTCATCCTAAATTAGTATCAGCCATTGCTCAGCAAGCTGGCAAGATGATTCATAGTTCTAACCTTTATTATACAGAGGTTCAGGCCACACTAGTGAAGCAGCTTGCTGCTGTCAGCGGCCTTGATAAAGTATTTATCGCCAACAGCGGGGCAGAAGCCAATGAAGGTGCGATCAAACTAGCGCGGAAATATGCTAAAACCTTGAATTCGGACAGAGTGGAAATTATTAGTGCCCAGCATTGTTTTCATGGACGTACCTTAGCTACCTTGACTGCCACGGCTCAGCCCAAATATCAAGAGGGATTAGAGCCTTTGCCAGGAGGATTTAAGTATGTGGATTACAATGATATTGGGGCTTTAAAAGCTGCTGTATCAGAGAAAACCTGTGCTATTCTTTTGGAGCCTATTCAAGGCGAAGGCGGCATTAATATGCCTGATGGAGATTATCTTAAGCAAGTGCGCCAGCTGTGTGATGAGGCAGGGGTGCTCCTCATACTGGATGAAATTCAAACAGGTATGGGGCGTACGGGCACTATGTTTGCCTATCAGCAGTATGGTATTGTTCCTGATATTGTTACCATCGCCAAAGGTTTAGGTGGCGGTGTGCCGATTGGTGCTTTTATTGCTAGTGAAAAGATCGCATCTGCCTTTCATAGTGGCGACCATGGCTCAACTTTTGGTGGCAATCCATTAGTCTGTGCGGCAGCTAATGCTGTATTGACAGAGATTGAGCAAGCAGGGCTACTGGCAAATACCCAGCAGACAGGCGCCTATTTCCTAGATGCCTTATTACAGCTTAAGAAAAAATATCCTGATATTATTACAGATGTCAGAGGCAAAGGCTTGATGCTCGGCGCTGAGCTTACCATACCAGGGCGGGATATCGTCAACAGCTGCCAAGAGGCAGGGGTCATTATAAACTGTACAGCAGGTAATGTACTACGGTTTGTACCACCACTCATTATTCAACCGGTTCATGTGGATGAGATGGTCGCAGTGCTTGATAAAGTACTGGCCAAGATAAAAGAGTCTGCTTAGATAAGATAATATTATGGGGGTTATTGTTATGGGTATAGAGGTGAAAGATTTACTGTCAGTTCATGATTTGTCAACAACTGACGTTAATAAGATACTAGACTTGGCTAAAATGCTAAAAGCGCAGCAAAAAAGCGGAGAGCAGCACCATTTATTAAAAGGCAAAACCTTGGGGATGATTTTTCAAAAAGCATCAACTCGTACTCGCGTATCTTTTGAGGTAGGTATGTGGCAACTCGGCGGTACAGCCCTATTTTTAAACGCCAATGATTTACAGATTGGCCGGGGCGAACCTGTCAAAGATACGGCCCGGGTATTGTCACGTTATGTAGATGGTATCATGATCCGGACTTCTTCCCATGATGAAGTGATTGAGATGGCCAAGTATGCCACTGTACCTGTTATAAATGCCCTGACAGAGATGATGCATCCGTGCCAGGCATTAACTGATATATTTACTGTCATGGAACACAAAGGAAAGCTTAAGGGCCTAAAAATGGCTTATATTGGTGATGGCAACAATATGGTACACTCACTCATACATGCTTGCGCCAAAGTGGGCATGGATATAGCTATTGCCGCGCCAAAGGGATATGAGCCAGATGCTGCAATCGTAGCTGAAGCACTAGAAGTTGCAGCAGTGACTGGGAGCACGATTACTATTGGGAATGATCCTTTGGTTGCCGCTGAACAGGCAGATGTACTGTATACAGATGTATGGGCTAGTATGGGCAGAGAAACCGAGCAAAATATTAGAAAAATAGCCTTTGCCGGCTATCAAATAAATAATGAAGTCATGAACGTTGCTAAGGCTGACGCCATTGTCCTACATTGTTTACCAGCTCATCGGGGCGAAGAAATTACAGATGAGGTTATGGAAAGTGAACAATCGGTAGTTTTCGATCAAGCTGAAAATCGTCTACACGTTCAGAAGGCAATTATGGTATTATTAATGAAGCAGCGAACCAAATCTTTGTAAAAGATTTGTGTAAGTCGCTTCGTTAGCATCGCAATGCTAACATCATTTCACCAAATCTTTGTAAAAGATTTGTGTAAGCCGCGACCTTAGCATCGCATGCTAACATCATTTCCACGTTACAACTGCTCAATAATAGAAACTATAATTTAAAACAAAGGGGACTACAAAATGAGTGAAATTAAAAAAGTTGTATTAGCTTATTCCGGAGGTCTAGATACCTCAGTTATTATTCCCTGGTTAAAAGAAAACTACAATTGTGAAGTCATCGCCATGTGCGCTGATGTAGGCCAAGGTGATGAATTAGCACCTGTTTATGATAAGGCTATAAAATCAGGGGCCAGTAAGGTATATATTGAGGATTTAACCCAAGAATTTGTACAAGACTATATTTGGCCAACTCTTAAAGCTGGAGCCGTATATGAAGGAAAATATTTGCTGGGGACTTCTTTTGCTAGACCTATCATTGCCAAAGCTTTAGTCAAGATTGCTGAGCTCGAAGGGGCTGACGCCATTGCCCATGGCGCAACAGGTAAAGGGAATGATCAAGTACGCTTTGAACTGACTGTCAAAGCACTGGCACCTCATCTTAAAATCATTGCTCCTTGGAGACTGTGGGATATCCGTTCTCGTGAAGATGCTTTTGATTATGCCGAAAAACACAATATTCCTATTCCAGTAGCCAAATCACGTCCTTATAGCATGGATCGTAATATTTGGCACTTAAGTCATGAAGGCGCAGACCTAGAAGATCCAGCAAATGCACCAATGGATGATGTGTATATGGTCACTAGAAGCCCAGAAACTGCTCCAGATCAAGCTGCCTATGTAGACATCGATTTTGAAAAAGGTGTTCCCGTGGCGATTAACGGTGAAAAACTTGCTGCTGTTGCTTTGTTGGAAAAACTTAATGCTCTAGGTGCTGAGCATGGTGTTGGTATTACCGACATGGTGGAAAATCGCTTGGTTGGCATGAAGTCTCGTGGCGTATATGAAAATCCAGGCGGAGCTATTTTGTATTATGCTCATCGTGAGCTGGAATTATTGACACTGGATCGAGCTACTATGCACTATAAAGAGCAAGTTGCTATTCGTTATGCTGAACTTGTGTATGATGGAATGTGGTTTTCACCTCTAAAGGAAGCATTAGATGCTTTTGTTGATTCTACTCAGCAGACAGTAACAGGTACTGTACGCCTGAAATTATATAAAGGTAATATCATCAGCGCTGGTACTAAGTCACCATATTCACTGTACCATGAAGGGTTTGTTACTTTTGGTCGTGATGAAGTATATAATCAAGGCGATGCTGAAGGATTTATCAACTTGTTTGGACTGCCTTTAAAAGTCCGGGCGTTGATGATGAAAGAGGCGAATAAATAATGAGTAAATTGTGGGGCGGTAGATTTACCCAAAATACAGATGTAATGGTGGAGGAGTTTACCTCCTCCATTTCCTTTGACCAGCGCATGTATGCCCAGGATATTGCAGGCAGTATTGCTCATGCTACTATGCTATCTAAATGCGGCATTATTGCTGCTGAGGAAGCCACTGCTATTATTGACGGCCTAACAAGTATTTTGGCAGATATTGAAGCAGGAAAATTCAGTTTTGAAATAGCCCTGGAAGACATCCATATGAACATCGAAAAACGCTTAACCGAGCGTATTGGAACAGTTGGCGGTAAGCTGCATACGGCTCGTAGCCGCAATGATCAAGTGGCCCTTGATACTCATATGTATCTCAAACGGGAAATTAAGAATATTGGTACCTTAATCATCCAGCTCCAGCAGGCCATTGTAGAAGTTGCTGAAAAACATAAATCTGTCATTATGCCTGGCTATACCCATCTGCAGCGGGCCCAACCTATCTTGTTTGCTCATCATATGATGGCTTACTTCTTCATGCTGTCTCGTGATTTTCGTCGTCTGGAAGGTGTCTGGGAAGGTACTGACCTGATGCCCCTTGGTGCAGGTGCTTTAGCTGGCACGACTTTTCCTATCGATAGACATTTTGTAGCCAGTAAGCTGAATTTCAGTGAGATTTATGAGAATAGTATGGATGCCGTCAGTGATCGGGATTATATTTTAGAATTTCTATCTTGCGCCTCGATATTGATGATGCATTTAAGTCGTATCAGTGAGGAAATTATTCTTTGGTCATCTTCAGAGTTTTCCTTTATTGAGCTGGATGATGGTCATTGTACCGGTTCGAGTATTATGCCACAGAAAAAAAATCCAGATGTGGCTGAATTGGTGCGTGGTAAAACAGGACGGGTTTTTGGGCATCTGATGGCCCTCTTGACCACTGCCAAAGGACTACCCCTGGCTTATAACAAAGATTTACAAGAAGATAAAGAAGGTATGTTTGATACCATTGATACCCTAAAATTCAGCCTAACAGTCTATGCTTCCATGCTTAGAAACATGAAAGTGAATGATAAGGTTATGGATGCCGCAGTGCGCAATGATTTCTCTAATGCTACCGATATGGCTGATTATCTAGTGAAAAAAGGCTTGCCTTTCCGTCAGGCTCATGAAGTCGTGGGAAAATGTGTGGCTTATTGCCTTGGACATAGTAAGTGGTTAATGGATTTGTCACTAGCAGAGTTCAAACAATTCTCCCCCTTATTTGAAGCTGATATTTTAGAGGCGATAAAAGTGGAAACTTGTGTCGATGCTCGTAATTCTTATGGTGGAACTTCGTCTTCGGGAGTAGAACGAGAATTTACAATAGCTGAGCAGATTCTGCAAAAACAACAAACTATCCTTGAAATATTTACAAAAGGCAATATATAATACTAAGAATTTGTGGTAAAATAGATCTGATATATTGCTTTAAAAATAACAAGGAGGCTGGGATATGACTGAGATGATAGTTGTAAAAAAGGATGTAGAGGGGAAAATGCCGCCAGAAGAGCAACTGGGGTTTGGCGAGTATTTTACTGATCATATGTTTACTATGGATTATGACCCTGAAAAGGGTTGGAATAATCCTCGAGTGATTCCATATAATGAATTCTGCGTATTTCCGGCAGCCATGGTTCTTCATTATGGACAGGCTGTTTTTGAGGGTATCAAAGCATTTCGGACTGCTGATGATCGAGTCGTCGTATTTCGTCCCAAAGATTATCTTAGAAGGTTCAATAAATCAGCTGATGCCCTCTGCATACCTCCCATTGATGTTGAGTTGGTAGCTGAAGGTTTAAAGAAAGTTGTTGAAATTGATAAAAAATGGGTGCCAAGCACAGTTGGTACTGCACTGTATATTAGGCCACTGATTATTGCAACTGATCCGTATGTAGGGGTAAAAGTATCTGATACATATAAATTATTTATCATGTTATCACCGGTAGGTGCATACTATGCCGCAGGCTTTAATCCAGTGAGCATCAAAGTCGAGGATAAGTATGTCCGTGCCACCCTTGGTGGTCTAGGGGAAGCTAAAACACCAGCCAACTATGCCATGAGTCTAAAAGCGCAGGTGGAAGCCAAAAAAGAAGGCTTTGCTCAGGTATTGTGGCTTGATGCCGTTGAGCGCAAATATATTGAAGAAGTTGGCACCATGAATATTTTCTTCAAGATTAACGGTGAAATCATTACACCGGCATTGGTTGGTAGTATATTGGGCGGGATGACCCGAAGAACAGTATTGGAACTGGCTGAGGCTTGGGGGCTGAAAGTATCAGAACGCCGTATTACTATTGATGAAGTATTTGCCGCCTATGAACAAGGTCAGCTGGAAGAAGTTTTCGGCACAGGTACAGCAGCGGTTATTTCTCCAGTAGGTGAGTTGTCTTGGAAAGGCAAAAAAATTATTATCAATAATAATAAAACAGGTGAGTTTTCGCAAAAACTATTTGATACTGTTACCGGTATACAGTATGGCAAATTAGAAGATAAATTTGGTTGGGTAGAAGAAGTAACTACATTATAAGATTGTAAAAAATAATACCTTGTACATAGTATTAGTACTGGGTATTATTTTTTTAATTGTTTATCGGAAATAATAAAGGTTTTGCTTGATATTGGGTAGAATAAATTAGTATTTATTTATAATTTATTTTGAATGAGGAGTTTGGTGTATAATGCCACAGATTCAAGCAATCATTTCAACAATTAGCTTGTTGGATATCTTTGATATGGTCATTGTAGCTTTTGTTTTATATAAGTTATATGTCATGATTAAAGATACTAGAGCCTTAGCATTGCTCAAAGGTTTAATTGTCATGTTGATCGCTACAGTGATCAGCAAATGGTTAGGACTTAATGTTATTTATTGGCTATTGCAAAAAACGATGACAGTCGTGCTAGTAGCCTTGCCTGTAGTCTTTCAGCCTGAACTTAGGCGGGCACTTGAGCAGCTCGGTAGAGGTACATTATTTAAAAAGAATGTATTTTTAAATGAAGAAGAACAGGAAAATCTCTTAGATGAATTAGCTAAAGCAGTAGCGGTTCTGGCCAAAAATAAGATTGGTGCACTTATTGTTCTAGAACGAGAAACTGGTCTTAGTGACTACATAGAGACAGGTATTAAGGTAGATGGTCTCGTTTCCAATGAATTTTTAATTAATATTTTTATTCCTAATACACCACTACATGATGGAGCAGTTATTCTCAGAGGTAATCGAATCATGGCAGCAGGTTGCCTTTTGCCTTTGACCGAAGATCGCAGTCTGAAAAAAGAATTGGGTACACGCCATCGTGCCGCGATTGGCATTACAGAGCAATCTGATGCTGCTGTAATCGTTGTCAGTGAGGAAACAGGCATTATTTCCCTAGCTCGTGGTGGTCGTTTGGCGCGGGATCTTGATGCGGATTTACTTAAGGGGAAAATACGCCCACTGTTTGCCAACAAAAACCATTCATTAGGTAATTTTTTGAACTGGAGGCAGCATTAATAATGGATAGACTTCCAAAGAAAAATCTTACAGCTAAAATAATTGCTCTCATTATGGCGATTGTCTTATGGGTATATGTGATGAATGAACAAAATCCACCAGTGGAAATAAGTATGGATATTCCTCTAGAAGTACGGAATCTTTCTAATTCAGTGATGGCTGTGGATATTCCAGATGCTGTGCGAGTCAAAGTGCGTGGCCCTCGGACGCTTATAGTCGGACTGTCTCAGAAGGATATAAAATCATATATTGATCTTAAAGGTTTATCTGATGGGCGTAATACAGCTAAAGTCAATACTGCGATTCCAGCTAGTTTGGAATTAGTAGAAGTAAGTCCTGAAAAAATTAATTTTCGTTTAGATACCATTGCCAGTCGTCAGGTACCTGTTGAAGCCAAGATCATTGGTACACTACCGTCTGGCGCAGCCGTGGGAAAAATCACCTATAGTTTGCCTACTGTGACAGTGAAAGGCCCTAGTGAACTATTGAGTACAGTAGTCAAGGCGATAGCCGATGTGGATGTATCAGGTCAAGCCGCTGATTTTACACTAAATGCGCCTCTTTCTCTAGTTGATGAAAATGGCAAAAAAGTAGAAGGATTATCAATTACTCCTGGAAATGTGTCTATTTCTCTGGCAGTGGTACCGATTGTTAATAAAAAATTGGTTGATATCAAACCCAATATTATAGGTATATTGCCTAAAGGCATCAGGTTAAACCAAATTAGTATTAATCCAGAGCAAGTTGAAATTAGTGGTGATGCTAAAATACTAGAAAAAATCGATTTTCTCTATACAGAGCCAGTTAATATTACTGGAATTGATAAGGATACGGCAATAGAGGTTAAACTACAATTTAAAGAGGGGGTAGTTAGCAGTAAGAATACTGTAATCGTGAATATTAGTACAGCAAAGCAGTAATGATATCAATAATTAACGAAGGAGCTAAAAATAGTTGTTAAGGATAATCAATATGAGGGTGCCCCTTGAGGGCAATACTAATATCAATAAATTAGCAGCTAAAAGGCTAAAACTACCACCTCAGGCTGTGCTTGAGGTGGTCATTGTGCGTAAGGCTCTCGATGCTCGCCGTAAAAATAATATAAGTTTTGTATATTCCCTTGATGTTAGCGTCTCAGTGCCAGAGGGGCAGGTATTATCTGCCCTGAAAGATGATAAAAATGTGTCTGTAGCTAATGAACAAAAGCCTGAAGTTGTCATCCCTGGAAATAATAAATTGGAACATCGGCCTCTGGTGATTGGTCTCGGACCGGCAGGTATGTTAGCTGCTCTTACCTTAGCTCAGCATGGCTACCGTCCATTGGTGCTTGAACGGGGGCGGGATGTAGAGGAACGGACCAAGGATGTGGCCAAATTTTGGAAAACTGGGGAGTTTGATGAAATATCTAATGTACAGTTTGGTGAAGGTGGGGCAGGGACTTTTTCTGACGGTAAGCTCACAACTCGTGTCAATGATCCTCTTATGCACCAGGTATTAGATATTTTTGTTCAAGCTGGAGCACCTATCGAAATTAAGTATATACATAAACCCCATATTGGAACAGACAAACTTCGAGGCATTGTAAAACATATTAGACAGCAGATTATTGACCTGGGTGGTGAAGTGGAGTTTGAAGCTAAGGTCACTGATATTGAGATAGAAAATGGCAAAATTACAGGTCTCACTGTTAATGAGAACAGGTATATTCCGTGCGACCTCGCCTTATTTGCCATTGGTCATAGTGCTCGTGATACTTATACAATGCTACATAGCCGTAGTATTGCCATGGAGGCCAAGCCTTTTGCCATTGGGGTGCGTATTGAGCATCCACAAGACCTCATAGACAAATCCCAGTATGGAATCTCAGCTGGTCATGCCAATTTGCCGGCAGCTGATTATAGTCTGGTGTATCATGCTAAAGATACCGGGCGTACTGCCTATTCCTTTTGCATGTGCCCAGGTGGATTGGTGGTCGCTGCTGCTTCAGAAATAGGTGGAGTCGTAACAAATGGTATGAGTTTGTACAAGCGGGACTCAGGCGTCAGTAACAGTGCCTTGGTGGTCAATGTCACGCCTGAGGATTTTGGCAGTGATGTACTGGGAGGGATTGAATTTCAGCGTAAATATGAGCAGCTAGCTTTTAAGTGCGGGGGGCAGAATTATCATGCTCCACTCCAGACTGTTGGTGATTTTCTGGCAGGGAAAGCAGGCAGTACTATATATCATACCAAGCCTAGCTATCGACCAGGGGTGATTGCAGCTGATTTGCGTCAGTGTTTGCCTGACTTTGTGGTAGATACTCTGGCCCGGGCATTGCCTGATTTTGACCGCAAGATTAAAGGGTTCGCCCGGCCTGACGCCATTATGACAGGGGTAGAAACCAGAACATCTGCGCCTGTACGCATCGTCCGCAGCAATGATTACATGTCGGTAAATACAAAAGGATTCTATCCCATTGGGGAAGGTGCAGGCTATGCAGGCGGCATCATGAGCGCTGCTCTTGATGGCCTTAATTCCGCCCTTGCTATAATAAAACAATATAAGGTGTAGAGCAGAAGGATGTTCGACTGCTAGCGCATCGAACAAATCCTATCACATCATCGCTAAAGCGTTGTGTACCTGCTTTAATGAAAGGAGTTATTGAAATAATATGGGTAAATTTTTTGGCACAGATGGAGTCCGGGGGATTGCAAATAAAGATTTAACGCCAGAGCTAGCTTTTAGGTTGGGGTGGGCAGCCACTACATATTTTGGTAGGGATCACGAAAAACCTGTCATTGTCATTGGTCGTGATACACGGATTTCGGGTCTAATGCTGGAAGCGGCTTTATCTGCTGGAATTTGTTCGGCAGGTGGGCAGGCAATTGTTCTGGGTATAGTACCAACGCCGGCAGTGGCTTATCTGGCAGGTAAATTAAATGCTCAGGCAGGTGTCGTCATATCCGCATCCCATAATCCCTATCCCGATAATGGTATCAAGTTTTTTGCAGGTACTGGTTATAAACTATCTGATGCAGTAGAAGATGAACTAGAAGAATTAGTACTGAGCTACAAGGAAGATATGGAGCGCCCTGTAGGTGATAAGGTAGGTACCATTGCTTTTCATCATGATCTGCTGAAACAGTATATTGACTATTTGGTAAGCACTGTAGATATAGATTTTAAAGGTTTAAAAATGGTGGTTGACTGCGCCCATGGTGCATCTTATGAGGTAGCACCTGTAGTGTATAAGCGTCTAGGTGCTGAGGTTATTGTTATTAATAACCAGCCTACAGGCATCAATATTAATAAAAACTGTGGTTCCACACATATGGAACAATTACAAGAAGCTGTTATCCTACATAAAGCCCATTTTGGTATTGCTCATGATGGTGATGCTGATCGTTGTTTGGCAGTTGATGAACACGGTGCTATTATTGATGGTGACCAGATGATGGTCATCTGTGCACTGGACCTCATAAGCCAAAATAAGTTGAAAGACAATACTTTGGTAGCCACTGTGATGAGTAATATTGGCCTCTATCAGGCTATCAAAAAAGCAGGTGGCAAGGTGGAAGTGGCGGCAGTAGGTGATCGCTATGTTCTAGAAGTTATGCAGGAAAAATCATTCATGCTCGGCGGGGAACAATCGGGCCATGTTATTTTTGCAGAGTATAGCACCACAGGTGATGGCGTTTTAACTGCACTACAAGTCATTGCTGCTTTGAAAAAAAGTGATAAGAGTATGTCAGAGTTAGCGGCAGTGATGACGCGCTATCCTCAACTGCTTGTTAATGTCCGAGTGGCTAGTAAAGCAGGCTGGGAGGAAAATGAGGCTATTACTAGAGCTATTGGACAAGGTGAAGCTGAACTATCAGAGGAAGGTCGTATTCTAGTCCGCCCTTCAGGTACAGAACAGCTGATCAGAGTCATGGCTGAAGGGCCAGACATGACTAAACTAGAGCGCATTGTGAGTAGCATTGCAAATATTGTGAAAAAAGAACAGGGATGAGTTGACCAAAGCCCTTGATTATATTACAATGAGAGATGCAAAGGAGCACACTGGTGCTCCTTTGCATATGTATATTGTAAAATGGGGGGTGGGAAATGGATAAATGAGTAGTTTTTGAGATACAGTATATAATAATAGCGCTGGAGCTTGCTGATAGATAGGCGTTTTGAAACAGCCTCCTGCAGCAAGCAGACGAGGAAGAGGTTTATCGAATAGTCAGCGGATACCTCTCGGCTACTCTGCAGCCGATAAACAGCGACAAAACTGCAAGGTGACTTGCAGGACAAAACGGCTGGAGCAGAAGCAGCGCACCAAATCTTTGCAAAAAGATTTGTATAAGTCGCGACCTTAGCATCGCAATGCTAACATCATAAAGCGTAAATTTGAAGTAAACTTAGGGGGAATTACCATATGTGTGGTATTGTTGGATATATTGGCCCTAAACAGGCCTCAACGTTTTTAATTGAAGGATTAAGCAAACTGGAATACCGCGGGTATGATTCAGCAGGTATTGCTGTACATGACGGTAACAAGATTACTATTGAAAAAACCATCGGTCGTTTGGCTAATTTAGAACAAAAACTGGAACATCATAAACTCGAGGGCAGTCTAGGTATTGGTCACACCCGCTGGGCGACCCATGGCCGTCCATCTGATGTCAACTCTCATCCTCATAGTGACTGTACTGGAAATTTTGTAGTGGTGCATAATGGTATTATTGAAAACTACATGCATTTAAAAGAACAACTCATTGCCAAAGGCCATGTATTTACCTCTGAGACAGATACGGAAGTTGTAGCCCATTTGCTGGAAGAATATTATGACGGTGATTTTGAGGCATCTGTAAAAAGAGTATTAGGGGATATTTCAGGGTCCTATGCCTTGGTATTTATGAGCAAATTTGAACCTAATAAAATTATCTGCACTAAGCAAGATAATCCATTGGTTATTGGTCTCGGCGAGGGCGAAAACTTTATCGCCTCTGATATTCCGGCTATTATCAACCGAACCCGCAGAACCTATATCTTGAGTGATGGTGAAATGGCCGTTGTTACCAAGGATTCAGTATGGGTAACTAATCGGCAAGGAGTGCCAATCACTAAAAAAGTATTTGAAGTGAACTGGGATGCTGAGGCTGCGGAAAAAGGTGGCTATGAGCATTTCATGATAAAAGAAATCTATGAGCAACCTAAAGCAATTCGTGAAACCATGACAAGTCGTCTAGCTAAAGATAACAGCCATATTATTTTTGATGAACTAAAATGGACTAAAGGTGAATTGGCAGCGATTAAGAAAGTCGTCATTGTAGCCTGTGGTACTGCTTATCATGCTGGTATTGTCGGTAAATACTATATTGAAAGTTTAGCACGTATTCCTGTAGAAGTAGATGTGGCTTCTGAATTCCGCTATCGTTTTCCCCTAGTGGATGAAAATACCTTAGCCATTGTCATCAGTCAATCAGGTGAAACCCTTGATACCTTGGCAGCCTTGAAAGAAGCCAAACGTCTAGGGGCTACAACCCTAGCTATTACCAATGTAGTAGGTTCTTCGATTTCCCGTGAGGCTGATCAAGTTGTATATACCTGGGCTGGCCCAGAAATTGCTGTAGCTTCCACCAAAGCATATACTACGCAGCTTATTAGTATGGCGATGCTATCTATCTATATGGCAGGAATACGTGAGACCATTTCAGCTGAGCGTAGTCAAGAATTAATTTCTGGTTTGCGCAACCTGCCAACTCAAGTCCATGAAATACTAGAAGATGTTGAGCCAATCAAAACCTTTGCTCAACAATATGGCTTTAACGAAGACGTATTCTTTATCGGACGTTCACTGGACTATGCTGTAGCTCTGGAAGGCGCACTTAAGCTAAAAGAAATTTCCTATATCCATGCCGAAGCTTATGCTGCTGGTGAATTGAAACATGGTACACTAGCCCTTATCATCGAAGGCGTACCAGTTATTGCCCTAGCTACCCAGCATGACGTATACGAAAAAACCCTTAGCAATATCAAAGAAGTCAAAGCCCGCGATGCTGTCGTTATTGGTATAGCCCAACAAGGCGATGATCAAATTAAGAAATATGTGGATCACACTATTTTTATACCCCAAGCTGACAAATACTTGGCACCAATACTTGCAGTCATTCCGTTGCAGCTATTATCCTACTATGCTGCTGTGACTAGAGGCTGCGATGTAGATAAACCTCGTAATTTGGCAAAGTCAGTGACGGTTGAATAGGTAAATAATGAAACGCCCATATCCTCAGAGTAATGAGGGTATGGGCGTTTCTTGTATCATCAGGTAGATGTTTGAAGTGGATCTTGTTGCCTGTATGTTGCGGCGGGTCCATGTTATTAACGCTCCACCGTGTTACTTAACTTCCGCTAATAATAACATGGGCCCGCCGCTTGGGTTTTGGAGTGAAAGGACACGAGGGGCTTTTTTAGAAAGTAAAATCTATATTGTTGGTCTGTCAGGAATGGGCTATAGGGCATCGCTTGCTTCCTACGTAACGCCACTCAGCCCTATATCCCATTCCTGACGATTGCTGTTTAGTTCTACCATCCCTGTCCGTGTTTGGAGTCTAGGTGATACTTGCCTAATGTATTTACAATTGCTCAGGTAAAAATGTTTCCCCAGACGTATCATGTTGAAAGCATAGCATTGATACAACGAAGGTAGCCCAGTAATGGCGATGGTTCGCAGGTTTTGGTAAATTATATAAGTGTGTTATTTATGTTCGCTCATACTTCAGTTTGAGCGTTTTTTTTCTGTTTAGGGGTGTCGTACAAATACCCGAAATGCAAACTATTACACGAAATGATTGGGGATTTTGCGAAAATGTACGGCAGGGGGTGTTCAAACGGCACTTAGTGGGATCTAAGTCAGGTGTAGCAATGGTTTGTGGGGTGCTAGGAGAAAAGGGCAGGTTGAATTCAATGTG
>Ga0316604_10001219_pt1 | contig 23782 bp, 19 predicted proteins | sample OWC_soil_day20_C_FD_207650 | JGI IMG/M metagenome (GOLD analysis project Ga0316604, IMG submission 207650) | Wetland soil microbial communities from Old Woman Creek delta, Ohio, United States - OWC_soil_day20_CT | ecosystem: Environmental > Terrestrial > Soil > Wetlands | place: USA: Ohio...
GCATTCAAATTGCCAGTTGTTTATAATGCCAACCGGGTTTTAGTATATTTGTTACGATTATGGAAGCACAGGTAATTCTAGTTAACGAACAGGATGAAGTGACGGGGGTAATGGAGAAGATGGAAGCACATCGGAAAGGACTATTACATAGGGCGTTTTCTGTATTTATCAGGAACGATGCCGGAGACATGCTGTTACATCAGCGTGCACTTGATAAGTATCATTCAGGTGGATTATGGACCAACGCATGCTGTAGCCATCCTATGCCAGGAGAAACAGTTACACAGGCTGCCCACAGACGATTAACAGAAGAAATGGGCTTCGACTGCCCGTTGTCCGAATTGTTTCAGTTTACCTACCGTACAGATTTTGATAATGGTCTGATTGAGCATGAGTATGACCATGTACTCATGGGGACATATAACGGTACAATTAACCCGAACCCACAGGAAGTAAACGACCATCGGTTTATATCCGTAGAAACAATAACCCGGTTGTTGCAGGAACAACCCGCACAGTTTACCAGCTGGTTTAAGCTGGCTTTTCCAAAAGTTATTGAGCATCTGGGCAAATAAGGTTGTCAAAATGCAGTAAGAGAGCAATGGAGCAGTCATTATTAATGACAGCACCGGAGACTCCTTTTCCTGAATGTTTGAGGGTTTGATCATCCGGCGCCTCCGGAAGGTCGGGCCCTTTCTCATTTTTACGCCCTTTATTGCCGCAGATGCATGTACCCACTCAAAATCCTAATTTATTATGCCAACGATCATTATGCCACGGATAGTTTATCCGTTTCCCTCATTTATTAACCAGCATGTAGAAGCTGCACACGTCCAGAACCTGGCCTTTGTTACTCAGTTCGGCCTTGTCAATTCGCCGGAAGGCATTGCTAAATTTAATAAAGCACGCTTTGCATGGCTGGCAGCAAGGGCTTTTCCGTATGCAGCCCTACATGAGCTTTGTGTGATCGCCAACTTTAATACCTGGCTTTTTATGCTCGACGACCAGTGTGATGAAGCACAACTGGGTAAGAAAGCGGTATACCTGGAGAGCGTGACGGACAGTTTTATGCAAATCTTACGTAATAATACGCCAGTGGATAGTATCCTCGGCCGCAGTTTTGCAGATATCTGGGACCGCATGCAGGCATTAGGTTCTCCGGGCTGGCAATTACGGTTTATCAGGAGTATGGAAGAATACTTTACTTCCTGCCATTGGGAGGCCGGTAACCGCGCCGCCAATGTTACGCCGACTGTGGCAGAATACGTGACTATGCGCCCTTATACCGGGGCACTGTTTGCAGATGTGGAGGCCATTGAAATCATCGAAAAAGTTTACCTCCCTTCTGAAATTCTTCAACATTTTATTGTGCAGAGATTGGTTTTAGCTTGTAATAATATTGTATGTTGGAGCAACGACATCTTCTCCTGCGCCAAGGAAGCAAAACAGGGTGATGTGCACAACCTCGTGCTTGTATTACGGCATGAGCGGCAGTTATCTCTGCAGGAAGCAGTAGATGAAACTGCACGTATGCACAATGAAGAGGTGAAACTGTTCACAGCACTCGAAAAACTGGTTCCGTCTTTTGGAGAAGTGATGGATAAGGAACTGGAAAGGTTTATCATGATCCTGCGGTCGTGGATCACCGCAAATTATGACTGGAGTTTTTATGATACAGGAAGGTACCAGGTAAGAGAGGTTGAAATCGCGCATTAGTTGAAAGAAAAGGTTGATCCATCAGGATCAGCCTTTTCTTAATCTTCTTTCCAATAGTTTTCCGATCCACCAGAAAGATGCCGCCAGTATGGCGAAAAAGAGTCCTTTGTGGGTACGGTCCCAGAGATATTCAAAATAACGTGTATACATATCCAGTAGTAGGAATAATACAGCCATATCCCTGATCATAGGATCATGTTTTTTGATGCCCCAAAGCAGCGACCCCACACACAGGATCGTAAATCCAATCACCCACCAGAGCAGGTGTATCTGCCTTACCTGCTGCCATTCTTCCCAGTTGGCCGTATTCCCAAAAATTGAAATCAACCACCCCGAAAGCAATAACAATAACCACGCCCCCGTCCAGGTGATATCCTCAATCCGTTTGTAATGTTTATTTTTATAAAAAGCGGCATGGATCAGCATCATCAACCCCGCCAGCAGCACCATCCGGCAAGGTAAGTTCATACCCCAGAAATAGGGCTGACCATGACTGAGAAAATAAGTGAGTTTTACATACGCAGGTATGAGACATAGAAGGGTCGCAGACCACAACAGCCGACTTGACAACACCACGCCGAGTGCACCATAACAGGCCGTAGCGGCTAGCCAAAACACACCGTAGTTCCCATTGAGATAATGAAATGACTTGCCTAAATAGACAACGCTGACTCCTATACTCAGTATAGGCAATAGCCAGAATAATTCCCTGTTGAGTGAGTACACCGGATAGCGTTGTTGCCTGCGGTAACCGTGGATACAAAGGAATACAGTGAGTAGTGCAAATCCCGCAGAGATAATGCCATCGTCCAGCGAGAACTTTAGTCTGAGTACTTCAATCCATTTTTCATCCAGCACCAGTGCGCCGAAAGCCATGAGTGCACATGAAATAGCAGCAATAAAAATATACAGGGTAATCGCCTGCCAGTCCGTAGTGCGGATGTGCCAGGTACCTCGCAGGTTTTGTGCCTGGTCGGGGGTGATAAGGGAATCGGTTTCCCACTGTGAAATGGCTCTTTCAAGCAGATGGGCGTCTTTTTTGTCAACTTCCAGCATATTGGGTAAATATAATATAAAATGAAAAGCCTGCATTAATTCCGTATATTTTCCTTTCTTTGCCCAGTTATAATTTTCCCTAAGGCCAATTAAACAGCTTAGTTGTAATGAAGCATTTACAGCAACTCGATTATATCGTCTTCCTAATTTATTTTGTGATAGTAGCAAGTTACGGCTACTGGATCTACAGTCGCAAGAAGTCTGCCATGGCGAGTTCCAAAGACTTCTTTTTGGCAGAAGGATCATTGACATGGTGGGCTATCGGAGCTTCACTGATCGCGTCCAATATCAGTGCAGAGCACTTTATCGGAATGTCCGGGTCAGGGTTTGCACTGGGATTGGCAATATCCACTTATGAATGGATGAGTGCCGCCACGCTCATTATTGTCGCAGTGTTTTTTATACCCGTGTACCTGAAAAACAGGATTTACACCATGCCACAGTTTTTATTACAGCGGTACAATTCCACGGTGAGTACCATCATGGCTGTGTTCTGGTTGCTGGTGTATGTGTTTGTCAACCTAACTTCTATTATTTATTTAGGTGCACTGGCCATCTCTGCGATATCCGGGATCGATTTTTACTGGTGTATTTTCGGACTGGCGCTATTTGCCGTAGTCGTGACTTTGGGCGGTATGAAGGTGATCGGCTATACGGATGTGATACAGGTGATCGTGCTGATCGTGGGTGGTCTGGCTACGACCTATCTCGCCCTGCACATGGTGAGCAGACATTTTGGATATGGTGATGATATTTTCAAAGGATTGAGCTTAATAAAGGAAAAAGCGGATACGCATTTTCATATGATCTTTCCTTCCACACACCCGTATTATAAAGATCTACCGGGATTGTCCGTGTTGATAGGAGGGATGTGGGTGAATAATTTAAACTACTGGGGATGTAACCAGTATATTATACAGCGTACGCTGGGTGCGGATCTGAAAACAGCGCGCAGCGGTATCCTGTTTGCAGCGTTCCTGAAATTACTGATCCCTGTTATTGCTGTACTGCCGGGCATTGCAGCATATGTATTATACCAGAATGGGGTATTTGGTGCAGAACTGCATGATGCGGCAGGTACATTAAAACCGGATCAGGCGTATCCTACATTATTGAATTTATTACCGGCAGGTCTGAAAGGACTGGCATTTGCCGCGCTCACAGCCGCTGTAGTGGCGTCTCTGGCGGGTAAGGCAAATAGTATTTCTACGATCTTCTCACTGGATATCTATCATAAGTTCTTCAAAAAAGATGCGACGGAGAAAGAGCTGGTAAAAGTAGGTCGTTATGTAGTAGTTGTTGCCATGCTCATAGCTGCGATGGTAGCACCAGCACTACGTACACTGGATCAGGCATACCAGTTTATACAGGAGTATGTAGGTTTCATTGCACCTGGTGTACTAGCCATCTTCCTCTTAGGGTTGTACTGGAAAAGAACAACTACAAGAGCTGCCATGGCGGGTGCCTTGCTCACAATTCCATTATCAGCTTTGCTCAAGTTCCTGCCGGTATGGACAGGCGGGGCCTTCCCTGATTTTCCGTTTTTGGACAGAATGAGTATTGTGTTTGGGTTGCTGGTGGTAATTATGCTGATCCTGACTTATACAGAGGAAAACAGTAAATACCAGCAGCCGGTGATAATAGTAGATAAGAAAATGTTCAAGGCATCCCCTGCATTTGTAGTGGGGTCCGTTATTATAATGGGTATCCTCACAGCTTTGTATACGGTTTTCTGGTAAAACTATTTTGTTTGTCCCAAATTTCAAAAAGCTCAAAAAAATCCCGTTTTGCCGAAGGCAAAACGGGATTTTTTTGCAAAAAAGCACAAAACACTCTCAAAATCACCCAAAATCATTTGTTGAAATCGATTGTAATTTGTAAATTCAGATTGTTAAGTCTGATTCCACTCTTTTACTTAAATCTACACGTATGAAAGCACATAATTTCTCCGGTGAGGAATTACACCCACTGCAGAGCATAGAACAATGGGAAGATGATGTACTCCTGCGCTACCCGGATGCCGGTGAACCAGCCAAAGCCAAAGAAGAGTTTCGTAATTATGAAAACCCTGGCAGAGACACTGTTCGGGATTTTTACCGCCTTAATCATACCTATCAGACTTATGAGTTTGTGCAACAGAAGAGGGCAGATTTCCTCCGTTTCAACAGAAAAGAAATGCCTGTATGGGGCGCCATGGAATTCCTGAACACTTTAGTGGACGATTCAGATCCTGACATTGACCTTGACCAGCTGCAACACCTGTTGCAAACCGCAGAGGCGATCCGTGCAGACGGTCACCCTGACTGGTTTGTGCTCACTGGTTTTATCCATGACATGGGCAAAGTATTGTGCCTGTTCGGCGAAGCCCAATGGGCGGTAGTAGGAGATACCTTTCCTGTAGGATGTGCTTTCTCTGATAAGATTGTCTATCCGGAATTTTTCGCACTTAACCCTGATACGAGAGACGAGCGTTATAATTCCAAATATGGTATTTACAGCCCGCACTGCGGTCTGGATAATGTATCCATGAGCTGGGGCCATGATGAATACCTGTACCAGATGACGAAGAATTACCTGCCGGAACCGGCCCTGTACATGATCCGTTATCACTCATTCTATTCACAACACAGGGAACATGCCTACGAGCACCTCATGACCAATCATGATAAAGAAATGTTTGAGTGGGTGAAGAAATTCAATCCATATGATCTGTATAGCAAGAGTCCAAAACCACCGGTTATTTCCGAATTAAAGCCTTATTATGAAGATTTGATTGCGAAGTACCTGCCAGCTACTATTCGCCTGTAAATAACGGTTAGAATAAAGATAAATACCGTAAGTATAAGGCTTAGAATAAAAATACATGCCGCCTGTAAAAAGGCCGGATAAAATAAATGCGGCCGTTTCAGAAATGAAACAGCCGTTTTTTATTCAGACAACTAATGGAAAAAAAATCTTTATTGAGGTGGTTAATCATTTAGTAGGACCCCTCCCGAATTGGGAGGGGCTACTTTGAATACATCTTTCGTTTGTCGTGTGTGGGTTGGGAGCAATGGCGAAAGACCGCTTATTTTATGCCTAATTTTTGTTTGGCTGCCGGCAAAAGATCTTCGCAGGTAGCCGTAATTACAATATCTTTTGAATTATCGAGTACACATACATAACCTTTCTCTGCTGCCAGGTCAGAGATGGCTTTCTTCGCTTTGGCCAGAATCGGAGCCGTCAATTTTGCCTCCCGGTCCGAAAGCTGCTGCTCCATCTTTTGCCGGTATTCTTCAATGTTGTTTTTAGATTGTTCCAGCTCTCTCAATCTCACTTCCCTGATAGCAGGGCTCATTTTCTCCTGCAAACTGTCAAATTCATTGGTTCTCGCCTGGTACGCAACAACCAATGCCTGTCCATCTTTCAGTAATGCCTGTTGATACCGTTGCAGTGAATCATATGCTTTCTGAGCTTCCGGCATACTGATAACTAATTGTTGCATATTTACATAGGCAATTTTCGCCTGTGCAAATGATGTAGAAGAAAAAATGAGCAACAGGATAACGAGCGTAAAAATTTTGCGCATAGGTTTTGTTTGGTTAGAAAAGGATAGCGAAACAACATCTTCATTAGCAATCCCTTCGGATCAAAACTGCAGTGACAGTTGATCCGCTACCGTGATAGCGCTAAGGTGGATAATAGTCTTTTAATAAAAAGTTAAGGTAATGATAAAGGAAAGTTAAGCTGTAGGGGTTGGTATAAATTCTCTTTTTCTTTCTTTAAAATAAGAAAAGCTGCCCGGCTTGCCCCGGACAGCTTTCTGTCTATTTTTGTAACTAAAATATTCACCTTTTGTTTTAACGAGTAAAGTACTTTTTAGTCGTTACAGAAATATTATTCTTTGCTCAAAGTACCAGAATAGCTACCTGTCACAGTTACATTATCATCATATTTCAGATTGTAACTAACAGTATAATCGCTACCAGATTTTTTCACGGTTACTGTACCGCTATTGGGGCTGTACAGTTCCACTTCGTCAGCTGAAGAAACCCAGCTACCATTTACCAGCTTCATGTTAGCTTCCACTTCAGCATAATAAAAGTTCTTTGTCTTGTCATATGACGCATCGCCGGAAGACAGATAAGTGTAGGTAGCACCATCAATCAGTGTGTCAATACCCAGGTCTACATAGTGAACAGTACCAGTATAAGTTTCGCTGTTCAGTGTAGTCAGGTTATCGCTGAAAAATGCAATATCCCCCCAGCCATTACCTTCAGATGCATCGATGGATTCGTAACCATAGTTAGTTACATAGGTTTTGCCATTTACAGTAAAAGATCCTTTGTTGGAGTTGTCATCATCTTTCTTACAGGCAGTAAAGAACAGGGCCGCAACAGCAGCAGAAAACAGGAGTTTTTTCATGTTTGTTTTGAGTTTCAGTATAGGTTTATAGAATAAATAATTCGGGTTACCACTAAAAGGGTTAATGTTTTTTTATTTGTCCCGGTGCAAAGATATTACACTTTTTCAATTAACAAAATAAAATAATGTGTCCCTTTTTAAAAGGGACACACAATTATTGGGGTAAAACTGGCCTTGCTACATGAATTGGTCGCGTAGATACCGCATTTAAGAAGGCTACTACTGCATTTCTTTCTTCTAATGTTAACTTCAATGGTCGCATGATCACATCTGTTTTCGGGAACATCGGATCATTTTCCAACTCTGGTCTTGGCCTGATCTGCATACCGCTGTTATATAAATTCACGATGCCTTCCAACTCAGGGAAAAGGCCGTTATGCATATAAGGACCTGTGTACGCCACATCTCTCAATGACGGTGTACGGAAACGGCCTACATCATTTGTATCCTTTGAAATCTCATACCTGCCCAGGTCTTCATATTTACGCTTGTAATAAGTAAGACCAATGTTGTGAAACTGCTTATCGGTCAGATAGGTGCCGTGGTGACAATTCATACAACGTGCCTTGGTACGGAACACATGCAGTCCTTTGATCTCCTGATCAGTAAAGGCACTATCTTTCCCTTGCAGGAATAAATCAAACCGACTCTTCCTGCTGCGAATGGTTTTTTCAAATGCCGTCAGCGCGGTGCTGATATGCGACAATGTTACCCTATCCTTGTATACCGTTTTAAACAGAGAATCGTATCCTTTGATGTCCTGCAATTTTGCGGGCAGCAATGCCGTATCCATATCCATCTCATGGTGCGCACTCAATGGCCCGAAGATCTGATTGCCTAAGCTATTCGCCCTGCCATCCCAGAAATAACTACCACCGTAAATAAATACATTCAGCAGCGTCGGTGTATTTCGTGTACCCTGCAAATGATCATTACCTAAGGAAATCCTTCGGCCATCTGTCCAGGCCAGATCCGGCTCGTGACAACTACTACAGGAGATCTGGCTGGAACGCGATAAACGTGGATCGAAGAATAACAACTTCCCTAATTGCACTTCCGGATCTTTCATTCCATCTGCCCAGGCATTCTCTTTTGGCAATGCCTGCATCTCTTCATAGTGTATACCACTATCTATATCAGGCCTTGGCCATTCCGCCACGGGCTTACTATACAGGGTACGCAATGAATCTGCTTCGCTCTTAAAATGATGAACAGTATAACTGTTCAGGGAACATAAAATAATAAAGCTTCCTACTATCAGAATTGACCTTTTCATGTGGGTGTATTAAAAATAAAATTGAATGGCTAGATTTCCGTATGTCCTATCCTTGCCGGGTTTCATGGCTCCATCCAGGATCAGTGCACTTTCTTTGATTGCCTCCGTATATGCTATGGTACCTTTCAGACCTGCGTAAAATCCTTTGAAATGTTTGGTGTATTGTAAGGAGAAACGGCCACCGGCAGTAGTGGCAGCATTGTAATAGTAATTGTATTGTATCACCTGGTGGGTGAAATAGCTAACGTTAATGGAGGTGGTGTAAATAGATGGATGAATGGACTCAGTGTAGTGTAGGGCCAGATCGGCACCCCAGCGATCTTTGTTTTTGTTGGCATGGTTCCAGCCAATATTGGGTTGGATAGTATAATGTTCGTAGCTGACGTGATTGCCAGTCACACCATCCAGACGTTCTTCTGAATTATTATTCAGCTGTAGTCCATAATTGAAAATACGACCTGTATATACCGCACGGAAGGTATAATCCTTTGAACGGTACTGGTAGTTGTTCGCTTTGTAGTTGATTTGGTAATCGCCGCCCTTTTGTGTGTTGTAATCAAACTTCGCTGCCCACTTATTTTTAGACCACAGTGCATGTAGTTCTGTTTTTGTTATATTGTAATACGCGAGTGTATCAAACCCTGCACTGGAAGGGTAGTAATAGAATTGTTTTTCTTTGATGCGTTTTGCGGTCAGGGCAAATGTACCGAATACTTTATCCTTGTATAGTATTGATACACCACCGCCACTTCTGCGGAAGCGGGTGGTGTAATTACGATCCGACAATTTTGGATTGGGCTCTGAGTAGCCATTGATCATGTAGTTGACGTAATTCGCATATACAGTGCTTTCGCTATAAGTCGTATTTTTATATGAAATGTTGACTACTTCTGCCCCATAGCCATAGTAACCATCTATCGTTGCTATTAGCTTTTGTCGCCATGCATACCCGGTACCTGCATTCATATTGAACTGGTAATCCCTGATACTTCCTCTGGGATCATTCACAGAAAAGTGATTGCCGATGCGGTAATCAATACTGGCTACTACCGGCATATGCTCATTGAAGAAACGTCTCTGCCCACCTGCACGGGCTGTATAAATCACTCTGTGATAACTCAGATTGGCTGGTGATCCGAAATAGTAAGGGGTAGAAGTATTGTTCCTGCTCTGGTGCGCAAAATGTGTACTGTCTTCAGACGTACGTTGGTAGTCAAATGAACCCCATAGATCAGTTTTGCCAATCACAGTTTTACCTTCCGTATTAAAGCGGAAGGTCTTGTCATTTGTTGCATCCTGTGCTGCCATGAACTTACCTGCAATCACGCCGTAATCCAGCCGGGCCGTATTATAAGCCGCGGGCATAAGCAGATGAATAAAGGAAGGAGTGAGCTTCCCTGCCTGATATAACAAATGCCTGGTGGAATCTGCTGCCAATTGCATAGCAGGAATTTCCTGTTGTCCCTGTGCAAGGACAACAGGAAGATAACCTACAGATATAATAAACAGAATTATTTTTTTCATTATTTAAATCCTCTTGGATTAGCAACGTCGAAGTAATCGAAATCTTCAGTAGAGTTATTGGTATCTTTTAAGATAATTCTTCCATTTACTGTTTTCAGTGTTTTACGGATCACTGACTGTGAGGAGTAAGAACCCAGTGGTGCGAATGTATAACCTGCATCAAAGGAAGCACCCAGTTTTTTAGGCACACGGTCTTCTGCTGTATTTGGCTGTATTTCTACGGCATCGATCAAATACTTGTTTGGAATCTGGTAATACTTTGTAGCGGTAGATGATGGTGTGCTGATGGTAGGGAAGTTGTACTGAGGCCAATTCTTCACTACCTGTGAGCCATCCACTTTGAAAATTACATACGCATCACGACCGTTATTATCCAGGATCCAGTCACTACCGAAATACTGTAATACTTCCACATTTGGTACACTGATATTGTCTACGTCAGATGACAGTGCGCTGCTGAGGAAAGGGGCATAGTAGGTTTCGAAATCAGCACCGCTTAGATCTACTGTCAGGGAAGGATCTTTTACTGTGATGGTAGTACCATTGGAGCCAGTCCATGGTTCTTTGTGGTTCATCGCTGTTTGTGCGATCACGATGCTTTCACCTGGTTGTACGGGATATGTAGTACCATTGCCAGGTATCATGAGTAGGGTACGGGTGTATACGTAATCGCTATTAGGATTAATGTCTGTAGGCATATTTACAGAATATGTCCAGTCCATCTGACCATTTGCAAGTGTATAGTAAGTGGTGTTGGTGAATGATTGTCTGCCAAACACCTGACCAATGTACATACTGTCAGCATATAATACCTGGTCACTATTGTTATAAATTTCGAAGAACTGATCGCGGTACAGCGCACCATTGGTACGGTGAGAACCGGCATAATAAATTTGTTTGATCACCCATTGACCGGTGGTACCAGCTACGAGTGTCATATTCAGCGTTACATCATTGCCCACAGCGATCGCCGTATTTTTTTCAGCAGCATTGAAGGTGATATCACTGCTGATATAAGTACCGGTGATCTGGTAGTAAGTGGTATCATCGATGGTAATGCTGGCATCAATATCATAAGTACCTGCAGGAATACCTGTGAAGCGTGCAATACCTGAGTCATTGGAAGTTGTGCTCAGCATACTGTTGGTACCGGTGTTTGTAATTTTTACACTCACCCCTTTTATTGGCAGTTCATATCCACTTGAATCGAGGTCATATGCAAGGTTTACGACGAGGTTCACAGGAGTTATGCCAGTAGAAACTGCTTCTTCCTTCTTACAGGAATAAATTGTAGCTATAGTGATCAGCAGGAGTAAGTAAGAGATCTTTTTCATTATCTTTAAATTTTTACAGATAGTTCTGCTCCGAATGTAGGAGCGGTGTTGGGAAATACGTATGAGTTCGAACTGGTTTGATACCAGGGTTGATAATTGAATACATTGTAAACGTTGAAGGCAAACTTGAACCGCTGGCGGATTTCCTTACCCACGCTCATGTGGAAGTTCATGATAGGGTTGGGAGCGCTGTTGGTGTTTGTTTCAGAAGTGGGCATATACAGGTAGCCATACCTTGGATCGTTTTTATCGAATTTTGTGATCGCCACATAGTCGTATCCGATAGTGCGGTAGGCAATGGGGATGCCATTGCTTTCTGCAGTTTTGGTTTTGCTGATAATGGTACATTCAGCTGTGAACTGCACGATCAGACTGATCTTCGGTATATGGGTGACAGATGTAACACGCCCATTGCTGAAAGTCGTAGTACTGTTGGTAGCAGGATACAACCCCATTAGTGCGTAGTCAGATTGAGTGGTAGTTACATCTGAAGGCCTTGTTTTCCAAGTACTGGTCGTAGTTCTATAGTTCGTACTGTTAATACCGCCGCTGATGGTAAAGGAAGTAGCGATGGCCTTTACCTTTGGTGTACTTACGATCAGTTCTATCCCCCGGCTGGTAGATGCCAGAATGTTCTGGAAACTGTATCTGTTCAGCTGGTATTTTTTCATGCTATCTATTGTCACAATTGGTTTGGCGCCTTCCACATAGGTAGCAGTGTAAGCTGGAAGGCTGATCACTTCATAGTTACCGGTGGCAGTGATGCCATTTTTGTTCCATTTGGAATACAGATTGGCGGTGACGTTGAAACCATCTTTTCTGTATTGACCAGATAGCTCCAGTGTTTGGCTCTGTGATGGCTTCAGGTTTTTATTCGTCTGATCATAACGATCCACATAGATCAGGGAATAGCTTTCTGCTTCTTTACCATTATAAGCATTCAATAAAGGGATTTCCTGGAAAGACGGTCCGGGATAGCGTTGTGCCAGTGCCGGCGATTTAAAGGCAATACCATATGCGAGACCAACACGCAGGTTTTTGTTTACTTCATAGTTTGTATTGATACGGGGTGACCCTGTCACTTTCCCATTCTGTATATCCACTCTGCCACCTGCTCTTACGTGCAGATTGCGATCAGACACCCGCATTTTAAATACATCTTCTGCATAAAAGCCGAAGTCCTGCTGGGGTACGATGCGGCTATAATCGTAATAACGCTCACCCATTCCTGGTGTCTGACTGCCACTGGTACTTACATATGCCAGTAGCTGCGGTTTTTCGCCATCTGCCAGTTGCCCCAGGCCTTTGTTCCGGCCATAGTTATAGTTACCCCCGATAGTGAGGAAATGACTGATTGTACCGGTTCTGAATTCATTGCTCATATCCAGGCCGGCAGTCGCTGTAACGGGGCGGCCATCGATGATGTTGGTGCCCCTATAGATGCCGGGTGCATACGATCCTTCATGAATACCGGTAGTGGTAGCTGTCGTATATAGAATATAAGCCTTGTTCACATCGTATTCCTTGTAGGAATACTGGTGCCCTTCACTATATCGGAGATTCAGGGTGATGTTTTTTACAAAGCTGCCATTTACACGGTAGTTGGCTTTGTTGGAGATGGAGAAGTTCCAGCTGTCAAAACGTACTTTGGCAGATGATTCATCGTCCGGATCTTTTTTAATCCCATCCAGGTTGCGTCCGTAATCTACGATGGTCGTACTTTTCAGGCGTTTATTTTTGCCATAAAAATTTGTCCATATTACATTGCTGGTCATTCGCTCGTATGCCTTCAGTTTGTCACGATTATCAAAGGTGGAATTGACATAACTAAAGCTGGCATTCATAATACCTGCTTTAGGTGAAAGGCGGAAGCCTTTTGAAAAGCTGGCGCTGGTAGCCTGGTCACGTATTTGTGTACGGAAGTATCCTTTGGAGATCCCCGCCTGTCTTTCAATCACCACTGCACCATCGGTGAGGTCGCCATATCTGGCAGATGCTACCCCGGAGATGACTTCAATACTTTCTATATTATCTGGTGGAATCTGGCGCAGATCCGTACCGCCATAGGTATAATCACCGGTATAAGTCGTAGTGCCAGAACCACTCAAACCCCAGCTGTTGCCAGATGTGATAAAGGATGAAATGCCTACTCCATACGACCCGGGATTACGGGTCTGCATGTTCATGTTATTCGTAATGTTGTTACCATCCATGATGATGGCAACACCAAATGCATTGTTCAGTTCATAGGCACCCTTTCCGTAAGTGGTGGTTTCAAAGTTGGCCCGCAGTTGTATGTTCTGCACATTCTGCAGGGAAGGTGCCTGCATGGTTCTGTTTGGGATTTGGTTCAGCAGATCGTTCAGGCTTAATGCAGGAGTTTGTTCAATCATCTCTCTCGTGATCATTAACGAAGAGTTGGAGCTTCCTTCAAAGGTGCGGTTCGCTGTTACCTCAATATTTTTTAACCGGAGACTCACTTCTTTCATGAAAACAATGGGAAGTATAGTGTCTGTAGCCAGCTGTTCTATCTTGCGCATTTGTTGCTGGTAGCCTACATAAGAAATTTCAAGGGTAAAGGTGCTTATACCGGAGAGGAGCATGGTAAAGTTACCATAGTTGTCAGTCGTAAAGTATTGGTTCAGTTCTTTGATACGTACACTGGCGGCAGGTAGTGCGATGCCATCTTCGGTGAGTACGCGACCGGATACTACATTCCTGCTGGTAGCCGCCACTGGTGCAGGTGGCGGCGGTATGATCCTCTTTTGTGCAGGTGTGGCTGATTTGTATATCACGAGGCGATTGCCCTGCAGGCGAAAGGCCAGACCCGTACCTTTGAGCAGTGTGCTCGCAATGCTTTCGATTGACTGTTTGTCAAACGATCGTACAGGCACTGCGATGTCGTCTGCATCTGTGGGATTGAATGCGATATTCACGCCCGATTGTGCTGAGAGTGCCAGCAGCGCATGATCCAGCTTCCAGCCGTTCTCTGTGCGGAAGGTGATTGTTTGCGCATGGCAGACCGCTGTAATGAGCAGCAGGCAGGCTATTTTAATTACATCCTTTACCATCTAAAATAATTTCGTCCTGTTGGATATTGTATGTGATTCCGTATATCAGATTGAGGTTGTCCAGAATGTCGTGAAGGTTATCACCCGTCGTAAAACTCACGGTGACACGGCATTTCAGGATACCATTGTTTTTAGTATTGAAACGTACGTGATATTGTTCCTGCAGTGACGCTAACAGCTGACTAAGCGTTACATTGTTCAGGGTAAATTTCTGCTCCATCCAGCTGGTGTTTTCAGCGGGAATCAGCGTAGCCCGTTTCGTAGTTTTGTTTACAGACATGCCTTCTCCCTGTTGTAAAAGCTGATCTTTTACTTTTACAACACCACTTGTTACACTTACCTTTTCATCGCGCTGTGCTTTGTAACTACGCACCTGGAAACTGGTGCCGATATCGGCTACTTCCAATCCTGTAGCAGTGGTAACGGTGAATGGATTGTTTACGTCGTGCTGAACTTCGCAGAAAATTTCACCTTCTTTGAGAATGACTTTTCTACCTGCATACTGAATAGTAGTTTTTGCATTCATCCAGATAACAGTACTGTCAGGCAGGGTCAGTTTTTTAACACTGTCCGCAGTGCTGAGAGTGATCATGGAGTCTGGCTGTAGTAGCATATAACTAATAACTGCTACGAACAAAACAGCTGCTGCAATGCTAGCACGCCTGATGATGCGATAGATACGTGCAGGTTTATCAATTTGTCTGCGCAGCGCGTCGGTAGCAAGATTTAACTCTTCGCTGGCGCCCCAGTTATAAATACCGAGTACAATTTCTTTGGCCTGGGCTACAATCTCAGGATGTACATTGCTGATCGTATTCCAATGATGGATAGTCGCTTCGTCTGCTTTGCCAAGGCTGTATTGAATGAAGCTGTCGTCTAGCAGTAATGTTTCTATGTTTAATGGCTGATTCATACTATATAGAGCAGGGAGAATTTTGTTTTTACCCTCATGTTTTTGAGGGAGAAAGAATTTTGTAGCGGGAAACGCCGTGCCATAAGGTGTTTCAGGGGCAATGATCAATTTGGGAAAACTTTAACAGATACATTTTTCCCGAATCCGTAAACGATCCTTTTTTGAATGGGGTAGCTTTACGGCTTTAATTGCCAACACATGGGAGCCAGGGGAACAGCAGAAATCCGGGCGTTATGGACGGCATTTGTAAATAATCGTAGCGAACAGGATTTTTACGCATTGTACCGTCAGTTTTTCCCTTATTTGTTATCGATAGGATTGAAAATTACGGCTGACAGGGATCTGGTCAAAGATGTATTGAACCAGCAATTCCTGCAGTTGTGGCAGCAGCGCGAAACGTTGCAGGATATTGAATATCCGCTCACTTATGTGACGACGAGTTTCAGGCGGAAATTATTGAAGGAAGAAGGCGCGAATTCGATTGTACAGGAACTGACAGACGAACATTTACAGCTATACACTGAACAATCTCCGGAACAGGCGTCCCTGCATCGGGAAGCTGATATTTTGCTACAACAGAGGATTACAAATGCTATTCAACGTCTTTCGGAGAGAAAACAATTATTGATCCGGTTGAAATATTTTGAAGGATTGTCTTATGCGGAGATAGCGCTGAAAACAGGGCTAGCGGAGCGGACGATTTATAATAAGGTGCATGAAGCGATCAAGGAATTGAGGAAGGAATTGAATTAACTTAGATTGACTTAATTATCCTAAACTAACCAAAACTAAAAAGCTTTTGCCTTTGGCAAAAGCTTTTTAGTTTTGGTTAACGAATCATTCATCACGGCCGAAGGCCGTAAAATCTATTTTAATGCGTCGAATAATATTTCGATTGGATGAAGGGCTTTCTTCCCCGTTCCATCCTTCACCTGATGCCTGCAACTTGTACCCGGCGCCGCTATCAGCGTATCATCCGCCGCACTCCTTACAGCTGGAAATAAAACGAGTTCACCTATCTGCATAGATAAATCATAATGTTCCTCCTCATACCCAAACGACCCCGCCATACCACAACAGCCAGAAGGAATTACCTCCACTGAATACTGTGCCGGCAGTGATAACATATTCTTACTAAACAATGCGGAAGACAACGCCTTTTGCTGACAATGCCCATGCAGTTTTATTTGTTTTTTCTCATCAGTAAACTGTGAAGCTTTAATATTCCCTTTCTCCGCTTCTTTATTCAAAAACTCATCAATCAGAAATACATTTTTCGCCAACGCTTTCGCTGAAGATCTCAATTCCTCCCGCACCAGATCAGGATACTCATCTCTAAAACTTAAAATAGCCGAAGGCTCCACACCCAACAATGGCACATTATCATTTATCACCTCACTAAAGATCCGTACATTCTGCTCTGCAAATACCCTTGCTTTACGCAGCAACCCTTTAGACAACCATGCACGTGCACTTTCCGGATGCTCAATCATCACCACATCATATCCCAGGCGATACAACAACTGCACTGCTTTGATACCAATATGTGTATCATTGAAGTTCGTAAACTCATCACAGAACAAATACACCTTCCTGGTGGCCACTGGCAATCCTGCCTTTATACCCGGCCACTCTTTCTTAAACCAGCGACGGAGGGTAATAGATTGTAACCCCGGCAATGAACGATCTTTCGCAAAACCAGAAGTTTTCTTAATAATATTCCCGGTTACCTTCGTACTGATCATCCAGTTGTAAATGCCCGGTACATACTGTGCCAACCCATTCAGGCGGTTATAATTACTGATCAGCTTTGCTCTAAACGGCACCCCATTCGCATCATAATAATGCTGCAGGAATTCCATTTTCAGTTTCGCCATATCTACATTTGAAGGACATTCAGACTTACAGCCTTTACAAGCCAGACAAAGGTCCAGTACTTCTTTGATCTCTTTATGATCGAAACGGTTTTCTTTATTGGAATGCGTCAGGAACTCACGCAGGATATTCGCCCTTGCACGGGTGGTATCCTTTTCATTGCGCGTAGCCATATAGCTTGGACACATGGTCCCACCACTCAGTTGCGTCTTACGGCAATCGCCGGAACCGTTACACTGCTCTGCGTGTTGCAGAATGGTCTGTTCCGGGAAGTGAAAGACAGTCTGAATAGGCGGTGTTTTTTGCCCTGGTGTATAACGCAACATGCTGTTCATACTCGGCGTATCTACAATCTTATTCGGATTGAAGATGTTCTCCGGATCCCACGTATACTTTACATCTCTGAGCAGCTCATAGTTTTTATCCCCGATCATCTGGCGGATGAACTCACCACGCAAGCGACCATCACCGTGCTCACCACTCAGTGAACCTTTGTATTTCTTTACAAGTGTCGCAATCTCTTCAGCAATTTTACGGAAGAGGGCGTTCCCTTCTTCTGTTTTCAGATTGATGATTGGACGAAGGTGGATCTCACCGCTACCCGCATGTGCATAGTGCACACAGTAGAGATTATTGGCTTTTAAGACCTCGTTAAAGTCGCGGATATAGTCAGGCAGGTCGTAGATGTCGATAGCAGTATCTTCGATCACTGGCACCGCTTTTTCATCACCCGGCAGGTTACTAAGCAAACCAAGACCTGCTTTGCGCAGCGTCCAGATCTTCTTGGAATCAGCACCAAACAGGAGGGGGAAGTGGTAGCCCAGCCCCGCGGCTTTCAGTTCCGCAGTGAGGCGGTCGGAGATCTCTGTGATTTCATCGCGGGTATCGCGCAGGAATTCCACCACGAGTATCGCGCCGGGATCGCCCTGTACAAAGAAGCGGTTCTTGCTTTGTTCAATATTGTCTTTTGTACACTCGAGTATGTAGTGGTCGATCAGTTCACTGGCGCTGGGTTTATATTGCATGGCAATAATATTCGCACGCAGTGATTCGTCTACGTTATTAAAGTGTACGCAGAGCAGACCTGTCTCTTTTGGAGGCAGGGGCGATACGTTGATTTTAATTTCAGTGAGGAACGCGAGGGTCCCTTCGGAACCGGCAATGAGTTTACAGAAGTTAAAGTCTTCTTTACCGGCAGTGAAGGGTGCAGTTTCCAGCAACATGTCTACAGCATAACCAGTATTTCTGCGCAGGATGCTTGGCTTTGGAAATTCGCGGCGTATTTCTTCCTGGTTGGAGTGGTTACCAAGCAGGGTACGCATTTGTTTATAAACAGCGGTTTCCAGGCTGCCATCGTTCTTTTCACAACGGGCATGAAACTCTTCGGCAGAGATGCTGTTGAACGTCACGTCCGATCCATCGCTGAGAATAGCCTTTACTTCCAGCAGGTGTTCGCGGGTACTGCCATACACAACGGAGTTGGAACCGCAGGAGTTATTGCCCACCATCCCGCCGATCATGGCGCGGTTAGCGGTCGATGTTTCCGGACCGAAGTAGAAGCCGTATGGTTTCAGGAATAGATTGAGTTCATCGCGGATCACGCCGGGCTGAACTCGTACCCAATGTTCTTCTGTATTGATTTCGAGGATTTTGGTGAAGGTGCGCGACACGTCTACTATGATACCGTTTCCGACTACCTGTCCTGCCAGCGAGGTACCTGCCGTTCGCGGAATCAGCGACGTCTTGTTTGCCCTCGCAAATCGGATCAGTGTTTTGATGTCTTCTTCATTGGCTGGAATAGCTACTGCCAATGGCATTTCTCTGTATGCTGAAGCATCTGTGGCGTACAGGGTACGCATGGTGTCATCAGTGTATAACGTTCCGGTAAATTGTCCGGCAAGCTCCCTAAGCTTTTCGCGCATATTAATCTTCCCTTTTCAGAAGGCAAAAGTAAGGTTTAGATTGCTGGAATGCAAATGAGGGATTTTGTTAGATTTTATCTAATTTTCATGAAATTTATTGCAAACTTTTTACAGGGTTGACCATCGCCGCCCTGATAGATTGATAACTCACAGTCAGGAGTGCAATCCCGCAGGCCAGGATCCCTGCGCCCACAAAGATCTCCCAGCTGATCTGGATCCTGTAATCAAAATGTGTGAGCCAGTTACGCATCAGTAAATAGGTAAATGGTGATGCAATTATACCCGCCAGTAATACCAGCCATATAAAGTCTTTGGATAGCATTAGCCAGAGTTGTGGCAGACTGGCGCCTAGTACCTTCCTGATACTGATTTCCTTGGTCCTGCGTTCTGCCATGAACATAGCAAGGCCAAAGAGTCCCAAACCCGAAATCAAAATGGCCAACAGGGCAAAGGCGGCAGCTATACGGCCTACATGATTTTCCATTTCGAATTTATGGGCGAAATCCTGGTCGGTAAAGCTATAAATGAAGGGGAGGTCTGTATTGTATTTTTCAAAAACAGGCTGAATGGTGTTGAGAGTGTTGGATAAGTCCACCCCCCTTTTCAGGCGCAGCAAAATATTGTTCGCATCATCTCTTTCAAAGAGAATCGCCAGCGGATAGGCAGTCTGATATGGATTGTACAATACAAGATCCTTTACAATACCAATGATGGTGAGTGTGCGGGAACCAGATTGTATCGTCTTTCCAATAGGATCTGTGTACCCGATGGTCTTCAGCGCAGTTTCATTTAAGACCACGGCATTGGAATCTGCCGGCCGGCTGGCTTCAAAAGAACGGCCCTGCAGCAGCTGCATACCCGTTACCTGCTCATAATCCCAATCGCCCATGATCACATCCATTCCAATTTCTGCTTTGGGGTCTTTGCCACTCCATGTGAAATCACTCCACTTGTTATAATTAACCGTCATAGGTTGTGAAGCTCTGGTGACAGCCTCCAGTTTCCCGGTACTTAACAGTTCCTGCTTCAGTGCCGGAAAATTCTTATTTAATGCATCACTGGTGGCCACTGATAAAAGATTATCAGGATTATATCCCAAAGATCGTGTTTGTGCATGCCTGATCTGCTGAAATACAATACCCGTACAAATGATAAGGGAAATACTAATGGCAAACTGGAACACGACTAAGACACGACGCAGCGTTACCGGGTTACGGCCTGTATGCACCGGGCCTTTCAATACCTTCACGGGAATAAAACCGGAAAGGTACCAGGCAGGATAACTACCGGCGAGTAACCCTGTGGCAATACAGATACCTAATGCCATCCACACATGCTGATATGTCAACTGTACATGAGATATACCTACCTGTCCAAGGAAGGGTTGTATGAGCATAATGAAGATGATGGCAAAGATAAATGCAATCAATGCCGTCATCACAGATTCTGTGAGGAACTGTCCGACCAGTTGTGTACGTCCGGAACCGATTGCTTTACGGATACCTACTTCTTTGGCGCGCTTTTCAGACCTTGCCGTACTCAGATTCATAAAATTGATACACGCAATCAGTAGCACAAATATGCCAATGATGGTAAAGAGATGTACATAGGTCATTCTGCCACCGCTTTCTTTCCAATCTCTGAATTCATTGTGCAGGTGCATGTGTGTTAAGGGCTGTATGTCCAGGAACTGGTTATTATGTTCCGGATCATGCAGGTGCACTAACCCACTTATTTTTTTGGAGAAATCCGCCATATTTACACCGGGATGGAGCTCTACTGCATTCCATGCAAAGTTGAATCCCCAATTGGACCGTGCATTTCTGACGAATTCATACTTCTTTTCCATCAATGAAAAAGGTACGAGAAAATCAAACTGGAATGTTGAATTCGAAGGCACATCAGCCATCACACCGGTCACCTGCAATTCTTCATTGTCTACTTTTACAAATTGCCCCAATGCAGATGCATTCCCAAAATAAGCATGCGCCTGTGACTTCGTCAGAATAATACTGTTCACATCATTCAAAGCTGTATTGATATTGCCTTCAATCAACGGGAAGGAAAACATATGGAGAAAAGCCGGATCAACAAAGAGGCAATTCTTTAAATACTTATTGGTACCATGCACCAGGCTCATTTGCGAAGACTGACTAATCCTCGTAGCACGCTTTATTTCGGGATAATCGTGCTGCATGATATCGTAGATAGGAACGGGCGTGCTGTACTGGGAACCTTTTACATCATTGAATAGGGTGTGTTTCACGAATACCCCTATCCGCTCCCCATTCGCATGAAACTGATCAAAACTCTTTTCATACTGTACCCACATTCCGATAAGGAGGGCGAATGCCATACCCAAAGAAAGCCCTGTAATATTAATAGCAGAAAGCGTCTTGTGCTGTTTAAGGTTGCGCCAGGCAACCCGGCAATAATTCCAGATCATGAAAAAATCAGTCCTACAATGATACCAGTTTGTAAATGATTGTAAATGAATAACTTTCTATTTTGCAGACTGTTCACTTTCAGCAACTTGTGTCCGGTTGCGAACACTTTGGCTGGCATGGTTTCTGAACGCTCTTAATAAAGAATTTTTAACCCAAAAAATTGTGAGTTATGGAAATTAGAGACAGATCAATCGGTAGTCACGGTTTAGAACAGGGGGGACCCAACCTCGGTAACGATTATAGCCGTGATATAACAAGAGAAGTGACTTCAGGTGATACTGAAAAGATAATACTGCCTAAAAAAAGCAAACATAAAAAAGAACAAAACAAAGGCGATAAAAATCCAAAGCAGCGATAAGATGATGGCTGCTTAAGCGGGTGAGGCTGTTAAAAAGCATAAGCTTTTTAACAGCCTTCTTATTTAAAATAACGATTGTTGTTTTGGTTGGAATACAGGTTTCGGCATACTGATCCCACACACTTCCTTCATTTTATCTATGAAATAAACAGTCGCATCAATATAACTCAGTTCATCCCCCATATGCATAAAGAAATACAATTCCATTAATCCATTCTTTATCCATTGATCGATTCTGTACACCCAGTCATCCATCCTTTTATAATCCGTCGGGTGTAAACTATTCCCCACGAAGCGGACCATAGACCCCGGGGTGGGCAATTGCATATGCACACAATCCCTTCTACCTGCTGTATCAGTGATCACCGCACCTATTTTTAGTGTTCTTAATGTATCAAAGAGCTCTTTGGTAGTGGCAGGGTTATTAAACCAATCCGGATGTCTGAGTTCTACATACCATTGCAGATCCGTCGGCAGACTTTGCAGATATTTATAAAGGTTATCCCTCCGGGTAGGGCTATAGTTCTCTCCCAATTGCAAAAAGATAGGCCCCAGGTTTTCTTCCAGTGCAAGGATACCTTCAAGGAAGGCGGTCGTCTGATCCTGCGCATTTACAAGATTACTATAGTGACTGATGGACTGCGGCACTTTAGGGCAGAATTTAAAATCCGTCCTGTTTACCCGTTCCTTCCATTTGCCGATTGTATAAGCATCATAGATCTTATAATGAGTAGCATTGAACTCAATACAATTGAAATGATGGGGGTATTGCTCAATATAATTGGCTTCTTTGGTACCCTTGGGGTAAAGGTGGCCAACCCATTCCTTCATTCCCCATCGCGGGCATCCAATATAAATTGCCACATTTGCCGCCGGCTTACCTGGTAATACCTGTTGGTTGTCAGCAGGATCAGGAAGGGTAAAGTCTATATTGCTTAATAATGAATCATTAACGCGACCAAATTGCATAAAACTAATTGGAAATTAATAGCCTTCGAAGATAAGATTTTTCACTATAATCGCTTTTTCAGCATTCCGTGGTTGCCACGCCACAGATCGTGGCGATGAAATTGCCTTATGGTAAAAAATCATTATGAATTGAAAGGCTTTCTACAAGCTCAATAGAAGCGGGTTTGATGGCAGCAGGCTGTACCAGTGGCGGCTATACAAATAATAGAAAGAAAGTTTGGATATTCCTTTGCAATATCCTTTTTCCAAGCTAATTTGATTGCATACAAGCCCTTTATTTATTAACTGACAAGCATGGAAATTTTACACGTTAGCGCGGAATGTTATCCGGTAGCGAAAGTTGGAGGATTAGCCGATGTAGTAGGAGCACTACCAAAGTATCAACACCAGTTAGGGTGTGTTGCCAAGGTAGTGATGCCCGCTTATAAATCCCGCTTTTTTGAACAAAACGAATTTGAGCTCGTGCACCAGGGAGGAACCTGGGTAGGGTTCAACTGGTACCATGTCAATGTATTCCGCGAAAAGAACAATGTATTGGGCTTTGACCTGTACCTGTTAGATATTCCGGGACTACTGGACAAGGAGGGCGTGTATGGTCACTGGAATGATCTGGAACGTTTTCTGGCATTCCAGATCGCAGTGCTGGACTGGCTGAATGAATGGCAGCATCATCCGGACGTCGTGCATTGTCACGATCATCATACTGGGTTTATTCCTTTTATGATGACACATGCTTACAAGTACGAAAGGCTGCGCAATATAGCCACAGTTCTCACCATTCACAATGCACAGTACCAGGGCCAGTTTGGCTGGGATCAGCTATACCGGTTACCGGGTTTTGACCTCTGGAAGGCAGGCCTGGTAGGATGGGAGGGCGCTGTGAACCCACTGGCGGCAGCCATCAAATGTGCATGGAG
>Ga0316604_10001220_pt1 | contig 23744 bp, 22 predicted proteins | sample OWC_soil_day20_C_FD_207650 | JGI IMG/M metagenome (GOLD analysis project Ga0316604, IMG submission 207650) | Wetland soil microbial communities from Old Woman Creek delta, Ohio, United States - OWC_soil_day20_CT | ecosystem: Environmental > Terrestrial > Soil > Wetlands | place: USA: Ohio...
AAGATCGGTTGTAATTTGTTTTGGCCGGCCATCAGGGAAGATATCTTTAAGAGCTTCGGTGGCTAAATCAATATCAATTGGCTGATTGTTGAGGGAAGCATAGGCAATTACGCGAATGAGTGCGCCTTCAAGTTCGCGGATGTTGTTTTCAATCCGGCTGGCAATATAAACAATCACTTCGTTAGGAACATTAAGGCTTTCCATCATGGCCTTTTTTCGTAGAACAGCAATACGTGTTTCTAAATCAGGCGGCTGGATGTCAGTTATTAGACCCCATTCAAAGCGGGAACGCAATCTGTCTTCTAATGTTTGAATTTCTCGTGGCGCTCTGTCACTGGAGATAATGATTTGTTTATTAGCATCATGTAATGTGTTAAAGGTATGAAAAAATTCTTCTTGGGTATGCTCTTTCTTAGAAAGAAATTGGATATCATCAACTAAGAGAACGTCAATATTGCGATATCGTTGGCGGAAGCTTTCTGGGTTGCCGCTAATAATAGAGTTAATAAGCTCGTTAGTGAATTTTTCACTTGAGATATAGACAACTTTACTATTGGGGTTATTTTCCTTAATACGGTGACCAATAGCGTGCATAAGATGGGTTTTTCCCAGACCTACGCCGCCATAAATGAAAAAGGGATTATACACTTGGGCTGGGGCTTCAGAAACCGCTAACGAAGCTGCATGGGCTAACCGGTTAGAATTTCCGATTACAAAGGTAGAGAAAATATATTTGGGGTTTAAATTAAATTCTTCTGAAATTGGTGGGAGATTTGTATTTTGACGATTAGGGTATCTTTCTTTTTTTATATTATTTTTGGTAGTATCTGTAGTTGTAGTTTCTGGTGAAGAAATTTCGGTAGAGAGGGCTGCCGCAGCCTCTGGAATATCGCCAATATCGTCAAGGTATTTTAAATAATCAGTATTAGTAAGAGCATTATTATCAGTAATAGGTTTTTCGGCGATGCCTGGAATAATTGGTTGGTTCTCTGTTTTTCCAGGTATTATATCAAGTTTTGAAGTAACTTCAAAACTTGGAACATCAATGGTTAAGAGTGCAGTTTCTTCTTCGACACTTTCCATATCCATATCCATATTGATAAAAATAACTTCAAAATCTTTATTGGCGGCAGCTTTTAAGGCAGCCTTAATGACAGGAACATAACGGCTTTCCAGCCACTCTTTCACGAATTGTTTTGGTGTTCCAATTTCAATGACATTATCATTAATTGATAGTGGCATTGTCGATTTGATCCATGTCTCAAAAAGAGGTTTTATGAATGCTTTTTGCATATGTATCAAAGCAGTTTGCCAAATACTTGCCATATAAGCGGTATCCGCGCTCATGATAGTGTTCAATCCTTCCTCGTACGATATTTTTCCACAAAATATGAGGGTAATTAACATAAGTTATCCACAAAGTTATTAACAGATGTTGATAACTTTTATTAAGATAGTGTTTTAGGCGAAAAAAAAATACAACAGTGATTAAAATAATTCGAGAAGTGTGTATTGATAAGTTATCAACCATTGTGGATAAATCTGTTAATAAGTATAAAATTGTGGGGATAAGTATAAAATTAAAGATATTACGTAATGTTATCAAGAGGTCTGTTGATAACTAAGTATGTTTATATTAACAAATCACGTGACAGTTATCAACAAGATATTTTGCTTATACCCAAAAAGATATTAAATTATCCACAGATATACTTAGGTGTTATAGGTAGATATTCTTGACATTAGCCCTTACGCTAGTCTATAATCTATACTAGTGAAATTTTGTGGATTTCAAAGCTTTTTCCCTTATATATAAGGAGGTGTAATAATGAAACGTACCTATCAACCGAATACGTTGTGGAAAAAAAGAACTCATGGTTTCCGCGAACGTATGTCATCAAATGGTGGTCGTCTTGTACTTAAGAGAAGACGCGCCAAAGGCAGAAAAAGTTTATCAGCATAGTAGGCCGCTTTCGTGGCCTATTTTTTCCAGATGGAAAGTATAAACTTCCCTGGATAGAACGACTATACCCCTAAAGGGCACAGGCGGCTTCTGTCGGCGTCCTAAAGGACTTGGAACAAGCCAAGTCTTTTCTTATCCATTGGCGAAAAAATTTATGAAACCGGATGATTTTAAATTATGGTCAAAAGGTTTACTTTACCCAAGATGGGTAGGCTTTGTCAAAATAGAAGTTTTCAGACTGTTTATCGATCAGGTAAGTCATATGCCAATAAATATTTGGTGCTATATGTCTTGCCTAATCGGTCTGTCAACCGTCGGATTGGTTTTGCTGCTGGTAAACGGCTGGGCCCAGCTGTTGTGCGTAATCGTCTGAAACGTTTATTAAGGGAAGCCTATAGACATCATCAAGAGATGATAATAACTGGTGTTGATCTAGTGATTGTTGCCCGCCAGCCACTGTTAAAGGCAGGCAAAGACCAAATTGTCAAAGCTTTTATCGAGCTTTGTGCAAAAGCAAAAATATTGGTGGAAAAATAATGAAGCGAATGATTACTTTGCTTATTATTAGTAGTATTAAGTTTTATCGCCTGTTTATTTCCCCATTTAAGCCGCCTAGCTGCCGGTTTGTGCCTACTTGTTCTGAGTATGCGCTTATGGCTATTGAAAAGTATGGGGTATGTCGTGGCGTGGTAATGGCTGTTAAGCGTATTTTACGCTGTCATCCGTTCCATCCTGGTGGATATGATCCTGTTTAAATAAACATCTGACCATTTGCAGGAGGGAATTTTTTTGGATTTTTTTAGCTTTGGTTTTTTAAGCAACATAATGCAAAGTGCATTGACTTTCTTTTATGATTTGACAACAACTATGGGGTTTGCGAATTATGGTATTGCCATAATTTTTCTTACCATCGCAATTAAGGCGGTGCTGTATCCATTAACTGTCAAGCAGGTAAAGTCAATGAAAGCCATGCAGGACATACAGCCTAAGATGAAGCAATTGCAGGAAAAATATAAAGGTAACCCGGAAAAGCTAAATAAGGAATTGGCATCACTATATAAAGAGGCAGGGGTTAATCCGTTGGCTGGTTGTTTGCCTTTAGTAGTGCAAATGCCATTTTTGATTGCTATTTTCTATGCTATTCGCGATTACCATTATATGCAACAGCCACCAAGCTTTTTGTGGATGACAGACTTGGCACAGCCTGATCCTACATATATATTGCCTATATTATCTGCTATGACCACATATATTCAACAAAAGCAGACAACTGCCGAAATGACCCAGCAAACTAAGATGATGATGATATTTATGCCGTTATTTATTGGTTATATTAGTTTGTCATTTCCTGGTGGGTTAGTGCTTTACTGGGTTGTAAGCAATTTATTTCAGATTTTTCAACAGTGGTTTATGTATCGAAATAAATCGTCAGTTGCTGGTGAGGAGGCACGCTAAGGATGAATGGTAAGCTTAATACTGTAGAAAAAACAGGAAAAACGATTGATGAAGCAATTGAACTGGCCCTTGCTGAACTTGAAGTAACCCGCGATCGAGTTGATTATGAGGTATTGGAAGTTCCTAGTAAAGGATTGTTCGGGTTTATCGGTACTAAGCTTGCCAGAGTAAGAGTAACTGTTCGTGCTATTGATCCGGTAGAGGAAGCTAGAAAGTTTTTAGTAAAAGTATTTGAGGCAATGAAGATTGCGGTTACTATGGAGAAGATGACGCATGACGATCATGTGGTTATTAATCTTCGCGGCGAAGACTTGGGTGTGCTTATTGGTAAACATGGCCAGACACTGGATGCGTTACAATATCTGACCAATCTGGCAGCCAATCGTGAGGCGACTGAGCGTAGTCGGATTATTCTGGATGTGGAGGATTATCGTAAACGGCGGGCTGAAACCTTATCTAGATTGGCTATGCGTTTGGCAGATAAGGTTAAACGGCGTGGCGAAAAGGTTGTACTTGAGCCTATGAGTCCGCAGGAGCGTAAGATTATCCATATGGCATTGCAGAATGATTATCGAATTGTTACATACAGTGAAGGCGATGAGCCTTACCGCAAAGTAGTTATTGCTTTAAAAAATAGTAGCAAATAGTAAAGCCGGGGATATCCCCGGCTTTACTATTTCGTATCCAATAAAATTTTTATCGTTATTTATGCGGTTATGGTACGGTGATATGGTTTGCCGCAATGTTGGCAGTGTGGTTCAGTAGGTGCATGCGCAATTGTATCTTCTGATATGTAGCCACAGGTTATGCACTGCGTTTTGATTTTAATTAAATACCTTTCGGCCAATTTTGCTTGTTCTATTGATGTTTTAACAGAAGTTACAAATTCTCGTGGTATGGTAAAGACGTCATTTTGCTGACCAGCAGCATCTTGATGGTGTATAATTAACTGAGTTTCCTGTTCATCCAGATTAAGGGAGTCATTAAGTTGTTCATAAGGGATTATTAACCAACGGCACTTGGTATCGCCAGCAGGCTTATCAATGAAATAGATTGCATGACTGGTTACTACCAAGGCACCATTTTCATCTAAAAAGCTCGCAGGAATAATACGGTGGATGGCCTCGCCCAGCCAAAGGTTTTCAGGGACATCAATGAGTAGTGCCTGTAGCTCGGGGTTTATATTCAGAAAATCCCGGTATTTTTTGGCGATAGGTAAAGTCGGAGGCACGCCATCTGCATGAATGGTGATAGCTGCATATTCTGCTATCAAAGCTTTAACGATCGGAATACTATTATCTACATTACCTTTATAGATAATAACGCAAGGCATAGTATCCAAAGCCATTTTTATAGCTAATCGCCCGCGCAACAAAATTTTTTCCAGGCGACGTTCTAAATTTTCCCGATGAGAGCACCCTTTTAAAATAATGCTATAATATTTATGCTCACTGTTCATACAGACACCTCGCTTTCATCAATATTGTACAATGATTGGCGATTATTGACAATAATAAGAAAACGAAAAATTGAATTGCGTACTATTTTTGGGGAGGTATATATAATTTTAAGTGACATAAATAAATAATTATAGAATTTAATAAAGTAAAGTAACAGGGAAAAAAATACTACCCTCGGCGGGTAGCATTTCTTTTAAAGAATGAATTTATCAATTAGATCAATTAACTCAGCAATCTCTGGCTTAGAAACTTGTCCGTTTGCGCCAATAGACTGTCCTTTCAAACGCATTTCTTCATTGATTAGTGAGGAGAAGAGTATAACAGGCAAATGTTTAAATTTTTCATTTTCTTTGATGCGTTTAGTGAGATGGTGACCGTCCATTTGTGGCATTTCAATATCGGTGATTACTAGTTGCAGTTTATTTTCAATAGGTTCGCCATTAGCAGCCAGTTTCTCGATTTTTTCCCAGGCATCTTGGCCGTTTTCAGTTAAAATTATATTGGCATAACCGGCATTGTGCAGTGTACTAAGTAATAGATCTCGCAGTAGTCTGGAATCTTCTGCTACTAAAATAGTTTTATTTTTGCGAATATCCATAACATTAGGGGCTGCGGAAGTAATCTGATTAAATTTCTCGTTCATTTCTGGGTTAATGTCAGCTACTATTTTTTCAAAGTCTAATAAAATGACCATTTTTTCCGCCATTTTTATTATTCCGACAACCATTTCAGAGTTGGCAATATTGGGAGGTTGCTCCATGGCTGTCCAGGAGATACGGTGAATACGTGATACTTCGTCAACAAGAAAGGCAACAAAGTAGTTATTTAGCTCGCTTACAATTACCTTGGGTGAAGTAGTGGATGACTCAGCACCCAGGCAGCGGGGCAGGTTGACTAAGGGCATAACCCGCCCGCGTAGAGTAAAAATACCATCAACCCATGGATGTACATTGGGCATTCTGGTGATTGTTAAGGGATTAATAACTTCTCTTACTTTTGCTACATTAATGCCATAACTAACTGGACCAATAGAAAATTCAACTATTTCAAACTCATTAGTTCCGGATTCCAGCAAAATCCCCTTCTCAGACATTGCCATCCCTTCTTTCTTTTTCAATAATATAATAGCAGGATAACATCAATGATTATTATTTCTAGGCTATAGTTAGTTTACCTGCTAAATGTTCATGATTAATAATAAATTTCTGAGTATTTTTACTTAATTCGGCAAATAATAACTATTCTGCATTAAAATATTGGCAGGCAGAGACAATTGTGTGTTGAAAAGCGGTAATGATTGCTTAGGAAGATAAGCAGGAACATGGAAGAGGGCAGGGAATATTTATATATTTACATAGTAATAAGTGTTGACTATGAGTTACAATTCTAAGTGTAGTTTATTTGAGTAGAACCTTGTAAGGAGTGGAATATTGTTGATTGGGTTGACTAGTGATGATACTATTAGCGCAATTGCTACCTCAATAGGTGAAGGTGGTATCGGTATTGTAAGGGTAAGTGGTAGTAAAGCGCTATTTATTGCGGATAAGCTGTTTGTTAGTAAAGTAGGTAAACAGGTGGCTGACGTTCTGTCTCATAAAGTATTGTATGGTGATATTATTGATCCGGATAGTGATGAAAAGGTGGATGAAGTATTGCTCCTTATCATGCGCGCTCCCCGCTCTTATACTTGTGAAGATATTGTGGAAGTTCATTGTCATGGTGGACCAGTACCATTGCAACGAGTGTTGGCACTTACTATGAAAGCGGGAGCAAGGTTGGCTGAACCGGGTGAATTTACCAAACGGGCTTTTTTGAATGGGCGGTTGGACTTAGCGCAGGCCGAGGCAGTAATTGATATAATTAGGGCTAAGACTGATACCTCACTTAAAGCGGCGATTGGCAATTTATCAGGCCAGTTATCAGAGCAGGTAAAAGACTTGCGTCATACTATTTTGCGAATGATTGCTCAACTAGAGGCTGCAATTGATTTTCCAGAAGAGGATATTGAGGAGGCAGCGGCGACTGATGTTGCAATATTAATACAAGCGGCTGATCTACAGCTTAGTACTTTGTTGGCGACTGCGCATACAGGCAGGATTTTACGCGAGGGATTGGCAACAGTAATTATTGGTAAGCCCAATGTTGGTAAATCCAGTTTGCTTAACGCTTTACTCAGGGAGAAGCGTGCCATTGTTACTGATGTTCCTGGTACAACCAGAGATATCATTGAGGAATATGTTAATATTCGCGGCATACCGCTTAAGATTATTGATACGGCAGGAATTCGTGAAACTGTTGATGTGGTGGAAAAAATTGGCGTTGAGCGGGCGCGCGAGCTTGTAGGTCAGGCTGATCTTATATTAGTATTGCTAGATTCGTCTGCCCCATTATCATCTGAAGATAAAGCGGTGTTGGCTTTGTTATCAGGTAAACAGGCAATTGTTTTAATCAATAAGAGTGATTTACCTACCCAGCTAAAGTCTGAGGAAGTAGAAAAGTATACGGATGGCCGGTTGGTATTACGGATTTCGGTAGAACAGGGTCAAGGCTTGGCTGAGCTGGAACAGATGATTGCTGATATGGTGTATAGTGGTCAGGTTAGTCAGGGTGAAGCCGCGTTTGTTAGCAATGTTCGCCAAGCTGATGCCCTAGGACAGGCCCAGGGGCGGCTTGCTGAGGCTTTGGCAACGATTGCGGCAGGAATGCCAACAGATTGTATTGTTGTCGATCTCCGGGCAGCATGGGAAAAGCTTGGCGAAATAACTGGTGATACGGTAGGTGAGGATATCATCGATCAGATATTTACTCAATTTTGTATTGGTAAGTAGAAAATTTGTAAGAGCGGTAGTACAATGAGGTGAAAATTTTGTTTCTTGTAGATAAGTATGATGTTGTGGTAATTGGTGCTGGGCATGCTGGCTGTGAGGCAGCATTGGCCGCAGCACGACTAGGGTGTCGGACGTTAATTACTACTCTTAATATGGATAATATTGCAATGATGCCCTGTAATCCGGCAGTTGGTGGACCGGCCAAGGGCCATCTGGTGAGAGAGATTGATGCGCTTGGCGGTCAAATGGGTGTCAATACCGATAAGACATGTATTCAAATACGAATGCTTAATACTGGTAAGGGTCCGGCAGTACATGCGCTTAGGGCTCAGGCTGATAAGCGCCTATATCAGTCGGCCATGAAGCATACCATGGAGATTCAGCCTAATTTAGCTGTTAAGCAGGCATTAATTGATAATATCCTGGTGGAAAATGGGCGTGTCACTGGAGTAGTAACTGAATTGGGCGAGATATATAGAGCTAGCTGTGTTATTATTGCGACAGGTACGTATTTACGGGGTAAAATTATTCTGGGAGAAATTAATTACCCTGGTGGTCCGGCAGGGCAGCGGGCCGCAGAGAAGCTGTCGGAGGCGCTTAAGGGAATTGGAATTTCACTGATGCGGTTCAAAACTGGCACGCCCGCACGGGTGGATGCCCGGACTGTGGACACCAGTAAAATGACCGTTCAGCCTGGTGATGATGTGGTGCATAATTTTTCTTTTTTGAGTGATACCGATACTCGTGAACAAATTCCCTGTTGGTTGACCTATACTAATGAGCAGACTCATACTATTATACGGGAGAATATGCATCGGGCACCTTTATATATGGGGATTATTGAAGGGACAGGGCCGCGTTACTGTCCATCAATTGAGGATAAGGTAGTACGCTTTGCTGATAAATTGGCGCATCAGGTATTTGTAGAACCAGAGGGAAGCAACACTACGGAAATGTATATTCAAGGGATGTCCACAAGTCTGCCAGTAGATGTCCAGTTAGCCTTCTTACGAACCATTCCGGGTCTGGAAAAGGTCGAGATTATGCGTCCTGGTTATGCGATTGAATATGATTGTGTTGATCCTACTGAGTTGAAACCAACATTGGAAACCAAAAAGGTGCATGGATTATTTTCTGCCGGTCAGTCTAATGGCACTTCCGGTTATGAAGAGGCAGCGGCACAGGGCTTAATTGCGGGGATTAATGCGGCGCTAAAGGTACAAGAGCGCCCACCCTTTATATTATCTCGTGCTGATGCGTATATAGGTGTATTGATTGATGATCTGGTGACAAAGGGAACCAGTGAACCTTACCGGATTATGACTTCGAGAGCAGAATACCGTCTTATTTTGCGGCAAGATAATGCCGATCTGCGCCTGACGGAGAAAGGGCGGGATATCGGCCTTGTTACTGATGAGCGGTATAAGCGCTTTGTTGTCAAACGGGCGGCTATTGAGCAGACTTTAGAATTGTTGAAAAGTATACAAATTACTCCGTTGCCTGAAATACAGGAAAAGATGAAGGCTCTTGATACGGCTGAACTCCGGACTGGCATTACTTTATATGATTTACTTAAACGTACAGAGGTTGGTTATGAGGCTATGCGTCTGCAGTTTTCGTTGCCTGAGATACCAGCAGTAGTACGTGAGCAAGTGGAAATATCTGTTAAGTACGAAGGCTATGTCCAAAAACAGATTGAGCAAGTAGAGCGGTCGGCTAAACTTGAGGCTAAACGTTTGCCTGAAGATATAGATTATAGCCAAATTAGTGGCTTATCACTGGAAGCTCGGCAGAAGCTAAATAAAATTCAGCCCCTGTCAGTAGGCCAAGCTACTCGCATTTCTGGGGTATCACCTGCAGATATCTCTATCTTGATGGTGCATTTGGAGCAGCGGCGGGGTAGACAATAATATAGGGGGATAGCTATGAATCAGTTTCAGGATATACTTGCTAAAGCAGCCGTTGAATATGGGCTAAGTCTTATGCCAGAGCAACTGGCGGCCTTGGATACTTACTACCAGCGGCTGTTAGTGTGGAATGAAAAGATCAATTTAACTGCGATTACTGAGCCGTATGAGGTGGCTGTTAAACATATGATTGATTCGCTATCTTGTTATCAGGAGGAGCTGTTTACTCCTGGTGTTAGCTTAATTGATGTTGGTACAGGTGCGGGATTTCCGGGGATTCCGCTTAAAATCTTTCAACAAGATATTAAGCTGACCTTAATGGACTCATTAAATAAGCGATTATTTTTTTTGCGTGAGGTTATTGATGATTTAGCGCTTGATGGGGTTTATACTGTTCATGCCCGGGCCGAAGAAGCCGGAAAAAATAAACAATACCGGGAGCAATATCAACTTGCGGTGTCGCGGGCCGTAGCCAGGCTTAATGTATTATGCGAGTTGTGTCTGCCTTTTGTTAAAGTTGGAGGCTGGTTTATAGCTTTGAAGGGAGCCCAATACGAAGATGAGGTGCGGGAAGCCGCCAAAGCTGTTAATCTACTTGGCGGGAAAATCGAAAATATTACGCCAGTCATCTTGCCTGGTCTTACTGATAAGCGAGCAGTAATTTATATAAAAAAAATTGCGGTTACGCCGCAAACTTATCCGCGTAAGGCAGGTACTCCGGAAAAAAAGCCATTATGATTTAGAGGAAAATACCATTATCTGCAGAATATAAGAACTAGCATAGATAACCCAATTGTTTTGTAGGTGGTGGAATCATGAGAAATTTGGCTAAGCTGTTTGGAATTGGAGAAGCTTCGCCAACTATTCCCGCGGATATTACGGAGAGTAATTCTGTTGTTGTGAATGAACAAATTGATGCAGCTAATACTGCTGCTAATACAACAGAAGCAGTCAATGTTGTTGATTTACAATCAGTACATAGAGTTTCACCTGAAAATATTATACCGAACCCATTTCAGCCGCGTAAAACCTTTAATGATGATTCGTTGCAAGAGTTGGCTGGGTCTATTCGTGAGTTTGGGGTAATTCAGCCACTGTTAGTACGTCGGCAAGGTGAGGTTTATGAGCTAATTGCTGGTGAACGTCGCCTGAGGGCTTCTCGTTTAGCAGGTCTCACTGAAGTTCCCGTTATTGTGCGTGAGCTAGAAGACAAAGAAATGGCTGAGCTGGCCATGATTGAGAATCTACAGCGGGAGGATCTGCACTTTTTAGAGGAGGCCGAAGGATATCAGCATTTGCTTGCCAGCTTTAGCTTTACTCAGGAAGAGTTAGCCCGACGGGTGGGGAAAAACCAATCGACCATTGCGAATAAACTGCGGCTATTAAAGTTAGCGCCGGAAGTACGCAAGGTTCTTGTTGGTCAAAGCTTGACAGAGCGTCATGCCCGCGCCCTTTTGAAAATAGACGATCCCCGAATCCAGATGGAAGTACTTACTGGTGTGAAGGAAAATGGTTTGAATGTCCGGGAAACGGAAGACTTGATCGAGAATTTTTCTAACAATATTTCCCAGGAAAAGCAGCCTGCTCCTAAACAGACACTAGTTAAGATAATTAAAGATGTTCGCATTTTCATTAATACGATTAATAGTGTAATATCCCAAATGAAGAAAAGTGGTATGGATATTAAAGTAAAGCAGGATATTGAGGGCGACTATGTCAATATCAGTATCCAGGTAAAGAATAGTCGCAAGTAATAGGTTACTATTGCGGTAAAGGGGCTGTGAAAAACTTAGTGATAAGTTTTACAGCCCCTTTGATAGTTATAGTAGTTTATTAGCTACTGCTTGTTTTATCTTGGATACAAGTCAAGACTCCCGCCTCTATAGGCGGCGTTAATTCAGGTGGAGTAGACTCTCCACCTGAATCCCCAATGTTTCAGCTATGCTGAAACGAGTTCACTTGCCAGTGGTGAGCAACTGTTTGGCAATATTGACGGCAGTTACGCCATTGTCAGCATAGGCGTCTGCGCCTGCTTGCCGGGAATAGCTATCAGTGACTACAGCCCCGCCAACGATAGTTTTACCGGTAAAACCATTCGCATGAAGAGCGGCAATTGTATTATCAATTTGCGGCAATGTGGTAGTCATTAGTGCACACAAGCCGATAAGCTGCGGTTGGTGTTTTTGGGCGGCTGCTACAATGGTTTCAGGGGCAACATCTTTACCTAGATCAATAACGGTAAAGCCATTGTTCTCCATCAGTGCTGCCACAATATTTTTTCCTAAATCATGAATGTCCCCTTTTACTGTAGCGAGTAGTACTGTGCCAAGGCTTTGGGTTTGATGGGTGGGTAGTACTTCTTTAATAGTGTTAAAGGCCGTACGCATGGTTTCAGCAGATAGTAGTACCTGGGGAAGGAAACAATGTCCCTGACCAAAGGCCTGACCCACTTCATTCATGGCAGCTGTTAAAGCCTGGTCAGTAATAGCCAGTGGCGTATGGTTTTCGGTTAGTGCCTGGCGTACTAATGGTGCAACTCCGGTTGTTTCGCCGTTAATGACACTCTGACGTATTTGAAATAGTATATCATCAGCAGTAATCATAGTTGTTGTCATGGCTGGCATATCAACATATTTTTTGCTGTATTCAATAACGGCTTGTGGATTGCGCCCACTTAAAGCAACTGCGGCTGACCAAACATCCTGCATTAACGGATCAAATGGATTTAGGATTGGTGCATCGAGGCCGGCATCCACAGCCATAGCGCAAAAGGCTGCGTTCATTAAATCGCGTCGTGGTAGACCAAAAGAGACATTGCTCAGACCCATGACAGCAGGGCTTCCAAGTTGTTCACGATATAATTTGAGGGTTAGTAGGGTTTCCTCAGCAGCCTTAGCATCAGTTGCAACTGTCATAACCAGCGCATCCAGTAATAGGTCATGACGGTTTAAACCATATTCTTGAGCAAGGGCTACCAGTTTTTTAGCTACTGCAACTCGCTCTATTGCCGTTAGTGGCACCCCGCTGTCAGCTATCGGTAGACATAATATCGCGGCACCGTATTTTTTGGCAAGCGGGAGGAAGGATTCCAAGCGTTCGGCTTCGGCTGTTACTGAGTTAATAAGTGCCCGCCCGGGATAGGCCTTTAGACCAGCCTCAAGCGTTATTGGGTCGGTGGTATCAATGGCTAGCGGCACATCAACGAGAGAGGACAAGTCCTCAATAGCTTGTTTCATGGCACTGGCCTGATCAATACCTGGTACTCCCATATTTACATCTAAAATACCGGCACCAGCTTTTATCTGAGCTAGGGCCTCTTTTTTTACGGTAATGAAATTGCCGGCTTTTATGTCGGCTGCTAATGCTTTACGGCCGGTGGGATTGATACGTTCACCAATAATTACCGGAGCAAATTGCGCGCCGATACTTACTGCCCGGGTGCGGCTCGTTAGGGCGGTAAAGGCCGAATTTCGTTGTATCTTTATCTGGGGGAGTGTATCAATTACTTGGCGAATGGCTTTAATATGGGCTGGTGTGGTGCCGCAACAGCCACCAATATAGGTAGCACCGGCGGCTGCGAGTCTGGGAATCCAGACAGCCATTTCCGTTGCTGTCATAGGAAAAATGGTTTCTCCATTGACCAATTGTGGCATACCGGCATTTGGCTGCACACTAAGGGGGATGGAACAGTTTTGTGCTAGTGTCTCAATTATTGGCAAGAGTTGTGCCGGCCCTAATGAGCAATTGGCGCCAATCACGTTAGCTCCTAAGGCTTCTAAGGTGATGGCTGCTGTGCGAGGGTCTGTGCCGGTGACAGTCCGGCCATTAGCATCAAAGGATAGCTGGCAGATAATTGGCTTACATGTGGCCGCCTTGGCCGCAAGGAGGGCGGCCCGCATTTCTTGGATATCAATAATTGTTTCAATAATTATGTAGTCAATACCGGCCTTGTCAAGAGCTGAGGTTTGTTCATAAAAAACTTCATAAGCGGCATCAAAGGTAAGTTCCCCCAGCGGTGCAATAAGTTTACCTGTTGGACCAATTGAACCGGCTACTTTGGCATGAGTACCTGCTGCATCGCGGGCAGCGGTTACGGCTGCTATATTTAAGGCAGCGACTTTGGCTTCTAAGCCATAATGTGATAGCTTAATACGGTTAGCACCAAAGGTGTTTGTTTCAATTATATTGGTGCCTGCTGCCACATATTGGCGGTGAATTGCTGTTATTTTGGCAGGCTCCTCGATATTCCATAACTCAGGACATTGGCCTGGTTTCAGGCCAGCCTGGTGTAGCATTGTGCCCATAGCACCGTCAAATAGATAAATCATCTACTCATTTGTCTCCTTTCGTGCTTGACAACCAGTCTGATTGCATTTATCACAAGGCAGCTCTTGCTGATGTGATAGGTTCAATGTATGGTGGTAAGGGTATAAACCAATAATAGCGGTTACCGACTTGCGCGGCACGAGCATTTTAGTATCGGTGACACTAAGACCTATATTGGCTCCTGTTGCCAATTCCAATATCTCAGGCTGAAGTTCGAGTGGCCAGTCACCATAGCCGGGGCTAAGGCGTCTGCCGACTGATAAGCCCGCTTGGGCAGCTTGCTGCCCAATTACGCTACAGACTGCGGCGCAAGTCATTTCTACTGCTGTTGTTCCAGCGGCATCCAACAGCAGTCCTACGTTATACTGATTTTTCAAAAACAAAGCAGACACTTCTTCTTCCAATGGTAGACCAATAGTTACCGCCATTACGGCTACTTCGACCGCTCCGGTTAGATGCTTAATGATGCTGTCGGCGGTTAGCACAACAGGTTCATTTGCCAGAATGGTATGTGCATCCTGGTCATAGGCGTATAGTTGCCAAACTCCTTTTGGAATAGACAATAATTGAGCCTGTGTACATGCTTCACCAAGCATAAGTGTAGAGAAGTCTACATTACGGCCTAGACTGGCATAACGTCTGGTCTCGTCAAGGTCAACTGTGGTTAGGCGAGGATAATAAAAAGGCATTAATAGGAAACCTCCTTAATTAAGTGAGGTATTATTAGCATTATAGTATATTTTGCTAATTAGTTAAAGCGATATATATTTTATATTTAATTAATAGTTATGTTAACATAGCTATTTTTCTGTATTTTTTGGCAGGAAATCACATAGATATGTGGAATGGAAAGATGGAAGTAATTTATTTTTGAGGTGAAAATAGTTTGGTTAAAGTGATTGCTATTGCCAATCAAAAGGGAGGAGTAGGGAAGACGACTACTGCAGTCAACCTTGCGGCTTGTTTGGCAGAGTTAGGAAAAAAGGTATTGCTGGTTGATATTGATCCACAGGGTAATTCTACTAGCGGCTTGGGTTGTAATAAAGGTACAATTCAACACTGTGTTTATGATGCATTAATTAATGATGTTCCGGTGGAATCAATTGTTGTACAAACTGAAATTCCAAATCTTAAGCTTTTGCCAGCTACAATTCAATTGGCTGGAGCTGAAATTGAATTGGTATCGATGATGTCGCGTGAGGGGAAACTTAAGCGAGCATTGGATAAAGCCAAATTCAGTTATGAGTTTGTTCTAATTGATTGTCCGCCGTCATTAGGGCTACTTACTATCAATTCATTAACAGCCGCGAATTCTGTGCTTGTGCCTATTCAGTGCGAGTTTTATGCGTTGGAGGGTTTGACACAATTGATGAGCACGATTAATTTGGTACAAAGAAATCTTAACCCAGTGCTTACTCTGGAGGGGGTAGTGCTAACTATGTTTGATGCTCGTACTAATTTGTCTATTCAGGTTGTGGATGAAGTTAAAAATCATTTTCGTCATAAAGTGTACCAAACTATTATTCCCAGAAACGTCCGGTTAAGTGAAGCACCTAGCCATGGGCAGCCTGTAATTAAATATGATCCTAAATCTAAGGGTACAGAAGTATATTTTGATTTAGCACGTGAGGTGATTGGTGATGAGTAAACGTGGCTTAGGAAGAGGACTAGATGCTTTGTTTGGTGCGCCAAATGCGGGGCAAGCTATTGAGAGTAGTGAACCTATTAATGAGCTTACTATTCAGGAGATTATGCCTAACCCACATCAGCCGCGCCGTGATTTTGATGAAGAGGCACTAGCTGAGTTAGCTCAATCGATCAAGCAACATGGTATTATACAACCGGTTGTTGTCCGTAAGACGCTTTCCGGTTACGAATTAGTGGCTGGGGAACGGCGCTGGCGGGCATCTAAATTGGTGGGATTAAAGCAAATTCCAGCTGTTGTGCGTGAATATACTGACGCAGAAATGATGGAGATAGCGCTTGTTGAAAACTTGCAACGGCAAAACCTTAATATTATTGAAGAAGCTATAGCCTTTCGGCGTTTAATCGAGGAGTTTGGCTTAACCCAGGAAGAGGTTTCTCAAAAAATTGGACGTAGCCGGTCCATGGTTGCTAATATTGTACGATTGCTTAATCTGCAACCTGAAGTACAGGCTTTTGTTTCACGTGGAACATTGACGATGGGGCAGGTGAGACCGTTATTAGTTTTAGAATCTCCTGAAATGCAAATTAGTGCAGCTAATCAAATCATTGAGGAAGATTTATCAGCGCGTGATGCGGAGGAATTAGTTCGTCGGTTAGCTTCCAATCGACAAACCAAGCCGGTTGAGGTAAAACCTGAAATTATCGAGGAAGACAACCAATTTTTTATGAATGAATTCGAAGATAGATTAAAGCTAATATTAGGTACACAAGTTAGAATTAAACCTGGCAAATTAAAAAGTAAGATTGAAATTGAATACTATTCAAATGAAGATTTAGAACGGATTATGGAAATGCTGTCTAGGGAACAACAGAGTGCTGCATCTAAGTTTCAGGGACAATTGGTGGTTTAAATTAACAAATGTTCCACGTGAAACATTTGACAGGGATTCTTTGATAACAGAGGTGAGGAAGGTGCGAGTAGAAAAGGATTTGCTAGGTGAGCGAGAAATACCGTTAGAAGTGTATTATGGTATCCATACCTTACGGGCATTGGAAAATTTTCCTCTCTCAGGCTATCGGGTGTCAGTAATTCTTATAAAGGCAATTGCACTAATTAAAAAGGCTGCTGCTGAGGTCAATGCGGAACTGGGGTATTTGCCAAAAGAATTAGCCCAAGCCATAATGGTTGCTGCAGATGAAATAATGGACGGGAAATGGCAGGATCAGTTTGTTGTTGATGCATTGCAAGGGGGAGCTGGTACCTCTACCAATATGAATGTTAACGAGGTGCTGGCAAATCGGGCGATTGAGTTGCTATCAGGACAACGTGGTGAGTATAGTCTGGTGCATCCACTAAATCATGTGAATATGCACCAGTCTACGAATGATGTTTATCCGACAGCGCTGCGGATTGCCGCTATTTGGCTGCTCAAACCATTAAGTGATGGCTGTGCGGTTTTACAAGAGTCTTTGCAAGCAAAGGAGGCGGAATTCGCTGGAATAATAAAAGTTGGCCGGACAGAAATGCAGGACGCAGTGCCAATTATGCTTGGCCAGGAATTTAGTGCGTATGCAGGAGCCATTGCCCGTGACCGCTGGCGGCTATATAAAGTTGAAGAACGCTTGCGGCAGGCGGCCTTAGGGGGCACCGCTATTGGCACAGGCTTGAATGCCGACAAGAAATACATATTTATGGTTAATGACCGGGTGCGACAATATGCTGGTATCGGCTTAGCCAGAGCGGAAAATATGATTGATGTCATTCAAAATGCCGATGTCTTTGTCGAAGTATCTGGGTTGCTGAAGGCATTAGCCGTAAATTTGGGAAAAATGTCCCATGATTTGCGGCTTCTGTCGTCTGGCCCTCGGGCCGGAATTGGTGAGATACGACTGCCTGAGCGCCAGGCGGGGTCTTCCATTATGCCTGGTAAGGTTAACCCGATTATTCCGGAAGCGGTTAACCAAGTGGCATTTCACGTTATGGCTTCCGATATGGCGATTGCTATGGCTGCGCAATCAGGACAACTGGAATTGAACGCATTTATGCCGTTAATTGCCCATCATTTATTGGAAAGTTTAGCTGTGTTAACAAATGCAGTAAAAATACTAAATGAATTTTGTATTCAAGGGATAATGGCAAACAGCGAGCGTTGTACAACTTTATTAAATCATAGCCAAGTAAGTGTTACCGCTTTAGTGCCACATATTGGCTATGATTTAGCATCCCAGGTGGCGCGAATCGCTATGGAACAAAATATTACTGTCCGGGAGGCGGCACTACAACTGTCTGTTTTGCCGGAGGAACAAATTGACGCTGCTTTGAACCCACGGGCAATGACCCGACCGGGAATTGCAGGAATGCCAAAATAGGGGGAGGGAATGGTATGGAAGATACGCCAAAGGGATCACGGCTGCATATTGCTATTTTTGGACGCCGAAATGCCGGTAAATCTAGTTTGATTAATGCGTTAACAAGTCAGGATATTGCGTTGGTCTCCAATGTTCCAGGCACAACTACTGATCCGGTATATAAGGCTATGGAGATATTGCCGATTGGGCCTGTTATGATTATTGATACAGCAGGTATTGATGATGTCGGTGATTTGGGCGCATTGAGGATAGAACGAACAATGCAGGTGCTAAACAAAACTGATTTAGCTGTAATTGTAATTGAACCTGAAGATGGTGTGACAAATTTTGAAGAAGAGCTCATTATAGACATAAGAAAGCGCAATGTACCTATTGCCGGAGTAATCAATAAGAGCGATCTTATGGCAGTAACGCCTGAAAAAGTAGCTGCCTGGAATGCTGCCTTGGATTTGAAACTGCTTACTATTAGCGCTAAAACAGGGCAAGGCATTGAAGAATTGAAACGCACAATGATTAAAATGGCCCCGGATGATTGGGAAGGACCGCAGCTAATTGGTGATTTAGTATCACCGGGAGATACCGTTGTTTTGGTAGTGCCAATTGATTTAGCAGCACCCAAGGGTCGGCTAATTTTACCGCAGGTTCAGACTATTCGCGACTTATTGGATAATGATGTATGTGCAGTTGTAGTCAAGGAACGAGAGCTAAAAGAAGCCTTAGAAAATTTAAAAACTCCGCCACGTTTAGTTGTTACCGACTCGCAGGAATTTATGAAAGTAGGAGCAGATACTCCGCCAGGGGTAATGTTAACATCATTTTCTATATTATTGGCGCGTCACAAAGGGGATTTAGAAACCTTGGTAGCTGGTGCTAAAGCTATTGAAAGTCTGCAGCCAGGTGATAAGGTGTTGATTTCAGAGGGATGTACACATCACCGTCAGGCTGATGATATTGGTAAAGTGAAGATTCCCCGCTGGCTAAGGCAAGCAGTAGGTGGCGAACTTGATTTTGAATGGGTATCAGGCGGGACTTTCCCAGCTGATTTGGCAAAATATAAATTGATTGTGCATTGCGGGGCTTGTATGCTTAACCGGCGGGAGATGTTATATCGATTGGCTATGGCTAGAGAAGCAGGGATACCTATTGTTAATTATGGACTCTTGATTGCTCAGATTCACGGTATTTTGTACCGGGCCTTGGCACCTTTTCCCCTGGCACAGATGATTCTTGAAGAATAAGGGGCGAACTGATTGTGATATATCTTGATAATGCGGCTACGACTTGGCCCAAGCCAGAGTGCGTCTATCAAGCAGTTGATACCTGCTTGCGTACCATGGGAGCCAACCCGGGAAGGGGTGGCCATAGTATGGCGCGAGCTGCTAGTATGCTGGTATATGAAACGCGCGAGGCTTTAGCAATGTTATTTGGTATTGTTGATGCCAATCAATTAATCTTTACTCATAATGCGACTGACGCCATCAGTATGGCCGTATTCGGAATAGTGGGTCCTGGAGACACCATCGTAACGACAGCGATGGAACATAACGCGGTAGCCAGGGCTGTGCGTGTTGCTGAGTCCCAAGGAGTAACTGTTAAAATTATACCGTGTTCTTCTACAGGTCAACTAGCGATGGATGAGATGGAAGCAGCCATTAGAGAGAAGCCCAAAGCTGTTATTATGACCCATGCTTCAAATGTGACAGGGACAATTATGCCGGTCGCAGAGGTTGGTAAACTAACAAAAAAACTAGGAGTAACCTTGCTGCTTGATGCGGCTCAAACAGCCGGCGTAGAAGAAATTGATGTTGCGGCTATGGGTATCAATATCCTGGCCTTTAGCGGTCATAAAGGCCTCCTGGGACCGCAAGGTACAGGTGGCCTTTATGTACAGGAGACAATTAACATTAGGCCGTTGCGGGTAGGAGGTACAGGTAGCATGTCTGAATCAGATATACAACCTGAATTTATGCCAGATAGATTAGAGAGCGGGACACCTAATACGCCTGGTATTGCCGGTATGAAGGCAGGAGTTGATTATATTTTGGCTACTGGGCGCAGTAAAATTCAAGCCAAAGAAATGAAGTTAACAAACTTATTGTTGGTGGGGTTGAGAAAGATTCCGGAGGCAACAGTTTATGGGCAGCAGACTGCTCACGGTCGTACTTCTGTCGTGTCTTTTACCTTAGCAGGAAGAGATAGTGGTCAGATTGCACATCTCCTTGACAAGAACTATAATATTGCCTGTCGTTCAGGGCTTCATTGTGCACCATGGGCTCATCAAACAATCGGTACATTAAAGACCGGGACAGTAAGGCTTAGTCCTGGTTATTTCAATACTGAAGAAGAAATTGGGCAAACGCTTGTTGCTGTCAGGGAACTTGTTGCTCAGGGAGGATAAGAAATGAAAGGAACACTAGTTAACGCAGTTGCAGTTATCTTAGGATCTGGAGTAGGTTTAGCCCTTAAACAAGGGATTCCCCCAAAATATCAAAATACGCTTATCCACGGCATGTCATTGGCTGTAGGAGTTATTGGCTTGCAAATGGCATTAAAGACACAAAATGTGCTTATAGTAATTTTGGGAATAGCTGTCGGTGCTGTCATTGGCGAAGCGCTTAATATTGACGGCGGACTAAACAAAATTGGTGAATGGCTGTCTGAGAAGCTAAGCGGCTCAGATGAGGCTGGTAAAAGTAATATAGGGCGCGGCTTTGTTACGGCTAGCCTAGTGTACTGCATTGGGGCTATGGCTGTTGTTGGCTCAATTCAAGACGGCTTGACAGGAGATACTAGTATCTTGTATGCTAAATCTTTGTTAGATGGCATTATTTCCGTAGTATTCACTTCAAGTATGGGGATTGGGGTTGCTTTTTCCAGTGTGAGTGTATTGGTCTACCAAGGGCTAATTACTTTGCTAGCCGGATTTTTAAGTGCCGTGTTGTCTGAACAGGTAGTCACAGAATTAACGGCAACTGGTGGGATTCTAATTGTCGGAGTGAGCATACTAATGCTGGAAATAAAGAATATTAAACTAGCAAATTTATTGCCAGCAATACCAGCAGCAGCGGTAATTGCTTATTATTGGCCAATATAGCCAATATATATGAGTAAAAGAAATTTGCAGGCATAGGAAAGTGGCAGCACTATTATAGATAGTTATAAGTGAAAAAAGAAAGGTGGTACAAGGACAGACATGGACTTGTCACAGTATACATTTTTTATTACTGCTAATTTACCATATATATTAGCAGTTTTGACAATACTGATTTTTATAGCATTAATTGTTTTTATCAGTGTCAGTATTAAAATGAGTAGGCTTAATAAACGCTATCGTAAAATGATGTTAGGAATGGAAAATGCAAATATCGAAAGTCTGCTATTAGGACATATCGAAGAGGTTCGTCAAGCTGTAACTAAAGTTAATAGTCTGGACGAAAAGTGTCGCCGTCTGGATGTTATTACCACAACGGCAATTCAAAACCTGGGAATGGTGCGGTTTAATGCCTTTGAAGATACTGGTAGTGATCTTAGTTTTGCCTTGGCATTGCTTGACCAAAATAAGAATGGTGTAGTATTATCCAGCATTTATGGGCGCAATGAGTCCAGAGTATATGCTAAACCTATTTTGGCTGGTCAGTCTACCTATCATCTTACAGCAGAAGAAAAAGCAGCATTAAACAAATCCTTGGAAAAAAATTCATAAACAGGCAGGAGTTTTGTAGGTTTTGGCGAATATAACCAAAGTTCGGCGTATATAACGCGTAAGATTATAAGAGAAGGTGATCATTTGAAGCAAACCACGCCAAAGCCTGACAGACGCGAATATACTTTGATGATTGTGCCCCACCATGGCAAATCTGTATTCAGTATTCGTATACCGATGAAATATGTCAAATATACAGCTGTGACACTGGGTATTTGCCTAACAATACTTTCCGGTACAATGCTAAATTATCGTTATCAGGCCAATCTAGCCGCCCAGGAAAAACAGGAGTTGAATCAACTGCGGGCAGTCAATGACAAACAGCATGTCGAGTTGCAAGAACTATCGAAAGCTACAGAAGATCTTCAACAGGACATGAATCGTCTTAATCAACTGGATAGCGACCTTCGTCGCATTGTGAGTAGTGAGGAGATTGTAGATACATCCCGCTCGGCTCAGCCTAGACTGACAAACTATAACGGCCAAGGCGGTCCTGATATACAACCTAGTGTTACTGATTTGAAGAATTTAGTCAAAGAGCTTAAAGCAGCTGCTAATGAACGCGAAAACAGTTTGCTTAACCTGAAGAGTTCGTTAACCGAAAAAAAGGAACGTTTAGCCGCGACTCCTTCTATTTGGCCGGCAAATGGTGAAGTGACCTCACGTTTTGGCTGGCGTAGCTCGCCATGGGGTTCAGGAAGCGGCGATTGGCACCCTGGAATTGATATTGCGAATGAAATGGGTACACCGGTTACCGCCGCCGCTGATGGAACAGTTGTAAACAGCAACTGGTTTGGAGGTTATGGCAATATGGTCGAAATTGATCATGGGAATGGCATTGTAACTATTTATGGTCATAATTCCCAAAATCTTGTTACTCCCGGGCAGCAGGTTAAAAAAGGACAATTAATTGCCCGTATGGGAAGTACTGGTTATAGTACCGGGCCACACTTGCATTATGAAATCCGTGTTAACGGTACGGCTGTTAATCCATCCAGTTTTTTGTAGGAGGTAAGTGCTAATGTTTTGCAGCAAGAAACAAGCCGCCCCCATTGGTGATCAAGTAGCCACTATTATTGGGAAAGAAACTTCTTTTAAAGGCAATATTACGTCCCAAGGGACCATTCGTATTGATGGACAGCATGAAGGCGAACTTACAACTGACGGTGATCTTGTAGTTGGTGAAAGCGGGAAATTGACATCCCTGGTAAAGGTTCGTAGTGCGCTGATTGCCGGGAGCGTTAAGGGCAATATTGAGGCTTCGGATAAATTAGAACTTTTACCTAGTGCTAAAGTGTATGGTGATATCAAGGTTGGTACACTAACCATTGGTGAAGGAGCAGTATTTCGCGGTGCCTGTCATATGAGCAGAGATACAATAGATGAGAGTAACAACTAATTGAGTGAGTTCGTGTAAAAAAACAGGATACTATGTTTGGTATCCTGTTTTTTATATGTTTAGAGCCTGATATTTACTATTGTCAAGAATGGTGATTACGGCCTAAACCAAAGGAGATACTGTGCGCAATGGTGTCTGCCATTTTCATGACCAAGTTTAGGCGAGTACTCTGTAACACCATATGTTCCATAAATCCGCCGACATTGACAATGCCGGTGATATAAGCATTACCAACAGCAGGTAGATCCTTATTAACAGCTGCACCGGGTTTAACCGCCCCATGCCCCAAAGTAACACAGCCAACGTTCTCCAATTTACCCAGACAGGCATCAACGGCAATAACAAAGGGATGAGAAAATGACGTGTTAATTGAGGTTAGCCTACTTTCAAGATTGGTGGCATGAACAGGTTCATCGAGGGTACCATAAATATGGGGGAATAGGTTAAGCATTTTCAATTTTGTACCTGTTAGTGGTCCGAGGGCATCGCCGGTAGATCGGTCAGTGCCAATGCATAAGACAACAAGCTCATATCCATCGGTTGTAGCTGTTTGAACTATATTGCGGATAGAGACGGCTAAGTCGTAAATGACATTGGGGTGACTAACATTAAATTTCAGTTCGCGTGCTGGCTCAGGTACAGGTTGATATTTAAGCGGCGATAGTTTACTTATTCCGGGAAAGTTA
>Ga0316604_10001221_pt1 | contig 23726 bp, 21 predicted proteins | sample OWC_soil_day20_C_FD_207650 | JGI IMG/M metagenome (GOLD analysis project Ga0316604, IMG submission 207650) | Wetland soil microbial communities from Old Woman Creek delta, Ohio, United States - OWC_soil_day20_CT | ecosystem: Environmental > Terrestrial > Soil > Wetlands | place: USA: Ohio...
GGAATCCAGTTGCCGGGCGCGTTTGCTGGTGCGTCTGCTTAGCTGATTAGGGTTGAGATAACGGAATGCCATATTCAGTTCGATCCGGCTGCGCTGGATCAGTAGTGGCAGGTCGGGCGTGGCCAATTGGTCATGCAAGAGATCCAAGCGCGTCATGACTTGTTGGTATTACCAATTCTTGATCAGTTCACGTGCCTCGTGCAGTGAGGCGACAATGGGGGCGCCCAATGCCCGGGTTTTGTCGGAAGGTTGGCGTAAATCGGGCACGATCACCAGTCTGCAACCGGCGGCATGGGCTGCTTGCGCTCCAAAGTCGGAATCCTCGAATACCACGCATGCCGTTGCTGGCAGGGCGAAGCGGTTTAAAACTGCATGGTAGATGTCTGGCGCTGGTTTGGGGTGTGCGACATCATCGCCGCATACAGCAAACTGAAATCTAGACAGCAAACCGGCCATCTCCAGATGGTGCAATGCAATACTCCGACGCGTGGAGGTGGCTACTGCCTTGGGAATGCCTTGCACTTCCAGCCAATCGAGCATTTCCAGGATGCCCGGGCGCAGGGGAATGGCTTCATCCCGGGTGCGCAGCATGTATATTTCGTGGCAAGTGGCTTGCATGGCTTCGGCAGGGTAATTTGGGCCGAATTGCTCAAGCAGCCACTGGCGGGTTTTGCTGGTATGCATACCCACCATGCCAAGGATGGCTTCTTCATGAATAGGGGCGCCGATCTGTTTTGCCGCGTCTCGCCAGCATGCGAGTGCCAGGCGCTCGCTGTCGAGCATCAACCCATCCATGTCAAAAATCGTTGCCTGAATCTTGCCTGAAGCGCTTTCAGTTTGATTCTGGGTTTGGTGCAATATACTCAATTTGTATTGATTCCTGCCGGGGCGTACCGGTTATGACCATGAAAAAAAAGAAAATGAATGCAATATCGCCGGCGATGTGCCCTTGCGGCAGCGGCGAGCTGCTCGCGGATTGTTGCGGGCGCTATCATGGCGGTGAATTCGCTCCTGATGCAGCAAGGCTGATGCGCTCGCGCTACAGTGCGTATGTCCTTGGTTTGGAAGCATACCTGCTTGCCACTTGGCATGCGAGTACCTGTCCCGGAGTATTGGATTTGGCGGCGGATGCCAATCTCAGGTGGCTGGGGTTGGAAGTTTTGTCTATGGTTGAGGATGTCGACTGTGCCGAGGTGGCTTTTATCGCGCGTTACAAGGCCAATGGACGAGCAGGGCGGATGGAGGAGGTTAGCCGGTTTGTTCGCGAGTCAGGACGCTGGTTTTATGTGGATGGCGATGTCAAGAACGGTGAAGTGTAATTCGATTACTAACGGGCAACTGCTTATGGCGGTGATTATGCCGGCATGGCATTCTTCAGTCTGCGCCCAGGTACATCAATGTGGCCTTGTGCGATAAACTGGTTTCATGGTCAGTCCGAAAGGTGATTTTGCCGTCAGAATCGCGATCAGGCGGTTTGAGAAAGGTCAAAAACTTCTTATTCAAGCCGACGTTTGTTTCATCAAGTTGAAAAAAATACTTGTGAGCTTTCCAGATGACGCTACACTATGCGCGCCGGTCAGACCAGTGGGCCATTAAGGTGGTGTGGTGATAATCACTGGTGCATACTATGTCAGGCTGGGGTGGATACCAGGTTGTCCATCCTTGGCTGATTTGACCTGAGGCGTTTTGCCTATTTGTTCCTATCGAGGAGGAAACTATGCAGCAAAAATTGAAGATGATCTCTGGTGCCGTTCTGGCTTCTGCATTTGCCATGACTGCCGTTCAGGCACGCGATTTCCGCTCCGCCGACGTGCATCCGCTCGATTACCCGACCGTGATGACCGTCAAGAAGATCGGCGAAATCGTGAGCAAGAAAACCAATGGCAAATACAATGTCAAGGTGTTCGGCAATAGCGCGCTGGGTTCCGAAAAAGATACCGTTGAACAAGTGAAGATTGGTGCTCTGGATATGGTGCGTGTAAGCACCGCTGCCTTCCACGGCATTGTTCCGGAAACCATGGTACCGTCTTTCCCGTTCATCTTCCGTGACATCAATCACTTCCGCAAGTCCATGTATGGTGCTCCTGGCGACAAGATTCTGGCTTCTGTCGAGAAGGCTGGTTTTGTCGGTTTGGCTCTGTGGGAATCCGGCGCTCGTTCGATCTATGCCAAGAAGCCGGTCAAGACCCTGGCCGACGTGAAGGGCATGAAGATCCGTGTTCAGCAGTCCGATCTGTGGGTGAGCCTGGTGCAAGCCATGGGCGCAAACCCGACCCCGATTCCCATGGCTGAAGTGTATACCGCACTGAAGACCGGTCTGGTGGATGCTGCTGAAAACAACTACCCGTCCTACGAAACCGCCAAGCACTATGAAGCTGCTCCGGTTTACAGCGAAACCCAGCACGTGATGTCCCCGGAAATTCTGGTCTTCTCCAAGAAGATTTGGGACACCCTGAGCAAGGAAGAGCAAAAGATCATCCGTGATGCAGCCAAGGAAACCATTCCTTACTACGTAGATCTGTGGAGCAAGAAAGAGCTGGCATCCAAGGAAGCCGCCAAGAAGGCCGGCGCTACCTTTGTTGACGGTGTACACAAGGCTGAATTCGTTGCTGCTATGAAGCCGGTATGGGACAAGTTCTCCCCGACTCCTGAGCTGAAGGCACTGGTTCAGGATATTGTGAACACCAAGTAAGCACCTGCTTCTGGTTTGATATTGTTTGAACCCCCGAAGGCGTGGTTTCGCGCCTTCGGGTTGTTTCTGGGAGGAAACAATGAGTTTGTTAACTTGCATCAATGCCCGGCTGTCTCGCTGGGCGATGTATGTCGCTGTTGCATGCCTGTTGGGCATTGTTGGCGTTGTGGTGGGTTCAGTGATTTGGCGTTATATCCTGAATGATGCACCGGCTTGGTCTGAACAAGTAGCACTGCTTTTGGTCATTAATGTGGCTATGTTTGGTGCTGCCGCTGGTGTGCGGGATGAAGGCCATATCGGGATGGAATCGCTGACCGGGTTGTTGCCGAAAAAAGCACAATTCTGGATCGGAAGCATTGTTGGTGTGATCACGATTGTTTTCGGGTTGCTCCTGAGTTGGGGTACCGCAACGATGGCTGTAGCGGTTTGGACCAATACTATGCCTACGCTGGGTATTTCCGAGGCTTATCGCTATCTCCCCTGCACGATTTCCGGTGTGCTGATCATTCTGTTTTCGATTGAGCACCTGATTGCAATGTTTACCGACAAGGAAGTGGTTCCATCATGGCACTGACAGTTCTTTGCTTGAGCTTCACGCTCTTCCTGTTGCTTGGTGTGCCGGTCGCATTCTCGATCGCCCTGAGCTGTCTTGCAACCTACTGGGTTGAAGGTTTTCCTCTGGAACTTGCGTTCCAGAACATGATTTCCGGCATGAACGTATTCTCCTTCCTGGCGATTCCGTTCTTCGTGTTCTCCGGTGAATTGATGCTGCATGGCGGCATTGCCGACAAGATCGTCAATTTCGCCCGTAACCTGGTCGGACACTGGCGTGGTGGCCTGGGCATGGCCAACGTGGTGGCTTGTACCCTGTTCGGTGGCGTATCCGGCTCCCCGGTGGCAGACGTGTCTGCCATGGGTGGCGTGATGATCCCGATGATGAAGAAGGAAGGTTATAGCGCTGATTACGCCGTGAACGTGACAACGCACGCTTCCCTGGCTGGTGCGCTGATGCCTACCTCCCACAATCTGATCATTTATGCCTTCGCGGCTTCCAGCTCCAGTGGCCTGCTGGGCGGCACCGATCTGATGATCAAGGGTGTTTCGATTGGTGATCTGATGTTCGCCGGGTTGTTGCCTGTCATCGTATTGATGATCTGCATGCTGTCTGCAGCGTACTGGGTTGCCAAGAAGGAAGGCTATCCGCGCCGTCCTGATGGCTCTGTCGGTCTTGAGAAATTCGCTGGCTGGAATGCAGTGCTGATCTCTTGTGTGGCGGCACTGCCAGGCATGTTTGTGGTTGCGATTATCTTGGGCTGCATCATCATGGGCGTAACCACGGCAACAGAAGCTGCCGGTATCGCCGTGACTTACTCCCTGTTGTTGACCTTCTTTGGTTATCGCACCATGAATTGGCACAAGCTGATGGTGTCTGCTGCCAAAGCGGCCAAAACCACGGGCGTGGTGCTGCTGCTGATTGGTGTTTCCACCATGTTCCAGTACATCATGACCATTCTGGAGATTCCTGACAAAACCGCCGAATTGCTGTTGAGCGCAACCAGCAATCCTTGGGTCATGTTCTTCCTGATCAATCTGATCCTGTTCCTGCTGGGCACGTTCATGGATATGGCTTCCACGATCCTGATCTGCACCCCGCTGTTCCTGCCGCTGGCTATCAAGATGGGCATGGGACCGGTTCAGTTCGGTATGGTCATGTTGCTCAACTGTGCCCTGGGCCTGAATACACCGCCTGTTGGTACGACGCAATTTGTGGGTTGTGCGATCGGTGAAGTGTCGGTTGAACAAGTCATGAAAAGTATTGTTCCGTTCTACGGAGCCCTGTTTGCCGTGATGGCGGTGGTTACTTATGTTCCTGCTTTCTCGACTTGGGTTCCAAGCCTGTTGAAGGGTATGGCAGTGTATTGATTTACGCTGGAACTTGGTGCTTTGCACCGGTTTGACTTCATTACAAAGCCCCCGGAAACGGGGGCTTTGTGTATTAAGGGTCGGTGGTGATTATTGGGCGTATGAAGACCGTACTGGTTGTGTAGTTTTGTGAAAATTTACTGTCAAATACAAGTAGTTTTTCTACATTTTTACTTGAGGCGAGGAGGGTGGTTTGATACATTACATCCATCGCTCGGCTGCACGAGTGATTGTACTGCAGGTTTGTTTTGCGGCTTCCGCAGATCGAACCCTCTTCTCCTCCTCCTCGGCCCGATTTACGGTTGTTTGCCAGAAGCAACCGAATCGGGTGTTTTTTTGTGCGTCCGTTTTATATTCCTGCATGCAGTTTGTAGTGTGATAGTCATCGACTATGACAAGCATCGAAACTCTTCATTTGACTCTCGTGGCATGGGGCCTAAACTAGGCATGTTGCACTGTTAACTCATAATCCACTGGAGATCCAATCATGGCAGTTCTCGTCGGCAAGCAAGCTCCGGACTTTACCGCTGCAGCAGTTTTGGGTAATGGCCAGATCGTAGATAGCTTCAACTTCAAGGAAGCCACCAAAGGCAAGTATGCAGTGGTATTTTTTTACCCGCTGGACTTTACTTTTGTCTGCCCATCCGAGCTCATTGCTTTTGACCATCGTCTGGAAGAGTTCAAGAAACATAATGTTGAGGTTATTGGCGTTTCGATTGATAGCCACTTTACGCACAATGCCTGGCGCAATACTGCAATTAACCAAGGTGGTATTGGCCAAGTTGGTTACACCCTGGTGGCTGATATCAAGCATGAAATCTGCAAGGCCTATGATGTCGAGGCAGAAGGCGGAGTGGCATATCGCGGCACCTTCCTGATCGACAAGTCCGGCGTGGTTCAGCATCAATATGTGAACAATCTGCCGCTGGGCCGCAATATCGATGAAACCTTGCGCCTGGTCGAAGCCCTGCAGTTTACCGAGGAACACGGTGAGGTCTGCCCGGCAGGTTGGAACAAAGGCAAGGCTGGCATGAAGGCTTCCACGCAAGGCGTGGCTGAATACTTGGCCAAGAATGCCGCCGAACTCTGATCAAGAACCATCGATAATAAGCGCCGCCTTGTGCGGCGTTTTTTTTGAATCAGATGGCATGGTGATTCTGCATGGCTAAACATATGGTTCCGCTGCCTGAAGAAGGTTGCAGTCCCTTGAATTGGTACTCGATGGCCCGGACAATGCCGGGTTTTGAATTTGACTCTGCGCAGGCTACCGCCATTGCGCGCCTGGAAAACCTGCATCAGGCGTTGGTCAAGTTTAAAAAAATACGTGGCCGTCCCTTCGGCAAGACGGAAATACTCGGGCATGCGGTATTGCCGCAACCCCCGCTGCCGCGCGGGCTGTATCTGTGGGGTGGAGTGGGCCGCGGCAAAAGTTTGCTGATGGATGTTTTTTTTGCCGGATTGCCTTATCGGCGCAAATCCAGGATGCATTTTCATGCCTTTATGCAGGATGTGCATCGTCAGTTGGCCGAGCATAAGGGAGAGGTCGACCCGCTGGCTGCCGTCGCACGGGAAATTGCATCCCGAACCCGGGTACTGTGTTTTGACGAATTTCATGTTTCGGATATTGCCGATGCCATGATTTTGGGTCGCCTATTCGGTTTCCTGTTCAATCGTGGCGTAGTGATGGTGCTGACCTCCAATTATCCTCCGGAAGATCTTTATCCCAATGGGCTGCAACGCACCAGTTTTTTGCCCACTATTGCTTTGCTGCAGCGAACGCTGGAGGTGCTTAACCTGGACGGTGGACAGGATCATCGCCAACGGCTGCTGACGCTTGCGCCGCTCTATCTGGTTCCCTTGTGCGAGGAAAATGAAACCCGTCTGGCCCGGATTTTTGCCGAGTTGGCGGCTGGCCGCGAGCAATCCAGGATTTTTGATGTCGGGGGGTATCGCTTGCAGTCCCGGCAATGTGCCCCTAATGTGGTTTGGTTTGAGTTTGCGGTGCTATGCGGCGATCAGCGCAGCCAGGTGGATTACCTCTATATCGCGCGCAGCTTTGAAACGGTGCTGATTTCGGGAATTCCGGTACTGGGTGTTTCGCAAGCCGCTGAAGCACGCCGACTGACCTGGCTGGTGGACGTATTCTACGATTACCGCGTCAAGCTGATTGTGAGCGCGGCCGCTGCGCCGGCCTTGCTCTATACCGAAGGCGAACAGGCTGCGGAGTTTCTGCGCACGGTAAGTCGCTTGCAGGAAATGCAGACCCAAGAGTATCTGGCGCTGCCGCATGAAAAAACCACGGCGCTGGTCGGAATTTCTGAAACATAAGGGTGAGGGAGGAAGCCATCCAGGCAGATCGGTCGCAAATGGCTGTATTGATCTGTTCTTGATTTGCCGTGGGTGGCATCAGTGTTTGCTTTCCAGACTCGTGGCCCAAGCCATGGCTTCCAGTACCAGAAGGGTGCATTCGGGATAGGCTTCAGCGTCTTTTGGATACTCACTTTCCACGGCTTCGGCGTAGGCCAGCATCTGGCCGAGTAGTCCTTTACGCCGCAATAGTGCGTCGCGAACATCATCGCTCAGATTGAGTTGCGAAATCAGCTCGCACAAATCCTGGTTGAACAGCGCATCGAGCAATGAAAACATGCCGACCATGAAGGCTTTGTCACGCAGGTTGATGTCGAGCGGATAGCGTTGCTGGGCAACGAGTTCCATCAGCTTGCCGCGAATCGCCGCAGTTTGCGCCAAGGGCGCCGCGACACCGTGTATTCCGCCTTGCTGGGTGAATGCCAGGAGTTGAATCCAGCGTTCAAGCTGGCGCCTGCCCAGCACGGTGATTGCGTGGGCCACGCTGTCTATCTTCGACGGGAAGCCGGATGCCACCGAATTGACCAGCTTAAGCAGATTGACGGTCAAGTCCGGTGAGCGCTTGAAGACCGTTTCTATTTCCCGGGTTTCGGCATCGCCATGAACCAGGCTCAGCAGGTACAACAGCGCTGTTTGGGATGGTGTGGGTTTTCGTCCGCTCAGAATAACGGGCTTGGCAAAAAAATAGCCCTGAAACAAATCAAAACCGATTTCCAGGCAGGCATCACGTTGTTCGGGAGAATCAACCTTTTCCGCGAGCAATTGGACGGGATAAACGGCGAGTTCATAGACGGCGCGATGAATTTGCTCTGGCGTGGCGGCGAGAACATCAATTTTTACGAACTGGACATGCGGCAGCAGCATCCGGTGCTGGTCGTTCAGCTCGATCACATCGTCCAGCGCCAGCTGGAAGCCCTTGCTGCGCAGCTCGATGCAGCGCTCGAGTACCTGCGGCGTGATCTCAACGGTTTCCAGTATTTCCAGCACAACCTGCTGGCTGGGCAGCAATTCCAGGACATCGGACAGCAGCAAGTCGGCGCTGAAGTTGATGAAACCCAGCCGGGTGCCCAGAACCTGCTCTAATCCAAATTGGGTGAAGGCATTCTGGATGACATGCGCTGTGGCGAGAAGGTCATCGGTGAATTCGGCATGGTTGCTCTGGCTGCCAGAGCGGAATAGCAACTCATAGGCGACGAGTTCGCCGTTGCGATCAAGTATCGGCTGACGACCGAGGTGGAAGTTGTCGTCCATGGGGGCTCGAATTTTCTCTGCGGTTAATTGCAGTCTATTCGTTATTGCCGGGTTTGGTAGTGGGGATGCTGTCCAGTATCTGCCGCACGCGGAGCAAGTCATCCCAGCTCTTGGATTTGTCCGGCAGGTTGCGCAGCAAATAAGCCGGATGGTAGGTCACGACCACCGGAATGCCATGCCACTGATGAGGTTTGCCTCGCAACGCGGAAAGCGGCGCTTCCGTGCCCAGCAGCAGTTGGGCCGCGAAGCGCCCTGCGGCGAGAATGGCCTTGGGCGCGAGCAGTTCCAGCTGACGTTGCAGGAAGGGTGCGCACAGGGCGATTTCCGCGGGTAACGGGTTGCGGTTGGAGGGCGGGCGGCATTTGAGCACGTTGGCGATATAGACACGTTCGCCGCGCTTTTCGCCAATGGCCGCGAGCATGTTGTCGAGCAGCTTGCCGGCGCGGCCCACGAACGGTTCGCCCTGGCGGTCTTCCTCCTCGCCCGGCGCTTCGCCAACCACGACCAGCTCCGGATGCGGGTTGCCCACGCCGAATACCACCTGTTGGCGGGTTTTGCACAGAGCGCAAGCCGTACACTCGCTGACCGCGGATTGCAGGACGTTCCAGTCCATGCCGGCAATGGCGCGCGCGCGAGTATCGTCCTGCTCCGGCGTTTCTCCGGTCTTGGGTGTGGCCGGTGTCGCTGCGAGTGGTTTTTCCTGGGAATTGATCAGCGGCGCCAGTGCCTTGTTGGCTGCGCGCGCGACGGCGGGCAGCGGGTGGCGTGCCGGCGTTTCCATTCCGGGAACGGGTTTCTCGTCGGCGGCTTGGGGAGCGGTTTTTTCCGGCTCGGGGGCTGCGGTCTGCAACAGTTCACGCCGCACCCACAAAGGCGCAAGTTGCAATTCTTCCAGGATCAGGGCGCGGCGGTTCATGGCAACTCTCCGGCCAGCAGCAGGGCATCTTCACGGCCATCGGCCGTGGGGTAGTAATTCTTTCGCCGCCCGATTTCGGTCAGACCTGCAGCAGTGTAGAAACCCAGGGCGCGCTGGTTCGAGGCCCGTACTTCCAGAAAGAGTTTCTTCCGGTTGCTGGCGGCCAGTTCCGTTTGCAGGGCGGCCAGCAGTTCCCGCCCCAGGCCATGCCCTTGCCGTGCAGGGTCAACGGCGATCAGCAGCAATTCAGCCTCGTCCGGCAACGGCATCGCCACGGCCAAGCCGGTCAATGTGCCATTGTCTTCCAGTCCGAGACTGAGATGCTGCGCCAGTGAATCCTGCCACTGCGCGGCTGTCCATGGGTGCGGATTGGTCGCGGCATCGAGCGTGAGCAAGGCATCCAGATCGGCGGAAACCAGCGGGCGGACGATCACGGCTTGGCTCGCTCGCTGGTTTTCAGGGCGACCTTGTCGCGCAGGTAGACGAGTTCCGCTTCGTGCGCGGGGCGTCCCTGTTTTGCGGCAAACCGTGGCAATGCCAGTGCCAGCATGTCGGCGGCTTTGGGAAACAGCGCCGGCAGCGTTGCGGCGAGGCAGGGGCCGAACCGTTCTGCCAGTGCCGGGCCATAGGCGGCAAAACCACTGCCGGCGCCGGTCCATCCTTCGCCCGGCGGTAGCGGCAGGACGTGCGGGTCGCACACGGTGGCGGGGGTGATCTCGCGCCAGCCTTGCCCTTCGCGCTGGTAGGCCGCGGCATAGACCTGATTCATGCGTGCATCGAGGCAGGCCACAATCTTGTCGGCCTGCGCGCCTTGCGCCAGTGCTTTCAGCGTGGAAATGCCGATCAGCGGAATATCGCGCGCAAAAGCCAGCCCCTGGGCAATGCCGCAGCCGATGCGCAAACCGGTGAACGATCCCGGTCCGTTGCCGAACGCAATGCCTTCGATATCGACCATGCCCAGGCCGCAATCTGCGAGCAGTTCGCCCAGTCGCGGCAGGGTCTGCTCGGCATGTTTCTGGCCGAGAAGCCAATCGCGACCGATGATGCCATCGGGGGTGCTGACGGCGATCGAGAGGTGTTCGGTGGAAGTATCAAGGGCTAGGTAGGGCATGGCGGCAGGATGTTGAGCGATGCCCGATTCTACCATGCCGGCTTGAATGCGCCCCGGCTGGTAACGGGCACCCGAATCTTCGGCGTGCTGGTTTATCATGCGGATATGAAAACCCGACTATTGCTGTTATCCATTCTGTTGCTGGTTTCCCGGTTGGCGCTGGCCGGCCACGCGCTGGCGCTCGGCTATACGCCGAAATACCCGGTTAATTTCAGCCATTTCGAGTATGTGAATCCACAGGCACCCAAAGGAGGAGAGCTGGTGTTGCCCAATCCGGACCGACGCACCAGTTTCGATTCATTCAATCCATTCGTGATCAAGGGCACCGCAGTGCCGAATTTGGCGCCCCTGATGTTCGAATCGCTGGCGGTGTCCAGCCTGGACGAGCCAGCGAGCGCCTATGGCCTGCTGGCCGAAGACATGCAGGTAGCGGCGGATGGTCTGTCGGCCACGTTCCGGCTCAACCCTGCGGCGCGCTTCAATAATGGTGATGCGGTGCTGGCTGCGGATGTGAAACACAGCTTTGACATGCTTACCAGCAAGGCGGCGAGCCCGGCCTATCGCTCCGCGCTGACCGAAGTTGCCGGTACTGAGATCGTGGATGCGCGTACGGTGCGCTACCGCTTTCGCCGCGCCAATCCGGAATTGCCGCTGACCGTGGCCAGCCTGCCGGTGTTCTCGCGCAAATGGGGCGGCGGCAAGCCGCTCGACCAGATTGTGCTGGAGCCGCCCATTGCCAGTGGACCGTATGCGATTGCCGGCTTTGACCTGGGGCGTAGCATCACCTACCAGCGCCGCACCGATTACTGGGCGAGCGAGCATCCGGCGCGGCGCGGGCAATACAACTTTGGCCGCATTACCTACCGCTTCTACAAGGACGACGTGGCCCGGCTGGAAGCCTTCAAGGCTGGCGAGTTCGATTTTCTGGTCGAGTACAGCGCACGCAACTGGGCGCGCCAGTATCAGGGGCCGAAGTTCCGCTCTGGCGAGTTGCAGCGTTTGGCCTTTGTTCACCACAACACGGCGGGCATGCAGGGTTTTGTGCTGAATACACGCAAGGCGCTGTTTGCCGATAAACGCGTGCGCGAGGCGCTTGGGCTGGCGCTGGATTTCGAATGGCTCAATCGCCAGCTCTTCTATAACCAGTACACGCGCATCGACAGCTTTTATTCCAATGGTGACCTGGCCGCGAGCGGTGTGCCTTCGGCCGATGAATTGAAACTCCTGACCCCGCTGCGTAGCCAGCTTGATCCGTCGGTGTTTGGTCCTGCACCGCAACCTCCTTCAACCAATCCGCCTGCTTCGCTGCGAGACAATCTGCGCCGTGCGCGTGATCTGCTGGCACAAGCCGGATGGACCTATCGCGACGGTGCGCTGCGCAATGCCAAGGGCGAGCCGTTCGTGTTCGAGTGGCTGGACGATGGCGGCAGCATGAGCCGTGTGTTCGCCGTATACGAGCGCAATCTGGCCAAGCTTGGCATCGCGGTGAAAAGCCGCCAGGTCGATTACGCGCTCTACCAGCGCCGGCTCGACGAGTTCGATTTCGACCTGATCAGCCTGCGCTTTGGCGATACGCAGAGCCCCGGCATCGAACTCTACGATTATTACGGCAGCAAAGCCGCGACCGAGAAAGGCAGCAGCAACGTGATCGGCTTGAAAGACCCGGCGGTGGACAAGTTGATCGATGCAGTGGTGAACAGCCAAACCCGCGCCGAACGGCTGACTGCGGTGCATGCGCTGGACCGGGTGTTGCGACACGGCTACTACATCATTCCGCAATGGTATAGCGCCACCCACCGCACGGCGTGGAAAAACCGGCTGGCTTATCCGCAGCCGTTGCCTCTGTATTACCAACCGGCGGATTGGATGTTGCAGACGTGGTGGGTGAAGTAGACGGATTGGCAAACCGATAAAAAAACCGGCGATCTATGAAATCGCCGGTTTTGTTTAACTGCCAGACAGCAAGGAAGATCAGATATCTTCCGGCACCATCTTGATTGCGCCGCACGGGCATTCTTCCACGCAGATTCCGCAACCCTTGCAGTAGTCGTAGTTGAACTCGAACTTCTTGCCTGGCCCGAGCTTGATCACCGCGTTGTCCGGGCAGACGCCGTAGCAGTTGTCGCACTCGAAGCAGTTGCCGCAGGACAGGCAACGACGCGCTTCAAACAAGGCCGTGCCCTCATCCAGGCCGCTCACCACTTCGTCGAAGCTGGTCTGGCGACGGATGATGTCGAGCGTCGGGCGCACGGTTTTCGGTGCGTCGGTGTAGTACCAGGAATTGAGCTTGTCGAAGGTGGCGAGCTCGTTCTTTGGTGGCTTCACGTAGTCGCCGCCGTTGAGCCAGGCATCGATATGGCGCGCGGCCTTCTTGCCGTGGCCGACAGCGACAGTAACGGTGCGGTCGGAAGGCACCATGTCGCCGCCGGCGAAGATGCCGGCGTGGCCTGTCATCATGTTCTTGCCGACCACGACGACGCCGTTCTTGATCTCCAGACCAGGCACGCCGTCGAGCAGCGAGAGGTCCACGTCCTGACCCAGTGCCAGGATCAGCGAATCGGCTTCCAGTGTTTCAAATTCGCCTGTCGCGATGGGGCGGCCTTCCTCGTCGAGCGTCATCTTCTCGACCGTGATCGCGCCGTCTTCCATGCTCTTGATGGTTGAGAGCCACTTCATCATCACGCCTTCTTCGAGCGCCTCTTCAACCTCGAAATCGTGCGCCGGCATCTTTTCGCGGGTACGGCGGTAGACGATGATCGTTTCTTCCGCACCCAGTCGCTTGGCGGTCCGAGCCACGTCGATTGCGGTATTGCCGCCACCGTACACGATCACGCGCCGACCCAGCATCGGCTTCTCTTCGCCTTCCATGCTGCGCAGCACGGTCGCCGCGTCGAGAATCTTGGACGATTCACAAGCCGGGATGTTGGTGCGCTTGCCGATATGTGCGCCCACTGCCAGGAACGTGGCGTCGAACTTGCCTTCCTTCATGGTGTCGAGAATGTTGTCGACCTTGGTGTTGAGCTTGAGCTCGACACCCATGTTGACGATGCGCTGGACTTCACCGTCGAGTACTTCGCGCGGTAGGCGGTACGACGGAATGCCGAAACGCATCATGCCGCCAGCGAATGGGCCGGCTTCCATGATGGTGACACTGTGGCCATGACGACGTAGTTGATAGGCTGCAGATAGGCCCGACGGACCGGCGCCAACAACCAGCACGCGTTTGCCGCTTTCCTTGGCTGGCTTGTCGAATTGCCACTCGAGTTTCAGTGCCTCGTCGCCGAGAAAGCGTTCGACCGAGTTGATGCCGACGGCCGAATCGAGCTGGCCGCGGTTGCAGGCGTTTTCGCACGGGTGGTAGCACACGCGACCCATCACTGCCGGCAGCGGATTTTCTTCGGTCAGTGTCTTCCAGGCCTGGTGGTAGTCGCCCGATTCGGCGTGGTACAGCCAGCCTTGCGTGTTCTCGCCGGCCGGGCAGGCGTTGTTGCACGGCGGCATGCGCTGCAGGTAAACCGGCTTGAAGGTGCGCCAGCTGCCGGTCTTGTTGGCCAGCGACGAGCCTACGTCCAGCGTAATCGCGAACGGCTTGTTGATTTCCTTGTTCATTCTCTCTATTCCTCGCGCTTACTTGGCTTCGGCGATCAAGCCGAACTTGCGGATGTTGCGGTCGGCCACTTCCTGGAAACGGGCGATGACCTCGACCTTCGGCTGCTTGCCAAACAGGTGGGCGAAACGGCGTTGCGGCTTCAGGTATTCCTCGACCGGCGTTTTCACGCGGATCGGGGAAACATTGACCACTTCGCCATGTTCCGCTTCATAAACCGGGAACAGCCCGGTTTCCTTGGCGAGCCGTGCCAGACGGATCGTGTCGTGGCTGGCCGAGCCCCAGCCTAGCGGGCAGGGAACGAAGATGTGGATGTAACGCGCGCCGCGGAATTCCATCGCGCGCTTCACCTTGGCTTCCAGATCGTGCAGGTCGGCGACCGTCGCGGTGGCGACATAGGGAATGCCGTGCGCCATCGCGAGTTGCGGCATGTTCTTGCCTTGGCCCCAGGCATTGCCCGGCTCTTCGCCGACCGGCATGGTGGTCGCGGTGCGTGCGGCCGGCGGCGTGGCGGACGAGCGTTGCACGCCGGTATTCATGTAGGCTTGGTTGTCGTAGCAGATGTAGAGCACATCATCGTTGCGCTCGAACATGCCGGACAGACAGCCGAAGCCGATGTCGGTCGTGCCGCCGTCGCCGCCCTGGGCGATCACGCGCACTTCCTTGCGACCCTTGACCTTCATCGCTGCTGCTACGCCGGTCGCAACCGCTGCGGTATTGCCGAACAGCGAGTGGATCCAGGGAATCTGCCACGAGGTTTCCGGATACGGGGTCGAGAACACTTCCAGGCAGCCGGTGGCGTTGCACGCGATCATCTGGTTGCCGGTGGCCTTCATCGCGGCATCGATCGCATAACGCGCGCCGAGCGCTTCGCCGCAGCCCTGGCAAGCGCGATGGCCCGAGTTCAGCGAGTTGGTGCGTTCGATTTCGGATTGCACCGAGCGCTGCTCCGGCGGCAGCAGGCGGTTGCCGATGGTGAAGGTGCCGGTCTGGTAAAACTTGAGTGGTTGGTATGCCATGTCTGAAATCTCCTCGTTAACCCATGCTGCCGGAACGCACTTTGCCGATGTCGCGCAAAATGTTTTCGGCGATCGGACCGGAACGGCGCGATTTGCGCTCGCGTTCCAGTTCGCGGTTGACGCTGTTCCATTCCAGATCGAGGAAGTGCAGCGGTTCGAGTTGGTCGTGCATGGCCTGACGGAATACGCGGTGCAGCGAGCTGCGCAGGATGTTGCGACCACCGAGGCCAGCAACCACGGTGTAGATCTTGGTGTCGAGGCCGTCCATGGCCAGACGCACGTCGGTGGCGACGATGCCGCCGATACCCACGGCCAGACTCTTCTCCAGCACCACGATGCGGCGCGCATGCGACAGCGCGCGGCGGATCGCTGCAATCGGGAATGGACGGAACGAAGTGATGCCGAGCACGCCGATCTTGATGCCGTCTTCGCGCATCTCGTCGATGGTGTCCTTAATCGTGCCCAGCACCGAGCCCAGCGCGATGACCACGGTTTCGGCATCGTCGAGCTTGTATGGACGGATCAGGCCGCCGGATTCGCGGGCAAAGATTTCCTTGAATTCGGTGGAGATTTTCGGGATCAGCTCCAGCGCCTGCATCTGCTTGGCGTGCGCCAGATAGCGCACTTCGGTAAAGGCTTCCGGACCGACCATCGCGCCGATCGAGACCGGGCTGGCCGGATCGAGCACCTGGCGCGGCACGTACGGCGGCAGGAATGCATCGACCTGTTCCTGGCTCGGCATGTCGACGCGTTCGTAGGCGTGGGTCAGGATGAAGCCGTCCATGCACACCATCACCGGCAGGCTGAGTTCTTCAGCCAGCTTGAAGGCCTGGATATGCAGGTCGAGCGCTTCCTGGTTGTTTTCGGCGAAGATCTGGATCCAGCCGCAGTCACGTTGCGACATCGAATCGGTGTGGTCGTTCCAGATGTTGATCGGCGCACCGATGGCGCGGTTGGCCACGGTCATCACGATAGGCAGGCCGAGGCCCGAGGCGTTGTATACGGCTTCGGCCATAAACAACAGGCCCTGCGAGGCGGTGGCGGTGTAGGTGCGAGCACCGGCGGCGGATGAGCCGATCGCGACCGACATCGCGGCGAATTCGGATTCGACGTTGATGTACTCGCAATTCTGGATGTCGCCGGCTTTGACCATCTCTCCCAGACCTTCAACGATGTGGGTCTGCGGGGAAATCGGGTAGGCACAGATCACTTCCGGGCGGCATAGTCCGACCGCTTCGGCAACGGCGTGGGAGCCTTCAGTCTGCTTAAGCATGGGTGACCTCCTGCGCGGCTTGGGCGATGTTGTAGGCTTCGGTAGCGGCGGCAATGTTGCCGGCGGCGACCTTGCCGGAGAATTTGTCGCGGATGGCGGCGGCGACGGAATCGATCGAGATCAGGCCGGAGGCGGCCGCGAAGGCGCCGAGCAGCGGTACATTTGGCACCGGGCGACCGACGTGCTTCAGCGCGAGATCGGTGGCCGAGACGGTCAACAGGCGTTCGGGACGGAATTTTTTGGCGAAATCGCCCAAACCCAGTTCCTCGAAGCTCTTGTTGGTGTTGATGATGATGTAGCCTTCGCTCTTCAGGCCGGCGAAGACATCCACCTGGAACAGCAAGGTCGGATCCTGGATGATGAGTGCATCCGGTTCGATGATCGGCTCGCGCAGGCGGATTTCCTTGTCATCAATACGGCAGAATGCAACCACCGGCGCACCGGTGCGCTCGGAGCCAAAGCTTGGGAAAGCTTGAGCATTGCGCCCCTCCAAAAAGGCAGCGATCGAGAGCATTTCAGCCCCCGTCACTACCCCTTGGCCGCCACGGCCGTGGATTCGTACTTGAAACATCAATAAATCTCCTTCCAGTGAGGATTGCTACATGCGTAAAGGCTGCATGCCGGTATGACCAAAGCGCATCGGTTCTGGATTAGGCAGGTGTATTGATCGCAAAGTTAAGTCCAATACCCGCGCGGGTTGCCCAGTACGGGCCGCATCCCTATGGCAATGGCTCTCTTTGCGCAAAACAACCCGCCATCCCTGATGAGTGGATGTGCCGGTTTTGCCGCAAAAAGCGGCAATTTCTTGGAGATCAAATGTAAGTAACTTGGCTCGATGCGTGAGGGGCATTCAAGACGCAACTTGGGCGCGAATAAATGCTGGATCTGGCACGGATCAATAAACTGGGTGCGAGGACTGTGTGCTGAAAATCCTGTATTACTCCACCGGGCAGACTAGTCCGGCTGGGGCCGCACTGATCTGTCCTGTACAGGACTTGCTCGTGACACAACAGACTGCATGAACTTGGCAGCACGGTGTTGTTGGCTGGCTTCGTGGCATCTGACCTCTAAAGCAGGATCGGGTTGCATTGATCATGTTTTGGACGAAAGAATGCCAAAAAGCCTGTAAGGCAAAAACCAACTTGCCGTGCAGAAACTTTGATTTTTTAAGATGTTATTTCAGTAGCTGTTTCAACTGAACCAACTACTGAAATAACGTCTCGGCACTTTGTTGCATACCTACCTATAAGCCTAGTTGCAACGGGGCGGATGATGCAGGATTTGCCGGCAGCCGTTAATGATCGAGATCAAACTTTGCCAAGCCGCAAATCCAAAACATCAGGGCTTGTCGCAATACAACCTCGTTTTGGATACCGCGGATGAATCTTGCATTCATTGCGCAAAACAGAAGATGATTGATATCAAATTTGGTTTAAAAGGGACATCAATGTTGACTAATTTTCGCATGCGTCCCAAGGAACGTTCATGTTTTATTACCTGCTGAAACGCGTGTTGTTGATGTTTCCCACCTTGCTGGGCGTGCTGCTGGCCACCTTCGTGGTGATCCAGTTCGTGCCGGGCGGACCGGTGGAGCAGGTCATGTACGAGCTGAAAGGGCGCGGCTCGGGCGAGGCGGCCGCGCAGTCGTCCAGCCGTTTCTATCAGGGCGCCAAGGGCGTGGATGCGGAAAAACTGGCCGAGATCAAGGCGCTGTATGGATTCGACAAACCGGCGCCCGCGCGCTTCATGGACATGTTGAACCGTTTTGCCCGTTTCGACCTGGGGGAGAGCTGGTTTCACCATGCGGATGTCTGGTCGCTGATCAAATCCAAGTTGCCGGTTTCCATGAGCATCGGGCTGAGCAGCTTTTTCCTGGCCTACCTGATTGCCGTGCCGCTGGGCGTGGCCAAGGCGGTGCGCCACGGCAGCCGTTTCGATCTGGTGAGCACGCTGATCCTCATGGCCGGTTATGCGATTCCCAGTTTCGTGCTCGGCGTGGTGTTGCTGGTGCTGTTCGGAGGTGGCAGTTTCTGGCAAGTTTTTCCGCTGCGCGGGCTGACTTCCGACAACTGGGCCCAACTGACGCTGATGGGCAAGGTAATGGACTACCTCTGGCATCTGGCCTTGCCGGTAATCGCTATGACGGTGGGCAGCTTCGCCAGCCTGGCCATGCTGACCAAGAACACTTTTCTGGAAGAAATCCGCAAGCAGTACGTGATGACCGCGCGCGCGAAGGGACTGTCCGAGCGACGTATCTTCTGGAAGCACATTTTCCGCAATGCACTGATTCCCTTGCTGGTCGGCTTGCCAGAGGCTTTTTTGGCGGCGTTTTTCACCGGCAGCATCCTGATCGAAACGTTGTTTTCGCTCGATGGCCTGGGGCTACTCTCGTATGAGTCCATCCTGCGCCGCGATTATCCTGTGGTGCTCGGTGCGCTGTATTTCTTCACCCTGCTGGGCCTGATTGGCAAGCTGGTTTCCGATCTTTGCTACGCACTGGTCGATCCGCGCGTCGGCTTTGAAGGGGCGCAGCGATGAGCCCGGTCATCGGTTATTGGGGCAGGGCGTGGCTGCGTTTCAAGGCACAGCGGCGTGCGTACTGGAGCCTGATGCTGTTTGCGCTGCTGTTCGTTATGAGCCTGGCGGCAGAGTTGCTTTCCAATGAGCGGCCGTTGCTGGTGCACTACCAGGGTGCTTATTACACGCCACTGCTGCGTGATTATCCGGAAACTACCTTTGGCGGCGATTTTCCGACGCCGACGGATTATCTCGATCCTTTCATTCGTGCCCAACTGGCACAGCCCGGCAACTGGGCGCTGTTCCCGCCCAACCGTTATGGCGCGAATACGATCAACTACTTTGCACCCAGCCCCAATCCCGCGCCACCGTCGGCAGAAAACTGGCTGGGGACGGATGATCGAGGGCGCGATCTGTTGGCGCGTCTGCTGTATGGATTCAGGGTGTCGGTGCTGTTCGGGCTGGCACTGACTGCGGCGGGCAGTGTACTGGGCGTGCTGATCGGCGGCGTGCAGGGCTATTTTGGCGGGCGGATCGATCTGGCCGGACAGCGGCTGACGGAAATCTGGATGTCGCTGCCAGAGCTGTATCTGCTGCTGATCTTTGCCTCGATCTTCGAGCCGAGCCTGACGATTCTGCTGATCATCATGACCGTGTTTGGCTGGATGGGGTTGGCCGACTACGTGCGCGCCGAATTCCTGCGCACGCGCAACCTGGAATACGTGACCGCAGCGCGCGCACTGGGCTTGAGCGATTGGCGGATCATTCGCCGCCACGTGTTGCCCAACAGCCTGACACCGGTGCTGACCTTCATGCCGTTTCGCATGAGTGCGGCGGTGCTGGCGTTGACCAGCCTGGATTTTCTCGGGCTGGGCGTGGCCGGGCAGTATCCGTCGCTGGGCGAGTTGCTGGCGCAAGGCAAGGCCAACCTCGATGCCTGGTGGATCTCGCTCTCCGCCTTTGGTGTGCTGGTGGGTATGCTGCTGTTGCTGATCTTTATCGGCGAAGGCCTGCGCCAGGCATTCGATACGAGAGCGGGTTGACTGCCGCAATCAGGACATCAGGACCATGAGCAATGGCGAGGTGCAGGCGGCGAGCACGGTCGAGAGAATCAGGCTGCTGGCCGTGGTGCTTTCCATGCTCTGGAGGTGGCGCGCCATCAGGTAGACATTGGCGCCGGTGGCGATCGACGCCATCAAGACCACCACACGGGTTTCCATTGCCGGCAGCTTGAGCATCATGGCGATGGACCAGACGGCCAGCGGGTGCGCGACCAGCTTGAGCAGCGCGATGGAAATCGGTTGACGCCAGTCGGCGCTGACGCCGAACTCGGCAAGCCCCATTCCCAGCGCGATCAAGGCCATCGGCGCGGCGGCCGTGCTGACCATGCCGAGCGTCGTGCACACGAGTTGCGGCAGTTTCCAGCCGGTGAGGCCCCAGGCGGCACCGAGCAGGATCGCGGCCACGACCGGGTTGGTCAGCACGCTGATCAGCGTCTTGCGGAAACCCTGGACCGACAGGTTGCCGTGCCGCGACCATTCGACCGAGATCGTGACCAGGGTCCAGAGAATCAGGGCATTGAACACGATCACCAGCGCAACGGAAGGGAGCGCAGCATCGCCGAGCAGCATCTTGGCAATCGGCAGGCCCAGCATCACGTTGTTGGAAAAAATGCCGCCGAGCGCAAACACCGACTGGGCCGTGCCATCCAGGCGGAAGACTTTCCAAGCTACCAGCCTGCCCAGCGCAAACACCAGGAAACAGCCGCCAAAGAAGGCGATCAGCAGTCGTGCATCCACCGGCGGCAGTTTGGAGAAATCGCTCAGCAACTGGAACAATAGGGCGGGCAGGGCGAGGGTGAAGACAAACTTGGACAATGCCTCCGACATGCTTTTGGGCCAGTGCGCCACTCGCATCACGCCATAACCGACAAAAACCAGGATAAACAGCGGGGCCGAAAGCGTGATCTGGTGAAAGAGTGTCGACATGGTGGAGTCATGAGAGCGAGGGGTGGCAAATTCTATCGCATATTAATGCTGGCGTTTGGCGAACGAAGTCCGGTCAAATTACCGGGCTGGTCGTAGAATCAGGGTTAGTTGTCACACGGGACCAGGGCCATGTTCTCCGAAATCAACCACTTCGCCTTGCTGGGCACCTTGCTGCAGCAAATGTGCGTCTATCTGGTGATCGCCTATTTGTTGAGCAAAACGCCGCTGTTTGCTCCGCTGATGCAGGTGACGGTGCGCTTGCCGCACAAGGTGGTCTGCTACCTGGTGTTTTCCGCCTTCTGCATCATGGGTACCTATTTCGGTTTTCAGGTCGAGGGCGCCATTGCCAATACCCGGGCGATTGGCGCGGTGCTGGGCGGGATTCTGGGCGGGCCGTGGGTTGGGCTGGCGGTGGGGTTGACCGGCGGCTTGCACCGCTATTCCCTCGGCGGCTTTACGGCCGAGGCCTGTGCTGTGTCCACGACGGCCGAAGGCCTGATCGGCGGTCTCTTGCATCTGTACCTGATGCGCCGGCAGCGCGCGGACTTGTTGCTTAATCCCGCGCTGGTGCTGGGAACCACGCTGTTTGCCGAAGCGGTGCAGATGATCATTCTGCTGGTGATGGCAAAACCGTTTTCCCAGGCGGTGTTGCTGGTCGAGCACATTGCCTTTCCCATGCTGACCACCAATTCGATTGGTGCGGCGCTGTTTATGCGGCTGATTCTGGACCGCAAGGAAACCCTGGAAAAATACTCGATTGCCTTTTCGGCCAAGGCCTTGCGCATTGCCGAGCGTTCGGTCGGCGTGCTGATGCAGGGTTTCAATGAAGCCAACTGCACACGCATGGCCAATATCATCCGCGAGGAAACCGGGGTGGGCGCGGTGGCGATCACCGATTGCGAAAAACTGCTGGGTTTTGTCGGTATCGGTGCGGATCACCATCTGCCGGGAACGCCGATTTCATCGCCGCACACCTTTTATGCGATCCAGAACAACGAGGTGGTCTACGCCGACGGCGGGACGATTCCCTACCGCTGTTCCATCTCGAAAGATTGCAAGCTCGGCTCGACCCTGGTGATTCCGCTGCGGGGCGAGGGCAACCGGGTGATCGGCACGATCAAGCTGTATGAACCCAAGCGGCGGCTGTTTTCCAACCTGAACCGTACGCTGGGCGAGGGCATCGCCCGCCTGCTTTCCAACCAGATCCTGGCCGGCAAGATCGAGGAACAGAAGCAGTTGCTGGCGCAGTCAGAAATCAAGCTGCTGCAGGCGCAGATCAACCCGCATTTCCTGTTCAATGCGCTCAATACCCTGGCGGCGGTGATTCGGCGCGATCCGGAAGAGGCGCGCAAGCTGGTGCAATATCTTTCCACTTTTTTCCGCAAGAGCCTCAAGCGCGCCAACAATGAAGTCACGCTCAAGGATGAAATCGAGCATGTCGATGCCTATCTGCATATCGAGCTGGTACGCTTTGCCGGTCGCCTGGATGTTGAAATGGCCGTTCCGGACGAGTTGCTGCATCTGCGCTTGCCGGCGTTTACCCTGCAGCCGATCGTTGAAAATGCCATCAAATACGGCATTTCCCAGTTGATCGAGCCGGGCCAGATCAAAATTCGTGCTCAGCGCCAGGATGGTGTGCTAACGCTGATGATCGAAGACAATGCCGGCTTGTACAACCCGCAACCGGGTGGGGATGGTTTGGGAATGAATCTGGTCGACCGACGCATCAAGATTCGTTATGGCACGGCTTACGGTGTCGAAGTAAATTGCAAGCCGGAAAGCTGGACCCGCGTGTATATTCGTTTGCCGATTGAGGAAGAGATTGCGCATGCTCACAGCGTTGATTATTGATGACGAGGCACCCGCCCGCGAAGAACTCCGCAGCCTGCTGGAAGCCTTTCCGGATATCGAGGTAGTGGGCGAATGCGCGAATGCCATCGAAGGGATTTCCGCGATTCACCGCTTGCGCCCGGACGTGGTGTTTCTGGATATCCAGATGCCGCGCGTCAGCGGCCTGGAAATGGTCGGCATGATCGAAGCCTCGGCACTGCCGCAGATCGTGTTCGTGACGGCCTACGATGAGCATGCCTTGCGTGCCTTTGAAGAACACGCCACGGATTACCTGCTCAAGCCGATAGAGCCCGAGCGTCTGGCCAGAACGCTGGACTGGCTGCGTAGTGGTAGCCGGCAAACCAGCGCTGCGCTGCTGGCCCAAGGGCAAACACTGCGCCAGATTCCCTGTTCCGGGCGCAACCGGATTTTCCTGATCGGACTGGATGAGGTGGAGTACATCTATACCGATGTTTCCGGCGTTCAGGTTGTGGGGCTCAACAAGCAAGGGATGACCGAGCTGACCCTGAAAGTCCTGCAGGAGCGCACGCCGCTGATCCGCTGTCACCGGCAATACCTGGTCAACGTGGACCATATCGCTGAAATTCATCTGCTGGAAAATGGCGCTGCTGAAATCATCACGCACAACGGCAAAAAGGTACCGGTGAGCCGCCGGCATTTCAGGCATCTGAAAGATAGCCTCGGCATGCCTTGAATCTTTTGTAGCAAATCCCTCAAAACCGCCGCCGCTCAATTCCCTTGGCTACCGCTTAATCCCACCCGTTGCCGCTCGCTGGATTCCTGCAACCTGCGAAAACACATCAGCATAAAGTAACTGTAGCCAGACTATTTGCCGGGAATTGATGAGCAGGAAGCTGGCCCGTTGACCTGATGTTGTTAACAGAAGAGGGGTTTTTCATGAACAAACTGAAGGAATCGATAGGCTGGATAGCGGTCGCATTAGCGGGCGCCATCGCATTTGCCTACATAGCATTGAATCGTGGCGAGAATGTGAGTGCCATCTCGCTGGTGGTGGCTGCAGTAGCCACTTATTTTATCGCTTACCGTTATTACGGCCTGTATATCGCCAACAAGGTACTGAGTGTGGACCCCACACGCATGACCCCGGCGTGGAAGCACAATGATGGTCTGGATTATGTGCCGACCAACAAGTGGGTGCTGTATGGCCACCACTTCGCTGCAATTGCGGGTGCCGGTCCGCTGGTAGGCCC
>Ga0316604_10001223_pt1 | contig 23718 bp, 16 predicted proteins | sample OWC_soil_day20_C_FD_207650 | JGI IMG/M metagenome (GOLD analysis project Ga0316604, IMG submission 207650) | Wetland soil microbial communities from Old Woman Creek delta, Ohio, United States - OWC_soil_day20_CT | ecosystem: Environmental > Terrestrial > Soil > Wetlands | place: USA: Ohio...
CTGCCACCTTTTTATGTAACTCAATTGGGCATAGGGTCATATAATACACTAAGTACACGGAAAATTCCCCGAAGATAAGTGTGCCTAGAACTAATTTTATGGAGGAATAACCAAATGGAAAATTTGCAAGGTCAACATGTTGATTTAGTAAATACTGATGACCGAGCTCAGTTTTTAGTCCGAGCCGGGGTGCCTGATCTCGCCGTAACCAAGACCGATTCATCTGATCCGGCATACGTGGGTAAAGACCTAACTTATACGATCACTATCACCAATAACGGTTCATCATCGGCAACATTTGTGACCATGGACGATCCCCTACCAGCAGGCGTCACCTATGTATCAGTCTCATCCACCAAGGGAACCTGCAGTTACGACGGAACCTATGTATACTGTGACATCGACACTATGGCTGCAGCTGAACAGGTGACTGTAACCATCACTGTTAGGCCGACCACAGTTGGGACTATCACTAATACGGCCACCGTCCTCTGCAGTGAAATAGTTGCCCCGGTCACCGCAACTCAGGACACTATCGTGCGAGATTCGCCTGCTCTCGTCGTAACCAAGACCGATTTACCTGATCCGGTACACGTGGGTGAACTCCTGACTTATACGATTGCTATCACCAATAACGGTTCACAACCGGCAACAGTTGTGAACATGACCGATACCCTACCAGCAGACGTCACCTATGTGTCAGCCTCATCCACCAAGGGAACCTGCAATCACTCAGGAAATCAGGTAACCTGTGCCATCGGCGCTATGGCTGTAGATCAACAGGTGACTGTAACCATCATTGTTACGCCGACCACAGTTGGGACTATCACTAATACGGCCACCGTCTCCTGCAATGAAACTGCCTCCGTCACCGCAACCCAGGACACCAACGTGCTGGCTGCTTCGGCTGACCTGGCCGTAACCAAGATCGATTCACCTGATCCGGTGTACGCGGGTGAAAATCTGACGTACACGATCGATATCACCAATAGCGGTCCATCAACCGCATCTAATGTGACCATGATCGATGTCCTGCCAGCAGGTGTCACCTATGTATCAGCCTCATCTACCAAGGGAACCTGCAGTCACTCTGGAGGTCAGGTAATCTGTATCATCGACACTATGGACGTAAGTGAATCGGCAACGGTAACCATCATTGTTACGCCGACCACACCTGGGTCCATCAGCAATTCGGTCATGGTCTACGGCAGTGAAAATGACCCTGACATCAGTAACAACACCGCAGCCCAGGATACCACCGTGCAGGCATCGGCTGACCTGGCCGTAACCAAAACCGGTTCAGCTGATCCAGTATACGTGGGAAATAACTTAACGTATACGGTCGCTGTCTCCAATATCGGGCCATCACCGGCAACAGGTGTGACCATGACCGATACCCTACCAGCAGGCGTCACCTATGTATCAGCCTCATCCACTAAGGGAACCTGCAGTCACTCAGGAGATCAGGTAACCTGCACAATTGGTCCCATGGCTGTCAATGAATCGGCAACGGTGACCATCATTGTTACGCCGACCACACCTGGGATTATCACCAATACGGCCATCGTCAGCGGCATTGAACATGACCCGAACTCCCTTAACAACACCGCAACCCTGGAAACCACTGTGCTGGCTTCGGCTGACCTGGCCGTAACCAAGACCGATTCACCTGATCCGTTATACGTGGGAAATAACTTAACTTATACGGTCGCCGTCTCCAATATCGGTCCATCCCCAGCAACAGGTGTGACCATGACCGATACCCTACCAGCAGGCGTCACCTATGTGTCAGCCTCATCCACCAAGGGAACCTGCAGTCACTCAGGAGATCAGGTAACCTGCACAATTGGCCCTATGGCTGTCAGTGAACCGGTGACGGTCACCATCATTGTTACGCTGACCACACCTGGGATTATCACCAATACGGCCATGGTCAGCGGCATTGAACATGATCCGAACCCCCTTAACAACATCGCAACCCTGGAAACCACCGTGCTGGCATCGGCTGACCTGGCCGTAACCAAAACCGATTCACCTGATCCAGTATACGTGGGAGAAAACCTGACGTACACGGTCGCTGTCACCAACAACGGTCCATCATCGGCAACAGGTGTGACCATGACCGATACCCTACCAACAGGCGTCACCTATGTATCAGCCTCATCCACTAAGGGAACCTGCAGTCACTCAGGAGATCAGATAACCTGCGCAATTGGCCCTATGGCTGTCAGTGAATCGGCAACGATAACCATCGTTGTTACACCAACCACACCTGGCACTATCACCAATACGGCCATCGTGAGTGGCAATGAACATGATCCGATCCTCAGTAATAATACGGTAGCCCAGGAAACCACCGTACTGGCATCGGCTGACCTGGTCGTAACCAAAACCGATTCACCTGATCCGGTGTATGTGGGTGAAAACCTGACGTACACGGTCGATGTCACCAATAACGGTCCATCATCGGCAACAGGTGTGACCATGACCGATACCCTACCAGCAGGCGTCACCTTTGTATCAGCCTCATCCACTAAGGGAACCTGCGGTCAATTTGGAAACCAAGTAAGCTGTTCCATTGGCCCTATGGCTGTAAGTGAACTGGTGACGGTGACCATCATTGTTACGCCAACTACGCCTGGGACTATCACTAATACGGCCATCGTGAGTGGCATTGAACATGACCCGAACCTCAGTAACAATACCGCAACCCATACCACCACCGTACTGGCTTCAGCTGACCTTGCCGTAACCAAGACCGATTTACCTGATCCAGTATACATGGGAAATAACTTAACGTACACGGTCGCTGTCACCAACAACGGTCCATCAACCGCATCGGGTGTGACCATGACCGATGCCCTACCAGCAGGCGTCACCTATGTGTCAGCCTCATCCACCAAGGGAACCTGTTTTCACTCTGCAAATCAAGTAATATGTATCATCGACACTATGGACGTAAGTGACTCGGCAACGGTAACCATCATTGTTACGCCAACCACACCTGGGACTATCACCAATATGGCCAGTGTTAGCGGCATTGAACATGACCCTAACCTCAGTAACAACACTGTAGCCCAAACCACCACCGTACTGGCATCAGCTGACCTGGCTGTAACCAAAACCGATTCACCTGATCCAGTATACGTGGGAGAAAACTTAACGTATACGGTCGCTGTCACCAATATAGGTCCATCCTCAGCAACAGGTGTAATTATGACCGATACTCTACCAGCGGGCGTCACCTATGTGTCAGCCTCATCCACCAAGGGAACCTGCAGTTACTCTGGAACCCAGGTAATCTGTGCAATTGACCCTATGGCTGTCAGTGAATCGGCAACGGTAACCATTGTTGTTACACCAACCACACCTGGCACTATATCTAATACGGCCCTCGTGGGCGGCAATGAATATGACCCGAACCTTAGTAACAATACCGCAACCCAGAACACCACCGTGCGAGCATCGGCTGACCTGGCCGTAACCAAAACCGCTTCTCCTGCTCCGGTATACGTAGGAGAAAACCTGACTTATACAATCGTTGTCACCAACAACGGCCCATCAGCTGCATCGGGTGTGAGCCTTTTCGATATCTTGCCAGCAAATGTTACCTTTGTGTCAGCCTCATCCACCAAGGGAACCTGCAACCACTCAGGAACCCAGGTAACCTGCGCAATAGGTCCTATGGCCGTAAGTGAACTGGTGACGGCAACCATCATTGTTACGCCGACCACACCTGGAACTATATCTAATACGGCCTACGTCAGCGGCATTGAACATGATCCAAACCTTATTAACAACACCACAACCCAAACCACCACTGTGCTGGCATCGGCTGACCTGGCCGTAACCAAAACCGATTCACCTGATCCAGTATACGTGGGAGAAAACCTGACTTATACGATCGATGTCACCAATAACGGTACATCACCGGCAACAGGTGTGACCATGACCGATACCCTGCCAACAGGCGTCACCTATGTGTCAGCCTCATCCACTAAGGGAACCTGCAGTTTCTCAGGAACCCAGGTAATTTGTACCATTGGCCCTATGGCTGTAAGTGAACTGGAGACGGTGACCATCATTGTTACGCCAACCACACCCGGGACTATTACTAATACGGCCAACGCCTTCGGCAATGAACATGACCCGATCCTCAGTAATAACACCGCCACCCAAAGCACCACCGTCCTGGCATCGGCAGACCTGGCCGTAACCAAAACCGATTCACCTGATCCATTATATGTGGGAGAAAATCTGACTTACACGATTGAGGTCAGCAATAACGGTCCATCAACTGCATCAGGTGTGACCATGACCGATACCCTACCAGCAGGTGTCACCTATGTGTCATCCTCATCCACCAAGGGAGCCTGCAGTCACTCAGGAACTGAGGTAATTTGTGCCATTGGCTCTATGGCGGTAAGTGAACTGGTAACGGTAACCATCATTGTTACGCCTACCACATCTACGGTTATCACTAATACAGCCAGCGTCAGCGGCATTGAATATGACCCGAACCCCTTTAACAACACCGCAATCCAGGATACCGACGTGCTGGCATCAGCTGATCTGGCTGTAGCCAAGAACGATTCACCTGATCCGGTATACGTGGGAGAAAACCTGACGTATACGGTCGATGTCTACAACGACGGTCCCTCCCCAGCAATAGGTGTAATTATGACCGATACCCTACCAGCAGGCGTCACCTATGTATCGGCCTCATCCACTAAGGGAACCTGCAGTCACTCAGGGGATCAGGTAACCTGCGCAATTGGCCCTATGGCTGTCAATGAACTGGTGACGATAACCATCATTGTTACGCCGACCACACCTGGAACTATATCTAATACGGCCGACGTCTACGGCATTGAACATGATCCGAACCTCAATAACAACACAGTAGCCCAGGAAACCACCGTGCTGGCATCGGCTGACCTGGCCGTAACCAAAACCGATTCACCTGATCCAGTATACGTGGGTGAAAACTTAACTTACACGATCGATGTCACCAACAATGGTCCATCAGCCGCATCAGGTGTGACCATGATCGATACCCTACCAGCAGGCGTCACCTATGTATCAGCCTCATCCACCAAGGGAACCTGCAGTCACTCTGGAGATCAGGTAATCTGTATCATCGACACTATGGACGTAGTTGATGAGGTGATTGTAACCATCATTGTTACACCGACCACACCTGGGACTATCACCAATACGGCCGTTGTCAGCGGCATTGAACATGATCCGAACCTTACTAACAACACCGCAACCCAAGACACCACCGTGCTGGCTTCGGCTGACCTGGCCGTAACCAAGACCGATTCACCTGATCCGATACACGTAGAAGAAAACCTGATTTATACGATTGAGGTCACCAACAACGGTCCATCAACCGCATCGGAAGTGTTCATGATCGATACCCTACCAGCAGACGTCACCTATGTATCAGCCTCATCCACTAAGGGAACCTGCAGTTACGACGGAACCGAGGTAGTCTGTGCCATCGGCACTATGAGCGTAAGTGAACTGGTAACAGTTACCATCATTGTTACGACAACCATACCTGAAACTATCACTAATACGGCCGTGGTCCAAGGCTTTGAATATGATCCGAACCTCACTAACAACACTGCAACCCAGGACACTACCGTGTTGCCCGGAGAAAAATTAACCTTAACATCTGGCATAATTCAGAACATGGGAATGTTGCATGACGGCCCCTATGCTACCGATACTACACTCTTCCTGCTTAATACCGACCCTAATAACAGTTATACCGTAACCATTGACCTCTATGACCGTAGTTGGTGGGGAACGCCACATCCAACCATCACAAATACACTAACAGTGGCTCCCAATAATTTTGAAATGTTACTCTTGCGTCTAGATTTTTTACCTGTGTATGAAATCAGAGTCAGTTATTATCATGAGGTACAATCTACGTGCAACGACGAAAGCCACGACTTGCTGGTTGTAACCTCTTTCGGCATTAATAATGTCAACTATAGCAATATACTGGGCCAAACATTGCTGCAAGATAATTTTAAAAAACTTAAACTTCCTGCACCGATTATCGAATAACCATGCTGACGAACAACTAAAGGACTTACCAATTTTGGTAAGTCCTTTTTGTTACCATACGTTCATAATTTTCACATTCTAAAACCTTTTCATCTACTTTATTTGACATAGCAATTTCTCCCTATACAATAATATTCAAAACCAAGGTTTTTCATATGCACAGGGTCATATTGATTGCGACCATCAAATATAATATGCTGGTACATCCGCTTTTTCATTTCAGCAAAATCAGGTTGCCTGAACTGCTGCCAGTCGGTTATTAATAGTAAGGCATCAATTTCGTTTAAAGCCTCCATCATATTATCTGCATAGTGAATATCATAATCATCTGCAAAAACTTTTTTTGCCTGATCCATAGCCTCAGGGTCGTAAACAGTAATATCTGCTCCCATGTTAATAAGGGACTGTACTATTACCAACGCAGGAGCTTCTCGTACATCATCAGTCTGTGCTTTGAAAGCCAGCCCCCATATACCAAATCGTTTGCCACTAAGATCTTCACCGAATCTTTTCTTAATCATATCGACCAAATAATACTTTTGTCGTTCATTCACTATATCTACTGCCGTGGCTATCGCCATCTCCAGATTGTTTTTATGCCCTGTGCTTATTAGCTCTTTAACATCTTTAGGGAAACACGATCCCCCATAGCCTGCTCCAGCATATAGAAAGTGCCTGCCAATACGCTGATCATCACCAATCCCTAACCGTATGCTGTCAATATCTGCACCAACTTTGTCACAAAGCTGAGCAATTTCATTCATAAAACTGATACGTGTTGCCAGCATGGCATTAGCTGCATACTTGGTAATTTCTGCTGAATGAATATCCATCATCAGTATTGAATTTTGACTCCGTACAAAAGGTTGATACAACTGTTTCATAAGTTCAGCTGTTCGCTCATTATCTGTACCGATCACGATACGATCAGGGCACATAAAATCATCTACTGCCACTCCTTCTTTAAGAAACTCCGGATTGGCTACAACATCAAACATTAAGCCATCCCTGCCCCGTATCTTTAATTCTTGCTTTATAATATTCCTGACTTTTTCTGCAGTCCCAACAGGCACAGTAGATTTAGTAACAACAACCAAATAATGATTCATACTTTGACCAATAGCACGCGCAACAGCCAGGACATAAGAAAGGTCGGCCGAGCCATCCTCAGAGGACGGTGTTCCTACAGTAATAAAACAAACTCGAGCATTCTCAAGGCCGATTTTTATGTTAGTGGTAAACCGTAGTCGATCCTCCTTAATATTTTTTTCCACTATATCTTTTAGCCCTGGTTCATAGATGGGCAATATGGCAGACTTAAGGCTATTAATTTTCTGTTCATCTACATCAACGCACCAAACACTATTACCTATCTCAGCAAAACACACCCCAGTTACCAATCCAACATATCCTGTACCAATCATACAAATATTCATAATCACACCCCTAATCGGATATATCATCGTGTATTACAACATAATTACCATACAATATATCGTATTCAGGGCATCACTAAAGAGTGTCGTCATCTAATGCATAAACAAAATAAGCAGCTAATAACATACATAACAAAAACGCTATACGTCTTTTAAAGCATAGAGACGAAAATTTATAACCGCAGAGAAATCAGAGAGAAAATTATTATAAACCCTCTGCGTCCTCTGTGTCTCTGCGGTTCGTAAAACTTATAAATTCTGATTGCGTTAAGAAAAACGCTAGCGCGTCCTTTCTTGTCATTGCGAGTGTAGCGAAGCAATCTCTGACCAAGTAAGGGATTGCTTCCTCGTACCTCGTCGCAATGACAGCCAAAAACTTATACTTTCTGATTCCGAAAAAAAGACTTGGCTTCCGCCAAGTCCTTTATAATATCAATCCAGCAATCACGTATTCAGCATTTTTTGATACAAATTCATATATTCGTCAGCCATATGTCTGGCATTAAATTTATCCATAATTCTCTTGCGTGCTGCTTCTCCGGCACACTGCCTGATATAGTCATCATCCAGGAAATATCGAATACCACACGCTAAATCATCACTACAACCTTGCTTCGCTATATATCCGGTCTCCTGATGAACAACAATTTCTGGCGTACCGCCGACAGCAAAAGCAACCACCGGCGTGCCGCAGGCCGAAGCCTCGCATACTGTGAGGCTTAAATTTTCCACTGTAGAGGCTGAAACAAATATATCGGCAGCCGCATAATATTCAGATAATAGCTGGGAATCGTAAATAAAAGGAATATCAATGCGTTCAGTAGGTAAGCCCTCTAAAACAGAGTTATCATATGTGCCAATATTAAGCAATATTATATCTTTATAGTCATCATGAAGTTTTTTTAGAGCGTCGATTAAAAGACTGACACCCTTAAAAGGGTTATTCAAACCACCATAGGCTGCTGACATAATAATTTTTTTATTAATAGGCAATCCTAGTTTGGCCCTGAGTTTTCCACGGTTACCGGGATGGAAAACTTCTACATCAATACCGTTATGAATCATCATGATAGCCTGATCTTTCATGATACTTTCTTTGGCTTGTTTCTCCAACCATACTGACGGACATACGGCTGTAAACTTCACGATTTTATAAATCGATTCTTTAATAGATTGCATTAATACACGCTGTGGCGGATTCTTACCGTCACTTTTATCCATTGGGCACCCAGCGCACAAATCATCTTTCCAGGCACTACATAAATCAGTATTCAAACAACCAGCTGTAAAAGCTAGGGAATCATGCAACGTCCACACTGTGGGTTTTGCTGTCAGAAACGGTAATAACAAAAATGAAAAATATCCGCCATAAATGCAATGCAAATGAACAATATCTGCCTGGGCAAATAGCGGATCACCAAGAACTCTTAATAAAGCAGCAGAATATAAATCAAATAAACCCCGCTCTGATTGCTGCTTAAATAACTCCTGTTGCCATTCAATATTGAAAAATGGTATAGGTATCACACGGGAATCATTGCTACTCTTATCATGGGCAAAGATTCGAACATCATGCCCTTCTGCATTCATCCTATCCATGAGTGTCCAAGCAACCTTCGCCGCCCCTCCCTGAAAATCAGTAAGATTCACATGTATGACTCGCAAATCTTTCATCTCCTAAAACTGAGATTTTATCCTAGTATTTATAGGCATCATCTGCCAAATTGAGCATTATACTAGCTAAAATTATTTACTTGCGTATACTCATCTGCCCAAGCATCCCGAATCACAAATGCAGGATGCTTTAAGGGAAATTCCAGCCCAGTTACCGACATATTAGCAAACTTACATAAACCTGGGGTATGTGTTGCATGTTGCCCAAAACCGATATTTGATACTAAATTTGTATTCGGCAAAATGTGTAATCCATTTTGCACCAAACAAGCAAATAACAACTGATAGTCCCAAGTATCAATCTTACCTGCATAAGTATCTTCAAAAATTTCATGCCAGTATTCGATAGTGCTAACTCCATAAGGCTTGAAACACTGTTTACCCTGCTGAGATTCAACCTGTATACTACCAAAAATATCGAAAAGCCAACGGCTATCGCGAACTTCAGGCCAGAGTTTCATCCTAAAATCATAATATTTCCACATACGCCGCCATGTTGCCCAGCCCCATATATGATCATATCGAGAAAAATAATAACTGCAATCTGTTCGCTGATGACCGAATTGAAAGTTATTTCCGGAGATTGTCAGTACTCGCCCATCATGACGATATTTTTCCAATAATTCTTGGCAGAAAGGAAAAAATGTAGGGTGAGGTATACAATCATCTTCGAGAATAATGGCCTCTTCCACTGTATTAAAGACCCAGTCCAATCCGGTGGCTACCCTTTTCCCACAACCTAAATTCACATCTGAATAGTTTTTTAGCACTTCGCAATCCCAATCTACGCCTTCAACAATAGCCCGAACAGCAATACAGCTTTCCGCTTCACCGGGCTTATCCGGCCGATGACCATCAGCGATGATGAATAGCTTTTTAGGCCTGGCTTTGCGTATTTCTTCAAAAACTTGTTGGGTTGTGTCAGGACGATTGAAGATAATAAAAACCACAGGGGTCATTAAATTAAATTCGCTCATAATTACACTCCATTATAAATCAGATTAAAGACTCATTCATTCTATCCTGGCAAGTATCACTTATAAGCAAACTAAAAGCAACTTCGAATTTCCAACATTAAATTGTCAATGGTTCTTGTGTCTGTCTCATCACCAATCATCCGCATTATTTTCTGGTATCCTGTTACCACATCTGTATACTTATCACCATCGTCAAATGCTATTCCTGCTGAATACTTAGCAATCAGCCGCAAGATATCAACAGGAAATATCTGATTTGTTGTAAGCTGTTTAATGTACTTTAATGTCACAACTTTATAATGCTCCCAAGATATCATATCCCAATTTGATTGGTGTTTGATGTGGTAGGCATGAGCAGTCTCCACTTTTTTCACAGGTATTCGGTAAAATAGTGGAATAAGTATTACCCAGTAATCCCATAAGGGTAAGCCAATACAAAATTCTGACTTGGGATAATACTGCACAAGCTGTTTATCGAAAAAGAAATAATCAAAGCCATCCTGCAGCACTTCGCCCTGCAGGTTATTAAATGTTTCTATATCAACTCTAGAACCGTATACAAAAGAATTAATTGCCGCCTTACTAATAAAAGTATAGAAATTTTCTTTTAGCAAATGGATATCCGAATTAACGATTCCACATATTTTTGATTTACTTGCGCTAAAATACGCCAAAAAATCATCAAAATATACATAGGGTTTACCAAATTGCTGTCTTGCATCTCTAGTGGCTTTTACAAATTCAATATTAGGAAAACTGGGCTGTAATATCTCTATTTCTACAGGCACATTAATTGACACTACTTTAAAGCCAAGTGCTAGCCAACTACTAACAGCCTTTTTTTGAATATCTAATTCTTTGCATGGGGCTAATGATGTGGCAATCGTTATTACATCTGTTGTCCCACTCGAAGGAAGCTTCCTCATTTCGTAATAGTCTCTATTATCAACAATAAATTGTGAATTTTCCACAAGATTGTTAAATTCTGCGGCAAATCTTTCAGCCAAAGCAGTTGCCTCATTCTTGGCAACTCGCTCCTGCTCCAGATCCGGTCCAGGCTTAGAAACAGAGATTAGTTCAGTGATTTTGCCCGCTAGTTCTTCTACATTGATGCTTGGAGAATAGATTCCATAGTTTTGCTCACCATGTATATCCACATCGGAACGTATGATACTTTTCCCCATTGCTTGGCATTCTTGTGCAGTTATATTTAACCATTCATTAAAAGATGGCTGAATAACAAATAGGCTGCGCCGAATAAGTTGTATCCGGTCATAGCGAGGAATTTCCCCAAGAATATGAACAATATCAGCAATATCCATTTGGTGAATATAGCTTTTTAACCCTTGGAGGTAGTCACTCTGCTGATCATCTGTCAAACCTGTACAGACCAGCTGCACCTCTTGCCCTGACTGGCGTAAAAACGCGATCGCTTTAAACAATGTGATATGATTCTTATGCCAGCAAAAATCATTAGAACATAATATAAAACGATCCGGCAATCCATATCTGTTTTGCGTTTCACAAGGATCACCTGCATACCATTCATCTTCAGGATATATACCTATTGACCAAACCCTGGTAAGGGCTTTGCATGAAGGATAAAGCTTTAAAAATTCTTTTTCATCCTTACTACTGCTAAACACTATTAAACAGGCCTGCTTAGCAATTTTCCCACATATTTCATTACGCATGGCATGTTCTCTCAGCGAAAAAAGTTCGGGCAAATAACGGTGCTTAAGTTCGCCTATCCACGATACCGCGCCCCTTCCTGGCAGAACATCGGCAATTACAGGAAAATAAAGGTCTATTTTGCTAAATAACTCATCTTGAGAACTACAGTGAATAAAGGGTAAACCTATTATTATATTAGCCTCTGTAATATTGGGGCCCACAAATATAATTCCATCAAACAACATGATAAATGACAAGTGTAGGCTAAACTCCGCTAAGGTTTCATCAGTAACAATTAAAAACAACTGAGGTCGCTCATGCTTGGGGAAACATGTAATTGATTTTATAAGTGTTTCAGTATATAAAATACCATCAAAAAAGCCCTGACGTTTAATAAGTGGAATACCGACACGTATATGCTGAATCATTTATTTTTCCTCCCCAGTGGTCTCCTACCAACCATCTGCTTTAATCCACTGGCAGCAAGAGTAATCAAAAGCTAATGGTTCATCACGCTCATCATTTATTTGTTCAGCAAAGTATTTCATAAACATTTTAGCATCACCTTGAAAGTGCAGTGAATTAAACTTAATATAACGATTTAATGCTGTGTTTTTGCAAAATATACCATTGCTGGTGCGATATATTTTTTTCCGTCCGAACCAGTTTTCATATCCTTGAACAACATTGATATTATGGTCAAAAGTAGCATCATTGACTACCTTCTCTAAATCGTAAATATTATAATGACTCTGTGAACAATAATGATCAATTAAAGTCATATCACAAATACCACCAGGCAAATTTTTCTTTAAAAAATCTTGATATATATTTTCCAGTCTTTTGAGACGGGATTTATCAGTATAATAATTCATGATAAATGTACAAAAATCGTCCAAGGCATTTAAATTATTTATAAAAGTTGTATGCCCACTAAACCCGCCGAAAAAGCCTAAGTCAAACCAGTTAAATTCTTCTTTGTTGGTATCGACGTATAACATAACATCCGAATCCTGATAATAACACTTGTCTATATTATACTGAATCATAAAATCTCTTAATATGAACCATCGTTGTATACAAAACAGCTCATACTCATATGGATTAGAACTCATGTGCTTATATACTTTATTAAATTCCTCCACAGATTTGCTATGATTTACCTTGATATGTTTTATAAAAGAATAGTTCTTATTACTATCATCCCCCAGCAGTATCACATCAGCATTTTTATTGGATTGTTTTGCCTGCCATAAGCTATATGCTAAATAATTACTATTATTATAATGCATAAAAATAACAGGATTTGACACATCAGCATCTCCTTTTTCATGTTTACTTTTTTGTAAAACTTCTCAACTGATTAAGATATTTGATTTAATATTATATCGTAATATATGAAATAAGGAGAGAACATGAAACTCCTGCTGCTAATGTTTTTCTAGTAATCTCTAGATTCCCAGGCAAATCGCCAGCGCGCCGCGACATTTACCGCACTTAAAAAATTCCCAAATTTTCAGTAATGTTCTTATGAAAAATTGCTCACAATAGAAGAACAGTGAATAAACTATATTAGGTCCTCTACTAAGGGGTAACCGTACAGGAGCACAATTAGAATAATAGCTAAAAATTATAAGGAGGTTCAACAGTCATGGCATCTCAAGGCTCCTTAGTAACTCATAAAAGCTCTAGCTATAACAATTTGGTCATTGTCAGGGCAGGCGACCATTCTTTACACCGAAGATGGTTATATCCGGCAGAATACAAAAATTTTGACCTTGCCATCAGTTATTTCGGTGACAGTGAGGGTTTATATGCTGATGACTGCGACTTTTATGAGCACGTAAAGGGACCGAAGTTCCTACCGCTATATGATCTGATTATAAATAATATTGACTACATTCTTCAGTATGACGCGATTTGGCTTTCGGAGGATGATTTAGATTGTGATGCAAAAACAATTCATGAAATGTTTCGGATATTTCATGAACATGAGTTATGGTTAGCGCAGCCATCTCTTACTACTGATTCATATTATAGCCATGCAATCACTTTAAAAAAGCCGGGTCTGCTTCTGCGTTATACTAATTTCGTTGAAATCATGGCCCCTATTTTCGCTAAGCAAGCATTATTACAATGTCTATCGACCTTTAATAAGTCTCAAAGCGGCTGGGGACTCGAGCTTGCCTGGCCAAAGATATTAGGTGACCCTGTGGACAAAATTGCCATCTTGGATGCTGTATCGATTCGCCATACCAGGCAAGTACGTTCAGGTACTCTTTATAACGTCATTTCTGCTGATCCAGATCTAGAATGGCAATTAATGGCAAAAACATACAATGTGCCGCTGCCTTTCGAATATCTGACCTATAAGGAAGTTTCATCAACAGGAGCACACCACTAGTTTTATAAGATTATTCTGCTAAACTAAAACAATCCTTGGCCTCGCTAAAAGCTAAGACCAAGGACTTGTTTCGACGTACATTCTTTTGTATTTAAGACTATCGCTAGATGTGCTATTGGATTCCAGCTAATTCCATCGTTTTTATGAGTGTTTTGATATTAACTGAAATGTTTTCCCAAATATAATGAGGATCTACATATTCAGGAGACCGGTTTCCTTCACCAATGAAATAATAATAATCCAAATTCATTTTATTACTAAGATGCCAGTATAAAACATTCACATAGTTGGGAGAAAAAAACTCAATTACCTTTGTTCCCGGACTGCAGAACACCAGGTTGGCAAATCCGGCTCCATGAGGAGAAACTATTATCCGAGCCGAAGAAAAAAGCATTGCTTGGTCTGCTAGGGACATTGAGTCTAGCATCACGCTTTTAAATCCATATTTAGCTAGAACATTCCGAACTTGTGGCTCGTTGATTACTTGTCTACTTGTTGCATTAACACGACTAATATAGATACGCTCATATCCTTCCACCATTTCAATATTTCTATCAATCAAAAACTCCTTTCTGATAAACTCACATGCCCATCTCGGCATATAACCCAAATCTCCAGGTAACGAGGGAACTACCAATTGCGCAGCTTCTAGGTGGAACTGGTTATAGCTCTTAATTATTTTAGCCTCAGGAATTCCCAGGACCGATAGAGTATCTTGTTGAAATAGGGCACCACTAAGATTTATTATGAATTTATCAACAGCTATATTACTGCTGCGTAACAAGGCAATACGGGGCAAAATATCAAACATCCAGTGATAATAATTGAAGCTCCATATTGAGGCCAAAACAGCCACTGTTTCCAGACTATAATCAACAGGCGGTAAATTTTCTTCGCGAAAAATGGGATGCTCTTTTGTCGTTTTATTATATTCGTTGGATATATCGGCTAATAGTTTATTATCCGGAGTAATTACAACACCGTTATCGCCCCAGACACGTCCTCCCGGTACTATAGCGACAAATGCCGCTGGTGACTCATGATGGTTATCTCTACGAAACTTCCAATGCATAACTTTCTCCAGACTTTTCGGCTCTGGGCTATGAAAAATATCTCCAGGATGGTATTCCGTATAAAGCTCCCCTGCATCACTTTTTTCTAAGCAAAGTGTATTTATCCATTCTCGGGTTGATTGATACACCCCCTGAGGAGGATATTCTTTTTCGGATATCTTAAACATATATTATTCCTCCATAAGTCAATGACGTCATCTTTAGGCGTCAGTACATTATATTCAAAACATCCATAAATGACTTAGACGTTTTCAATTATCCCATTGCTACAGATTTGAAGTATCAACAACTTGCAAGACCTTCCATAATCTCATAGTCATTACTCACCACCATAGCAAGGGGCGAATACACTATATAGGAGAGATGTTATCTCATTATTAGAATCGGGCAATGCCAACTATATTAATCCTCTTGAGACGAGGGAATTGGAGAGAGTAACATGAGTGATTTTAAACTAACGACTCCAGTAGCATTCTTTATCTATAACCGGATCGATAGCAGTGAAACTATTTTTGAGCAAATCCGCAGTGCTAAGCCGCCAAAATTACTGGTTATCGCCGACGGCCCCCACGTTGACCGTCCGAATGATAAGGAAAAATGTGCAGCAACACGGGCCATCATTGACCGTGTGGATTGGGACTGCGAAGTTATAAAAAACTATAGTGATATAAACCTGGGCATGGGCACAAGGCAACGCAGTGGATTTAATTGGATTTTTCAAAAATTGGAAGAAGTCATTATTCTTGAAGATGATACAGTTCCCCATCCGACATTTTTCCGTTATTGCCAGGAAATGTTGGAACGATACCGGAACGATGAACGGATCATGGCAATTTCAGGATGTAATTTTCAGTTCAGTGACCAGCAACCCAAATACAGTTATTATTATTCCAAATTTGGGCACTACTGGGGCTGGGCAGGTTGGCGGCGAGCCTGGAAGTATTATGACCCAACTATGACATTATGGCCGCAAATTCGTGATAAGGGATTGCTTTTCAATATACTGGGAAATGAAAAAAGTGTACAATACTGGACACAAATGCTGGATAAGACTTATTCAGGTGAGATTGACACATGGGACTATCAGTGGACTTTTTCCTGTTGGCTGCAAAATGGCCTCATCATCATACCTAGCGTTAATTTAGTGTCTAATGTCGGCTTTGGCCCTGGAGCAACCCATACTACACGAATAACTGAAGCTGCCAATGTCGCCACCGCAGCAATGAACTTCCCCTTAAAACACCTGCCTTTTATAATTCGTCACGTCCAAGCAGATAATTTCGTGCAAGAACTATATAGTGATGGCGTTATGTAAATGTTAATACACGAAGGAAATTCTGTTGATTACATATCTGCACGTTGATATTTCGATTCTTGGTGGCAAAAATAGTTAGCAAACGTTCCAACTGTTGAATGCTTCTGTCTCACGTAAATAAAGAGAATGTACTAGGAGGTCGGCCTCCGAAATACATTCTCTTTAACTATAAACCTACTCTACTAACATTAATAACTCGCTTATCTTTATCCTCGTCGATTATACATCTATGTCCTGATTGACCTCTGATACTGGTGGAGTATCCTGCGTATCCAATGACACTTCCCTTGAATGTCGACAAATAAAATCTATAAACTGTATGGGACATGCCTTACCAGTAAGTGAGCTAAACTTTTCCATTAATTTTCCTTCAAATAAATCATGCAGCTGACGCCAAGTTTCCTGATGTTTTATATGGTAGGCCCCAGCATTCATTACTCTTTTGGCTGGTATACGGTAAATAAGCGGAATTAATACTATCCAATAATCCCAATAAGGCAGTCCGATACAAAACTCTGACTTTGGATAATAAGAAATAAGATTCCGATCAAAGAAAAAATAATCTAGTCCAAAGGGGTCATCTTCACCTTGCAGATTGTCAAGTGTATCCACATTTATCCTACTTCCATATACTAAGGAATTAATAGCTTCACGTTTAACAAAAGAATACAATGTATCATTAAGCAAATGAATATCTGAATTAACAATTCCGCATACTCCCGTACCGTGTTCTGTAAAATAAGTCAGGAAATCATCAAAATAAATATATGGTCTATTAAACTCAGAACGCGCATCACGATGAGCCTCTACAAAGCTAATATCAGAGAAATGGTGTTGCAGCAAGGCTATTTCTTCAGAGCAATTAATAGATACCACACTAAAACCAAGCTTTTGCCAACTATTGATCGCCATTCGTTGGTTATTTAAATCTTTGCTCGCTGCCAAGGATGTAGCAATAACAATAGGCCTAACATCACTACAATCACTCTCATATTCTTTATAACAATGTATACTCATGATAAATCACCCCTTTTACCAAAGACCTAATATACTCAGAACCTTCTTGCCAACTATTGCGATTTACAATTGGCATGCCTACACGCATATGCTGAAGCATAGGTTCCCTCCTATAACAACAATATTTTATTATTGAATCGTCTAAATCCATCTTCATACTTTAAGTTCTTATAATAACGTTCTAAACTGATCAATATAATCGGAAAATATGTCTTTAGGATAATATCCTACTAAATTATTTGCTAATTCCAATTTGATAAGCCATTTCTCAGCTTCTTGGGCAAACTCTTTATCTTTAGGTAAAGTATCAACAGCAAAGTGGCCATGAATTTCAAACTCTCGAGGTGTAGGCTTAATACCTAATGCATCTAATTGCTCCAGCTTTATCCAGTCTGGTTCTATTGCTATTTCAGACCATTTCTTTAAACAGATCTGACTATTGCTAAATCTATATTGTAATAAAACTTCCGGAATATTAGCTAATAATGTCCTTTTAGCTAACTCTACCCATAATTTATAGTCCTGAGCATATTTATATAAAACATCATAATATATCCCTGTACTTGTCAAAACATTTCGCCTTATAATGACCGATGGATGTGCTAAAATATTGGAAAATAGCAACCCGCATTTGATTTTTTCAGGCTCAGTGGGATAACGCCATATATCTCCATGAGACCATTCACCTATTATTTGAATCCAACTGCCGCATACACCAATTTGAGGATGCTCTTCCATAAATAATACCTGTCTATATAGGCGTTCTGGCATACTTATATCATCACAATCCATACGGGCTATATATTGCCCTCGCGCATGTTCTAAACCTTTATTTAATGCAGCAGAAATACCGCAATTCGTATCATTTTTTATAACACATATACGTCCATTCTTGTAAGAATTAATAATATCCATACTATTATCAGTAGAACCATCATCAATAATTAGAAATTCAAAATCATGAAATGTTTGCCCAATAATACTGTCCATAGCTTCTCGAAGATATAGACTTCCATTATAAACAGGCATTAACACTGTTATCATAGGCTCAAACATAATATTTCCTCCTTTCGAGATTCCCTATCATTATATAGAACTCTAAGCTACAAATTCTTCGCCATTAACTTCTTCCCTCGTTGATTGCTCACTATAAAATCGACCAACCTAATGCCTAATGATCTCAGCCCATAATTATTCTTCATAATAAAAATGACTTTATTCAAAGTATCTTATTCCGCTGACTATAAAAAGAATACTGTCCTGACCCGAACTGATTCCGTAAAAATAGTTCCCTATTAAGGGATTTTTTACGTGTACTAAATTTAGGGATCAGTTCAATTACTCATTCAAAGGCTTGCATATTACTATCACATGCACTCATTAAAATCTACTGAATATTATGTAATGAATATTAATAACTACTAAAAAAGGGAGATTCATAAATGGACACCGAAATGCACAAAAATCAATGTATAAACCAAAATATAAAAGAATTCGTAAAAAATTATAATCAAAATAAGTTAATACCACGAGAAGATACTTTCAAACCAGAGATTATCATTCCTTGCTATAATCATGGTCAATATTTGCAATACACGCTTAAATCACTGCCAAAAGATATAGCAGTTACTATTGTTAATGACGCATCCACCGATAATACCGCAGAACTTATTGCAGATTTACAGCATTCATATAAATTCAAACTTTTAACTAATCAAGTAAATGTAAACCAAGTCGGTAGCCTTAATAGAGCTATTACAGAGTCAAGCAGCAACTTATTTATTATTCTAAATGCCGATGATGCTCTAATAAAATATGCTGTCAATACGATTATTAGGGTTTTCACACTCAATCAATCTGTAAGAATGGTGGGCGGTGATAGTATCCATTTTACAGAAAACCATATTTTAGAACACAATATAAACTTACCTGAGCACTTATCATATGAGCCAAAACCTAGTTTTTTTCATCCAGCAGATGCATTAAATTATCATAGCTTAAGTGACATCAATATGACGATGTCTGGTTGTTCCTTCCTACGTTCAGCCTGGGAGGCGGTTAACGGCTTTTGGGCCTTTGATAAACGAGTATGTTCTTACGATGACAGGGACTTCCAAATGCGAGTTAGCGCGCTGTTTGATGTGGCAGTTCTTAACGAACCTCTTGCCTTCTATCGAACAAATAGTTCTCAAGGTAAAGCATGTATATGAGCTTTTCAATATGAAAATACCCGGAGAACTTCTCCGGGTAACACTTTTTTATTGTTTAAAATATCTACCAAGTTCGATATTGGTAACGACTAACTCAGTTCATCCTTATTCGCTGTTTTTATTGCATAGGATATTGCTTCAAGCAGCTTTTCACCTCGATCTTCTACCTGCTTTAGACCTTTCTGTATGAGAGTCTCCTTTTCAGTATGATCAATTAGGTCAGTGGAAAGTAGATATTCTATTTTGTCTGCCAGATCTTCAGCACAACCAGCCTTGAAAAATATTACATCACTATCAATAAGCTCCTTATTCACTGGAATATCAGATAAAATCACCGGAACATTAAGCAGTAAAGCCTCCCGCGCAGCTGCCCCTCCTGGTGCGCCTTCAAATAAGGTTGGCTGTAAAAGAGCAGCTGCATTTCTCATGATATGCAGTTGCTCCCATTTGGGAATATACCCTAAAATGTAAATCTGTTTTTCCATTCCCATACTTTTGATTTTCTCTATTAGCTCACTAAAATACTCAGGAAAACGATAATCTGAAGTTTCGCCGGTGCAGACTATTGGAACTTCACAATTGCCTCGTTTCCTTAGTATTGCCAAAGCTTCAAAAGCAGTCAAATGATCTTTATGAATCCAAAATTGATTGGAAATGAGGAAGTATTTTGAGGGAATGCAGTATTTTTTACATACATCTTCCTCCTGCGTCAGCCAGCCTTCTGGTATTAGCTTTGTAGCCAATGGCAGTATAAATATCTTGCACGATGTATTAGGATAATATTTAAAAATATCTTCTTCAACTGACCTCGATGATACAATAACCGCCTTAGCTTGCAACAACATATCGGAAAAATACTGATCACGAGAGCTGATTTCATCTTGAGAAAAGAAATGAGGAAAATACTTATGCTGAAAATCATAAATATAGCCGACCCAGGGAATGGTAAATTGGTTTCCCAATAGTGCCATCGACGGTATAACCACCTCTATATTAAATTTATTTAAACAATCCAGCAAATTTCCATAAAATACGACTTGAATATTTTTATTGATCGTATTAAGCCACTGACCAAACGCGCTATTCGCCTTTTCAGCTTCTTTAATATTTTGTTTCTCAATAAGCAGATATATCTGAAGGTCATCTGTCTTAGCCTTTGACATCAACGCCTCAGCGCACAATTGTATAAATTCGCACCCGCCGTTCCAAGATACAAACCCATATCCCAATAGTGCAATTTTCATTTTATTCTCCTTGCGGGCGTTCCAACATAAGTGCCCTGTTCCAAAATATCCCTCACTACTGTAGCTCCAGCCCCGATAATAGTCTTGGAGCATATTTTAACACCGCCGATAATAGTCGCACCTCCACCGACAAAAACAAGCTCATCAATATTTACTTTACCCATTATCGTAGCATTCGGGCCAACAAAAGAATGTGATCCTATTTGAGTTTCATGCCCCACGACACTTGCATAACTAATAGATACATTTTCTCCGATAATTGCTTCTGCCCCAACCATCGCAAAATGTCCAATATATGATCCCTTCCCAATTATGCTCCTATATCCGATAAAAGCTCTGGGTGAAATAACCGAAATGATTTTTTCCTGCTCTATTTCCGCAAATTTTCTCTTTCTATTCAAATTATTACCGCTAGCTACTATACAGCTATATTGCTCTACCTCTTTTGGTATTTGTTTTACTATACTGAACCCTAATTTACTTTCACCCTCACGTGCATTGTCATCAACAAACAATATACAGCTAGCAGGATCATTAGCAAGTATCACGTCGGCAATATTATGACCATGTCCACCGCAGCCATAAATAACAAGCATCTTAGGTTTATCCTTCATTTTCCCATCCTCCCGCATATTGACTATGCCCTGGATTGTATAAACTGTCTGATACATGTACCGATGAACTCCACATCACTTTTTTCAAGCCCAGGCCAGCTTGGCAGATTGATCCCTCTTGAGCTAATATTCTCTGCTACAGCAAAACATCCGGATTTTTGCAGATACATAGGCATAGTATGCACTGGATAAAATACTGGTCTGGTTTCAATATTATCATTAGCCAAAAAATGGCGCAGTAAATCTCTTTGTGCAGGGTCCGAAGTAAGAATGGAACACATCCAATAGGAATGAAATACATCGCCTACTTCATCATGAAATTGTAGCGGTAAGCCTTGCAAGACTTCCTGATACTGCCTCGCAATATGCCGCTTCTTTTGCAAAATCTCATGAATCTGCTCTAACTGTGCCAGACCAATTGCCGCACAGATATTAGTCATTTGATAATTATAGCCGATCCTATCATGGTAATAATGACGTTTTTTCACTGCCCCTTGCCCTTTTAGCCGTACTGCTTTTTCGTATAAAATAGGGTCATTGGTAGCAACCATCCCGCCCTCTCCCGATGTTATGGTCTTGTTACCATAAAAACTAAAGGTAGAAATATTGCCAAAACCGCCTACATGGCGAGCTTTATAACGTGTACCTACCGCCTCCGCACAATCTTCTATTAAAAATAAATTGTATTCTCTAGCAAGAGCCTCCAATAAATCCATCTCTGCCGGATGCCCATATAAATGAACGGCAATAATACCACGAGTTTTAGAAGTTATCTTACGCCTAACGTCTTCAGGATCAATTTGCCATGTATTTTCAAGGGAGTCTGCAAAAACCGGAACTGCGCCAGTGTAGGTAATAGCATTAGCCGATGCAACATAGGTAAGGGTCGGTACAATAACTTCGTCCCCCGGTCCCACCCCTAGAGCAACTAAGGACAGATGCAGCGCCATAGTACCATTAACTACAGTAGTTGCATACTTAACGCCAATATACTCGGCAAATTTTTGTTCAAACTCATCAATATATTTACCTTGGGAGGATATCCAAGTGGAATCAAGACAATTCATTACATATTTAGTTTCATTGCCGAAAAGAAATGGTTTATAAACTGGAATGTTAGTCATATTGGCTTTCACCGGACTCTTTCCCACTGCCATTTTCCATCTCAGTCAGCTGTAACATTCTTCTCACATCTTGCGGGTGGGCAATTGAACAATCAAACAGATGGGCCATCAGTACGACTCGTTCAACAAGAGCACGATTTGTAGCCCATATTTTACGATTTTGGTCATACCAAATATTATCTTCAAGTCCAACCCGAATACCATCAGCCGCAATGACTCCCAAACCATTCATCGCTGTTTGACTGTTACCAATACCGCTTAAAGCAACATATGATTCTGGTGGCAATTCAGAAATAATTAATCCTGCGTGCAGTAAAGCAGCCTGGGCGCTTGCTATATTGCCAAGAATTATATTGAAATAAAAGGGAGGGTCGATTAATCCCTTAGATATCAAATACTTTGCATAATTGACCATTCCCAAATCGAAAACTTCCAGTTCGGGCTTAATACCTTTTTCTTTCATCATTTTAGCCAAATTCATAATTGTGTCAGGACTATTGACACTGGCTGTTTGAGAAAAATTAAGGGAGCTTAAAGTCAAGCTAGCCATATCTGGCTTAAGTTCACCATCTAAATTAAGCACCTCAGATCGTTTGCCAAAATCAGGATAATTTCTCCCACTTGTTGATACACATAGTATTAGTTCCGGATTTCTTTTTCTGATTCCAGCAATTATTTCAGCATATATGTCTTTTTTATATGTTGGTATTCCGTTGGTCTCTCTTGCATGCAAGTGCACTATCGATACGCCGAGTTTTGCACACTCAAGTACATCATCTATGATTTCTTGTACACTTATCGGTAAATGGGGATTCATTTCTTTGGTGGGTATCATCCCAGTTGGCACTAGATTAATGATTAATTTCTTCATA
>Ga0316604_10001225_pt1 | contig 23717 bp, 22 predicted proteins | sample OWC_soil_day20_C_FD_207650 | JGI IMG/M metagenome (GOLD analysis project Ga0316604, IMG submission 207650) | Wetland soil microbial communities from Old Woman Creek delta, Ohio, United States - OWC_soil_day20_CT | ecosystem: Environmental > Terrestrial > Soil > Wetlands | place: USA: Ohio...
GCTGAAACTAAAAATGAGGTTGAAGATTGCATAAAGTTGTACGGAAAATCGCCCATTAAGTTGATGGAAGATTTAGGAGTCCTCCAATGTGGCGTGTTGGCAGCGCACTGCGTTCATGTTGATGCGGATGATATTGAAATTATGCAAAAATATAAGGTTCGTGTTGCCCATAATCCCGGGAGCAATATGAAATTAGCAAGCGGAGTTGCACCGGTTACTAATTTCTTGAAGGCTGGAATTTGTGTTGGTTTAGGAACAGATGGTGCAGCCAGCAATAATAATTTAGACATGTTAGAGGAAATTCGGTTAACCACTTTACTACAGAAAGTTCATACTATGGATCCGGAAGCGCTTCCGGCAAAGCAGGCTGTTTTATTGGGAACCGGCAATGGCGCTAAAGCTTTGGGATTGGAAAAAATCACCGGTTCTTTGACACCAGGGTATCATGCGGATATTACTTTGTTGGAAACGAATGCTCCGCATTGGTTTCCAAAACATGACCGAATATCTCTGCTAGCCTATGCGGCAAATGCCGGCGACGTGCATACGGTTATGGTTAACGGTCGGATATTAGTTGATAATCATCAACTAACAACGATTGATGAAGAAAAAATGCTGGCAGAAGTACAGGCCAGAGGAATGCGTCTTGTAGCGAAATTCAAGTAATTGTAGTTTATATTGTATACGGGTAAAATTTTATTCTTTCTGGCAGACGCAGAAAAATGGAAGAGGATTTCGTAAGTTTTATCTTGAATACTATTTTATATACTATAAATGGCAGGAAGAATAGGAGGAAAATTCATGCTGCAGGAAGCTTCAAGGATGGCAGGACTGTCATCTGCAATTTTTTCCGAAGTGGATGAGATGCGCAGAGCGGAAGTTGCAAAGGGGCATGACGTAATCACATTAAGTATTGGCAGCCCGGATATGGCGCCGGCTCCTCATATTATCGATGCCTTACGTGAAGCTTGCGCTTCGCCGCAAAGCTATGGATATACTCTGTCGAAAGGCATACCGGCTTTTTTGCAGGCAATTGCAGATTGGTATAAAAGAAAATTTGCTGTAGATCTCGATCCAGAAACGGAAATTCATTCTTTGATGGGCTCGCAGGATGGATTGGCCCATATCAGTCTCTGCCTGGTAAATAAAGGAGATGTGGTGTTAGTTCCGGATCCCGGCTATCCAATTTTTAGCGCGGGACCGCTTATTGCCGGTGCAGAACTGCATTATATGCCATTGCTAGAAGAGAATGGATATTTACCCGACCTTGATGCCATCGATGAATCCGTATTAAAGAGAACCAAAATCATGATTTTAAATTATCCTAATAATCCGATCGCTGCAGTTGCGCCTAGGGAGTTTTTTGTAAAAGTTGTCGCTTTGGCGAAGAAATATAATTTTTTAGTTTGCCAGGATTTTGCCTACAGTGAATTAGTTTTTGACGGGTATCGTCCGGACAGCTTTATGAGCATCCCCGGTGCGAAAGATATCGGCGTTGAATTCCATTCATTGTCGAAAACTTATAATATGGCCGGTTGCCGGTTAGGGTTTGTAGTTGGCAATGCGCAAGCAATTTCACTGTTGGGACGCTTAAAATCCAATTTTGATTATGGTGTTTTCTATCCGGTTCAAATGGCGGGTATTGCTGCGATAAACGGACCGCAGGACTGTGTCCTGCAGACAGCTGCAGCCTATCAGCGCCGACGCGACATACTGGTTAACGGTTTTAATGCCATGGGGTGGTCAGTACCTCGTCCGCAGGCATCCATGTATATTTGGGCGCCGGTTCCGACAAAGCAGTCTTCGATGGAATTTACGAAAGACTTATTATACAATACCGCAATTTCTGTTGTGCCGGGCAAGGCTTTTGGCCAGTATGGCGATCGACATGTCAGAATTGCTCTGGTACAGCCGGAAGAACGATTGGTAGAGGTTGTTTCACGGGTTAAAAAGTGGCTGGAGAATAAATAAATTATAAGAAAAGGGGAGGAATTTATCATGCGAGTTTTAAATTTCTACTCATCAACGTATCATAGCCAGTTGGTTTGCCGAAGAAAAACCTGTACCATTCGTTTGGGAGATAAGACCTACAAGTATGCCGAAGGGGATATTGTGTGGGTAACCGTAGGCAAGCGGTTTGCGCAAAAGAAAAAAATTTACACGGCTGCAATCGATAGGGTATTGGTGAAACCTATCGCCCAATTAACTGTTGATGATTTGCAAGGGGAAAATCCGGACATTACATCCGTGGATGAATTAGTGCAGTTTTTGCAGTCTATTTACGGAAAAACCTTGACCCCCGGCGATACAGTCACGGTAATATATTTCTCAGAAATTATTGAATAACTGAGGAAAATTACATATATTAAAATGCAGGAGTGATTATTCGAATGTCAGAATGTAAAAAAATCCCGGTTGGTATTTCAGCGCGCCATATCCATGTAACTCGTGAAGATCTGGATACACTTTACGGGACTGGACATCAACTAACCTTTAAAAAAGCATTATCACAACCGGGACAGTTTGCTTCAGAAGAAACGGTAGATTTGGTAACTGAAAAAGGAACCATGAAGAAAGTTCGGATCTTAGGACCGGAACGGAAAAGAACTCAAGTAGAAATTTCCCTAACCGATGCATTAAAACTCGGTGTGCAACCGCCTGTCCGTGATTCAGGTGATTTAAATAATACTCCAGGATTAACAATTGTTGGTCCGAATGGTTCTGTTCAATTAAAAGAAGGCGCTATTGCTGCCTGCCGACATATCCATATGTTGCCTGCTGATGCTGAGGAATATGGAGTACATGACAAAGAAATTGTAAAAGTCCGTTGCGATGGACCAAGAGGCTTGATCTTTGATAATGTGTTGGTTCGTGTCAGCGATACTTCTAAATTGGAAATGCATGTCGATACGGATGAAAGTAACGCGGCAATGATGAACTCAAAAACTACCGTCGAAATTATTAAATAATATTGGCTTTGCCTCTGGTAAAAAAACTCTGCGTATCAATGCAGAGTTTTTTTATTTTTTTTATTTTATCAGCAGGAATTTTATTTTGCGGTACGAATATATTAACTATAAAAAAGAACGACGTTCGGCTGTCGGAAACGAATAGGGTGGTTTTTTGTCAACACAATCAACTTCTTCTTATATCATTGCATCTGTAGATCGAGCAATGCAATTACTGTTATTGTTAGGGCGGGCCACGAAGGATATGGGTGTGACGGAAATCAGTAAATTATTAGGAGTGCAAAAAAGTACAGCTCACAGTTTGTTACAAACCCTGATGGCAAGAGATTTTGTTCAGCAAAATGAAGCTGGGAGATATTCCTTAGGGGTTCAACTTATTGAGCTTGGACATATTTGTTTGGAAAAACTGGACATTCGCGATGTGGCAAAACCTTCGATGTTGGAACTGGCCAACGAGACAAGCCAAATTGCGATCTTGGCTGTATTAGCGCATGATAAACTCATTATCATTGAAAAAGTAGAACCAGAGCGTCCTTTTTTGATTATTCCTAAGTTCGATTTTAGCGTGGCGGTTCATAGTACTGCTGTTGGGAAAGTTTTGATGGCCAATGCAGCCAATGATATTATTGATAAGATCATTGATAACGGGTTAGAAAAATATACAGATTTTACGTTGACGGATCGAACAGAATTATTAAGAGAATTAGATGTTGTACGTAAACAAGGCTATGGAATAGGATGTAATGAAACGATTAACGGTGTGACTTGTTTGGCGGCGCCCATATTTAATAATTCCCGGAAAGTAATAGCCGCTCTGTCAGTTTCTTGTCCGAGTTCCGTATTAACGGAAAATGAACATTTAGAGATTATCCGAATTTTAAAACAAAAAGCGGGAATTATATCACAACGTCTCGGATGTCGCCAGTTGTGATAATTCTATAAGTTGGTTTTTCAAATTACCAACGAAAAAATAGTAAAAAGGAGGAAATAAGAATGCCAAGACCCGAGTTCAGGGAAGAAAGGTGCAAAGGCTGTGGGCTGTGTGTTGTTGCCTGCCCGAAGAAAATTGTGGAATTGTCCGACCGGTTCAATTTGAAAGGGTATCAGGTTGCAACCTGTATTGATGAAGCAAAATGTATTGGTTGCGCATTATGTGCCAAAACATGCCCGGATGTAGTGATTGAAGTCTATAAATAAGGGACGGGAGTGATGAATGTGGCAGAAAAGATTTTGATGAAAGGAAATGAGGCTCTCGGTGAAGCAGCTGTTATAGCTGGATGTCGTCACTATTTCGGCTATCCGATTACACCTCAATCCGAGTTAATTGAGTATATGGCGAAACGTCTGCCCCAGGTTGGCGGTGTTTTTCTGCAAGGGGAAAGCGAAGTAGCATCGATTAATATGGTATACGGCGCCGCTGGTGCGGGCGCAAGAGTTATGACTTCTTCTTCAAGCCCCGGATTCAGCTTAAAACAAGAAGGGGTTTCTTATATAGCCGGTGCTGAACTTCCCTGTGTTCTTGTAAATGTTCAACGTGGAGGTCCTGGACTTGGAAGTATTCAACCGGGACAAGCCGATTATTTTCAAGCGACGAAAGGCGGCGGGCACGGAGATTACCATAATATCGTTCTGGCGCCGAATTCTGTCCAAGAAACAGTTGACACGACTATTTTAGCATTTGATTTGGCAGACCAATACCGGAATCCGGTTGTTATACTGACTGACGGTGCAATAGGGCAAATGATGGAACCGGTTGAAATGCGGGAACCGGTTGCAAGTAACGTAGAAAAACCTTGGGCTACGACGGGTTTAAAAGGACGAACAGAAACCAATGTTGTTAACTCGCTGTTTTTACAACCAGATGTATGTGAAAAACACAATCAACATCTCCAAGCAAAATATGCCTTAATCACTAAAAATGAAGTCCGTTATGAAGCAATTCACCTTGAAGATGCTGAACTTGTCTTGGTCGCGTACGGAATTACTTCCAGAATTGCACTTTCTGCGATGGAAAAAGCCCGCAAAGAAGGCCTAAAAGTCGGGTTGTTACGTCCTATTACACTTTGGCCATTCCCTTATCAGCCGCTCGAAGAAGCTGCAGCTAAAGCTAACGCCTTTTTGACAATCGAGATGAGTGCTGGTCAGATGGTTGAGGATGTTCGGTTAGCGGTCGGTAAAGACAAACCAGTCCATTTTTATGGGCGAACCGGCGGCATGATCCCTGGTACTGAAGAAATTTACAATCAAATTGTTACTATCGCTAAAGGGGGCAAATAAAATGGCTGAAAAAGTATTTGCCAGACCGGCTTCATTAAAAGATGTACCTACTCATTATTGCCCTGGCTGCCACCACGGCATCATACACCGGTTAGTTGCGGAAGTCATCGACGAGCTGGGTGTACAAGATAAAACAATTGGTGTCGCGCCTGTAGGATGTTCTGTATTATGCTATGATTATTTTAATGTTGACATGCAGGAAGCTGCCCATGGCAGAGCGCCGGCAGTAGCAACAGGAATTAAACGTGTTCATCCGGATACTGTGGTATTTACATATCAAGGCGATGGTGACTTGGCTTCTATTGGAGCAGCTGAAATCGTTCATGCTGCGGCGCGGGGAGAAAAAATCACTACTGTTTTTGTGAATAACGCGATTTATGGAATGACTGGCGGACAAATGGCGCCGACATCCTTAGTTGGACAAATTACTACTACATCACCATATGGACGTAAAGAAGAGTCCTGTGGCAAGCCGATACGAATGTCTGAAATGTTATCGACTCTTGACGGTGCAAAATTTATTGCCCGTGTAGCCGTTAATAATCCGGCTAATATGGCTAAAGCAAAAGCGGCTATTAAAAAGGCGTTCGAAATTAATATCAAGGGCGAAGGTTTTGCTATGGTTGAAGTATTATCCATTTGTCCGACGAACTGGGGAATGAGTCCGGTAGAATCGGTAACTTGGCTGGAAAAGAATATGCTTCCTTATTTTCCGCTTGGAACGTTTAAAACTGAGGAGGTGGCAAAATGACACATGAAATCGTGATGGCCGGTTTTGGCGGCCAGGGTGTTTTGTTGGTAGGTCAATTAGTCGCTTATGCCGGTATGCTCGAAGACAAACATGTCTCATGGATGCCATCTTACGGGCCGGAAATGCGGGGCGGGACAGCAAACTGTGCCGTAATTATATCAGATGAGCTGATTGGTGCACCAATGATTGCCGAACCAACTGCCGTTGTGGCAATGAATTTGCCTTCCATGGATAAATTCGAGCATACGATAAAACCCGGCGGAGTTTTAATCCTCAATAGCTCGTTGATTTCTACAGAGCCGAAGCGCAAGGACTTACAGGTTTACAAAGTGCCGGCAACTGAAATTGCGGCTGAAATTGGTAATCCTAAAGTAGCGAATATGGTTATTTTAGGAGCAGTAATTGAAGCAACGGGTGTAATTACACTTGAAGCAGCGATCAAAGCATTCCAGAAAAAATTTGCCAGCAAACCGAAAATGTTTGCAATTAATGAAAAAGCAATTTGTGCCGGTATGGATTGTGTAAAAAATTCACCCAAATAACTGATCAACAAAAAGGTAACAACTTAAGGACCTGCCATTTAGATGGCAGGTCCTTTTTTCTAAATTGGACTGTATAGAGTTTTGGTTTAACCAATAGGCAATTAAGCCGTTTGGTTTGTTCCTTGGTTATTCTATCGTGGGCAGGATATTTGCATATTATGGCGAATAATAAAAGTTGCATTTGATACATTTAGACAGTGTTTGCCTACCAAGCGAAAAATCATTGAAGAATAGTATTTTCGATGCCAATAACACCAATCTAACGAACATTATCTATAAATAAACAATCGGTATTTCGAATTATCCTACAGTTGCGCGCAGTGAGATTGAACCAGTTAAGATAACATAACAAAAGGTGGCTACAAGATGAAACGAATCTCTGATTTTCATACTCACTCATTTTTCAGTGATGGAGAATTACTGCCGAGTGAACTTATTCGACGGGCTGTTGATAGGGAATATGCGGCAATCGGTATAACCGATCACGCTGGTATGAGTAATATCGACTCAATTATTGACAATGTTTGCAAGGATTGTAAAATTGCCGAAAAATATTGGGATATAAAGGTAGTTCCCGGAATAGAAATAACCCATGTTCCGGCGGGGTATATCGCTGAATGCGCCACTTATGCCCGTCAGCGCGGCATCGGATTGATCGTAGTGCACGGCGAAACTATTGTAGAACCTGTTGAACCTGGGACAAATCACGCAGCGATTACTTCCGGCATGGTGGATATTCTGGCGCATCCGGGCTTTTTAAGCCAAGAAGATGCCCGCTTGGCAGCTGAAAATGGGGTATTCATTGAAGTAACAGCCAGAAGCGGACATAGTCTTACCAATGCAATCGTTGTTCAACGCGCTCTAGCGGCTGGAGCTCGCCTATTGGTTAACAGTGACGGGCACGCCCCCCGTGATTTAATGAGCAAAAATTTTGCCCGCCAAGTAGGGTTAGGTGCAGGTATTCCGCAAGATTATATCGACACCGTTTTGTTTGATAATGCAGAATTATTGTTGCAACGGATTGCAGTATTTAAGCAGACTTTTTCTAAGTGACGGTGATGACAATGACCCCGGATATAATGAGTGAAATGAGCGACTGGAAAGCGTATTCGCCTGCTGGAACGTCACAGGAAATCAATTTTATTTGTGAAGTGCTGCAGTTATCAGCAAATGCAAAAATTCTTGATTTGTATTGTGGTTACGGCAGACATGCCATTGAATTAGCGAAGTTAGGTTATCAAGTGACCGGTCTGGATGTAAATCAAGATTTTTTGGATATTGCCAGGCAAAAGGCTATTGAAGCCGGTGTAAAGGTTGACTTTCGCCACTCCGATATGCGGAATATGCAGTATGACCAGCAATTTGATGCGATCATTAATATGTTTGTTGCATTCGGCTATTTTACCGACACGGAAAATTGTGACGTGATTAAAAAAGTGGCTGATGCATTAAAGCCAGGGGGGTATTTTTTAATAGATTTATTGAATCGCGAATGGATGATTTGCAACAATTTGAATCGATATTGGCGGCATCCAAGCGGTGAATATGTATTAGCATACAAAATTGAGCTGCAGAAAGGCATGGCAATTATGCGCCGGGAATTAACAAATCAGATAACAGGCGCGAAAACCCGTGCTGAGTTTGTTTTGCGCGCTTATTCGATGTCGGAAATGACAGGTATTTTGGAGCGGAATGGGTTATCAATTGTTCATACATATGGTGGATTTGATGGCGGTGAATATACAAAAGATACCCCAAGAATGATTATTTTAGCAAAAAAGAATAGAAACAGTGTTTCTGATTAACTGTTCTATTTATAAACTGATGCATGGTACATTACATTAAATTTTTATTTTTAGAGGAAAAACATGGCAACAAAACCAAAATTTTATGCAGTAAAAGCTGGACGCGTCCCTGGGATTTATAAAACTTGGGCAGACTGTCAGAAACAAACGATTGGTTATTCAGGAGCGTTGTTTAAAAGCTTTTCAACAGAGCAGGAAGCAACAGACTATTTGACAGGTATTAATAGCAATAATGCCAAGATCAATAATGATCTACAAGAGAATAAACACGTTAGTGAAATGCAATATGACGTGTATGTTGACGGCAGTTTTAACGGCGCTAATTATGGTTGGGCCTTTGTAGTTTTTTCAGGAGAAAACGAAATATATCATGAGTGCGGGGTTGGAACAAATCCAGAAGCTGTAATAATCCGCAACGTAGCCGGTGAATTAGCGGCGACAATGCGAGCCATTCAATGGGCCGACAAACAAAAGGTGAAAATTGTGATCCATCACGACTATACCGGCATAGCGGCCTGGGCTACAGGTGATTGGAAAGCAAAAAATAGTTTTACTCAGGCATATGCTCGATTTGTCCAACCGTATTTGTCGCAAATAAAATTTTATAAAGTAGCCGGGCATACCGGTGTTATCGGCAATGAACGCGCAGACCAGTTAGCCGGACAAGCTTTGAAACAACAAGCAGGATCATAATTAGATGTTATACTTTCTGGTGTAATAAAAAAACATTAATCTAATGATTAATGTTTTTTTATTATGGCGCAATTTTCATGACACGGATTGCGTTTGCGATGGGAGTGCAATGCAATTTGCCTTTCTTTTGCATCTAGTTAACATAATAGTTATTATCGGACGTTGAAAAATAAGCAAAATAGGGATACGTTTGTGAATGAATGCGATTTAGCTTAATTATTTTTGTTTCTTCAATCATATAATCATATAGTTGGTCTTTAGGGATTGTTTTGGTTGCTAATTTTCAACTTGGATTATTGTTAAATTTACTCTTTAATCGCTGTTAAGTTTGTGCCGGAATACTCATTAGTTTTCTGCATTATGAAAGATAGTCATCGAAATTTTAGTTCCTTCAGCAATTGTCGAATGGATAATGAACTTATCCGAGCACCGTTTCATATTCGACAATCCCATTCCTGCCCCAAAACCCATTTCACGAAAATAATCTGACGCCGTAGAGAACCCCTCCGTCATCGCCAATTCAATATCATTGATCCCAGGTCCCTGATCCTCAATCTGAAGTTCTGTTCGGTCAGGATAAATGGTGATCCTCATTTTGCCTTTATGAACATGAATTATAACATTCATTTCTGCTTCGTAAGAACTAATCGCAACCCGCCGTATTATATCTGATCTAACTCCAATTTGCTGTAATATCCGTTTTATTTTACTAGAAGTTTCAGCGGCAGCATTAAAGTCAGATCCTTTTAATTCAAAATCGAACACAACTATCTGTTCAAATTCCATGGCAAACACCTCTTTCAAACAACTGCATAAAACTATTTGCGTGTCTTTCCTCCATACATGCCTGCTCGATGTTCATCACTCCTATCAGTAACAATGTTTTCATAAATACAGAACATTGCCATCAGGTCCGAGCCGCATACATTCTGCATAATTCCGCTAATCTTTCTATTCTGTTCATACCTTATACCTCCATTATTTCACTCAAATCCAATGCAACTATTATGCCAATTGCTAAACATTGTCATTAATAAAGGTTTCTCACCAAGGAGATCTTCAAAAACCGTATTTATCCTTCACACAGCCTGTAAAAACTTTACCTGAAGTAAGTATTCCTACATATTATTACCCTTTTCCGTGAAAACCCTTCGTCGTTGTTCCGGTTGAATAAGTCTTGCTCTTTACTGTCCCATTTTTAGGCCTATACTCTTATTTTGTCCACGAATTGGGACGCGCGTGTTTTTTTGTACCTTTTCTAATTGAGTAAATATTTGCTCCGTCTCGTTAACTGTAATAAATTCAGAATAAATTAGGTTCTACTATTTGAAATTGTCCATTATTAGGGACAAAGATTTTATTTCGTACCGCTTTGCATATGAAAAACATTGAGTTTTCCATAATTCTTGTTACCAATAGATTGAGAATCAAATAATTCTCAATCTATTTCTATCCTATGATTTAAAGGTATTCACTCCTACAAACCTATACTTCCAGTCAATATATATAAACTTATTTCTGTCGATCAATCATTTTGGCATAAAATATGCACTTATTAAAATGCAAAGAAAATATTTTATTTGGAGGGACTAGTATTATGCAACGCTTAGGAGCTATGGAAGGAATTACTGTATTGGATCTTACCCGAGTACTGGCAGGTCCATTCAGCACAATGATGCTGGCAGACATGGGGGCTAATGTAATCAAGATCGAACAAGCAGGTAAAGGTGCAGATGAAAGGCAAAATGGCCCCTTTAAAAACGGCGAAAGCGCCTATTTCATGAACTTAAACCGCAATAAGAAAGGAATTACTCTCAATCTTAAATCTCCCAAAGGGAAAGAAATCTTCAAAGATCTTGTCAAACAGGCCGATGTAGTTATCGAAAACTACCGGCCCGGTACCATGGACAAATTAGGCCTAAGTTATGATATCCTTAAGGAAATCAATCCCCGTATCATTTACGGCGCCGTGTCCGGATTTGGTCAATACGGCCCCTATTCCCAGCGTCCCGGCTACGACATTATCAGTCAATCGATGAGCGGCCTTATGAGCACTACCGGCTGGCCCGGCGGCCAACCCACCCGTTCCGGCACCGCCATGGGCGATGTTCTCGGTGGTCTTTCCGTCACTATCGGTATACTAGCTGCGCTGCATAACCGGACCTATACCGGTCTCGGCCAGATGGTGGATGTGGCGTTAGTAGATGCCGCAGTAGCCAGCCTGGAAATTATCAACATGATTTATCTGGTTGAAGATCGATTGCCGCAGCGCATCGGCAATCGGTACGAATCCGTCTACCCCTATGATTCTTTCCAAGCAGATGATAACCTGGTTATAATCGCCGGCGGCAACGACAAATTGTGGGGCCTGATTTGCAACCATATAGGCCGCCCTGAGCTCATCGACGATCCGCGTTTCAAGCTTAACCGCGACCGAGTTGCAAACAATATTGAGGTTAAGAAAATCATAGAGGAATGGACCAAAACAAAAACAGCGGCGGACGTCGTGGAAGAAATGCTGGGAATAGGCGTTCCTGCTGCGCCAATTTACAACATTGCACAGGTTGTTGCCGACCCGCACATTGGCGGTGCCCGAGAAATGTTTGTCCCTACAGAGCACCCTAAGGCGGGCCCTATCACCCTCACCGGTCCTCATATTAAACTATCCGATACAAAACCGTCTATCCGGACTCCATCTCCCAGTCTCGGTGAACATAATACAGAAATTCTTTCAAAGATGCTGAACTATAGCGGCGCAGAAATCGAAGTTCTCAAGACTGAAGGCATTATCTAGAGCGATATTAAATAGTCTATCGTTGCGCAGAGCATGTTACGGAATCTTATTTTGTGGTAGCACCCCAAATAAATGAAGGGAGAATCCGAAATGTCAGAAGAAAATAAAATAGACACTTATAGCCTTGCCAATAAAGAGGCAGGGAAAAAGACAAATTACCGTTGGGTGGTCATGGCGTTGATTTTCGTGATATATACGATTGCGTATGCTGATCGGGCCAATCTCGGTGTCGCCTTGCCGTATATCAAAAAAGAGTTCGGACTGAGTAATACCGAAGCTGGTGGTTTAGTGAGCCTGTTGTTCTTCGGTTATGCCTTCTCGCAAATTCCTGCAGGATTAATTTATTCTAAATTGAAAGTGAGAACAGTTTTCCCCCTCGCCATGATAATGACCTCTATATTTACTGGTATGCAGGGTTTAACGAATTCAGTGCTTACGTTGAAATTTGTCCGCTTCGGCCTTGGGGTGGCTGAAGGCCCTGTGCCGATCGGCTGTTTGCAGACCATCAACCATTGGTTCCCGCCAAAAGAAAAAGGGACGGCTACGGGATTGTATCTCGCGGCCTCAAAATTCGGCGCAGTGATCGCACCGCCGGTTGGCGTGTTTATTATGAGCCTCTATGGCGACTGGCGGGACATTTTCTTTTTCTTTGCTGTTCCGGGTTTAATCTTATCTGTAGTTTGGTATTTTGCTGTAAAGACTACGCCGGCGGAAAGTAAGATGGTGTCTCCGGCAGAACTCGTGTACATTCAAACAGAACAAGCGGTTACCAAGAAAGCGGCGCCTCTGGCCAAGCCGAAATACAACTTAGCTTGGTTGGATAAGCTTATCCGGGCCAAAAAAGTCGTTCTTGTCGATTCCAACGCCGGGGTGTTCCGATCCTGGAACATCATTGGCAATGCGTTGGGCTACTTCTGTATGGTGGGAATCGTGAATGTCATCATGTCATGGATTCCAACTTATCTGGTGACTGTAAAAGGATTTGCCTCGATGAAAATGGGCTTCCTGGCTGCCGCACCTTTTTTAGGAGCTGTTGCCGGCAACATGCTCGGCGGTTTGATCTCGGACCGCTTTTTAAACAAGCGGCGCAAACCTTTGATGATGTTTACTGCATTAGCTACGTCATTTATGATGTACAGCCTGGTGTATGCGCCGAATGATGCTACTTTATTGGGACTGCTCCTATTGCTGGCCGGAATAGTTTTCAGTCTCGGTTACTCGTCTTTTTCAGTTTACCCCATGGGGGCAACGACGAAGAACGCCTATCCTGTGGCATACGGCGTTGTAAATATGGGCGGACAGCTTGGCGGCGCTATCGCTCCGTTGGTCGTGGGTATGATTCTGGATGCCTATAATTGGAATGCGGTGTTTATGTTTCTGGCCGCAGCGTCTGTGATGAGTTTGCTGATCGTAGCCACGATAGATGAGCCGACTAATGAAATAGGTTAAGGAGGAATAACGATGTTCAATAATTTGCCCAAGAAAATTCAACTGACAGAAGTAGGCCCACGGGATGGGTTCCAAAATGTGAAGACCTTTATCCCTACCGGGGACAAAATAGCAATCATCGAAGGGCTGATTGAATCCGGACTGACAACCCTCGAAATCACGTCGTTTGTTTCGCCGAAAGCGATCCCACAGATGGCTGATGCAGCACAAATTTGTGCTGCGATCTTGGGAAAATATGACGGCAAGATCAACGCCAGCGCGCTGGTGCCAAATTTAAGAGGCGCACAGTTGGCCTGGGATGCCGGTATTCGTGAAATAACTTGTGTGGTGTCGGTTACAGCGGAGCATAATAAAGCCAATGTTAATCGCACTCATGAAGAATCTGTGCAGGAACTGGTAAGAATGCGCGAGGCTTTGCCTGATATGAATATGCGCGTTGATTTGGCCACTGTTTTTGCATGTCCCTTTGTAGGCTGGGTGAAGCCAGAGGCTGTAGCAGCGGTAACAGAGAAGATCGCCAAAACAGGAATCAAAAAATTCGTATTGTGTGATACTATCGGTGTTGCTACGCCGGATCGTGTGTACAACTTGACCAAGTTCATGAAGAGTACGTTTCCTGATTTCGAATTTTCGCTGCACCTTCATGACACCCGGGGAGTTGGCATGGTAAATATGATGGCCGGAATCATGGCCGGGGTCGATTCCTTTGAAACCTCCGTCGGCGGTTTGGGCGGCTGCCCCTTTGCTCCCGGCGCAGCCGGCAATACGCCAACGGAAGATGTTGTGAATATGCTGACGGATATGGGTATAACATCGGGCGTAGATTTAAACAGGCTGCTGCAAGTGGTAGCCTTGATAAAAGATAATGTTGACGAACCATTGAACAGTCATATGGCGAAAGCCAAAATTTATGATTGTTTTTGTCCTCGGCAGTAATAATTATAAGCGTTCACTCGCGAGCAAATTATGCCGTTCTGTGTCTGAAAACTAAAAAATCGACCACTACTATCTATTGAGGACTGTGCTGAATTTTTAATAATCAATTCTAAAGCGGAACACTGTTCGCAAAAAACTACGATTAGACTGAAAGTGGTATGTGATATGCTGCATTAATTAGAAGCAGTTACGAAAGGGCTGTGGTAAAACTTGATTTCAAGTTTTACCACAGCCCCTTCTTTGCGTTCTCGCTCAACTCATCTGCCAATGCAACATTTCCCGTTTATTTCTCTATTCTTCCTAATATCTACTATCTTTTACCCATTTACAACATTGATAGCATTGCCGGCAATAAAATGTCGTAGATTATCCATCGCAATATCCATTAAACGTTGACGCGATTCCTTAGGCGCCCATGAAATATGAGGCGTAATGATGCAATTCTTTGCTGTCAGCAAAGGATTATCAACCTTAATTGGTTCCGAAGAAACCACATCAAGAGCAGCTCCGGCAATTTTACCATTATTAAGCGCCTCGGCTAGATCTTCTTCCACAACAAGCGGTCCACGTGAATTATTAATCAGCATAACCTCTGGTTTCATCTTAGCCAACGATTCTTTATTAATGATACCTTTTGTACTTTCAAATAAGGGGCAATGAAGAGTAATAACATCAGACTCCGATAACAGCTCATCAAGCTCTACATACTTGAGTGTATTATTTTCCAACTCTGGTATCTTATGGCTATCAAAAGCTAATATATTCATCCCTAAAGCTTGAGCAATACGAGCGGTTGCTTGGCCGATACGTCCAAAACCGATAATCCCCATATTTTTGCCAGCAAGTTCAATCAATGGGTAGTTCCAGAAGCACCAATCAGGATTATTGGCCCAGTCCCCTCTTTTAACAACATCACTATGAGAACCTACGTGATGACACATTTCCAGTAGAAGAGCAATGGCCATTTGCGATACAGCAGCAGTGCCATAAGTCGGTATATTGGTTACTACAATGCCTCTTTCTCTCGCTGCATCTACATCTACTATATTGTACCCAGTGGCTAACACTCCAATGAATTTAAGATTAGACATCTTTTTAAGAGCTTCTGCCGGCAGAGGGGTCTTATTGGTAAACACAACATCAGCATCCCCTACCCTCTCGACGATTAAGTCCAAGCCAGAGATATCGTAGGCAGTTCGGTCATAAACTTTTGTTTCGCACATGCTTTCTAACTGTTTCCAGTTTAAATCTCCCGGATTCAAGGTATACCCATCAAGTACAACTGCTTTCACAAAATCCACTCCTTTTTTATCAATATATTGGGAGGAGCAACACAAGATGATAGGAATCATTGGGCCGCCGCGAAATTGTTCTCCCAATACATCACATTAATATATTACTTTATACGATGCAAAAAGCATGCCAAAATAAATTCATATTATACCGGCCTCTCCCTTATCATTTCTTGATCATTGAACACCGGCATTTGATTAGAAAAAAGGTAACATTCTCTTATCTTCTAAACAGAAAACCAGCAGAGCCTCTATTAATTGTCCCTATATTAAGACAATCGTCCTTTTATTGGGACGATTGCATATCGGTTGTTAATTTTAATTTTCTAGCCAAAGCCGACTTGCTTATTCCTAATTTGTTTGCTGCCTTTCTAATGCTACCAGCTTCCTTCACGGCTTGTTTAATTATCTCCGCCTCATATGCTTGCACCCGAATAGTTAATTCCCCATCGTCCATATTTTGAGATCTGTTCGCAAGCATGTAAGGAGCAATTTGCAGCACAAGGGCCTCCGCATCCTTTCCCAAGAGAAAGTTCTCCTGATAAAAGGATAGGCGCTGACAAAAGTTTTGGAGTTCGCGAATATTTCCCGGCCAAGAGTACTGCTTGATGATTGGCATCATTTCATTCAAAACTCCTGAAATTTGCTCATATTTCTCCGTCGTAAGGAAATGCCGGCACAATAGAGGGATATCATCTTTATGATCAATCAATCTAGGCAACTCCAAATAAAGAACGTTTAATCGATAAAAAAGGTCTTCTCTCATTTTGTTATTGGCAACCAATTCATATGGCGATTTATTGGTAGCCGCGATTATCCTAATATTAACTGGAATAACGGTTTCTCCGCCTACGCGTAGCACTTCTTTCTCTTGTATAACCCTCAACAACCGTCCTTGCAAATCGATTGGCAAAGCATCAATTTCGTCAAGAAAAACCGTTCCAGTGTGCGCCAACTCAAATAAACCTAGTTTCCCCTTTCGTTTGGCACCAGTAAAAGCTCCTTCATCGTAGCCAAACAGTTCACTTTCCAACAAAGTTGGTGGTAAGGCTGCGCAATTTATTGCGACAAATGGTTTGAGTACCCGTTTACTTGCATTATGAATTCCTTGAGCAAACATCTCCTTGCCACTGCCGGAAGGACCATAGATGAGAACTGTAAAAGAAGAATTTGCAAAGCTTCTCGCCATGGTTTTTATGTCCGTTATTGCTGGAGAATTCCCAATAATATCTTCCAATTTGTATTTTGCCTTGAATTGTGTCTTAGTCATTTCTCTTCGCAATCGTTGCTCAACTTGAATGACACGGGACACATCCTGAAAAGTCGCAACAGCCCCCATTATTTCCGCATCATTTTTTACAGGAACACGATTGGTAACAATTCGGACATTGCCAACATTCTGAAATTCGCCAATTTCGAATTTACCATTCTCAAGAACTTCATTCAATCGTGTACCGGGTACTGCTTCGTTCACAGGCATGCCAATAACTTTGTCTGCTTCCATTCCCAACATTTGCTCGGCGGTTTTATTAAAAATTTCAATTCTTCCACAAGAGTCGATCGCGATAATTCCATCATAGGCGCTATCCAAGATAGCCTTGAGACGATAGGACTTGCGTTTTTCTTCCCTCCGCAACTCGGCAACTTCCACAGCCCGTAACAATGCGTCCCGGATGGTATCCCGGCTCGCCCGCAAAAATACACTTGGCAGACCGAGTTGACGGGCAACTTGGACTGATTGTCCCCCGCCAACTACGCAATAACCACCCTCTTCAGCCAAAGCCTCAATACGCTGTTGTAAATCGATCAGGTTTTTAAATACAATTTCGGTAATCGTAATATTCATTGCCTTTTCCAGCAATTTCATTCCGGTAAATGGTTTGCCGAAAGACGTAATCGCAATATTTTTTTCGTTTTTCCTCGCTTCCTCGCAACTTTCCATAATATCATAAATTCCCGTGTTGATACTTATAACTGGTATATCATAAGTAGTGGCAAGAAAATCTGCCGTCCCACCGCGACTGATAAAAACATCTATTTCCGGCCCAGTCAATTTTTCTATTACTTGGCGGGACATCTCCATCCCGCCCTCATATATTTCCACTTCTACGCCCAAATCCCGGGCTACGTCCGAAACCATGGTCGACAGGTCTTTAAAAGGCGAGATCAATACTATTCGGCCCATAAATACTCCCCCTTGAATTACACAAACATCTCGTTTTTTCATATTTATCAGTTAATTCATTAGTTAATTCAAGATATAAGTATATAATTCCTTTCCGTTTTTTCAACCCACAAAAGCATCGATACAACGTTTGCTTATTTGTAATCGATAATACATGGATAATTGGTCCTCCCTTCCATCATGAGATTACTTTTTTTCTTAGCATTTATTCTCAAAAAATAAAATACGGCCTAGGTTGGAAATCTAGGCCGTCTCAGTACAACGCAACTTATATTGTTAACTTAAATGAACCACACTTAACGGGTAATCATAATATTTCAAATTATTTATTGGTTTTTACAGGCATTGGTGTTTTTGTACCTACCCGCACAATTTTATCTGTGGGCGGAAAATCATCCGTTGCAAGAAATTCACGGCTAATTTCATTACCATTCACTGTTTTTACTCGATAGGTTGTAACTATAAACCCTTTTTGACCTTGTTCTTCAACAATTTCTTTGCCATTTTCCAATTCGGGGTCTTGCTTGACTATAGTTTTCGGTTCGATACTTTTTTTATTGGTTGCGATAATATTTATATCCGGAACGTTTTCCGTTCCTTTGCCCCAAATTTGTACTGTGATTTGGTTGCCATAAACTTCGCTGGTTATAAATATACTACTTGAAGATGTATTTACAAATTTTAAATCAAGTTGGTTGTCTGCAACCGTTGCATCTTGACCCAGAGGGACATATCCAGGCGGTTGGTAGTGAGAAGTTCGTTCAACAATATCCATGTCAGACAACAAAGCCGCATTATACAAGGTACTGCTCACTTGACAGACTCCGCCGCCCCAGTCCGGAACTAATTTTCCGTTAAGATAAACAGGCGCTTCCTTGTAGCCTTTTTTGGCAATACGCGGACCGATAGTAGAGTTAAAAGAGAAAGTTTCTCCGCTTCGCACCAAAGTTTCATTCAATTCTCTTGCTGCAATAATAATGTTTTGAGTACGATTTTCCGCTGCAGCATTAAATTGCGTAGTGTAGGAAGCGACAATTTTTTCGATACCGGCAAAATCTTTCGCTACCACATCTGGTATAACATCATTTACAGGAAGATCATAGGATAAACTGCCGCGTGTTTCGACGTTGGTTAGTATTGTTTTTATATCAATAAACGCTTTGTCTGCGTCGACTTTGTGGCCAATTGTTTCAGAAGTGATAACAAAGGATGATCCGGAGCGACGCAGCGTTGCATTTTCGGCTGCTTGATCCACCTGATCAGCTATCTGGTGTAATAAGGATTGTAATTTTAGTTCATTGATTGACACTGCAAAAGGTATTGTATAGCCTTTATTTAAAATTGTATAGCGATCTTGAATACGAGTGAATATGTTTCCGGTTCGACCTGTTTCATAAGCCTTTTGGGCAAGCATTTTGTCCGCAATTTGCAGGTCAACGGTTTTAGGATCGATCGACCAGCTCAGATCTCTATAAGTGATTAAAATTGGCTGTGCGGTATGGGATTTGAAGGATGCAGTCAATTTTTCGCAGGCCTCATCTTGCGATAAGCCACCTACGGGAACATTTCCAATCGACACACCCTGATAAATTTTATCAGAAAATAAGAACGGCGTGTTAGCAGCTAATAGGCTAACAATACTAATAAGGATAATAATAACGAAAAATAGAATGGCTTTGCGTGAATTCTTGTGAAATTGGATTTGCACCAGGTGTACACTTCCTAACATAACGAAATGAATGTAAACTTACTTCAGTTCCTGTGCCCTGTGGGTATACAGGCTGCGCGAAACTATTTATTATTGTATGCTCATTGAGAGCTCAACAAATTTCCCGGCCAGTTTTGCTTTTTGCAGGACTTCCTCCGTAATCTCCCCACCTGCATCGACAATAAGCACCCCATTATCCGTTTCGATACGGCGATTTGACTTTTTACCCAGTAAAAATTTCCGATGTTTATCATCAAATTTTTTAGCCGGATCATCATCTTCCATTGATGAATTTTCGCCTTCCAGGTTAACTTCCGAACCAGGGATTTGAACCCTCGTTTCAATAGATTGTTTTTGAAAATCCAAACCATCGTTAGTTTCTGTAACAGAAGTTTCTGTTACAGAGCAATCAATATCAGCCACTACAAGAACTTCTTTCCCGAAAGTGTAAATATTTTGCGCCGGAACGCTGATTGTGCCGCCGTCAGCGCCGACAACCTCACAATTGGCAATTTTCCCAGCATCATTGATATAAAATTCCGTTACTTTACCTTGAATACGTCCGGAACTTGTCAAAACTTTGCTGCCGATCACCTTAACATTAGCTACTAATAATGCTTCTAAATCCGCTGCGGCAGCAATGGGGATAATCACGGAACTGTTCTTTACTGTAGCCGCATATTCTCCAATTCCTTCTAAATCGTTAAAAAGAATCAATTTTGCGCCATAGTACCATTGGCCGTCGTCAAGCACTACGGCGGCAATACTGCCTTCAGCCGGATTAATTAGTAGTTCTTTTATCGTTCCAAGTTCTTTTGCTTCGGTAATGCTTACAACAGGTAGACCAATAATTTCTGAGCTTTGTTTCATTGTACGTCCCCTTTCTGTGTTTTTAATTATATGATCCTCTTTTTGTTTGTTCATCAGTAAAAACAGCATCAATCTTTTTCGTATAATCGGTGAAAATTCATGAAATGGTAAAGAACCTAAATGTTCCTTTTGGGTTGATTTTTTTCTTGTTGATCATCATAGTAAGCTATAAAAGAAGAAAATATTGTTACGAGCATAATGATGATAGCCATTGTACCCAACATGCCCGCATAACCTACAATAATTCGCGGGATCATAAGGCTGATAAGCAATGCGCAAGCAGCGCAAAGTAAAAGCATTTTTGTCTGCAAATGAATATATAAGAATTTATTGGCAATTACATAGAACAAAAAAATCATAGGTATTGTTGCTAGTATACTAATCGCTATATATTCCACAGAATCCCACCATACCTGTTTTTTGCATAAAACAACTAATTGCTCTTCGACATATTAGAAAAAAACTCCTGCGTACTTATATAGGTTACCATCATATTATAATTTTGCCATTTCGGCTGCGGCTCCCATTGCTGCGGTTACAACATGTTCGAAAGTAAGGCCGCCCTGGAGATATACCGCATACGGAGGTCTCATAGGTCCATCCGCGCTCAATTCAATCGAAGCTCCTTGTACAAAAGTTCCAGCGGCCATAATGATTTGATCCGTATATCCCGGCATGGCGCTGGGTTCAGGCTTTACATGAGAATCTATCGGAGAATATTTTTGCAAGCCTCGACAAAATGCGACCATTTTCTCCGGCGAACCTAATTCTATTGCCTGGATAATATCACCCCGTGTTTCCGTATACATAGGCGTGGTTTGGTAACCCAACTGAGAGAAAAAAGCAGCTACAAAGACAGCCCCTTTTACGGATTGAGCGACAATATGCGGTGCGAGGAAAAGCCCTTGAAATAATAACCGATTTTCGATCAAAGATGCCCCCATCTCGTCGCCTAAGCCCGGCGCAGTCAATCGAAATGACGCTAAATCTACCAGAGCAGCGCGACCGGCTATATATCCGCCGGTAGGGGCAATTCCACCACCAGGGTTTTTGATCAGGGAACCGGCTGCAATATCAGCTCCGACTGCCGTTGGTTCCAGTGTATCGATAAATTCACCGTAACAATTATCAACAAAACAAATACAATCCGGTTTGATTGCTTTCACATGTTCACAGACAGTGCGAATATCCTCAATTGATAACGGTCGACGCATACTGTATCCACGGGAGCGTTGGATTAAAACCATTTTTGTGTTGGGCCCGATTACTCGGTTTAGATTTGAATAATCGACTCCGCTTTCTACCATCGGCAATTCATTATAGGTAATGCCGAATTCTTTCAATGAACCGGCAGACGGATGGGTATGACCGATTACAGTCTGCATTGTATCATAAGGGCTTCCGGTGATAGATACAAGCTCATCCCCTGGCCGTAATATTCCAAATAGAACGGTCGCCAAAGCATGTGTTCCTGATACGAATTGTGTCCGTACGAGCGCTTTTTCAGCGCCGAAGATGTCAGCCCATACTGCATCCAGCTTAATACGGCCAGCGTCATTATACGCATAACCTGAAGTGGTACGAAAGTGATACTCAGAAATTTGATGTTTGCGAAAAATTTCAAGAATACGGCTCGTATTATATTGCGCAATATCGTCAATAGAAGCAAAGAACGATTGGGATTGAAGCATTGCACGGTCTTTTGCTAAATTTAGTTTTTCAGAAAACAAACTCATTATTTATTCTTCATCTCCAACTATATTAGTTTCAAGGCAATAGGTTTTATAACGTCCCCGTTGCTCCGTCGACAAGGCTGCCGTTACATAAATGCCATCATCCCGGTAATCAACGTTTTCGACAGTTGCAGTATCATATAAATCCGATAAAATACTGCTGCAATCATAAGGGATTTTCAATAATTCATCAACCGTTTTTTGGCGTAAAGCAGTGCTGATTGCCGCCAGCAAATCGTCAATGCCTTGTCCGGTCAGGGCCGAAATTGCAACACTGCCTTCCTGTCGTGTTAAACGTTCTTTTACAAACTTATTATCAATTTGATCGATTTTATTGAACGCTGTCAAAATGGATTTTGATTCAGCGCCTAATTCGCGCAGGACATGGAATACGGCGTCACTTTGTTCCTGGTAGCGTGGATGGCTGGCATCAACAATATGCAACAGTAAGTCTGCATGAATCACTTCTTCTAAAGTGGCGCGAAAAGCGGCAATTAATTGGTGCGGTAGTTTATGGATAAAACCAACCGTATCGGTTAATAGCGCTTCCTGCCGACTGGAAAGTTTTATTAATCGAGTGGTAGGATCCAAGGTAGCAAATAATTTGTCCTCCGCCAAAACACCGGCGGCTGTTAGATAATTAAGCAAGGTTGACTTTCCGGCGTTCGTATAACCAACTAAAGCGATATTAGGCAGTTTTACAGCTTGACGGTGTTCGCGGTGAAGGTTGCGGTGTTTGCGCAACAGGGAAATTTGTGTTTCAATTTCATGAATACGGGTTCGGATGCGCCGCCGATCAACCTCAAGTTTTGTTTCACCTGGGCCGCGAGTGCCAATGCCGCCTCCCAACCGTGAAAGGACTAACCCCTGCCCGCCTAACCGGGGCAAATTATAACGCAATTGAGCCAGTTCAACTTGCAATTTGCCTTCATGCGAATGAGCCCGCTGGGCAAAAATATCCAATATTAAGGCGGTCCGATCGATGATCTTTACGCCAAAAGCTTTTTCTAAATTCCTTTGCTGCGCCGGTGATAATTCGTCATCAAAGATTACTAGGTTTGCGTTTAATTCCTGTTGAAGAAGTCGAATTTCATCGACTTTCCCACTGCCGATAAAGAGTCCGGGATCAGGATGGTTCCTTTTTTGAATGACCTTGCCAACAACCGACGCACCGGCTGTTTCTGCTAATTGCGCAAGTTCCGCCAAAGAGTCTTCCGCAGACCAAACGTTATGCGGAAAATCAACTCCGATCAATAGGGCTGTTTCTTTTTCTGTTAACAACGAGGTAGTCGTTTGTGAACTCAGGCAACGTTCCAAATAGGAGACTAAATAATTAAGGTCTATCGCAATGAATTCTTCGATCGAAAGAGGTCCGACTGTTTGTGCTTCCAGTTCATCCTTATTGTAGCCGGAAATGAAACCCAGCGAGATCTCTGCAGGATTTCCAGCGGAATCAATGCCTATTGCAGCCATTAAATCCAGCCGCATACTTTTAAGCGTAGCGATGTCTATATTGCTTAATTGGCTGCTGGCCTGCGGGTGCGTGTGAATGCAGCGTATACCGCTCAACCGGCTTGAGGATCGACGTCCTTCGGCAATTGGTAAAGTAACGGTGCGTGTATCGCCGACAGCAACTTGGATTATTTGTCCTCTCCGGTTTATATAGACTGCAATTTCACGACCTAATGCACCGGTTATTTTTGCCATAACCAT
>Ga0316604_10001226_pt1 | contig 23707 bp, 12 predicted proteins | sample OWC_soil_day20_C_FD_207650 | JGI IMG/M metagenome (GOLD analysis project Ga0316604, IMG submission 207650) | Wetland soil microbial communities from Old Woman Creek delta, Ohio, United States - OWC_soil_day20_CT | ecosystem: Environmental > Terrestrial > Soil > Wetlands | place: USA: Ohio...
AAGGTATGCAAACCACTCATTCGAACAATACCTTCATCACCGAATCGGCAGCAGCCGGAACGGCTCTGGCTACCGGACAAAAAACCAACAATGACATTCTGGGGATGGATGCGACAAAAACCGTGAAGCTTAAAACCATGGCTGAAATGGCTAAAGAGAAGGGTATGAAGGTCGGCATTGTATCCAATGTATCGATTGACCACGCTACTCCGGGCGCCTTTTATGCCCATGAACCTACCCGCAAAAACTATTATGAAATCGGTCTGGCGCTGGTTAACAGCGGATTTGATTATTTTGCCGGAGGTGGCTTGCTATCTCCTACCGGATCGAAAAAAGATAAAGCAAGTGTGTTTGAACTTGCGAAAAACAATGGCTATAAACTGGTTACTGCGCAAGATGAGTTTAACAACCTGAGCAAGCAGGACGGTAAGGTATTTGCCATTGCCCCGGAACTTGCAGCAGAAGCCGCGATGCCGTATGATATTGACCGCAGTTCCGGCCAGGTTACCTTGGCTGATTTTACCAAAAAGGGTATCGAACTATTAGACAACTCGCAAGGCTTCTTTATGATGGTAGAAGGCGGCAAGATTGACTGGTCCTGCCACGCTAACGACGCGGCAACAACTGTTCGCGATGTACTGGCCTTTGATGACGCTATTAATGAGGCTCTCAAATTCTATGCTAAGCATCCTAATGAAACGTTGATTGTTGTCACTGGTGACCATGAAACCGGTGGTATGACAATTGGCTTTGCCGGTACAGAATATCAAACCTTTTTCAGCAAAATTAACAAGCAAGACACATCCTTTGAAGCCTTCGACAAAAAGATAAAAACGTATCGCGAAACCGTCGACTCACAGTATGCCAACCTAAATGACTGGCTGCCTATTCTTGCAGACGAGTTCGGGTTAACTGATTTGACAGAATATGATAAAACCCGGCTGAGCAATGCGTTGGCTGCCAGCATGGTTGAGCCGAAGAAACGGGTCAAAGATCCCAATAGTTCTTTGCTCTATGGTACTTACGAACCATTTAGTGTTACCGTTACCCATATACTCAACCAAAAAGCCGGTATCGGCTGGACTACTTATGCACATACCGGTGTAGCAATACCAGTATTTGCGCAGGGTATTGGCGGCGAGCTTTTCCAAGGCTATTACGATAATACCGATATTGCCAAAAAGATTATGAACATTATGGGTGTCAAACAGCAATAGTTGCTGAGTAAACTTTAGAGAAAACCGGGCGGAATATCCGTCCGGTTGATCTAAACTAGGCAAGAAAGGACGCCGGTTATGCCTTATTCCCGGAATACAGATAAAATCTTTGTACTTGTTATCGCAATACTTTGCATCATATTATATTTCCTGCCGACGGGATTTCCAACTCAAGACGATGACTATGTTCGCAGTAAAGCCAAAGTAACTGCGGTTGATAACCAAGCCATACATCAGCGTGGCGTTGTTCAGACTGGTGTACAGGCAGTGAGCGTACAGGTTGTTGGCGGCGAGTTTGCCGGTCAGGAATTTGAGGCTACCAACACACTGCTGGGAAAGCTGGAGATGGACAAAGTATTTCAGCCTGGTGATACCGCCTTGGTCGTTATCAAGGGAGAACATGGCCGGATTATCGCGGCTAATTTAATTGATCACTATCGGCTTGATCAAGAAGCACTCTTATTTGGACTATTTATACTCGCATTGTTCTGGTTTGCCCGTTGGACAGGCGTAAAAGCCGTGCTTTCCTTTGTTTTTACCATTTTAGTTTTGTGGAAAGTGCTCTGGCCGCTGTTTCTGAAGGGCTGGGACCCGATTATCCTTTCACTATTGGTTGTTTGCACCATTGTCGGTTGTGTTACTTTTTTGGTAACAGGGTTTGGCCGCACCGGCTTGGTATCTTTTCTGGGAACCATGTGTGGGGCGATTGCCGCTTGTTTGTTAGCAGTTTTATTTGGACAACTATTTAAGGTGCATGGCGCGGTGATTCCGTTTGCCGAAACATTACTGCATGTTGGGTTTAGTAATATTGATCTTACTAAAATTTTCCTTGCAGGGATCTTTGTGGCTTCATCAGGAGCCATGATGGATGTAGCGGTTGATATTGCAGTAGCCGTAACAGAGCTTGTTGATAAAAATCCCTCCATTACCCGCAGTGAGGCAGTTGCCTCTGGCATGAATGTTGGCCGGGCAGTTGTCGGTACAATGACGACAACTCTACTACTGGCGTATTCCGGTTCCTTTACCGCCCTCATGATGGTATTTATGGCCCAGGGTACGCCAGTAATTAATATATTGAACTTGACCTATATTGCAGCAGAGATCCTCCACACCCTTGTCGGTAGTTTTGGTGTTGTACTTGTTGCACCCTTTACTGCTTGGCTGGCAGGTTGGCTGCTAACTGGTCAAAGAGTTTCTGAGTAAGCTATCCCTCTCCCCTTAAATAAAAGCACGGACTGCCTGCCTCTCATTTTTTGTGAAGCAGGCTTTGTGCTTTTCAATTAAAAGTAAGAGGTTCTATATTTCTCCCTTCCTGCGTAAATTAGTTGTATCTGCCATAGGGCCGATTTTTAAGGAGGGGACATATTGAATCATAAAGAATGGATTGCGATGGTTTTAGCTGGGGGGCGGGGTACCCGGTTGGGTGCGTTAACAAAGGCAGTAGCCAAACCAGCTGTAGCATTTGGTGGTCAATATCGTATTATTGATTTTACTTTAAGCAACTGTAAAAATTCCGGCGTAGATACCGTAGGGGTCTTAACCCAGTATCAGCCGCTTACTTTGCATGATTACATTGGTAATGGTGCTGCCTGGGATCTTGATCGAAAAGGCGGGGGAGTGCATATTCTGCCTCCATATGCCAGCGCCAAGGGCGGCGAGTGGTATGCAGGTACAGCTGATGCGGTGTATAAAAATCGAGAGTTTGTTGAGCAGTTTGCGCCACAATATGTTGTTGTGTTATCAGGCGACCATATATATAAGATGAATTACAGCGTCATGCTTGAGCAGCATAAGCTGCGGCAAGCTGATGCTACGATTGGTGTATTGGAAGTGCCTTGGAGTGAGGCTGGCCGATTTGGGATTATGGAGACAACAGCAAGTGGGCGCATTATTGATTTTGTTGAAAAGCCTTGTCAACCCAAAGGAAATCAGGCTTCTATGGGTGTGTATATTTTCACATGGAAAGTGTTAAAACAATACTTGATGAAAGACGCGGCCCAGGCGGGTTCCAGCCATGATTTTGGGAAAAATATCATTCCGGCTTTATTAGCGGGTGGTCAGCGCGTGTATGCATACCGTTTTAACGGCTACTGGAAAGATGTGGGAACGGTAGTTAGTTACTGGGAAGCCAATATGGATTTACTGGGGGATTCGCCGAAAGTAGTGCTTGACGATGCAGCATGGCCGGTGTACTCGCTGCGCCCAAGCCTGCCGCCGCACTATCATGGCGCTACGGCCAAGGTAAGCGATTCCTTGATTGCGGGAGGGGTTACGATCCTAGGTGAGGTAGACAATTCGGTTATTTTTCCAGGAACTTATATTGGAGATGGGGTCAAGGTGAAAAATAGTGTTATTATGCCTTATGCCAGGTTGGAGCAGGGGGTAAGCGTTGACGGCGTTATTGTTACTCCCCATACAGTAATTACTGCCAGGATGGCTGGCGACAAGGACTGCGGTATTATTCAGGTTGTCGAGCAGTCTACAACCCAAGAGTCATCGGTACCAGTCTGCTGGGCAGTGTAAAACATTGTAAAAGTATTAGAATGATGCAAATATTTGACAGGGATTTTCTACGCTGATAGAGAAGCAATACAAAAAATAATAGTTCACTATGGACAATAAAGGATGATAAACAATGACTGCTGCTTGCGTTAGTGATCACGAGTTATACTTGTTCCATGAAGGTAGTCTGCAACGCAGTTACCGCTTGTTGGGGGCACATGTGGTAGCGGACGGTCGTGGGGTGCGCTTTGCCGTATGGGCGCCGAACGCCCAGGCCGTCCGGGTTATTGGTGATTTCAATAATTGGGATGGCAGTAGACATGCCCTCGAAAAGGTTAGTACCTGTGGTGTCTGGTCTCTATTTGTTCCTGAGGTTAATACCGGGGATCTTTATAAATATGAGATTATCACTGCAGCTGGTGAGATATTACATAAGGCAGATCCGTATGCTTTTGCCGCAGAAATTAGACCAAAGACAGCATCAAAGGTGGCCTGCCTGGCAGGCTACACCTGGCAGGATACGGCGTGGCTGAAAAATAAGACTACGCCGTCTATTTATGAGCAACCTATGAATATTTATGAAGTGGATTTGGGCTCATGGAAGCGGGGCGATGAGCGGCAGCCGCTCTCCTACCGGGAGTTAGCGCCAGAACTTGCCGACTATGCTGCCGATATGGGCTATACTCATATTGAACTGTTGCCAGTGGCTGAGCATCCTTTTGACGGGTCATGGGGCTACCAGGCTACAGGTTATTATGCGGTTACCAGCCGCTACGGTTCGCCTGAAGATTTTATGTTCTTGGTGGATTGCTGCCACCAGCGAGGAATTGGTGTTATTCTGGATTGGGTCCCTGGGCATTTCTGTAAAGATGCCCACGGTCTTGCTGAATTTGATGGTACAACCCTTTACGAATATGCTGATTTGTATCGCAAGGAAAATCGCGGTTGGGGTACGCTCAATTTTGATCTTGGTCGGCCTGAGGTTATGAGTTTTCTCATCTCCAATGTGCTGTTTTGGATGGAACTATACCACATTGATGGCATTAGAATGGATGCAGTGGCTAATATGTTGTATCTAAATTATGGGAAAGAGGATGGAGAATGGGCACCAAATTGTCATGGTGGCACCGAAAACTTGGAGGCTATCAACTTTTTACGGCGACTCAATGAAGCTGTTTTTGCCAATTACCCGGCGGCCTTGGTTATTGCGGAGGATTCAACGGCGTGGCCGCTAGTTACCCAGCCGACTGATGTGGGAGGGCTTGGCTTCAATTTCAAATGGAATATGGGCTGGATGAACGATATGCTGCGTTACATGGAGCTTGATCCGCTACACCGCCAGCACCATCATAAATTAGTAACCTTTTCTTTTATGTACGCATTTTCGGAAAACTTTGTTTTGCCTTTATCGCATGATGAGGTGGTTCATGGCAAACGGTCACTGCTTGATAAAATGCCCGGAGATTATTGGCAGAAGTTTGCTAATTTGCGGGCATTTTATGGTTACATGATGGCTCATCCGGGTAAAAAATTGTTGTTTATGGGGGGGGAATTCGGTCAGTTTATTGAATGGAATTACCAGGATAGCCTGGATTGGCACTTATTAGACTATGAAATGCACGGTAAGCTGTATAATTATGTCCGGGAACTTAATCATTTTTATTTGGAAAACCCGGCGATGTGGCAAAATGACCGGGATTGGCAGGGATTTTCCTGGATTGACTGCCAGGACTGGCAGCAGAGTGTCCTGGTTTTTAAACGGCAAGGCAAACAGGCAGACGATTTTATTATTGCTGTAGTAAATTTTACGCCTGTTGTCCGGACAGAATACCGGATTGGCGTGCCTGCAGCCGAGTATTATCTTGAAGTATTTAATAGCGACAGCTTGATTTACGGCGGCTCCGGGCAAGGTAACCCTGGTAATAGGCAGCCAGAGGCGATTTCTTGCCATAATCAACCGAATTCACTGGTTATTACGCTACCGCCGCTGGCGATGGTATATTTTAAGCCAGCAGGACACCGGAAAAAGTAGCAAGCCCTGTAATTTTGATTGTAGAATATATACTATGGGGGGAGTGAAGTACTTTGCGCAGTAAAGAATGTGTTGCCATGATTTTGGCTGGCGGTCAGGGAAGTCGCTTGGGAGCGTTGACCAAAAAACTGGCTAAACCGGCGGTACCATTTGGCGGTAAGTACCGAATTATTGATTTTCCTTTAAGTAATTGCTATAACTCGGGGATTAATACGGTTGGTGTGCTGACTCAATACCAGCCACTTGCTCTTCATTCCTATATCGGAATTGGCAGCGCCTGGGATCTTGACCGGCGGGAGGGCGGTGTCTATGTATTGCCGCCTTATGTACGGGAAAAAGGTGGGGAATGGTATAAAGGAACCGCTGATGCCATTTTCCAAAACATTAACTTTATTGAGATGTTTAATCCTGAGTATGTGCTGATATTATCAGGTGATCACATCTATAAAATGGATTATTCCTTCATGCTTGATAAGCACAAAGCCTCGCAGGCCGATGCTACCATTGCCGTTATTGAGGTGCCCTGGGAGGAAGCCAGTCGATTTGGTATTATGAATACGTCTGAGGATGACCGGATTATTGAATTTGAAGAAAAGCCGAAAAAGCCTAAGAATAACCTAGCCTCGATGGGCGTATACGTATTTAGCTGGCCGGTATTGCGGTCGTATTTGACAGGCGATGCCATTAGTGATATATCCAGCCATGACTTTGGTAAAGATATTATCCCACAAATGCTTGCTGGAAATGAGCGGTTATGCGCGTATCGCTTTGCTGGCTACTGGAAAGATGTTGGGACTGTGGAAAGTTTTTGGGAGGCCAACATGGATCTGCTTAGTGACGAGCCGGCCTTGGACTTATACGATCCGGATTGGCGAATTTATTCGGTGAGTCCAACCCAGCCCCCCCACGTGATTGCCAATACAGCCAGGGTGGTTTGTTCGATGGTTAGTGAGGGCTGCCAGGTTTTTGGGCAGGTGGAGAACTCGGTATTATTTCCAGGGGTTTATATAGGAGAAGGCGCTAAGGTTAAAGACTCTATTGTTATGCCATATGCCTCCATTGGCGCCAACGCCATAGTTAACAAAGCTATTATTGGTCGTAAATCAAGCGTTGAATTTGGTGCGCAGCTGGGGGTTAATGATCAGCTGGAACAAGAAGCCAGTCGCTGGTTTTCCGGGATAACGCTGATTGGCGAAAATCTGACAGTTACCAGCGAGACCAAGATTAAGCGCAATGCACTGCTTACTCGGCTGTAGGTTCTAGAAAGCAGATTGTGTTAGGGGGAATGAGCTTGTTAAAGAATGTGATGGGTCTTATCAATTTGCATGAAAGTCATGAGTCATTCCGGGAGATAACCAAGCACCGGCCGCTGGCGGCCATTCCTTTTGCTGGCCGGTATCGGTTGATAGACTTTGTGCTATCAAATTTTATTAATTCCGGGATAACCAATGTCGGTATTTTATCAGCAGGCAATTCCCGCGCACTTTCCGACCATATCCGCTCTGGTAAGGAGTGGGACTTGGCTCGTAAACGGGATGGCTTGTTTTTATTGCCATCATGGCAGACGGGCGCGGTGCAAGGGTCATTTCCCAGCGATTTAACGGACTTTTTCAGTAATCTTGACTATATTAAAAGCAGTCGTCAGCGGTTTGCCCTGCTTTCTGGCAGCCGGGCGGTTTGTAATATTAACTATGAGGCTGCGTATTACTATCATTTGGAGAAAAAGGCAGATATAACTGTATTATATAAAGAGTATACTAGTGCAGAGGCCAAGAGTCTGTCTGGGGTTACTATGTTCAAAACAGCGGGTGATGGTCGAGTTGTCGACATGGAGATATGTCCGGTGAATACCCATAGCAGCAAATTATCACTGGAGATGTATCTGATGGATCGGCACTTGCTGGTGGATTTGATTGATGCCAGTGTGTCACGGGGTGGGACTAATTTCGCTCGTGATTGTATTATGAAAAACATAGAAAATCTTAAAATTTACGGATTTCCATTTAATGGATATTTGGCTCGTATTGACTCTCTGCAAAACTATTTTAACCATAGTATGAAGCTTTTGACTCCGGAAATATGGCAGGAGATCTTTTTTGCCAACGGCTCCATTTATACCAAGGTAAAAGATGAAGCACCAGCAAAGTACCAGCGGGATGCTGTCGTTACATCGTCGCTGGTAGCTAATGGTTCAGTTATAGCTGGTAATGTCGAAAATAGTATTTTGTTTCGTGGTGTCAAGGTACATAAAGATGCCCGGGTGAGCAATAGTATTGTTATGCAAAAAGGGGAAATTGGTCCAGGTGCCGTTATCGAAAATGTAATCTTTGATAAAGATGTGAAAATTACAGCAGGTAAAAAACTCAAGGGAGAATTAAATCACCCGATTGTGATCGAAAAGGGGACGGTGATTTAATGCTAAAAGTACTATTTGTGGCTTCTGAGGCAGCGCCTTTTGCCAAAACGGGCGGCTTGGGCGAGGTGATTGGCTCTTTACCCAAGGAACTGAGAAAGCAAGAACTTGATGTTCGGGTCATTATGCCTAAATACAGTGCAATTCCGAGCGAGTTTACCAGGCAGATGGTGCAGAAGGCAGCGCTTACCGTGCCTGTGGGCTGGCGTCAACAATATGCCGGGTTATTTGAACTTGCTTATCAAGGGATTACCTGGTATTTTGTCGATAATGAGTACTATTTTAAGCGTGACAGTCTTTACGGCCATTACGACGAAGCTGAGCGTTTCGCCTATTTTTGCCGGGCAGTACTAGCAGCATTACCTCAGCTGGATTTTATACCGGACATTATTCACTGCCACGATTGGCAGACCGGGCCGCTGGCTGCCATGCTCAAATTGCAATATTTGGTGAGAAATAAATATGCAGCAATTAAAACGGTGTTTACTGTCCATAACTTAATGTATCAGGGGATTTTTCCAGGCGAAATGCTGGGTGACTTGCTTGGTTTACCAATCAGTGCTTTTACGGCCGACGGGTTGGAGTTTCATGGAAAGGTAAACTATTTAAAAGGCGGGCTGGCTTTCAGCGATAGTATTACTACCGTCAGTAAGTCCTATGCTGAGGAGATTCAGCAGCCGTATTTTGGCGAAAATCTGGATGGTTTCCTGGTTAAGCGGCAAGCTGACACCTATGGTATTATTAACGGTATTGATTATGAGGTATATAATCCAGCTAAGGATCCAGATATTTATACGAATTATACCTGGCGGGGTACCAACAAACGGCTTGATAACAAGCTTGCGTTGCAAAGCGAAGTAGGACTGCCTGTAGACAAGCAGATTCCGATTATTGGCATTGTTTCCCGCCTGGTAGCTTCAAAGGGTTTGGATTTGATTGCCCATGTCATGGAAGAATTGTTAGCCCTTGATGTGCAGGTGCTGGTGCTGGGAACCGGGGAGGCACGTTATGAGCAGCTGTTTCGTGATGCAGCCTGGCGTCATCCGAATAAGGTTTCGGCAACTATTAGCTTCTCTGATAAATTAGCCCACCGGATTTACGCTGGCTCAGATTTGTTTTTGATGCCTTCGCGATTTGAACCTTGTGGCATTAGTCAGCTGATTGCGCTTAGGTATGGCAGTATTCCGCTTGTGCGTCAGGTGGGCGGTCTCAAGGATACTGTTATCCCTTTTAATCCGGAAACAGGGGCCGGGAATGGTTTTACTTTTACCAACTACAATGCACATGAGATGCTCCGGACAGTGGAGCAGGCGGTAGCACTGTACCAGGACAAAACAAAGTGGAATAAATTGATTAAAAATGCCATGCGGGATGAGCATAGCTGGCAGCAATCAGCCAACGAGTATTGCCAGCTTTATAAGAAGCTATGTGGGATTGATTAAAGTGGTTATATAGATATATGGGACTGATATTTAATTTTTCTACTAAAAGCGTAAGGGGGATGGATCAATGTTTGAATCAAAAGAGCAGTTTAAACAAGCGTTTATTGAGAAAATCCAAAATCTGTTCGGACAGAGTCTGGAGGAATCGTCAACTGCTGATAAGTATGTAGCCTTGAGCACACTGATTCGTGAGATCATCAACAAACGCTGGTATCAGTCCAATCAACAGTACAGCACTAGTAAAGAAAAGCAAGTGTATTACTTTTCTATGGAATTTTTACTCGGACGACTGCTGAGCAGTAATTTATTTAATCTAGGGATGACCGAGGTATGCTGCCAGGGGCTTAAAGAATTAGGTATTGAATTAACGGAGCTCGAAGTAGTAGAGCATGATGCCGGGCTGGGTAATGGCGGGTTAGGGCGGTTAGCGGCTTGTTTTTTAGATTCTATGGCGTCCTTGCATTTGCCAGGGCATGGTACCGGCATTCGTTTCCGTCATGGGATGTTTGAGCAAAAAATTGTTGACGGTTATCAGGTTGAGTTGCCTGACAATTGGCTCAGAGACGGCTATGTATGGGAAACACGTAAGGCTGACCGGGCCGTTACTGTCAAGTTTGGCGGCAATGTCCGGTTAGAACAGCAAGGCGGACGGCTTGCTGCCATTCATGAAAATTATGAGCCGGTGCTGGCTGTACCGTATGATGTGCCGATTGTTGGTGCCAATTGTAATACTGTGAATACCTTGCGCTTATGGAGTGCAGAAACCAATCAATTTGATTTATCCTCATTTAGTAAAGGTGATTTTTTAAAAGCAGTAGAAGCAAAATATTCCCTAGAGGCTACCTCGCAGATACTCTATCCGGATGATAATTACCCTGAGGGCAAAACGCTTAGGCTGAAGCAGCAGTACTTTTTTGTTTCCGCCGGATTGCAGAGTATTGTCCGGCGCTACAAACGGACCCATGGGGGAACTCCGGCTGATTTGGCTAATTTTCATAAAAAAATTGCGGTTCATATTAATGATACCCACCCGGCGCTGGCAGTGCCGGAGCTTATGCGTATCCTTATGGATGAAGAGGGTTTGGGCTGGGATCAAGCTTGGTATGTCACCAGGAATACAATATCGTATACCAATCATACCATTCTTCCGGAGGCACTGGAAAAATGGCCGGTTGATCTGGTTCAGGCGCTATTGCCGCGCATGTATATGATTATAAATGAGCTGAATGAACGCTTTTGTGCATTGCTTTGGAAGAAATATCCTGGTGACTGGGAGCGAATTCGAGACATGGCCCTGATTGGCGACGGTTATGTCCATATGGCACATTTGGCCGTTGTTGGTAGTCACAGTGTGAATGGTGTAGCTGAAGTGCACAGCAATATCCTGAAAAACGAGGTTATGGCACCTTTCCATCAGTTTTTTCCACACCGCTTTAATAATAAAACGAATGGTGTTACTCACCGCCGCTGGCTGGCCAAAGCCAACCTTGATCTCGCAGCATTGATTACTGAGGCTATCGGTCCGGGCTGGTTGGCGCATCCGGACGAACTGGCAAACCTGCATCGATTTGCACATGATTCAGGGTTTCAGAGCCGCATAAAGTCTGTCAAGCAGGCTAACAAAGAGCGGCTGGCTAACTATATCCAGGGAAAAATGTGCATCGCTGTTGATGTGAACTCCATTTTTGATGTTCAGATAAAGCGGATTCATGCCTATAAGCGACAGACTTTGAATGCTCTCCATATTCTTGATTTGTACAACCGATTAAAAGCCGACCCTGATCTTGACATCGAGCCGCGTACCTTTATCTTTGCGGGTAAGTCGGCTACCGGCTATTATCTGGCTAAACGAATTATTAAGTTTATCAATACCCTGGCTCAGATTATTAATAATGACCCAGCTATCGGCGGCAAAATTAAGGTTGTCTTTTTGGAAAACTACAGTGTTTCGCTGGCTGAGCTTATTATTCCGGCAGCCGATGTCAGCGAGCAGATATCAACAGCCAGCAAGGAGGCTTCAGGTACAGGCAATATGAAGCTGATGATGAACGGAGCTATTACTATTGGTACACTTGATGGCGCTACTATTGAGATTAACGACGAGGTTGGCGACAATAATATTGTTATTTTTGGTTTGACAGCAGAGCAAGTCCTAAATTATTATAAATTCGGCGGTTACAATGTGCTGGATATATATAATGGTAATCCCCGGATTAAAGTAGTGGTCGATCAACTGGTAAATGGATTTTTGCCAGTCAGTCCGGATGAATTTGACTGTATTCATCATTCGCTCATGCGTACTAATGATGAATATTTCGTATTGAAGGATTTTGCTGAGTATGCTGCAGCGCAGGATCGGATTAATAGCCTGTATAGCAAACAACGCTGCTGGCAGGCGATGGCTATTAATAATATTGCTTTTTCTGGCCGATTTGCCAGTGACCGTACGGTATCAGAATATGCTATTGGTATTTGGAAGATTAAGCCGGTAGTTATTAGAGAAGATTAAACCTGGAGGTAAACCGGGGATGAATGAGCATTGGATATTACATAACTCCCACAACAAGGATTTCCGCAGCCCCTTTGGGGCTGCTTCTTGTCATACTGAGATAACACTTAGATTGCTTATTGCTGCGCGGCAGCAGTCGGCTGTTGTATTGCCAGACGCTGTGCAACTACGGTTGTGGCAGGACGGTTGTGGTGAAACCATCCTCGACATGTGTCTTAGTGAGCAGTCTCAGGAGGAGTACTGGTATGAGGTTGTTTTTGCTGCCTCGTCTGTACCGGGCGTTCTCTGGTACTACTTTATTGTCAGGCAGGGTGGACAGCTTTTTTATTATGGTAATAATGCCGAAGAAACAGGCGGTGTGGGGCAAATTACTGCTTGTCCACCGCCATCCTATCAGATCAGTACCTACCTTGCGGGAGCTGTTACGCCAGGCTGGTTTAAACATGCGGTCATCTATCAGGTTTTTGTTGACAGATTCTACAATGGATTGCCAGACGGGAAATTTCTCAACCCCCGTCCAGGCAGTCTCCTTCACGCTAACTGGCAGGATACGCCGGTTTATGCTCGCGACATGGATACAGGCGCTATCCTGGCCTACGATTTTTTTGGCGGCAATTTATCCGGGGTTATCGCTAAGCTGCCTTATCTGGTTGAATTGGGTATTACGGCCCTGTATTTTAATCCGATTTTTGCCGCACCCTCGAACCATAAATATGATACAGCTGACTACTACAGCATTGATCCGATGTTTGGTGACAATGATCTATTTACCCAGTTGTGTGCTGAAGCCAGGGAGCGGGGTATTGCGATTATCCTAGACGGCGTATTCAGTCATACCGGCAGTGATAGTATCTACTTTAACAAGGAAGGTACTTATACGAGCATTGGGGCGTACCAGTCCCCTAAGTCGCCGTACTATTCCTGGTACAAATTCACTGAGTATCCCGAAAAATATGAGTCCTGGTGGGGTGTTGACAATTTACCCAATGTCAATGAGGAAGATGAGTCCTACCAAAAATTTATCATTGAGGCTGCTGATAGTGTGCTTAAACACTGGCTTAAAGCCGGGGTTAAGGGCTGGCGGCTGGATGTAGCTGATGAGCTGCCAGAAAGTTTTTTGAAGAATTTCTATAAAACGCTCAAACAAACCGATCCAGAAGCCGTATTAATCGGCGAGGTTTGGGAAGATGCTTCCCGCAAGGTGTCCTATGGGCAGCTGCGGCAATACTTTAATGGCACTGAACTGGATGGTGTAATGAATTATCCATTTCGTAAGCTTGTGCTGGATTTCATGTTGGGGAGGAAAGCGGCGCAGGATGTGCACCGCGCGCTGTTTAGCCTCTATGAAAATTATCCGAAAGAGAATTTTTATGCCAATATGAATATTATCGGCAGCCATGATGTGCCGCGCATTTTGACACTGTTGGCTCAGGCACCGGCTGAGGAAAGTCAGAGCAAGCTTGGAGCTTTTAAACATAAGCTTTTGCCGACCCAACGGGAGCTGGGGATTGCCCGCCTCAAGCTGGTCGTATTGTGGCAAATGACCTTCCCGGGTGCGCCCTGCATCTATTACGGTGATGAAGCCGGACTGGAAGGCTATAGTGATCCGTTAAACCGTCGCACCTACCCCTGGGGACAGGAGCAGGCAGACTTAGTATCCTGGTATAAACAATTAATAGGGCTTCGCCAGCAATACCCGGTCTTGCAGACTGGCGAATGGCTGCCGCTGTTGGCTGAGAATCATGTGTATGGCTATGTGCGGCGTATCAAGGACGGTCAGGATATTTTTGGTGAGTTGGCAGCAGATAACACGGCTATTGTTTTTCTAAATCGCAGCAGCCAGCAATCGGCTAGGGTGGAGCTTGATCCTCAGATTTGGTTTGCCGATCAGGACTATGTCGAAGATGGTTTGACTGGTGAAAAAATAACATTGCCAGATCATGGCGATTTGACAATGCTATTGCCGCCCCTGAGCGGCAGACTGCTAATTGCTGAGCCTAACCAACCGGGAAAACGGCAGCGAGCAAGTGGTATTCTGTTGCACCCGACGTCGTTGCCTTCCCCGTTTGGTATTGGTGATTTAGGGCCGGCAGCCTATGAATTTGTTGATTTTTTAGCAAAAGCCAAGCAGCAGGTGTGGCAGATGTTACCACTCAATCCGGTAGGCTTTGGTGAATCTCCTTATCAGTGCTTATCGGCGTTTGCCGGTAATGAGTGGTTAATTTCGCCGGAAAAGCTTGTGGAAGCTGGTTGGCTGACTGGGGCGGAATTGCCGCTATCAGCTGTTAACAGGCAAGACCCTGCCTGCATTGACTTCCCTCAGATCAAGCTCTGGAAAGAAACGCTATTCCGTTTGGCTTTTGCACGGTTTACACAGCAGGAAGAGACAGCAGAGTATCAAAACTTTATCCAAGCCGCAGAGGAGTGGCTGCCAGATTATGCGCTGTTTGCTGCTCTCAAAAAGAAGTTTCGGGGTTTGCCCTGGAATCAATGGGATCGCGGTATCAGACTGCGGGAAGCTGCTGCTATGGACTATTACCGGCAGGAACTGGCGGCAGAGATAGCCTATCAGAAGTTTTTACAGTTTGTTTTTTGGCAGCAATGGCAAGAGGTGAAAATCTATGCCAGTCACCGGTGTATTCGGTTGCTGGGCGATGTGCCGCTATTTATGGCACATGATAGTGCCGATGTCTGGGCCAATCCGGAGCTATTTCAACTGGACGCGGTTGGCAACCCGGCGAAGGTGGCGGGTGTACCGCCTGACTATTTCAGCGATAGTGGACAATTGTGGGGTAATCCGCTCTATGACTGGGAACAACAGGCCCAAGATGACTACCGCTGGTGGCGGCGGCGCCTAGCGTGGCTGCATACACTTTTTGACAGTATTCGCATTGACCATTTCCGGGGCTTTGAGGCCTACTGGGAAATTCCTGCCGGCGAGTCAACAGCTGTGAAGGGACGTTGGGTACCTGGTCCAGGTTCAACATTCTTTGCCGTGTTGGAAAAATATCTGGGCAAGCTACCGTTGGTGGCAGAAGATTTAGGTGTTATTACGCCTTCAGTCAACAAACTAAAGCATAGGTTTGGCTATCCGGGCATGAAAGTGCTGCAGTTTAGTTTTGGCGATGGTCAGTCGGCACCGGATTTTCCCCATAATACTGGTTGCAATACGATTGCCTATACAGGTACGCATGATAATGATACTCTCTTAGGCTGGTACCAAAAACTCGTTAGTACTGAGCCGCGGCTGCAGCGAATTATCCTGGACCATCTTGCCAGACTGCAAGTAGACAGCGGCAAAAGTGATGCCGGTGTGTGTGAACAGCTTATTCGCCTGACCTATCAGAGCCAGGCTGACACGGTTATCTTGCCGCTCCAGGATGTACTTGGCTTGGATACCACTGCGCGGATGAATATCCCTGGTACGGTAGGAGGCAACTGGTGCTGGCGCCTTCAGCCATGGATGCTTACTGATGAAATCGCAGCCCGGTTACTTAATTGGACAAGACTTGGCGGTCGTGCATAATACAGCAACTATGCAAAAAAAATCAACAAAAATTGCATAGGTATGCAATTTTTGTAAGGATATCTTGCTTAAAACAGCTTGTTTGTGGATAATACACACTTTGTAAGGGCTTTTTTCTTGGCGTGATTCTTGCATAATAATTGGGCAGTATCGTTAAGAATGAGAGTGTGAATAATTCATGAATATATTGCTGGTTGATGATGATGCTGGCTCTTTGTTAGGCATGAAATTTGCGATTGAGATGATGGGCTACAACTGTGATGATTATTTATCACCGCTGGAAGCTATTGAAAATTATTTGCCTGAACATCATGATGTTGCGGTAATCGACTACCAGATGCCAGGTTTAAATGGCTTTGAGGTTCTGGAAAAAATGCGGGTTAAGAACCCTGACCTTACGGCCATTATTATATCTGGGTGCATCGATATCAAGGCTGAGACAAAAGGGCAGCCATATATCTTTTTAAAAAAGCCATTGGGAGACGATTTCTTCCGGGTGTTAAAAGAGATTGCGATAAGCCATGCAGCAACCAATAGCTAATATACTTATTGTTCTGTCAAGCAGGAAATACCGTTATTTGACAGAACAATACATAATGCTACATATTTTTATAGAAAGGGACGAATAAAATGAATTTAAAAAATAAGCTTACGCTAATCTTTTCGGTGTTGTCAGCCTTAATGCTTTTGGTGTCATCAATGGCGGGATATATGTTTACTAAAGAACAAGTACTTACAGGAATTCAGGCTGAAATGACGGCTAGTGTAAATGCTCATGTAAATAAATTGGACGGTTGGCTTATTAGTAAAGCAAAAATGTTAGAAATAACAGCTGGTACGCTGCAAAGCTCATTTGGCGACAATGAAATAACCGTGCCCATGTTAGCTGGCTATAAGACTGCAGATAAAGAGATATCTGATGCATATTTTGGGTCGGTAGAAGGCAAGATGGTGGACGGAAGTGGCTGGACTCCGCCTGCGGATTATGACCCACGTATCCGCAGCTGGTATAAGGCAGCGAAAGAACAGGGAAAACTGATTTTTTCTGATCCTTATTTAGATTCAGTAACCAAACAAATGGCGGTTTCAGTAGCGATGCCTTACAAAGGGACGACAGGACAAGTGCGCGGAATACTGGCGCAGGATATCTTACTACAAACGCTTGTCGACAATGTACAGAGTATCAATTTGCAGGGGGCGGGCTATGCTTATTTATTTGACGCCAAAGGCGTGATGTTGGCTCATCCGGATAAAGAAGTTTTATCTAAGAATGTCTTTGAAGAGGCTAAATTGAAAGATATGTCAGCTTCCATTAAGGAAATGATAAGCAAAGAGCAAGGCTTTACCAAGTACAATAAAAATGACGAGGCCATGCTGGTGGTTTACCAGAAAGTGCCGTCAACTGGCTGGATTATGGCAATAACTGTGCCTGAAAAAGTTGTTTTTAAACCATTGGCTAATTTGCAGTGGCTGTTGGCGCTGGTAGCTATTATCGCGGTTATTATCGTGGTTGCGGTTACTTTTGTAATGGCGAAGCGCATAACCAGACCGATAGAAGTTCTGGCAACGCAAGTAGATAGGGTAGCTGATGGAGATCTTACCGTACAAGCGCAAGTTGACGGTCAAGATGAGATTGCCAAACTTGCAACTGGCTTTAATAAAATGGTTCATAATTTGCGGAATTTGATCGTCCATGTGAATACTAATGCCGAGCTGGTGGCGGCTTCGTCGGAAGAACTTACCGCCAGTGCCCAGGAATCGGCGCAGGCATCTAATCAAGTGGCAGGTTCGGTGACCGAAATAGCCGCAGGCGCGGAGAAACAACTGGCGGCGGTAGGACAGACTTCCCGTGTAGTGGAAAAGATGACAGCAAGTATTCAACAGGTGGGTGTCGGGGCTAAACAAGCTGCAGCGAAATCCTTACAAGCAGCTGCGAAGGCCAAAGAAAGCGGCACTTCCATTGACAAGGCTATTACCCAGATGGGACTAATTGAAAAGACGGTTAATACCTCGGCCGAGGTAGTTGCCAATTTAGGCGAGCGGTCCAAAGAAATTGGGCAGATTGTGGACACGATATCAGGAATAGCCGGACAGACAAACCTATTGGCGCTTAATGCGGCCATTGAGGCTGCGCGGGCCGGGGAACAAGGCCGCGGGTTTGCTGTGGTGGCCGATGAAGTTCGGAGATTGGCTGAGCAGTCACAAGAGGCAGCAAAAAAAATCGCGGCTCTTATCAGCGAAATTCAGGGAGATACGGATAAAGCTGTTTCAGCCATGGATAACGGAACACGCGAAGTTAACCGGGGGACTGAGGTCATAAACGTCGCCGGCAGCGCATTCCGGGAGATTGAGGAACTGGTCGTGCAAGTGTCGAAGCAGATAACCGAAATTTCCACAGCCATGCAACAGATGGATACTGGCAGTCAGCAGATAGTCTCGTCAGTGAAGGTTATTGATGAGCTGAGCAAAATGGAAGCAGGTGAAGCGCAGACTGTATCGGCAGCAACGGAAGAACAGTCGGCGTCTATGCAGGAAATTGCGGCGTCAAGCCAAACGCTGGCAAAAATGGCAGAAGAATTACAGATGGCTATTCAACAATTCAAAGTGTAAAATAAGCGGGAGCAATCCCGCTTATTTTATTTTCCAGATGGAAAGTAACTCCGTAACCCCTTGGCCTTTGCCGGAAAAAGCGTTCCGCAGGAGAAAAGCCGGGCGGTATTCCGTTAAAAAATCCGTACTGTCTGAGCGTAGCGAGTTTACGGATTTTAGGAATATCGTCCGGCTTTTCAGCTTTTGGAGGCTTGGGGCCTAGACCTTTTGTTACTTTTGGGGCAATGCCAAAAGTAAAAGGCCCTCACCTTGTATTCGACTGACTGGATATCTGATGTGCTCAAATCCAAAGGACTGCGTTAGCGGTTTTCCTTATAAGATAAGGAAATATAAGTTTTTGAGAGTCATGGAGGTCTTATAAAACAAGGGTGTCAAATACGAAACCCGGAGCAGGTGGCTGTACTGTTTGCGTCCAGTAACTCCCGTAACCCCCGTAACCCCTCGGCCTTTGCCGGAAAAAGCGTTCCGCAGGAGAAAAGCCGGGCGGTATTCCGTTAAGAAATCCGTACTGTCTGAGCGTAGCGAGTTTACGGATTTTAGGAATATCGTCCGGCTTTTCAGCTTTTGGAGGCTTGGGGCCTAGACCTTTTGTTACTTTTGGGGCAATGCCAAAAGTAAAAGGCCCTCACCTTGTATTCGATTGACTGGATATCTGACGTGCTCAAATCCAAAGGACTGCGTTAGCGGTTTTCCTTAGCAGCTGCGATAGCCTTAAACCAATATATGCCAAGATTATTATCGTGCTTGCGGTGCTATTGATTTTTGCTTAGTTTTTGTCAAGGATACAGGGATTTTGAGCTAATATACCGAATTAACTATAAAATACTATGTGACAACGCTGTAAGTATAAGGCTGGTGCGAAATAGTGCTAAAACGCTGGACTTTTGTAATTGTTTTTTGTGTGGGGCTGTTCTGTATAGTTAGCTTTGATACGAGTTACTGCCAGCAGGAAAGTGAACGATATACCTGGGTTTTGAATAGATTTACGGAACAGTTGGAGAAATCACTGCAAGATGAAGTAGGGCAGAGTTTACATGTGGTAGAAGACGTAAAGGTGTTTATACAGCTGAGGGAAACTCTACCAGATAAGGCGGTTTTTGAGCGGTATGTTGCTGCCTCAATCAAACACTATCCGGCGATAACGGCTATAGCATATTTTGACGAAACAGATACCATGCGTTATTGGTATCCGGCGAATTTGGGTGTATCCTTGGGTGGCACAAATTTATCCGATACAAGCTTTGCTGACGTTACACATAAAGCTGAACGCGTGAAGCAGATCACAGTCAATAAAGTGCCAGTGCAAACGCCAAACGGGTTTGCTGTTTTTGCACTGAGAGCCCCAGTGTTTGAGGGGGAACAGTTTCGTGGCCTGGTTTTAGTTAACTTTGTGGCAGACAAAGTTTTTCAGGAGGCCATAGGCAAGGTTGGACCAATGCGTGCGAATAATGCGGGAAGTTATTATGTTGAGATATTGGCAGAGGACGGCGATCCATTATATCGGCTTAATCAATTGGCAGCCCAGTCGCCTGTCCAGGAAATTATCCTGCCAATTGCAGATACATACTGGCAGGTAAGGGTTGGTTGGAGTAATTTGCCTCAGCCTAGTCTTTATATGCGCGGGCTTATCTGGGGATTGGGTGGTAGTGCGTTAATCCTATTGTTGGTTTTTCTTAATAGCATGTTCCGTAGGCAAGAGTGGCTTGCACAGGCGGTTGCTGAACAAACAAAAAAACTTCAGTTGAAAAACCAACAGTTGGAATTGGAAATTATGGAACATGAAGATACCGTGCAGGCCTTACTTACGAGTGAGCACAGGCTGGCTGCATTGATTTCTGCTGTGCCAGATATACTGCTCAGGGTTAGCAGGGACGGAATCATTCTCGATGTTGAAGCTAAGAAGCCAGCAGAATTGTATTTGCCGCGCGAGCAGATATTGAATAAAAATTTAACGGAAGCGTTAGCGGCTGAGATTTTGCCTGCCGGTGTATATGGCAAATTCGTGGAGTTAAGCAAAAACATGGTTGCTGGCGAATTGGTAACAGAAGAATATCAATTAGTAATAAATGGTATAAAACAAGAATTTGAAGCCCGTCTGGCAGTGAGCACCAAGGATGAAATAGTAATTATTATTCGTAATATTACCGAGAAAAAGCAGGATGAAGCCTGTGACCGAATATTAATGCAAACAGCGGTCAAGGTGTTGGAAGAGGCCAGCATAGAGGAAATACTCAATTATGTCTGTGAGCAATTGGAGGCTATTTTTGAAGTATCGCTTGTGAGGGTCATTTTGCAGGATGCTGATGACAGTATCAGGATAAGTGCGGCCGAGGGAAAACTAGCTATAGCAACAGGGCGCAGTAGTCTAAACTGCTCTGCTACAGGTCGGCTGAGTAGCTTAGCCATCAAGACAGGCACAATTCAGGTAGTTCAATGCAAAGATGATTTGTCATGCTGGCAAGAACAACTTATAGCTGAGTTACAGGTTGATAAGGCCGAGATTCAGTCTGAGATTGCATTGCCACTGAACCTGAAGGGGAGTACGGCAGGGGCATTTTATCTCATAAGTACGAAGCCAAATTATTGGGATGAACGGATTGTGACCCGGTTGCAGAGTTTTTCTCATCAGTTGTCTATTGCTATCAGCGCCGCCAGAGATCGTCAGCGCCGCAGACTGCTGACAGTCGGATTAGAAGCAGCCGCCAATGCCATTGTTTTTACTAATAGGGATGGCAATGTGGAATGGATTAATCCGGCTTTTGCGGATTTGACAGGATATACCGAGACTGAGGCTCTCGGACAAAACCTGATGGTGTTGTCAGGCTATCGGGATGAAGGCTTCTGTCAGCGCTTTTGGCAGCAGCTCAATTCTACGGCTGAGGCGTGGCGGGGTGAATTCGCCCACTACCGGAAGGATGGCAGTCTGTATGAAGAGGTTATGACCATTACGCCTGTTCGGAATAACTACGGGGAAATTGTAAACTTCATTACGATAAAAGAAGATATAACTGAACAAAAAATGGCGGCAGCAGCTATGGCCAAGGCCGATGCGGTAAGAGCACAAGCCGAAAAGCTGTCTTCACTGGGGACCATGGCAGCTGGTTTGTCCCATGAGATTAATCAGCCGCTCAACTCGATCAAAATGATCGCTAGCGGGATGGTCTATGCGTACCATAATGGCAAAGAGCGGCCGGCAGAAGATATCATGCGCAATGTGGCTGAGATCTCCAACCAAGCTGATCGCATTAATAACATAATTACGCACATGCGGAGCTTTATCCGGCGAGATGAAAGCCGAGTGACCTACTGCCAGGTTAATGAGGCTATAGAACAATCGCTTAAAATTATTGGCAGTCAATTAATAGCGCATGGAATTAGAGTGCATAAAGAGTTGGCTGAACAATTGCCACGTATTTATGCTATGCCTACAGCGCTGGAAGAACTTGTGGTTAATTTGGCAGCTAACGCTATGCAAGCGATGGAGGCGGGAGAATGCCAGGACAAGCAGCTGACGATCCGAACCTGGTCAGATAAGAATAACGTGTATATTCAAATCTCCGATAATGGGCCAGGCATACAGACTACGCACAGAACCAAGGTGTTTGAACCGTTTTTTTCTACTAAACCTGGCAGTGATAATCTTGGTTTGGGATTATCGATAGTGCAGTCTATTGTTACCTCCTGCAAGGGAACCATTAGCATTGTTTCGGGTGAAAATGAAGGAGCCGCATTTTTGATTACCTTTCCGGGTGTAAGTGAAGAAGGAGTTTAGGGGGTTAAGCTATGGAAATATTGCTGGTAGATGACGACAGACATAGCCGGGAAGCAGTGGCCTGGTTCTTGCGCGAACAGGAGCATGCGGTAACTGAGTGCGATAATGCGGAGCAGGCGTTGGCTAAGTGGAAGTTGGCCGATTATCCTCTCGTGCTATCTGACATTCAGATGCCAGGTATGTCCGGGATTGAACTGGCTCAGGCCATTACCGAGCAGCCTGACAGCTGGCGGACAGATGTTGTGCTATTTACTGGTTATGGCGATATGAAAACAGCGGTAGCGGCTTTGCGGGCCGGAGCCTATGATTATTTACTGAAGCCTGTTGATGCCCAGGAACTGGCGGTTATTGCGCAACGAGTGTCAGAACACCAGTCATTATTACGGGAGAACAAAGAACTGACTGAGAATTTTGACGCTCAGCTCCAATCAGCAACCAAGAATACCGAGCAGGAGTTAACCCGCATGCGGAAGCTGGTCGCCGCGACGGTTATCGGCAATGTGGGGGTCTTTTCTGCAAGTATGCAGCACGTGGCTGACCTTGCCCAACGTTTCCACACCGATAGGGCACTGCCTGTGTTGATTCAAGGCGAAACAGGTACAGGCAAAGAAGTAGTTGCGCGTATCGTTCATTATGGATCTAACCTGAAATCGTCGTCAGGACCGCTTATTGAAATTAACTGTGCAGCCATTCCGCAGAACCTGTTTGAGACCGAGCTATTCGGCTACGAGGGCGGGTCGTTTAGTGGCAGCTCAAGCCGTGGGCAAAAAGGCAAACTAGATGCTGCGGCCGGAGGCACGCTGTTTTTGGATGAAGTGGCCGAGATGCCGCCAGAGATGCAAGCCAAACTGCTGAGAGTCCTTGAGTCCAAGGAATATTACCGCGTGGGCGGTTTGAAAAAAATCAAGACAGATGTTCGGATTGTCTGCGCCACGAATGTTGATCTTGAAAAAAAAATGGAAGAGGGCTCATTCCGGCGTGATCTCTATTATCGCTTGAAAATTGGACATATTGTGATTCCGTCCCTTAGAGAGCGGCGGGAGGAAATTGTGCCGCTTGCGGAGATGTTTTTACAGGAGTTTACCCAAACCAAAAGAAAACGCTTTGTTAGCATTAGTTATCAGGCCGGGCAGCTGCTAAAACAGTATAATTGGCCTGGAAATGTGCGGGAATTGCGCAATGCGATGGAATGGGCAGTTTTTATGTATGATGATGCCGAACTTCAACCATGTCACTTGGAAAAAATTGTGCAAGAGTGTGCAGCAACTTCTGTGGTGGGGAAGTCTGCAGATAGTACGAAACAAAAACAGGTGGTACTGCCTTTGCCGGACGGAGGTCTATCAATAAAAGAATATAATGATCTCATTATTCAGGCGGTCCTTGATGCGCATAAGGGCAACCAGACGGCAACTGCCAAATATCTGGATATGTCACTCAGAGCGTTGTGTTATCGCCTGGATCAAATGCGCCAAAGAAATAGCGGGAAAACAGAAGAGTGAAGCAAATTGTTTTTTGCATACCTACCAATAATTGCATAGCAACTATTGGTAGGTATGCATGAATTTGATATTATTAGGCAGCATCCGGTTATTGGTGCGAAAATTTTGGAGGGTATCCCGTCGCTAAATCAGATTCGAAAAATTGTAAAACATCATCATGAACGCTATGATGGGAGAGGGTACCC
>Ga0316604_10001228_pt1 | contig 23695 bp, 21 predicted proteins | sample OWC_soil_day20_C_FD_207650 | JGI IMG/M metagenome (GOLD analysis project Ga0316604, IMG submission 207650) | Wetland soil microbial communities from Old Woman Creek delta, Ohio, United States - OWC_soil_day20_CT | ecosystem: Environmental > Terrestrial > Soil > Wetlands | place: USA: Ohio...
CGCCAAACGCATCTTCTGCGCGTATTCGTAATCTTCCTTGGCTCCAGCTGAAACGCTCAGCGAAATCGACAATATCATCACGAAAACCAGTAACTTGATAACGGACTTCATATTATCACCCTCAATTAATTTATGTTAATCATTACAATAATTAAATTGCTTCTACGCTACGCTTGAAATCTCCTGCTGACTTTCATTTCCAAGGCTCGCTCCTAAAATTAGGAATGGCGCACAGTGACAGGTTGAATCGCAACGTGAATATTATCATGGGGTACAATTGATCCCTGACAAAGAATAAAGGGCTTCGCCATTTCTGGTGAAACCCCTTGTCTTTACTGAATATATGGCGGAGAGTGAGGGATTTGAACCCTCGAGACGCTTTCACGCCTACACGATTTCCAGTCGTGCTCCTTCGGCCGCTCGGACAACTCTCCGTGTTGAAACCTACAAAAATGGTTATGAAATTAAACCTAAATATTTGGCGGAGAGGGTGGGATTCGAACCCACGGTACCTTGCGGCACACTTGATTTCGAGTCAAGCACCTTCGACCTCTCGGACACCTCTCCACTGATTGCTGTCAAGCATTGTCAGATGACGCAGAACGCCGTCTTTCGCGAAAAAAAGCCTGCATTACTGCAGCGCACTCTTCCTGCCGCACTCCCGCCTTTACCGCCAATCGATGGTTCAACGCAGGATGCTGAACGACATTAAATATAGACTCAACGGCGCCAGCGCGAAAATCCGGACTTCCATAAACCAAACGCTCAACCCGGCTCATTACCAAGGCTCCCGCACACATGGGACACGGCTCAATCGTTACAAAAACCGTCGTGTCGGATAATCGCCATCGGCCCAGTTTCCTGCAAGCTTCACGGATCACGAGCATCTCGGCATGCGCAGTAGCATCTTGGTCAGTTTCACGAAGATTGTACGCCTGGGCGATGACTTCACCATCAAGCACCAAAACAGCTCCGATAGGAACTTCTCCAACCGCAGCCGCTTGTCGGGCTTGATCCAAAGCCAATCCCATAAAATCAAAATCATTCACGCCCCGGCCACCACTTTAGCGAAATTTCTGGTGCGCCCGGGAGGACTCGAACCACCGGCACGCGGTTTAGGAAACCGCTGCTCTATCCACCTGAGCTACGGGCGCGCTATGGCTAAAATTTTACTTGCCTCAGAATAAAACAAAAGATCATTTTATTCGCCAGCGTTATTTATTATATCATCAAAAAAAATATATGCAATACTTTGGAGAAGCGCTATGACCAGACCTCTCGGAAACACGTTTTATTGCAGTCATCACCGAACACTGCCATTTCGGTATTCTTTGGACATGACTCATTACTAATGAGTCATGTCCTATTATTCTCCCAGCGTTTTCCCCACTTGATCAAAAAACTGATTGATTCCGACTACGATCGCCTGCGACATTTTTTGCTGAAAAGCACCGTTCCCCAGAACCTGTTCTTCCTGTGGGTTGGATATGAAGCCGACTTCCAGCAGGGCCGCTGGCATCGTTGCATTTTTCACCACGAAGAAATTGGCTGGCCGCACCCCGACATTTGGCAATCCGCCTGCTTGCAACATCTCTTTTTGGATATCTTGGGCCAACATCGCGTCGTAGGTTGTCTTCTGATAATAATAGGTCGAAGTCCCTCTAGCATCACGATTGGCGGATGAATTGTGGTGGATGCTGATGAAGAGATCTGCCTGATTAAAATTGGCAACTTTCACCCGTGCCCACAGCTCCTCACGATCAGTTGCTTTGGGACCAAACACATCAATGTCGGTATCGCGTGTCATCAAAACCTTCGCGCCGGCTTTTTCCAGGTCAGACTTGACCTGCATCGCCAAGCTAAGATTCAATTGTTTTTCACGGGTACCCAGCGGGCCGATAGCCCCCGGGTCCGAACCTCCGTGGCCAGGATCAACTACAACGACCTTCCCCTTCAATCCAGGGAGAAAATTCAGTTCACCGGGCTTCACTGTTTTTTGCATGTCAACGATAATTTGGAACGGCCTCTTATTTTTCGAATCAGCCGGAACCGTGCTGATCTTATATTGATCTTTTTTTAACTCTCCAGGAAAATCAATAATAACGTGCGTACTATTCGTCGCCGACTTGACCACGCTTGCTTTCGACACAACGGAGATATCCGGTGATGGAGGAATCACGAGATTGTCAGCCTTCACTCCGCCAAGCGTAAGAACAAGCCGCCAATTCGGAACTCTGGTAATGAACGGATCCACGTCCACCGGCCCACTGGTCTCGACGATCAGACGGACGTTGATCAAACCGGTGACCGCATCCGTCGTACGGCTCCAACGAACACCATTAATCTTGACATCAGGCTCGGCAGGCGCCGCCGAAACGGCAACCGTGAAAAAGCTCATCCACAGCAAAAGCAGCGTTGCTGCCCAATTTCGAAATCGCAACATTCATTGCCCCTTTCGCAATAATCATTTTTGATTATAGCACAATTTCAAATCATTTTCTTTGTTTTCTGTGTCGAGAGCAACATGGGCGACCAGTAATGTATGGGTGTATGTCTGATTTTTTTAGAAAATTTTTTAGAAGGCATGAAAAAAGGCTCCAAACCGTAATGGTCTGAAGCCTTGATTTGAAATGGCCTGCCCGGCAAGATTCGAACTTGCGACCTCTTGATTCGTAGTCAAGCGCTCTATCCAGCTGAGCTACGGGCAGAGAGTACACATGGAATAATATCACACTAAAATGCAGTAGTCAAGGACTGGAGAATAATTATATTGTAAGTTCAACCCTTGACTTCAAATATTTTTTCAGCCGTACAGCGCTATGACGCATCTAAAATTCCATGAGAATGCGTTGTCCTAGATTTGCCATTTCTTTATCCGAAAGTCAGTTATTTCTCTTTCAGTCGAACATAAATCAGGGTTGTACCCATGCTTCACAAGTTTTATACTCCATTTAGCTGTGCCTTCTAATCTGCAATTTACTTATCATCGTGACGCCTATCATTAAAGTTTGGACAGCGAATCTTCGCCGTTATTAAGCCTTATGATTTCATCAACCGCTCCGACGCCCATGCGAATTAGCGCATCAGTCGTATTTGCACCATTGTGTGGCGCTGCAATAAAATTGCCACAGTCCAATAATGGATGATTCTTTGGCACAGGCTCTTCTACAAACACATCTAATGCCGCGCCAAATATTTTGTGATTATTCAATGCTTCATATAAAGCATCTTCGTTTACAATACCACCTCTAGATGTATTGATTAGAACAGCAGTTTCCTTCATTAAATTAATTTCATGGCTATCAATCATGTTTTTTGTTTTTTCCGTGAGTGGGACAGAGATAGAAACAATGTCGCCCTTGCTGCATAATTCATCGAGGTTGTCTGTTTTAGCAAAACCCAAGGAATTGCAGTGCTCCTCCGTGGCAAACGGATCATAGACAATAACATTCATGTCAAACGCGTTGCGCAATTTCTGTCCAACCGACATGCCGATTTTTCCCAATCCAATCAGCCCGAGCGTTTTTCCTGATAATTCATATCCGCTTAAATACAGTGGCGAGTTTTTTTCAAGCCCCTGCAGAACGGCAAATTGACTTTGTGTAATTCTTCGCACACAATTAAATGCGAACCCGATAATTAACTCAGCTACGGAGTTCATGTTCGCAGTGGGTGTATTGGTAACTCGAATCCCTTTACTTTTGGCATAGGAAATGTCAATATTATCTATTCCTACGCCGTGTTTGGCAATTATCTTTAGTTTTGGCATCTGATTGATAATTTCAGGTGTCATTTTGAAAGTTCGCACAATAACAGCTTCTGCTGCCGCATAATCATTAATTTTCGGATTATCCCAACACACTACGTCCAGGTGAGATTTTGCATAGGCTAAAGCCTCATTCGATATAGGATCAAAAATATAAGTTTTCACGATCTATCCCCCTTGCAGATATTGTTCATCAAGCTTTTTCTTCGCTACGATCCGGGATTGGTTCAATCATTGTCAATAATAAAAGAAGGGTAAGCAAGGAAATTCCCGCTAAGAACTCGAATACCATATCCCAGCTAAAAGCATCAAGGATTACGCCAACTAAAAATGGAGCAAAGGCTCCGCCAAGCGAGCCGGCGGTATTAACAATAGAAGCAGCAAATGGATACTTTTCTTGAGAAGCAATCCCCATCGGATAGGCTAAAAATGTCGAATAGCCTAAGTTTAAGAAAATCCCCGCCGCTAGAAGCAAAATCCCTAAAATCGTGGGATCATTGGGCGCATATAAAAGAGAGTACATCAATACCACAGTACTCGCTGCTGTGATAATCATGTTTGGCTTCCGTCTGCTGGAAAATACCTTGTCAGAAATAATTCCGCCAAAAACATTTCCCAATACCGCGCCAACCCAAGGGGCCGAAGCAACAAATCCCATTTTTAGAATAGAAAAATGTTTAACCGTAATAAGATACGTAGGAATCCACGTCATGATCGCGTAAGTTATACCTACCAGAAAGAAGTAACCCAAGGAACATGCCCAGACATTCCAAGAACGTAATATTTCGCTATTCGTTGCAAGAGGTTTTATAATTTTAGTGCGAATCAATTTATCGAGCATTCCGTCACGCGATTTTATGGTCTTAATTTTATCATGGGATACATCTTTTTGGGGAACCTCTACTGTGGCGGATTTAATATAATCAATTTCGGCCTGATTGCAAAATTTGCTGTCTTCAGGTTTATCTTTTACAAATATCCACCATAATACAGCGCTAAAAAAACCAGGTACCGCAAAAGCATAAAAAACCGCTCTCCACCCAAAAGATACAATAATCCAAGCGCACAGCGGCGGAACAACAGCTGGTGCAAATTTGATAGATGACATGAAAACGCCTGTAGCTATTCCTTTTTCGCGATCTGGAAACCATCGGTTAATCGTTGTAATACAACCAATATTTATCGGTCCTTCGGCAAAACCGAGCAAAGCCCTTGCCATCTTTAAGTGCAATCCTGAATTTGCCAAGCCCATGACAAACGTTGCCACAGAGGTCAGTATGATGGAAAGAGTGAAAAATTTACGGACTCCTTTCTTGCCGAAAAAGAGGCCGGAAGGTATTTGTACAAGGGCGTATGTAAGATAGAAGAAGCTTGCCATGGCCCCGATATCTGTATTAGATAAGTTAAAACTTTTCTTAACAAAGGGCACAACCATTCCGATGTTGGAACGGTCGGCACCAGCGATCATATAAACCAAGAATATCAGCGCCAACACAACCCATCGAAAACCCGTTTTCTTTGGGCTGGTATTTGGTAAAAAATTGTTTGAGTTTTCCATGCCTTTCCTCCTTAATTTTACTGCGCTTACTGTACAAGCAACCTATCTGCGATGCTTTCCATCAGCTCTTTGCTTGGATTTTTCATATCCATATTCGAAGTTTCTATGATTAACTTGTAAAGATTTACATTTTTAGCAGTAGCAACTTCCGTAAATTGTGGAACGAAATTCGAATGGCACCCTGAGTAGCCTAGAACTAAATCTAACGGTGGAATAGGATCATGGTATCCATATTCATTCATTTTGGGTCTCAATTCATTTTCTATAAATGACAGTAAATCATACAGGGCATATTCTTTGGCTTTTCCCAGTCTTTGAAATGCAGCAATAATAATTTCTGTTGAAATATTTCCCGCGCTTCGCGCCATTCCCATCAAACCACAATCGATAAACTCAGCACCTGCTTCTTCAGCAACAATAGCATTGGCAGATGCAAATCCCAAGTTGTTATGGCCATGAAATCCTATAGGTACTTTTACCGCGTCAACAAGTTTTTGGGTATACTCAAAAACTTGTTTGGGAAGCATATACCCAGCAGAATCCATGATAGTAATCGCTTGTACGCCAAACTTTTCCAGTCTAACCGCTTCTGCAGCTAATTCTGCCGGAGATAAAACATAAGCTTTCATCATGCTATACTTAGCAAATAACCCAGCATCTCTAACCATTTTTATTGCTGCTTCCGATTGATCTGCATCCCCAGCATTGGCTCCGATGCGTAGAAAATTCATTTTTTTATCTGCAGCCATATTTATGTGTTTTGGTGATGCATTTTTCGCCAACATGAACATCCCAAGATTTGCTTGGCTTGTATAGGGCGATACTACCTCAAAATATTCTTCATCTGATAAGGGCGCTTTTTTTCCTCCGTTATCAGCAGCACCCAATCCCGTTGCATGACCAAATTCTATTGTTTTTACATTGCTAGCAATCAACCCCTTGATCATTAAGGTAGTTAATTCACCAGTAAACCCTGCCCCAACCACATTTGCGCCGTCCCGTAATGTACAATCCATAATTTCCATATCGCCCTACCTCCTGTTATTCATTGAAATCAGCTTGTTGGATTACTATTCGTCCGCCTATCCTTTCCTAGTTTCTTACCTCCCGTTGTTCTGTTCCCATGTGAATTAACAGAATTATCGGGTTGATTTAATTGTAAATAGAATACGTGAGCGAGTAAAACGAATATAATTAGTATAGAATAACAATTTTCATGCTATTTAAAAGAGGGGGAGTTATGTACACGTTAGGAATCGAAACTTTCTTGGCCGTCGTGCGCGCTCAAAGCCTCAGTGGAGCAGCTGAAGCTTTGCACTTAGCCCAGACCACCGTCAGTCAACGCTTAAAAGTATTGGAACAAGAGCTAGATCTTGTGCTCGTCGAACGGGGTAAAGGGATTAAGCAGATCCGTCTCACTCCATCCGGTGAAGCTTTCTTTACTCTGGCAGAACAATGGAGTTTCATCTGGAAACAAGCTAAGCTCCTGCAAGCGCAGGGCCCCAGTCTTTCCCTTGGCGTCGGCGCCGTGGACAGCATCAACACATTTGTGCTGCCGTCAGTTTACCGCGCTTTGAACAATCATCCCAATCCGCCCTTGCTGAAAATACACACTTCGCACTCAGCCGATTTATACGAAGAAATTGAAAGACGGCAAGTAGATATTGCTTTTGTCTTACGGGAGCATGTTCATCCCAATGTGACAGTAGAAAAATGTTTCAGCTCACCGATGGTTCTCCTTCGCCTAGCAAGTCCGACCAGCCAGCGAAAATCACCCGTCCATCCGGAAGAATTGAATCCAAAGCACGAATTGTTTATGCCCTGGGGAGGACATGATTACATATCTTGGCATGAGTATTGGTGGAATCCCTTCAACCCCTCCCGCACTAAGCTTGACAGCTCCAATCTCCTGGTTAGCCTGCTGCAAGACCCGGAGCAATGGGCGATTGTTCCCAAGATTGTAGCCGCCGCCGTATCCCAGCGCGGCAACTATTCTATCGATTACCTCACCAACCCTCCGCCAAATTACATCTGTTTTAAACTCACCCATAAGAATCCCACTCGACTCACACAGAATTCCTTAGAAATTTTTAATCAATACTTTCAAGCACTGATTCATTAGTCGAAAAAAACTGGCCTCCTGCGATCCTAATATTCATAACCCCCCCACCTCATTTCACTTTGTTCCAAGCTGACCCGCTTTGGATTTGTTGAGCTATTTTTCCGGTCTACAGGCATAACAAGAAGGCTTCCCATTTACGGGAAGCCTTCTTGTTAGATTTGGAAAGTATGTACGAAAGATCAGAGCCCTCCTTGATGCGTGATCAAGAGCTATATCCAGTTGAACCGGAGGCAGATAGCTCAAATAAACAGTCACATCATATTCTGCTCTAAAAGTTAAATCATGCTGCAAAACATTTTAAACCGTCGGTCTGCTCCAGTCCACATAAACTCCGGTATGATGCCAGAGACGGGTCATCGCTAACTTGAAGCTCTCGAGGCTTTCTGACGGTAGCAGCTTTTTAGGATGAAAAGTACGTAGATCAACGCCATCCGCATTTTCAATCACATGCGATTCAGACAGGTATTTCTCCACTGCCGCGCGCTTCTCGGCATCGGCAAGAACTACGCGAATGTTTTTTTCAAGAATATCGTACTCCACCTGCCCATATTCAGCAGCAAAATGAACCACAACTTTGTATACACGATCACTCATTTTCTCACTACACCCCGACTCTGCCCTGCACTATTTTCCAACTACCGAAGAATTTACTACGCGCTTCATTGTAACAAGCAGGAGAAGGGCGAGTCAAGCAGAATTGATTGAATGACAACAATTTTTCATAGCTGCAATAATCTTCGGAGGAGTGAATCAATGTCTGAGCGAGTTGCCGTTATCGACCTCGGGTCCAATTCTGCCCGATTGATCATCATGCATATCTACGCCAATGGCGCCTATAACCTAGTGTATCATCAGAAAGAGAGCCTGCGGCTGGGCGAAGGCATGGGTCGGGATCGGATGCTTCAACCGGCGGCGATTACCCGCTCGCTGGCGGCTTTGCGGAACTGTGCCCAGATGTGCAGCATCATGAAAGTCGACACTATTCTGGCCGTAGCAACGGCTGCGGTTCGTAATGCCCGCAATGGCCCTGAGTTTCTGGAAATGGTGGAAAAGGAAACCGGTCTTCCCATTCAGGCAATCAGCGGAGAATCGGAGGCACAGCTGGGTTATCTGGGAGCAATTAACACTATTGACATGAAAGACGCGGTCCTCTTTGACCTCGGTGGTGGCAGCACCGAGATTTCGCTGGTCAAAAACCGACGGATGGTCGAAAGCATCAGCCTGCCCATTGGCGCTGTAAATCTCAGCGATGAATTCAAAACTCATGACAAGGTCACGAAAACCAATCTGGCTCATTTAAGCGGTTTCATCGATCGTCAGCTGAATAAAGCGCCCTGGCTGGAAGCCATGTCACTCCCGTTGGTCGGCATCGGGGGTACTGCCCGTAACATCGCCAAAATGGACCAGTCACGCAAGAATTATCCGTTTTCCAAAATTCACAACTATCGGATGGGACCGATCGCACTCGAAGACTTGTTTCGCCTCATCACTAGCGCCAACTTAGTACAACGGCGTCGAATGAGCGGTCTGAGCAATGAGCGAAGCGACATCATCGTGGCCGGCATTGCGGTCGTAAAAAGGCTCTTCGACCGAATCCGCGCCAGCAATTTGATCATCAGTGGCTGCGGTGTCCGTGAAGGCCTTTTCTTCCGTCATTATTTGCGGGATGAATATTTTCCTGATGTGATTTCGGATATTCTGGGGCACAGTACGATGAATATGCTGCGCTTTTATAAGGTTAACGAGCAACACGCCTTACACGTCACTGATTTGACTATGCAATTGTTTGACGGTTGGTCCGCCTTGCACCAACTGGACAGCCGGGACCGCATGCTGCTGAAGTGTGCGGCCTTGTTGCATGACATCGGCATTAGCATCAATTATTACGATCATGCCCGGCACAGCGCATACCTGGTTGAAAACGCCCGATTGTTCGGTCTTACCCACCGGGAGCAGATTTTAACTGCTGTCGTTGCGGGTTGGCATGGCAACATCTCGGCCAAAATGCTGCGAAACCGTCTTTACAGCGAATTTCTGGACGAGGCTGACTGGTCGAAAGCTAGAAAAATGGCGGTTATTCTCTCAGTTGCCAATAGTCTGGATTCCACACAACGCCAACTGATCACCAACCCGCTCGTCGCCTTCGCCAAAGGAACCGCCAACGTTTCCGTTAGTACCGAGGGGGACTGCAGCCTCGAAATGCAGTCGGTGGAAAAACAACGCAAGGCCTTTCAACGGGAATTAGGCGCCGAATTAAAGATTCTTTTCAACTAAAGCTCGCACCTACCCGCAAGAAAAACCGCCGGCGCACTTCGTGCATCGGCGGTTTTAAATTTACTTAATGTCAATTCTCTGGACCGGTTTTAGCCGTTCCTGAACTTTTTTAGCCCATTCATCCCGGAAGACTACCACCCGTTCATGTCGTCCATTGCCAATCTCGCCGAGTTCATCGCTTGCGATTATTTCAAACATGATTCGATTGCCTTTAACTTCCGTCACCTTTGCCTGAATACTGACCGACATACCCGTACCGGTGGGAGCTTCGTGGGTGAACTCCATCGATCGACCGACCGTGATATACCCTTTGGGCAATTTAGGGTCAACAGTCTGAATCGCTGCGCGCATCATTAAATCAACATACGCTGGCGTCGCCAATAAATCTTCCATCGCACCACCGCCGTAACTGTAACCTGTATGTTTCTTTTCGACGGTTTTTTGAACAATCTCACTCATCCCGGGAGTCACAAATTGACCTACATCCAACATGGTAGCCGTTGCCATGAGTTATCACCTCCTTCCATATTTCTTGTACTTATATTATACCTCAGGTTTTATATTTGTCATACTATTTTGTCAATTTGCGGCAGCTTCTTTGAGCAATGCCAGCGTCCATTCCGCCGTCAGGTACAAATGCTCCTCGAGGATATATTCATCCTTGGTATGTACTTTGGACATGCCCGTTCCCAAGATCGCCGAGGGAACCCCGTAGCGGTTAAAAAAGTTGACGTCACTTCCTCCTCCCGTTGCTTCTATCCGGGTCTCCAGTCCCAAAGCCCGAGCTGCACGAATCGCAGTGACAACGACGGCCGAATCTTCTGCCAGTATAAACGGCTCGTATGTTTTTTTCACGGAAATCTCGGTTTTTCCACCGCCGTCCTCAACAATGCGGGAAAACGAACCAGTGATCTCCCTTGTCAATCTTTCCAATTTATCCATGTTCCTGCTGCGGACTTCGGCCGTAATTTCGACCTTATCCGGCACAATGTTGGTCGCCACCCCGCCCTTGATAATCCCTACATTGCAGGTCGTTTCAAAATCCATGCGTCCCTGAGGGATCACAGCCAACGCTTTGCCTGCCAGGATGATGGCATTGATCCCTTCCTCCGGCGCCAGTCCGGCATGTGCAGTTTTGCCGTGCACGACGATCTCAATACGATTCTGACCAGGCGCCATGGTCGTGACCACCCCCGGGGCTCCACCGCCATCCAGAGCATAACCGAAGTCGGCCCGGATTTTTTTCGGATCTATGTTTTTGGCGCCGTGTAGACCGGCTTCTTCAGCAACAGTCAATACGACTAACACTTCACCGTGCGGCAGATTCTCCTCCTGTATCCGTCGCAACGCCTCCAGAATCGGCACGATACCGGACTTGCAGTCAGAACCAAGGATCGTGTCTCCGGACGAAGTAATGACGCCCTCTTTCAGCTGAGGGCGTATTCCCGTGCAGGGTTCCACCGAATCCATGTGCGCACTCAACATGATGCAGGGAGCGCCTTCTATGTTTCCGGGCAGTTTCGCAATCAGATTGCCGGCATTGCCGCCAATTTTTTCTCCGACATCATCCTCCTCGACCTGCATCCCTGCCTCCTCGAGTTTGCGCTTCAACAAATCGGCGATTTCTCTTTCACCTCGGCTAGACGAAGTGATGGCGACTAGTTCCATGAATTCTTTCAGTGTTCGGTCACGATTAATCATCTTTCGTATCCTTCCCTTCTTTTCGGAGTGCCAGCCGTCCGTGCATCAAAGCTGTTGGCCCGAACTTCAATCGCATCCGGTCCATAGCCGATGACAACAGACGTCCCTTTTCTTCTCCACTTTCAAACAAAGAAACTTCTAACGGGCCTTCCGGCGCAAGTTGCGATAAGGTGATTCCGAGCAGCCGCACGCCAGATCCGATTTCCTTCTGTTGTTCCAACAACTCTACTGCAACCCTGTAAATCGTTTCATCTGACTGCATTGGGTCTGCCAGCGTGCGGCGACGGGTCAGTGTCTGAAAGGAACCGTAGCGCAGCTTGAGAGTGATGGTGCGCCCCGCAATCTTCTCTTGTCGCAGCCGCCAGCCCACTCGCTCCGCGAGGCCCATAAGCACAGTCCGCATAGCGTCAACATCCCGCAGATCCGTCTCGAAAGTTTCCTCCGCTCCCACAGATTTTGCTTCCCGTTCCTGCACTACCGGTCGGTCATCACAACCCTGGGCGAGTGCATGGATCATCGCTGCATTTTGACCAAAAAAGGTTTTCAACTGCGTTTCCTGTAACTGCGCCAACTGCCCAATCGTCATTATTCCCTTGGATTGGAGGGCTTTCGCGGTTACTTCTCCGACACCCCAGAGTTTTTCCACCGGCAACTTTTGCAAGAACTCCTTTTCCCGGCCGTGTTCCACCACCACCAAACCATCAGGTTTCTGCAGATCAGACGCCATCTTGGCCAGAAACTTGTTGGGCGCCACCCCCGCCGAGATCGTCAAGGCCAGCTCGTCCTTCACCCGGCGCTTGATTTCCCGGGCAATATCGACCGGTGATGCATACAGCAGTTCCATGCCTGTGACATCCAAAAAAGCTTCATCCACTGAAACCTGTTCCAACAGCGGGGAGTACTCATTCAAGATCGTCATGATCTGCTGCGATATACCCGCATATTTATGATGATCGCCGGAGATAAAAATTCCCTGCGGGCAACGCCGGCGGGCCGTAATCATTGGCAAAGCCGAATGAACGCCGAAACGGCGAGCTTCATACGAGGCGGTCGAAACCACGCCCCGATTGCCCAACCCGCCTACAATAACCGGTTTTCCCCGATACTCCGGGTGGTCCCGCTGTTCCACCGCCGCAAAAAAAGCATCCATGTCAACGTGAATAATCCAGCGCAGCATGCCCAACTTCACCTCACTCCGCCGGTTTTCTCCCCGCTCCACCCCACCTTGTTCATGACAACAGCTCAACCAGAAGCATCACGTTTAATCCAGTAACGATTGCGCCGATGACCCAAAGGATAACCGCCGTTTTCGGGCGGTTCGCATATTTCCCCATCACTGCAGTCGATGAGGTCAGCCGGATTTGCAGAAAAATCGTCCACGGCAACTGGAGGCTGAGCAGCATCTGTGAATACACGAGACCTTTGAACGGATCCGTAATAAAAAAGATCAGCAAGGCGGCCACGCATAAAGTCAGCAATACGCCCCGTCGAGTATGGTCGCGATTGATATCATAAGCTTCGCCAAATCCGCCGGCAAAAATCGACCCACCGGCCATCCCCGCTGTAACGCTCGAGGCTAGCCCGGAAAAAAGCAGTGCCAGCGCAAAAACGACGGCGGCAGCTTTGCCCAGCAAAGGGGCAAGCATCTGCGCAGCCTGTTCCAGCTCACTCACTTCCAGCCCGGCCTTAAAGAAAGTGGCGGCTGCGATCAAAATCATTGCACTATTGATCGCCCACCCGATCAGCATGGAGAAAAGGGTATCCAGAAACTCGAACCGCAGTTGCCTCTGGATGACTTTGTCATCCGACAGATTCCAGTGCCTGCTTTGAATAACCTCTGAATGAAGGAATAGATTGTGCGGCATGACCACGGCTCCGAGTACGCTCATGACAATCGGCAGTGAACCTTCCGGAATCGATGGAACAAGCCAACCCCTAGCTGCCTGTGGCCAGGCGATATCCACAAGGCTCAGTTCAAACAGAAAGGACAATCCGATCAGCGATACAAAACCGATAATCCATTTTTCCAGCCTTCTGTAAGAGTTGCTGTACAACATCCAGCCGACGAACGCGACCGTAAGCAGTGTGCCGATTTTGATAGGCAGGTTGAACAGCATTTTCAGGGCGATGGCTGCACCGAGCAATTCAGCCAGTGCGGTAGCAACAGCAGCTGCGACGGCAGAAAGCAAAATCGGTTTGGCAAACCAGGCTGGTAAATATTTTTCTGCGGCTTCGGAGATGCAAAGGCCGCTGACAATTCCCAGGTGTGCCGCATTGTGCTGCAGAATGATCAGCATCAGCGTCGATAGCGTCACCATCCACAACAGCGAATAGCCATAGGAAGCGCCGGCAGCAACATTGGAAGCCCAGTTTCCCGGATCAATGAACCCCACGGTAACCAAAATTCCCGGCCCGATATACTTTAATATTTCGCGGGCCCGCGGCCCGATTCCATTTATTTTATCCATTCATTTCCTTAACCTCTTGCGTTTCTGGTTTCCTATGCTGATGCGAATCCGCCGCCGTCGCGGGATGGCCGACAGCGGTCCTCCATTCAATAGCAGGTGCATAAATGCATAAGTGTTTTCTTCGGCATAACGGGTTCAATTTCCTGTCGGAAAGTTATTGGCTCACAAAAGACGGAGACCTGGCACCGAAAAGCCGCGGCAAAACTCCGTCTTTCATCAAGGCACCAGGCACTATCCGTTCTTTACGCAAAAAAACCTTACATTGGCATGAGCTGTTTGACCCACCCGAATCTTGAGGCCTTTCAAGTCTTCGACCGTTTTGACTTGTTTGCCCCGCATCAGGAAATGTCGCGGACCTTCGTCGAAATAAGCGATACCCAGCATTTTGGTATTCTTTTCTTTGAAGTTTTCCAGAATTTCTTTACCGACCGGCCCATTAAGAACTTTCCACAAGTGCTCACGATCACGGAAAATATATGGAAGGGCCAAAACATTGCTCTTATCGGCGCCGAACTCAGCCGTTATGTTGGCGTTGGCGCGAAAGAAGTCCAAGGCACCCATTTGCACGGACTGAATCTGTGTATTTTCATCACCAAGCTGAGAGGAAGGATATACTGCGATTTCTATGCGGTCCTTGCTCTTCTCTTTGACAATTTTGGCGAACTCCATCGCGCCTTCCGCCATGATGTCTGTAGGGGCATTTTGTTCACCCCATTTAAGCACTATTTTTTCAGCTTTGGAGGGGATTGCTGCTTTAGGTGGCTCAGATTTCCCACATCCTGCAACCATTGACACAAGCATCAGCACCAACCCAGCAATGAGCACTTTTGTTTTCGGCATTCATCCTTCCCCTTTTGCTAAAATGACCAAATATCATAAACCATTTTAGTCAGCCAGTACGTATTGCCTTCTCTGCGATGAACTTGGAGCGATGAAGAAACCTTCAGATTACCAGTCAATTGTTAAACTTTATCATTTTATCTGCTGAATTTCCAGACGTCTGTTTGAGTAGTTTTGTTTTTGTCTGTTTTCACTAAGAATCCCTCAAATCATACTTCACCGTAAAATTCTTCAGGGAGTTATAATTTTGTCCCCTGTCAAGTCAAATACGGTCTTGTCACGAATCACCTGCGCGACGAAGAGGGTCAAACGTTCTCGCAAATCCAGATCAGTGTGATTGGGATACAACTTGGCATGCTTATCCATAACTAATCGAACCGTTGGACGGTTCGTCATGCCTGGCTTCACGTCGATAACGAGACCAATATCTCCATTATTCAGTTTTACTAGCGTTCCGATGGGATAAATTGCGATTTTGGCCAAAAAATGCGGCAAAATGTCGGGGTCAAAGTGGAAACTGCTAGATGCAAGAAGAATCTCGTATGCTTCATGAGGCAGCATGGCAGATCTGTAGGATCGGTCTGAAATAAGGGCGTCGTATACATCCGCTATCGCAACAATACGAGCATATTCATGAATTTCGGCTTTTTTTAAACCTCGTGGGTAGCCACTGCCGTCAAATTTTTCATGATGCTGATACGCAACATGCAGGGCGGGCGCCGATATTCTTTTCCCCGACTGGCGTAAATACTCGAAACCTAATTGCGGGTGTCTTTGCATCGTTATCATCTCTTCGTCCGTAAGCATCCCCGGCTTGTTCAGAATTGTTGAATCAATCAGCATTTTTCCCGCATCGTGCAGAAGCGAGCCCAGCGCCAGATCGCGCAGACGTTCCTCACTGTAGTTCATCCCCACCGCGATCAGGACGGCCATAATACAAACGTTAACAGAATGAGCAAATGTGTAGTTGTCGTAGGTTCGTATTTCATTGAGATGAAGCAACGCATCCTTGTTCCGCAGTACTTCGGACACTATACTTCTCCCCAAACTCTGAATATCTCGGTAATGGATATCCGAACGATGCGAGTCCAGTAAACTGAACACACTTTTAATGGTCTGTATTGTTTTAATTCGGAGCTCTTCGCTAACAATCGGTTCTACCTCAATTCCTGTCATGTAGGAATTGGTGATATAGACAGCAGGTATTTTCATCTCGTCCAATCGACGAATGAACGACCATGTAATAGTCATGTTAGCGGATAAAAGTTTTTGCCCATCATCATTATAAACATTTCGGGCAGTAACCATCCCTGGCTGCAGTTTTCCTACAGGTATCCGTAGCATGCGTACACCTCTCCATCATCAAAATGAGTTTCAAATAGGAATAGTGCGAGGTCGCCCACTCCATCTCTTTCCAAGTTAAAGACTTCATTTTTTTAAAATCTACTTGTGTTCATCGCCATCAGCGGGCCCGTTGGCAGACGGGATTTTCGCGGCTAAAATTTCAGCTTCTTCAGTAATCAATGAAGCGCTAGCAATCCAAAAAAAAACCCGCACCCTGCGAGTCTGAACGACGATTTGTTTCATACATCAAAATATCAACAGATACAACTCATAATGGACAGGGATACTCGTGATGCAGACACTCGGACGGATTTTGTGCCGAAGACTTTGGCAGTTGCCGGGTAATCAAAATACATCGGCACATTATCCCAATATTTAACTATTAATTATATTGTACCTCTATAATCTGCAGGTTTCTCCCTACTAAAGTCCCGTTATTCTAGGTCAAAAGTCCTAAATGAGAGTCCAGTGAAAGAAATCATGCAAATACACCGTCCATCCAGGCTACCGGCCGATCATTTGACGGGTTCATCATTACAGACAATCAAATCAACCACAAGAGCATGCTTAAGAAATAATAACAGGCACTCCCCCTTTGTTGGGCAGTGCCTGTAAAATTTAATACTGGCGGAGTGGGAGGGATTTGAACCCTCGCGGGAGTTTCCCCCCCTATCGGTTTAGCAAACCGACCTCTTCGGCCACTTGAGTACCACTCCGCGATCCGATGGATAGTGAAAATTCGGTTCATGCCGCAAGGTAATGGCGGAGGGGGCGGGATTCGAACCCGCGGTCCCTTGCGGGATCACTGGTTTTCAAGACCAGCTCCATAAACCACTCGGACACCCCTCCGTGTCCGGCACGCAAGTATTATAACAGGGGCTTCGCGCCTTTGTCAATCAACTCTTACACGCGACCTCGCTTTGTCATCGTCCTGCCGATATCGCCATCGAAGCTGAAAACCGGGATCCGCCTCAAAACATAGGGATTGGTTCCAAGCGAACAGGTCCCGGGCAAAATCGAAAACCCGCCCCAATAGCCTGATTCATTTGCCACCTTACCGGTAAAATCGTTATAACTTCCCTTAGGATAGGCGATATACTGAACCGGCTTTTGTAGCAACCCCTCGAGGTAAAGGCGAGATAGGGACATCTCATTCGTTGCCTCTTCTACACCCAAATCACCCAATTGTCTATGAGTCACCGTATGAGAACCGATAGACATCCCGTTGTCCGCCATTTCACGGATATGCCCCGCCGCCAGACGATCTTCTTCCCCGACAAGGCTCGTGATGATGTAAAAGGCGGCGGTCATACCATATTGTCGCAAAATCAAAAACGCATTCAGGTAATTGTCCAAATATCCGTCATCAAAAGAAATCATGATCGGTTTTTCCGGCAACGGGGTCTCGGGATCAACTTTGTACCGGCGAAAAAGCTCCAACGAGATTGTTTCATAACCCAATTGGCGTAGCCGCGACAAATCCTGCGCAAATTTATCTGGTGAGATCGTCAGGTGACCTCCAGTGTCACCGATACGATGATATAGCAGTACTGGAATGTCTACGTTTTCGGTAGCTGTAACAACCTGAGGCGGAGAAAAATTTTCGCTTATCCCCAGCGCAGCAACCGTTGCAACACAATTTTTGATAAAACATCTTCGGGTAAGCATTGTTCACCTCTTGAATTGCACAAAATACAATTACAATTCTATACCTTTCGAGACCTGAGATCAACTTTTCCCTAAGAAAAAAGAGACGGTCAATACCGTCTCCCCAGAAAATCGTCATAATTTCACTTATCCGGCAAGTTCGCTTACCCGGCTTTTTTCAAAAGGTCTGCTCCCTGCGCCAATGTCCCCCACTTCTCGAAATAGTACAGGATCTGCATGTGCAAAGGCATTTTTACGATTTCTTCAGGTTTCAGGTGTTCCATCATCACAAGGGCCTCCTTTCAATATTGCATTCAGGGTAAAAAACAGACTCCTCCGCTTTAGTGCGAAGAAGTCGCCTTTGACTCCTCAACGCATTGGTTTGTCCTTAAGTCAACTATACACTATTGTTAAAAAACATGTCAATGCAACCATCAATTGTATACATGATTCTTTTGTTTTTCCCGCTCTGCTTTTTTTATCAAAGCATCAAGTTGGTCCTCTGGCGTGTTGAGCAATTCGCCGGTTTGGATCCGAGACAACAACGTTCGCTGGAACTGTCCCACGGCTGGATTTCGCCCCAGGCACTCGGCGATTTCTTCGCCGGAGAGAGCCAACTGGTCGGGGTAAAACGGTACTGAATCTAAAATTTGTCGCAGAACGCCCGCAATTTTTTCCCAGCCCGGCATGCCGGGGTCCCGATGCCCTGCCAGTCGGTCGGCACGATGTATTTCCAGCAACGCCTCAATGCCTTCCCGGAGGTCGCCAGACCGTTTGAATTCACGGGCTCGTCTTCTCAGCCACCGAATGCAGGCCTCAGTCTCCGCGGGGGGCAAGCGCAGGTGATGCCGAACCAGCCAGGGAACGCTACGGCTCCAGTAAGCAGGAAAACGCAGTCGTTTTGCCACGTTCATCGCAATTTGAGCGCCAGCAACTTCATGCCGGTGCTCTACCAAATCTCCCTCTGCATTGTAAAGCCTCACTTCTGGCAAGCCCTTGGCAACGTCGTGCAAAAGTGCCGCCCAACGCAGCACCGGATGCGGCATGATTTCTCCCACCATAGCAAGCGTATGCTCCCACACGTCCAGACGATGATATCTGGCATTCTGAGCCAAACCGCTGAGATGCGACAATTCTGGTAAAATCAGCACACTTTCTTCGCCTGACTCATCCCGGGCGCGGCAGGTCTCGTTCAAAAGGCCCTGTTCCATTAGAACCCTCAGTCCTTTGGGCGCAAAGGTTCCTGTCAGGGTTTTGTCAATCTCGTTCCGCACCCTTTCCACAGACAGGCCGCGCACACGGTACAAGTTTGGCGGAATCGCCGCCAAGGTCCTCGGATCGATGGTAAAATCGAACACGGCGGCAAAGCGCGCCGCGCGGAACATACGCAGTGAATCTTCCTGAAAACGAAGCAACGGATCGCCGACCGTGCGAATCACTCCGCATCGCAGATCTTCCCTGCCGTTGAAGTAGTCGATGATGTTGCCGGCTTCGTCCATCGCCATGGCATTGATCGTGAAATCGCGACGGGACAGATCATCACGCAGCGACACTGCAAACGAGACAGTTTCCGGTCTGTGACAGTCCTCACCATAGGTTTCGGTGCGAAACGTCGCCACGTCGTAAGGGTCTCCTTCCACTACGACAACCACCACGCCAAAAAAAATGCCAGTTTCAACAGTACGCCAGCCTTCTTTTTGCGCCGCAGTTATAATTTCCTGCGTATGGGCTGATGTTGCAATGTCAATATCCTGAGGAGTAACCCCCAATAAGTGGTCTCGTACCGCGCCCCCGACAATATAGGCCTCCTGACCTGCCTGCCGTAGCGCATGCAAAATCCGTTTTGCCTTTTCGATGGCTTTCGCCCCCTTTAAAATCCGAATACCGTTCCGCGTTACGATACAACAGCTTTATCGTACAGAAGACTTCTCCATCTTTCGCTGATTCCCTGCCAAGCAAAGGCCCATACCACTCCAGCAGGAATAATTCAATTCATGGCAAATAATAATATAATCGCAATATTTCTGCCGTGCTATTTGAAGGAGGCCCTATCATGATTTGCCCCGCTTGTTTCCTCGAAACATTAAACAATGGCGTTTGCGCATCGTGCGGCTTTGACGAAAACGCGCCACTAAGTCCATTATTGCTCCCGCCGGGAACCCCCTTGATGAACGGGCAATATCTGGTGGGAAAACTTCTTGGTAAGCCTGGCGGTTTTGGGATCACTTATCTGGGTTGGGACAGCCAACTGGCAACATTTGTCGCCATTAAGGAGTATTTGCCGCGTGAGGTCGCCGGACGGCACTTCGATCGCTTGACGGTCAGTGCCCACACCAATGATGACGCAGAGCATTTTCGATATGGACTGGAGCAATTTTTGCATGAAGCCCGCACGCTCGCGCAATTCGACCATCCTAATGTGGTCAGGGTTCGTTCCTTTTTTCAGGAAAATGGCACCGCCTATCTTGTGATGGATTACCTACAGGGTAACAGTCTGCAGGATCATCTGATCAATTTGGGTGGCAGGATGCCTGAACAAGAAGCCCTCGACACGATGCTGCCGGTTCTGGCTGGATTGCGTGAAGTTCATGCCAAAGGTTTTTTGCACCGTGATATCAAGCCGCAGAACATTTATATTACCTCGACCGGTCGCCCGATTCTGCTGGACTTTGGAACTGCCCGGCAATCCCTCGGGGAGCTTAACCGAGGCATGACAACCATTATAACCCCCGGTTATGCACCTTGGGAACAATATCACCGACACGGCAAACAAGGCGCTTGGACAGATATTTATGCCTGTGCTGCGACCCTCTATCATCTAGTGACAGGTATTGTTCCGCCGGAGGCTGCGGAACGGGTCGCACAGGAGTCTCTGATTCCGCCGCTGCAAATCATACCGACACTTTCGCCGCATTTCAACTTTGCACTATTGCAGGCTTTATCCATTGATCCGGCCAATCGCCCGCAGGATGTAGCGACATTTCAGGCCGCCCTGAAGGGTTCACTCGCTGCTGCTCCGCAACCCAGCCTCTATTCGCCGCCCATACCGCCGCCGATCTGGTCCGCGCCCGTTCCACCAACGCCTCCGGCCACCCCCGCCTCCCAATGGGTTCCACCACCCCCGCCACCTATGGACCAGCCCTATCAGGGAGTCCCCGTCATTATCTCGCCGCCAGTGCCGCCTCAAAAAAGCGGCCGCAAAATCCTCATCTGGGCCGCTGCGCTCCTGATCTTGGTATTCGTCGGAGTAGCGCTGTCCTATAATAGCATGAACGGTTACCATACTATCGCCTACCGCAACGGCACCTACGAAGGAAATGTCAGCTGGGGAACTCCTGCTGGAAAGGGAAAGTTAACCTATGCTGACGGGTCTGTATATACCGGTTATTTTGCCGGCGGGCAACGCCAAGGCAAGGGGATACTGGTTGCAAAATCCGGCGACACCTATGAGGGTGACTGGAACAACGACAAATTCGATGGATTGGGAAAGTTGACCTTACAAAGCGGCCTTCACTACGAGGGCGCCTTTAAAGAAGGAAAAAGAAATGGCACCGGATCGCAAACCCAACCGGATGGCCGGAGTTATACGGGTGCCTGGGTCAACGACAAAGCCAATGGCGCTGGAATAATGACAACTAAAGATGGCACGAAATACACCGGTCCCTTCAAGGATGACCTTCCTCACGGGGAAGGCACGTTAACGAACTCGCGCGGGGACCAGTATGTTGGCGGATTCGACCAGGGGAAGAAAAACGGCCAGGGAACCTATACCTACGCCGACGGGCGCGTTTATAAAGGCAGTTACAGCCATGACAAGCGCAATGGTCAGGGAACCATGAAGTGGTCCTCAGGAAGCTCCTATGTCGGTGAATGGAAGGACGACAAGCGTCATGGCAATGGAACTCAAGCTCTGACGAACAGTGGTGTCATCGTCGCCGAATATGTGGGAGAATATCGTGAAGACGTTCCCTACAGCCCGAATGGCCAATACCGGGTTGTGCTGAAAAAAGACGGCAGAGTGGTGGTCGCCTCTTATCGGGACGGATCTTTCTACTGGTAAGATCGTTCACGCCTCTTGCTTGCCCATATTAAAAAGAAGCTCCCAGACATCGAAAATCAGCGATGCCGGGAGCTTCTTTTTGATTACTCTTAGGGCAGTTGCACAAACATTCCCTTTTCGATTTGATCAACATTGCCGTTGCTCACCGTGGCAATAGAGATCTTCTCCTTCACTGAGTTGACGGTGAGGTTCGCCAGCGTGTTGAAGCTGACATCCAGCACTTCGCCTGTGCTGGGATCCCGAAGTGCTTCGGCTGTCCCCACCACGAAGCTCATGCCTTCGCTGACGCCTTCGCGGCTACCGCGGTTGATATAGACGTTGCCGTCTTTGACCATGACCACATTGCCCCGCCAGGTGATCTTGGGCAGTTGTTCGATCATCCACTGAACGCCCTGCTGGACGGCATTTTCGACAGCTTTGCCAACGTTGTCGCTTTTGAAGCCGCCAGCGCCAGCGCCCCAACCGTTACCTGAATAACCGATGAATCCGCCGGACTTGTTGGACTTACCTACAACGCTCTTGGAAGCCAAAATCTGGCCAGTCGAAGTATGAACCATATACATAGTGACATTCACCTGGGAATTGGCGCTTGCGCCACCCAACGAAACTCCGCCGAAAGAAACCCCGCCGCCGCCACCGCTAGTATTGTTGGCAACGTGGGTAATGGCGCCTTTAACCAAGATCTGAGCTGGCGTCATATTGCCCATGCCGGGAGTAATTGCCCCCTGTGCCGTGCGGCCGGCTGCCGCAAGATCCTGTTCAGCCATAGCTTCCCTGCGCATGTCGGTCTCGCCTAGCACGATGAATTTGCCAGTCTGGTTGAGAATGTCAGTCATAACGATGCCCCAGCCATCGCCGATATCCCACTGGCCATGGTAGCCAGCCCGATTTTCAAACTTGGACACCGAAACGGTGTAACGAAGTCCACCTGTTGCGTTCCCCGCCTGCATATCTGGCGCCGCCAGCACCGTAACCGGAATCAGTGATACCAATGCAACCATGCATACAAAGAGGAAAGCTGCCATGCCTCGTTTCATCCTTAAAATCCTTCCTTTCTCATGTTGTTGCTTTGGTCTTACCAAAGCGAGGTTGGTTTGCCTGACTGGTTGGGGGTATTGGGCCCCGGAGCCGCCGGTGGAACCGGAGGACACGCCATGGAGCTGTATGATAACGGCCGCTGTACCAGCACCATATAGCACTGTCCGGGAGCGGCGCAAAATCCAAAGGCCGGCATTCCCATATAGGAAGACGTGCCGCTTGACAGTGAAGACTCCGCTACAGGCAGCATCAGCGTATTCCAGTACGGATTCCCATTGGACATCTGGAGACGATAATCCTGTTGCATGATCACTTGCATGAATCCATTCCAGCCTCCAGTTCCAGATGGTCCCATCCACACCACTGGGTCAGCCGCAGCAGTTCCGCTGATCGCAAAAATTCCAATCATGCACGCCAAAAGCACTTTTGTCCCGAACTTTCTTGTCCACTTCATTCCCGTACCTCTCCTTTCATTGCTGCTCCTGTCGATTTCAATTACCATAGCGACCCTTTATCTCTTTTGGGTGGAGTAGGTGTGGCCGGTTTGTCAGCGGGAGGTTGAGTGCGGACTGCCGGTTGCTGCCTGGGGGCAGTCGGTGTCTCCGATGGAGCGGGAGATACTTCCGCTGGTGTTTTATCTAGTTCGCCCGGTTTGGCGGGCGCGGTTGCCGCCGGTTTATCTGTCGTAACCGGTTGGGTCGGCACTGTAGGCTGAGTCTTTGTCGGTTGTTCAGGCGGAAGCGGGGCTGCTGTCGAAGCGGGAGTAGTTGTTTGCTTGGGTGCAGGAGCTGGCGAAGCCTGTTTATCTCTATCCGTTCCTCCAAAGAAATACCAACCTGCCACAGCTACGATTAAAGCAAGACATCCCAAGACGATC